>Ga0075160_10000085_pt1 | contig 53731 bp, 54 predicted proteins | sample JI91814C2DNA_FD_70969 | JGI IMG/M metagenome (GOLD analysis project Ga0075160, IMG submission 70969) | Wastewater effluent complex algal communities from Wisconsin, to seasonally profile nutrient transformation and Carbon sequestration -... | ecosystem: Engineered > WWTP > Effluent > Algae... | reverse complement strand
CAGTTATCTTTCAAAGGAGAACTTTTATTCTTAATTTAAAGTCATAATTTAATGGGAGTTATATGCAAATAAATAACTTGATAAGAAAAACATCGCCTATTCTGATTATTGTTTTAGCAATTGGGATTGTTATCTGGGGTTTGTGGTTAGCTGAAAGAGCATATTCAGATTACGCACATTATCACAATAAATCAGTTCATTTTAACAAAGCTAGCACAATACAAGACTTAGGAACTGTTTTAAGTGGCAGTGTTGGCGCTCTCTTTACGCTTTCAGGTATAGTTCTTTTGTTATTTACAATTTACCAAACAAAAGCGGAAATGGTGGCTACGCAGAATATAATGGCAAAGCAGCTAACCGAGTCAACATTTTTTAATTTGTTGAAAAATCATAAAGATGTCATTTTGAAAGATGCCTCCAACAAGGATGCTTTTTCGATGGAAATTGTCCAACTAAAAAACAAGCTAAAGCTATACATCGAATGCATCAATCGAAATGAGTTCCCTAATGTCGAATCTACAAATTTTGGCCCTTCAGGACTATATAATTCATTACATAACCTTCGCCCGGTCGCTGAAAGCCTAGTTCATATTCTAAATTTTGTCGAGGAAAAACTAAAGGAGGAATCGTCTTTCTTCTATCAACGTACATTCTATTCCACTCTAAACAACGAAGAGAAGTATCTGTTGGGATTTGTTGTCAAAAATGAATTAGAAAAAACGGTTTCTTCTCAATTTAACTATTGTCATGGATATCTATTGACCTTGGACAACCCCGACATGGAACTTAGTAATTTATTTATGCCAATTACCCTTAAAGTACTTGATGAGTTACAGATCCCTTCATTGAACTATGAAGATCCAAATGTAAAGCAAACCATTAGCCAATTGCCATTATTAGCTTTAGAATTAAATCCTGAAGTTGCCTTAAAACAACTTGACTATTCCAGTAGACCAATATTACTTCATCCATCAGACGTTCTAAATATAATGATTGATGATAATACTAAATCCAGAAATATTTTTGAATTGATCGCCGAACCAATTTTCACTGAGTTATCCGACAAAAACGAGGTAAGTGTGTTTCTGACCTACCATTGTGAGTATTCATCAGTTCTATATAAAATTCACCACAGGTTTATTATTTCAAAGTCGAACTATATTTCAATCAATCTACAATTGGCAAAGAGTCAAAAAGATGGCCCTACTAAAATGAAGAACTTAACCTCGTCTGGTTATAGTCTAAAAACCAAACCAATTAATGATTAACTTGCGTTTAAAGCAGTATCTTGGGATCTGGAGGTTTTTCGGTCATTTTATTCTAAATATTTCCTCCCGCGGAACGTTCTGATCGAATTTTTCTTTGTTCTGAAAATACAATTCAGACATATCTATCATCAAACTTAGAGCTACGTAAAAAGCATTAATGTATCCTTGTGACTCTAAATAGGTCTTTGAATTTGATCCGGCCAATACCGCCATTTTTCCGTAAACTTCACCAGTTAAATACAGGCGCCAATTGCAATAAGAGACGCCAGATGTAACCACATTAAAATATTTTAGCGCAGCTACGGCCACGTCCGGTTTGAAAGCATCCTGGCAGTCTTGAATTTTCTTGAGTGCTTCCAATGCCTCCAAGGAGTTTTTAGGTTTGAAATCAAGTCCATAGTAGGTGACATTATCTTGTTTATAAGCCATTTTTTATCCTCAACAATTTCTTAAACATAATAAATTTCAAAATGGTCTAGTTAAATAATTAAAGGAGTTTTAAAACATATATTAACCGATCATTAAAACAGCATAATTTTTTAACCTGTGTGAAGATCGAACCAATCACCATTTTCTAGTCAATTTACTTCGTTTGTATGGATGCCAAAATCCTAAGTTCGTCGATCTCCTGGTTCGATATTTGGTCAGACAGGACTACTCATTAAATTTGATGAAATTGCATCAAATTACCGCTAATCTGAAAAACAGTTTAGCGGTTTTTATTTGAACCTAAGACTAAAGATGCAAATGTTTCTAGTACGCTCTTTTATTCACCAGTAAACGTTAACCTATTACCAAAAGGGTCAATAACCTCCATACAGTTAACCTTTTGGCTCCAAAACGCCTTCTCGATTCCAGGTGCATTATATTTGTAGTTTTTAGCCAGCAATCCCTTGTGGTACTCTTTTAAACCAACAAAGTTCTCAATATGGATTCTTGCCCCAGGGGCGCAATCACCATGATGTTCACTTAAATGAATTTTTAGATCCCCAAGTGCAACTATCATATAAAGAGGAGCATTTGAATCAAATCTATGTTCACTTTCAATTTTGAATCCTAACCAATCTACATAGAATTCAATCGTCTTTTTGTAATCAAATATTCTGAAAATGGGCCTTGCAACTACCTGAAGATTATTCATATTTATTTATTTAAAATTATTGCTTCTAAGGGCATTTATGGTTTCCATAGATATATTAAAAGGAGGATTAAATTAAAAATAACCCTTACCATCAACTACTTTACCAGTTTTAAGATTCTTAAAGCTCCTCTTGCGACTAAATAGAAAACTACTGAGCCTACAATTAGGTCGGGGTATTTAGAATTCGTGAAATGAACCAAAATTCCGGCTAAAATAACTCCAATATTTACTATTACATCATTGCTTGTAAATATCATGCTTGCTTTCATGTGAGCCTCCTGACTCTTGGATTTATGTAAAAGAAACAGGCATATTGCGTTACCAACTAATGCAAACAAGGAAATAATAATCATGGTTTGAAATTGCGGAATCTCTTCAACGCCTAAGAATCTCCGTATTACTTCTGCAAATCCAAAAATTGCCAATGCCATTTGAAAGTACCCACTTAATTTGGCTACCTGCTTTTTCCGGCCCACTGAATGACCAACAGCATATAGACTTAATCCATAAACAATAGCATCTGCAAGCATGTCAAGACTATCTGCAACCAACCCCATTGATCGGGAGAAAAAACCTGTTACTATTTCAACCAGAAAAAATGTAAAATTGATCCATAATACGGTCCATAATAGCTTTTTCTCACTTAGATGATCTACTTCAATGATAACATCCTGTGTCTCCTCTGTTTCTATCAATGATGAACCTAAATTCAATTCTTGTAAAGCATAGCTGAAAGGCTGAGAATCTCCCTCATGAAAAACATAAAGATTCCGATTTGGTATATCAAAATCCAGTTTATTAAAATGAAGCCCGTCAAGCTTCATCCGAATCAGGTTTTCTTCAGACGGACAATCCATTTTAGAAATATGAAAAGTAGACTTTTTCACTAAGTACTTTAAGGCTTATTATTGCTTTGAAGGGCATTTATGATCGCCATAAGAACAAAAAACGCAACAATCTCCGTCTTTCGGGCGCATTTCATGGCCACACTTTTCGCATGTATAGAATAGCTGACAGACCTCAGTTGGTAGCTTTTCAACTTTTTTGTGGCTGCATTGCGGACAAGTGATTTCTGAAGTTTCTGATTTTTCAGGTCTTTTACAGCAATCTTTTTTATCTTCCTTACAACAGGATTCTTGATTTTTTTCTATTTCTTCCCTGTATTTCATATAGGCATCCGAAAGTTCATCAGTTTTCTCTTTGCCTATATAATTGGAAACAATAGCTCCTACATCACTTCTCCATTTTTCCCTTGTTTCGCTACTGCCCAATTCATCTAAGGTTCTTATTTTGACCAATTCGTCTTTGAAATAGTTTTCAATCTGAGTTTTGATACTATCTGCCTGCGAATTGTTTATCAGAGATTTTCCCCTTGCAAAAGTTACCATTTCGGTAGCAATCACACCTGCTTCTTCGAGACTAAGCTGATCAATATCCATACCCATATACCATTTACTTATTTTGAAACTTTCATCAAGGTTGGCGATTTCTTTTTCGTCGCTGATGAGTTCTACATCGATATTGTGTTTCTTGAATAAAGGCCGCAAGAGTTCCTCTCGTTGTTTTTCGTCTTTAAAATCGTCCGACCAAACAATTGCAATAACAGTCCCTTGACGATTTGACCATGATTCTTTGATCTTTTTTTCTTTCCCTGTTTCAAGAAAAAATGGTTTTATTCTACTTCCACACCCGATCTCGGGTGCTGCTCCACAAATCAAAGGAACCTTGTAAAAAGACATAGCCTGGCCAGTTGTCGATTTGTTAATGCATGAGTAAACAAAAGCGGTTAAGACAATAACTATAATTTTAAGAGAAACTTTCATTCTCCAAATTTAGTGGGTAAAGGTCAAAAAAGCGACAAAAACCGCATAAAAAAAGCCATTTGGATAAATGATCACTAATTAAAGCAATACTCATAAAATAAATTAAGATCGATTAAAAATTAAAAAGCACCTGGAACGAGACTTGAACCCAAACTTTATCCTTAATAATTATCGAACCGAAGACAAATTTTTCATCGGTCAAATCCGAGTTTTAATTTAGCCAAAACTACCAATTCATCGATCTCTTGGTTGGATATTTGGTCAGGCAGGACTACCGATTAAACCCTCGGCATAATGCCGGGGGTTTTGAATTAAATACCACCCGTAGAACACAAAAACACCCTTATTCAATGGAACATGTATGGCACATGTGTGAAACATGTATGGCATACCCTCCCTGTATCTACGAGGTATCTCCCTTGTATCTAAGGGTTTACACCCCTATATCGTCCCGAAGAAATTGGTGTTGGCTGTGTGTAGGCCACATCAAGGCAAAACCTTTGAAACATAAATCATTAAAATCTTACATGTGTGGTGTTTGCCTCTAGATGCAGCAAAAAATGTTATACTGCTGTTATAACTTTACTTCAGAAAACAAGTGCATAGCATCTTAAAATCTGGAAATCATGAAAAATTTAATCCTTATCCTGATCGGCTTTTTATCGTTTACTCCACTTTGCAAAGGACATAACAGTGATAGTCTTTATAGAGTGGAGTTAAAAGGCAAATTGGTAATCCCCGAAAATGACGGATCAAAAGTTTATAAACTAGAAATCATCTATAACAACGTAATTATTGAATCGGGCATTGTGGTAGATGAAGAGTCGTTTCTTCTAAGGTTAATCGATAACACTCAATACACGATGCGTATTTTTAAAGAAGGTTATGTGCCGATGGTAATTACGCTTGATACCCGCCTGGATAATAAAGGCAATCATTTTCATTTTGATAACGACTTTTTTCTAAATCTGTATGGCTTTAACCTATCGTTGGTTTTAGATAAACCTACTGAATATTTGACGATCAGGTAATCAGGAGTTTAATTTGGCAACTTTTTATTTCCAATGGAAGTTTTGGCCTGATTTAATGGCGTTCCGTGTTTGGAACAATGATTTTGCCCTTTGTGGGATCATTGCAAAGATTGCGAAGGACATACCGATAATAAGTGCTACCTTACTACATTATGTGTTTTTCAGCCAGTGCAAGTTTTGGAGCGGGGATTATTCTTTCGGTGATAAGCGTAGTTTCTATAAAAAAAGTAAAGCAGACTTCTCAAATCGCTTTTGCGAGTATCCCATTAATTTTTGCTGTTCAACAATTTACCGAAGGCCTTTTGTGGTTGGCGCTTACTCATCCTCTGTGTGCTCCTTTTGAAAGAGGTGCCACCTATGTTTTTTTGTTTTTCGCGCAGATAGTCTGGCCTGTTTGGGTACCCTTTGCCATACTGGTGTTAGCGAAAAAAAATCAACGTAAACCAATCGAAAAGATCTTGGTTGTAATCGGTGGTGTGGTGTCGCTCTATTTAGCTTATTGTTTGGCGTCTTATCCTGTTCAGGCAAAGGTGATTGGTTATCATATAGCTTATGGGCAGGATTATCCGGCCGGGCTGAGTCATTACGGGGGTGCTCTTTATATTATTGCGACGATTGTTCCGCCTTTTTTCTCTCCCATTAAACGAATGTGGCTTCTGGGTGCGGCAATTCTAATTTCTTATATAATAACGACTTTGTTTTATACCGATTATATTGTTTCTGTTTGGTGTTTTTTTGCTTCAATTATCAGTATTACGGTCTACTTGGTAATGCGTCAGAGCGGCAAGGCACGTAATAAAGATTGGGGCAGAACTATAGTTTTAAAGGATCGTTAACATGGATAACTAAAGAACTTTATCACTCCTTTAGAAATCTTTCATTTTCCAGATTTAAGCCAAATCCGCAAAATAGGCTTCGGTTATTTAAAATAAACAAGCCCGATGATCAAAGACGGAAGGGATGAAAAAATGAGAATATGTTCTTTAATCTTGTTGCGGGTCCGAGTTTTTTAGGCTTGTAATTAATAGTGTACGTAGCGCAAAAAGAAGGCACACTAAATTTGTTCCCTGATCTCAAAACCATGTTACATGGTATTTGATTAGGCTTCACAATAGATTATTTTTCATTCAAAAACCTTGATATCATACATGTTTCTTATAAAATATGGAGGGCATCCATGTTGGCATTATAACTGTCCTGCACAATTCGAAAGCCGAAATTATGTGGCACGTTTCTTGTTAACTTTTTAAAAAAAGTTATGAAATCATTTGTTATCGTCTTGATTGTTCTTTGCAGCCGAACGCTTTTAGGACAAGGTTTTCCGAATTTTTCTATTAATTATGTAAATAATTATAACACCATTACCTGCGCGGTGAGGGAGATTAGTGTTACTGTAACAACAAGCTATACCGGACAGGTTAGCTGTAATTGGAGCGGGCCAACTTATACAGCAACGGGCGCAGCAGTAACAATGACTGCGCCCGGTAATTATTCATTAATTATAACCACTGGAACACTATCTGCTAATGCTGTTGTGCCAGTCCTCATCAACACGGTGACGCCGGTTTGTTCTCCTGCCACCATGACGTTTGCACCGAGCGGTACATTGACGCTACAAGTATTTACTTTTACAGCAGTTTCACCAACGAATAATATCACACATTATTTTTATAGTCCGGGATCCCAAATACCTACCGTGAGTGGTGGAATGATTGCTATTTATTTCGCAAATGCCGGAGGAACATATACGTATTGTATGGTGGACAATGTTAATGGTTGTAGTACCTGCCCCTCCTCCTTTACACCTAATGTAGGCCCGGTAATTGGAACCACAACTGTGACATCGTTGAAAGAAAATGATTTACCGGTCTTTACTTTTTATCCCAATCCAACAAGTTCAATTTTTAAAGTTACTCCTGCTGATCCCAATATTTCAAGAGTAAAGGTTTACAATGTTGCTGGCGAACAAATGAAGGTGGACTATGTATTAGATTCTGAACTATCCATTGATCTCGGCGAAGCGCCCAATGGTATTTATATCGTATGTCTTATTGCAAACAACGGAAAAATCTCAAGGACAAAAGTGGTCAAGGAATAGTTTTCTAGCTCCTGCGCGAAAAGTTGGATACGACATTTAGTTAGCCAAAGCGCGCAGAGGGAAGTAGTTGGCCCCTTTTGTCTGAGGGCACTTATTCACAATCCTTTAGAATAGTGGGGATTGATTTAGAGCGTTTAACCTGAATGTTTTTTTTTTGCTGGAAATGTGTTTTAAGCCAAATCCGCAAAATAGGCTTCGGTTTTTTTGAAATAAACCAGGCCAATAATTAGCAAGCAGAGCGAGGAAGCAATGCTTACGAGGTCAGCGGTGATATGCAATTCGCTATTGCCAATGCCTGCTCTGAAAATGTCCATGGGCGCAGTCATGGGATTAAGGGCCAGCAATAATTCAAGATAGGGGTTGGCGGTAATACTGATGGGGTAAATAACCGGTGTTAGAAATAAAAGAAATTGGATGAGGAACGGAATGATGTAACGGAAGTCGCGGTACTTGACATTGAGTGCGGCAAGCAGCGAACCTGAACCAAAAGTAGCTATGCAAGTTAACAAAACTGCCAATGGAAAAAGGTAGATGGCCTGAAGATTAAAGTGGATATCTTTAAAGAAACAGTAGATCATAAATACAACAAAGGCCATTAAAAAATCGAACAACCCTACCAGCACTGCTGAAACCGGAATGATGAGCCGGGGAAAATAGATTTTTTTGATGATGTTGGCATTGCTTACCATGCTATTACCCGCATTGTTAAGACCTGAAGAAAAAATACCCCATAACACAAGGCCACTTAAAGCAAAAATTTCGTAGGGCAAATTAATGGCAGTATAACTCGTAATGGCTTTACCTAAAAAAAAGGAGAACAACAATGCCATTACTAAGGGCTGTACCACGGCCCAAAGAAAACCCAGCACGGTTTGTTTGTATTTTACTTTAATGTCGCGCAGGGTAAAGAAATAAAACAGTTCACGGTATTCCCATAACTCTTTTAAGCCAAGGCTAAATTTGTTTTGCGGCTTTATTTCAAATTCCATTGGCGTAAAAATAGGGAAATTAGAAGAATGTAAAGGCTACTTTATGGAATGTTGAAAAGATAACGCGTAATAGTCAGAAGCATCAAGAAACCATTTCCAGCCGGTCTTTTCCAAAATCAAGAATCTTGTCGATAAACTCGTAAGGTTTGTAGTTATTGATGGCGGCTTGATGAAAGATACAGGTAGCGGGTGTCATACCGGGTAGGGAATTTACTTCAATAAAAATGACTTCGGCCCGACAATCCTTGTACACCCTCACAAAAGCGTCGATGCGGCAATAACCGGTAACGCCCAATACTTTTGCAGCGCCCCCAAGTGCCGCTTTCACCTGGTCGCTTACTTTTTGGCGGTCGACGGCTGATTTTGCATAGCGGGCCGGTGTGATGTTTTGTCCCTGCCCGGCCAGGAATTTTTCTTCCAGGCTTAAAATTTCTCCATCTGCAAGAGCCTCAGAGGCTTCAAACACTTCGTATTCCAATTCGCCGTTGCGATTGTAACGGGTTAACATACCGCCGGTAATTTCCAGAAAATGCTCGGCGTCTTTTTTACTGATCAATTCTTCTACCAGTACAACCTGCTTTTGAGGGAATTCTTCTTTTGGTTTTATGTGTAAGGTATTCGCGGCAATCGGATCAAATTCGTCGGTGCTGCGGAATATTAGTTTACAGAAGGCCTCAAATTCGGCGAAGGTCTTTATTTTTTTTACCGCGCTGCTACAGCCATCGTCCACAGGTTTGGCTATAAACGGGTATTTAATTTTGTTCTGAAGAATTTCAGTAACCCCGTCCCTGTTTTTTGCCCAGTCGTCTTTCGAAATCAAAATGTGTTCGGCAACCAGGAAACCGTTGTTTTTTAAAAGTTCGTTGGTTCGGTATTTGTCAATGGTAATGGAAGAACTTTCTTTGCTGGAACCGTTGTATGGCAGACCAATGGCGTCGAGTTTTTCCTGAATGGCGCCGTCTTCCCCGGGACGGCCATGTAGGGCGATAAACACCTCGTCTGCTTCTTGTTTTAGTTTTTCGTAGTTTAATTTTTGGGGAGACAGTGTTTGGTTAGCCGCGGCATATTTAAGGGTAATGGCTGCGCAATCGCGCATTATACGGCTAATAACAGGATGCACGGTAAAGTGTTCAGCTTTTTCTTTTATGTCGTCGGCATTGTCTTTTAACAAGAGGTTAATCGGAATATGATAGAGCTGATGCTCGGTATTGTTACCGGTTAAAAAAACCGGAAAAGGCGCATATTTTTCCGAAGAGGCCAATTTTTCAAAAACGTTTCTTCCACTTTCCACCGAAATGTGGCGTTCGGAGGAATAGCCTCCAAGGATTACCGCCACGCGGGTTTTGTGACTTAAAGCGTTTTTATCCCTCACAATCGCTTCGTCCAGGTTTTCGAGTAGTTTTTTGTATACGACATTGCCTTTCGACTGAAGGATGCGCTTGGCAAGCGATGTACGAATAATGAAGGTCAAAAACTGCGAGGGGTTTAAGCCAATTTCAGCAGCCTGGTGGAAGAAAAAGGAGGATGGCATCATTCCGCTGGTGGTATTGGGATCGTTCAAAAATATTTTCCCATCCTTTCCTAAAAAGCCATCAATCCGCGCATACACATCAAAGTGCAATTCATAAAATAATTTTTCGCATTCCTTTCTTATTGCTTCAATTTGTTGTTCAGGAATATCAATGGGAGTGATTTTGCGCGATAAGCCAGGCAGGTATTTACTGCGGTAGTCAAACAGTTCTTTTCCTTTTCTTATTTCTGTCGGAGGCAAGGCTATCGCCTTCCCTTCCTCGTCTTCCAGCACAATGCAGCTGAATTCTTTTCCTTCAATAAACCCTTCAACCAACACGGTACTTTCGCCATCAAGGCTTTCTATTACAAAGCCATCGCTTTTGAGGTTGGCGTTCAGGTACTCAATTAGTTTTTCGGGATTATAAATCACCGGAGCATGCAGATCTTTAGGATGTGTAATGGTGAGCGGCATACCAATTCCCTCGCGGATATCGGCAAGACTTTTTACGTAAGCGTATTTTTCCTCTTCCGAGAAACTCAGCCAATCCTTCGCGTCGAGCCAGCGGGTAAATAGTGCTTTTTCTACCGCGGTCATAAATTCAAATTCGTTATCCCCGTTAAGAATACTCACACCAATGCTGGAGCCTTGGTTAGCAGGTTTTACCACGCAAGGGAAGCCAATGTTTTCTTTTACCCGGTCAAAATTCTTTCTACCGTTTCCGTTTATCCAGTCGTTGCGTTTTATGGTGATGTATGGCGGACTGTTGAATCCTTTATTCACCATGAGTTCTTTCTGTACACTTTTATCAATGCCAATGGCTGAGGCTAAAATACCAGAACCACTATACGGAATGTGGTTAAATTCAAATAACCCCTGTATCCTGCCATCTTCGCCGTAAGGTCCATGCAGACAAAGAAAAGCGAAGTCTATTTTTTGTTTCAGATCGTGCGTACTTAACTTTTTACCAATCTTTTCAATCAGTGCATCTTGTTGTTCCTGATGAAGCTCACCAACATTTTCGGCGTATAATTGAAAGGCGGAGGCCAGAGGTAAAAATTCTACGGGGGGATAAAAATCGCGGATCGTACCTTTGTAAATAAATTCCCAATGGAGTTCAATAAAATTTCCGTAACTATCTACAAAAACAGGCACCGCTTCAAAGAGCGATTTGTTGAGGTTGTCGTAAACTGTGCGGCCACCGGCAAAAGATATTTCCCGTTCTTTGCTTTGCCCGCCAAAAATAATGCCTATCCGTGTTTTTACCATTTTAAAAATTAATACAAAATTGATTATTATTCAAAAGTAAACTAAACCCCGCTGGTACCATTGGCCGATTTTGGAAATAATTAACATTGGTTTGTAAATACCGGGGCTCCTATAATTGTTACATTTGACGCCTTATGGTGGTACGCTTTGTCATTTTTTTAGTGATTATACTCCTGGTGGAATTCTATTTTCTACAGGCGGTAAAAACCTTTGTGCAGGACTTCTCGCAAGGTAAAAAACAAGTCGTTTTATGGACCGCGTACGTGTTCGCGGCTTTTAGCATTTTAATCGGACTCATGGCCATTGTTTACCCTCCAGGCAAATGGAATGCCGTGCTTCGTTTTATCTCCTCAGCGGCATTTATTCTTTTGGTGTGTAAAATTTTGGGCTGTAGTTTTTTGTTAATCGACGATGTTATTCGATTTTTCCGTTGGATAGTGTCGCTGTTTCAAAACCGTTCCTCCGAAGAAGTAGTGGTTAAGGAGGGCATTAGCCGGATCAAATTTTTGAGTCAACTGGCCGTCACCTTTACCGTAGTACCGGCCGTTGGTTTTTTGTACGGCATTGTAAAAGGGGCCTACAAATACAGAATCCACAACGTAAAAGTGCCTGCTCCCAATCTGCCTGACGCGTTTAATGGGTTTAAAATTGTGCAACTCTCCGACATCCATGTGGGCTCCTTTATGGACAAAGACCCGTTAAACAAGGCATTTGATATTGTCATGAATCAGGGCGCGGACATGATTTTGTTTACCGGTGATTTGGTGAATAATGTGGCGGATGAAACGTATGGGTATGAAGAGACATTTAAACGACTGAAAGCGCCTTATGGTGTTTTTTCGGTGTTGGGGAATCATGATTATGGGGATTATGTAGAATGGGAATCGCCTCAGAAGAAGCGCGAGAACCTCGAAAAACTAAAGACCCAACAAGCGTCTTTTGGATGGAAGCTGCTCATGAATGAACACGTTGCGATTGAAAAGGACGGGCAACGTATCGGGTTATTGGGAATAGAGAATTGGGGCGGGAGCCTCCGGTTTCCACGGTACGGTAAAATGGATCAGGCTTATCAAGGCGCGGAAAGCTATCCGTTTAAAATTTTGCTGAGTCATGATCCGAGTCACTGGGACAAGCAGGTGCGCCCGGAGTATGGGAATATTGACCTTACCTTGAGTGGACACACCCATGGTATGCAGCTTGGCATCGAAATACCCGGCATCAAATGGAGCCCGGCCAAATGGATTTATAAAGAATGGGCGGGTTTGTATAAAGAAGGGAAACAGTTTTTGTATGTAAATCGTGGGCTGGGCTTTTTGGGTTATCCGGGACGCTTGGGAATATGGCCCGAAATTACCGTGATCGAACTGCAAAAAGTGTAGACCAATTCATTTTTTTGCGATCTGACGACTCAAAAAAATTAGTGGTTATATTTGCCCATGCTTTCCTTTAACGCCATTATTCGAAAATTTGCCGACAGAGGTGAAAAAAGCGGGTGGACCTATATTGATGTACCTAAGGATGTAGTTACCAAACTAAAACTAAAAAACAGAAAGGAATTCCGGATCAAAGGACTGATTGACGATGTAAAGATTGAACGCATGGCCACTTACCCTGTGGGAGATGGAAATTACATTATCGCGATCAAAGCCGAGCTGAGAAAAAAACTTGGAAAAAAAGAGGGCGCAATGGTTTCGTTGAAGATTGGGTTAGACGACAGCCAAGCTTTGCAATCACAGGAGCTTATCGATTGTTTGAATGAAGACAAGATCGCCAGGCAGCATTTCGAAAGCCTACGCCCCTCACAAAGGAATTACTTTCATCAATACGTAAACAGCGCAAAGGGTGCTGCTACCAAAGCCGGCAGGATTGTGAACATTATTAACGCCATGTATAAAAAGCAGGATTTTGGAGAGATGATCAGAAGCCTTAAAAAATAAAAACCTCGAAGCGTATTCATTTTTTGAAATTTTCTTGACCAGAATATTTTCGCATATTCTTTAATTAATCCATAAGCGCTAGTGCAATTCTCCGCCTCTTTAAAAAAGAAGAAGTCCAATTTTAACATACACAGCCAACCCAACCGAAAAATTTCCACGCCCGTAAGACAATAGATTGCTTCTGACGTAATAATTATGTTCAAGAGCGTTCCTTAAACTATCAGGTAGTGGGCAATATTGTGACTGCATTGAAATTTTAGCATCCAATACAAGTATCTTATGATAAACTCTTTGGTATCCCATGGATGGCACTTCAAAAAATAGTATTTTTGACGCACCGTCTAAGCCGGTTACCGCCGGACGTTTTATATCTTCTTCATGAGCAAGGCTTACGGCTTTTTTCTTATATTCGTATGCCACTGTATAATTTTCCAATTGAACGATGCCAAAGCCAAGTGTAAACGATGTATAAAAGCCAATTGGTGCAGGGAGGATCCTGTTAAAATAAAATTTGCAACCCATTTTTCCAAGCCAACCTTTTGTAGTTCCACCTGAAAGCGTGCTTATTTCCTTTTTTTCACTGAGCTGCCGACGCCCTGAATTTATATTTCCGGTTTTCACACTCACACCTTTTTCCCCGCGACCGTATTTTAAATATTCAAACTCAGCGTTTATTGACAATCTTCTTGCGAACACATGCTCAAGTTCAACATTGTTCAAACCCAGTCTTATGCCGTTTACGACGTTAGTTTTTATGATAAATTTTTTACCCACAAAGCCGGTATTCTGGCCGTACACGCCATTGATACCGTTAAGAAGTAAAACGGTAAAAACAACAATGACAATTGAGAGTTGTGATTTTTTCAAAAACAAATATATTGCTAACTGCTGCATTACTACGGCGCTTTTAATTCAAGTGTAAGATTTACGTAACTATCAAATATCATTTGAGCGATAGCGTTTTCCTGTATGCCCGATTTAACCTTTTTATATTCCCTGTAAACCGTTTCACATAAATCGGTGTCAACCACAACGTGATATAAAATCAAACTACCGCCGTCAGCATAAATTCCAAGGTATGAAAAATAAGGTGTACCGTAAATATTCTTTAACGAACTGAATTCCGGGTAAATTTTCGGGGGATAAATGAATACCTTTTTTTGAATACTATTCATTTCAGGATTGTTATTAAAATTAAGAGAAGTAAGTTGATTGGAATTGGCGCGGAGAATTGCGTTTTTTACAGGGAGAAGTTTTTCATAGTATCCTGCTTTTTCACCCGTTTCTTGTGTATAAAGCTCCAGCATGATGCCGTTTTTTTTTGAAGAAGTAATGATGTTTTTTTTAATTATGTTTATTATTTTCTGGCGTTTTTCATGCTTAAAGTTGAGGGTTGCATCGTCGTAGTAAAACTGGGGGTCAATACAGATTATTTTCAGACTTTTTGTCTTATTCATCAGTACACTTTCATTTCTTTCTATGAGTGCATAGTCCGCGCAAGAGATTAAAAGCGATGCCATAGCCACTACAAAAAACCAAATTCTCATTGCTTCAATTTTAATTTAACAAAGTTGCTGTATTCGCCAGTGGGAAATTGCTTAAGATAATCCCTGTAAGCACTTCTGGAAGACGTAGCTCCCAGAAAATTCTCAGTGTTTATTGCCTGGTAAAACAAAAAAGCTTCTTTTCCTGAATAACTAGAAGCTTTGGAACGTGTATAAAAATACGCAAGGCTTTTAACTGATGTAACATCCATTTTACCAAGAAGGTAATACAACGAATAGAAATCCGTCGAATTTTGATAGGCGTCGCCACTCATGGATAGTTCCCCATTGGATATTTCTTTGTAATAGCCTACCCAGTATAATGATTGCGAGATTGAGGTATGCAAATACGCATTTTCGGGATATTTTTTTAAAAGTTTAAGTGCATTAGTTAAGGCGCTTATATAGTCCTGCCAAAAATGATTGTTCTCAACTTTTTCAAATTCAGCTCTCAATCTGATCCTGTTAAACCTTTGATTATCAGGCCGCACTTTTCCCGCAGGCAAATACTTAACCAATCTACTCATTGCCTCAATTCGCTTGTCTATATCCGGGTGGGTTTCAAACAAATCTCCTTGATCGTTTTTTTCTGATTGATTCTCACCTTGACTGTCTCTTGCTTTTTTTATTTGGGATGCTGCTGTTTTGCCAATTAAAGCGGTATCCAGAGTAAATCCATCGTATTTAAATATTTTAGAGTAGTCCAGTGTTGCGCTGTCTTTTACTGGTTTTAATTTGTGGAGTGCGGCTACCGCAAGATTAATGTCGTATCCTGCCCGGCCGGCGAGGTCAGCTGCCCAATCATCAGCATCAAACTCTGACTCCCTTGAATACTTCAGGTTTAAAAATTTATTTGAGTTATGATTGTAATAATTTGATTGGTTTGTTTTAATATTAGACAACCTGCTGAAGTCCTTAACGTTGTGCTGTTTTACAAAATGCGCAATTTCGTGTGACAGTATAAAAGCAAGCTCTGCTTCGTTGTCGAGCACGGCAAGCAAACCAACATTTACAAATACCGAACCGTCGGCGAGGCAATATGCGTTGGCACTGGTATACCTAGTGAGGTAAAACTTCAGTTTGGGCATCAATTGAGGTTCAACCGAAAGTAATTTAGCAACAACGGAATCAATAAAATCAGTAAGTTCATTTTTAAGGTAGAGGTCGCCGCTTTGAAAGAGCCGGTATTTATAATAATTTAGGTTTGTGTAGTATAACAGAGCGTCTTCGGCTGAGAGTATCTTGTTATCTGTCACATTTTTCTGCGTTTCCTTCACAGGATCGAAATAAAATCCAGACGGAACCAGTCCGGTGTTTTGAATAGGAGTATAATCATTGCTGTATTGGGCAATAACTGTTAGGGGCATGCAAAAAATAAAAACGACAAGTTTTAAAATAGCAATTTGCCGCATGATGTATGAGCGTGAATTTATTATTACTCGCATTTGACAGTTATAACATTATTGGCCTTGAATGTTGCGGAGCCTGTCCACCTGATGACGCCGTTCTGATCCTTAATGTCGATTTTTATTAATTTTTGTTTATCGGCTCCCAGGCTTGCGATCATTGCTTCTCCATGCTCTTTGGTGTAATAACTTGCGTAACTTTCACCATTGTTATTGTTTGCACTTGAGGAAATTGTCGGAGGATTGTTGCCCGCAGAATAAAACGGAATGCTTGACCGAGTTTCGCCACCGAATTCACCATCAGTGTAATACGTTAATTTGCTGACGCCAGCTGCTTTAAGCTTATCATAAAAAGCTTTCTCATACCAAATAACGGCCTTTCCAGTAAAGTAACAACACGAGCAATCATTTGAAGCTTTTGGCTCAAAGTTTTCAGCGTCCTTATCCTTGCATCCGCGACTACGGCATGCAGTAAACACAATAAAACATGTTAACGCGAGGATGACGAAATAAATTTGTTTAATTATTTTTTGTGACACTAGCTCATTTTTTTATAAACCGAAGATAGAATAAAATTACAACAACTCACAAGACGGTTTTCGGATTTTAAACATAAAAAAACCCCTGCTTAGGTGCAAGGGCTTTCTCTGAATGTAAAATTAGTATTAGTATCGGTAAGAATCGCTTTTAAACGGCCCTTCTACTTTCACACCAATATAATCGGCTTGTTCTTTATTTAAAGTGTCTAATTCAACGCCAATTTTAGCTAAATGTAAACGGGCAACTTTTTCATCAAGAATTTTAGGTAACACGTACACCTTTTTTTCGTAGGCGGCGGTATTGGTCCATAGTTCAATCTGAGCCAATGTTTGGTTGGTAAACGAGTTACTCATTACAAAACTTGGGTGACCGGTAGCGCAACCTAAGTTTACCAAACGACCTTCTGCAAGAACGATGATGTCTTTACCGTTGATTGTATACTTATCTACTTGTGGTTTAATGATGTCTTTGGTGCTACCATAGTTTTTATTTAACCAGGCCATATCGATCTCGGTATCAAAGTGTCCGATGTTGCAAACAATAGCGCCATGTTTCATAGCTTCAAAGTGGCGACCAACCACGATGTCTTTATTACCGGTGGTAGTAACAATGATGTCCGCTATTTTAACAACGTTATCCATTTTTTGTACCTGATAGCCATCCATGGCAGCCTGTAAAGCGCAAATAGGATCAATTTCGGTAACAATTACGCGTACACCTTGTGAAGACAAAGATTGCGCGGACCCTTTACCAACATCCCCATAACCTGCCACAACGGCTACTTTACCGGCCAACATGATGTCAGTTGCTCTGCGGATAGCATCCACCAGCGATTCGCGGCATCCGTATTTATTGTCAAATTTTGATTTGGTAACCGAGTCATTTACGTTAATAGCCGGTAACAATAACGTTCCTTTTGCCATACGCTCGTACAAACGGTGAACACCAGTGGTGGTTTCTTCGGAAAGACCACGGATACCGGCTGCTAACTCGGGAAACTGATCAAACACCATGTTGGTCAAATCTCCACCATCGTCCAGAATCATGTTCAACGGTTTACGATCTTCACCAAACCAAAGCGTTTGTTCAATGCACCAGTCAAATTCCTCAGCCGTCATGCCTTTCCAGGCATATACCTGAATACCGGCAGCTGCAATGGCGGCGGCGGCGTGGTCTTGTGTAGAAAAAATGTTGCACGAACTCCAGGTTACTTCAGCACCTAATTCTTTTAAGGTCTCGATTAACACGGCAGTTTGTATGGTCATGTGCAGGCAGCCCGCAATACGCGCGCCTTTTAACGGTTTTGTAGCGCCGTATTCTTTACGAAGCGCCATTAAGCCAGGCATTTCCTCTTCCGCTAATTTAATTTCTTTACGACCCCATTCTGCTAATGAGATGTCTTTTACTTTGTACGAAACGTACTTTGTTGCTGTTACTGACATGTTATTTATGTTGTTTCTATTAATTTTTTAAGGAATACAAAGATAAGTCATAAGTTTGTAATTCTCAACTATTTATTTGGTGACACACCTCCGTAAAATAAACGAAAACATCACACTGGGCACGTTGGATCTAAAGGCCTTTTCTTTAAGCGAAAGGATACGTGTCAAACGCGAGCTGGAAAAAGCAGGCGCGCAATATCTACTAAAAATCATGTTGGATGGAGCCGACTTTGTGTTAGATTACACGCCACAAAATAAACCTTTCATACGGGACAGTAATTATCACCTTTCTATTTCACATTCGCACGACAAGCTGGCTATTATTCTTAACCGGCAAAAAAATACCGGCATCGACATTGAACTTTTGCGCGATAAAATTTTACGAGTGCGGCATAAATTCTTAAATAGCAAGGAGTGGACGTTTGCCCAGCAAAACGTACAGAAACTAATCACCATTTGGGCGGCAAAGGAAGCCATGTATAAAGCACATGGCCTTAAGGGGTTGGATTTTAAAGAACATCTATCCGTAGATGATTTCAGCAGCATTCACATTTCGGGTCGTTTGGCAAAAGATGGAATCTTAAAAGAATATCGCTTAATAAGCGAAAAGATGGAAGAGTACATAATGGTTTATATTTTAGACGAAACGGTATTATCGCATGGACTTTAAACAACTGATGAAAAAATTGGTATCCTCTAAAAAACCGCTGTTGGCTGTTTTGATAGATCCCGATAAATTTAATTTGGAGTTGGTGCGTTTGTGTGAAAAAAGTAAAGTGTCCTGTTTTTTGGTTGGTGGAAGTAAGTTGTATAAAGGAGACATTCACAAAACGGTTGCAGCTATCAAAACAATTTCAAAAATTCCGGTAATTCTTTTTCCCGGTGATGAAACCCAGCTATCAAAAAAGGCGGATGGCCTTTTGTTATTGAGCCTGCTTTCGGGTCGTAATCCCGATTATCTTATCGAAAAACATATCGCGGCCGCGCCTGTTATAAAAAAAATGAAATTGGGATATTTATCTACTGCCTATCTGCTCATCGACGGCGGACGGGTTTCCTCCACCCAGGCAATCACAAAAACACAGGCCTTAAATCCTGCCAACAGGCAATACATTTTGAACACCGCCATAGCGGCCGAGCAATTGGGGTTTAAAGCTATTTATCTGGAGGCAGGAAGTGGTGCAAAAACGAGTGTGCCTTCCGCCCTTGTAAAATCGGTTAAAAAGCAGGTAAGCATTCCGGTGATTATTGGTGGTGGCATTGATTCACGAACAAAAGTGCTGGCCGCCATAAAAACCGGAGCAAATATGATAGTGATTGGCAACGCTTTAGAAAAAAATGTATATTTATTGCGTGATATTAGTGCCTGTTTCTAAATCCAATTAGTTCACTCGTTTTCCACATTAAGTTAATGGTATATGAAGTTAATTGTTATAACCCCATCCACGGATATTCCTGACGAACAGGCCCTGGTTACAAAAATGTTTGAAAGTGGGCTTGGAACCTTGCACCTGCGCAAGCCGAAGTATTCTACCCAGCAAATGGTAGATTACATCAAAGATATTCCAGTGCATTTTCACGACAGGATCGTTATACACTCCCATCATAAACTTGCGCTCAAATTTAATCTCAAGGGGATCCACCTCAGCAGCACGCACCTGTCAAAAAAGTGGAATTATTTTTTCACACGACTGCGCTTAAAAATGAAATTTGGGAAGACCTCTAAAAGTCGTTCTTATTCCCGGTTACAACAAATTTATAACAAGGAAGAACAAAATTTTGATTATTACCTGATTGGCACAATGTACAACAATATGACCGGAGAATTTTACAGTGGTTTTTATGAAGCGGGAATAACTGCGGCAATTCGTAACGGGGGGAAAAAATTAATAGCACGCGGTGGGACTTCCCCCTCTGTAATAGCTAAAACCGCGAAATATGGTTTTAGGGGCATCGCCTTCAACTCGTATTTATGGAAGTCAGACTCCCCCTTTGATAATTTTATGAAAATACTCGATGAGTTCAAAGCCAATAGCATTGTACTGGAGTAATGGATTCTGATTTTTTACAATTTTTTCAAAATCAATGGCAGGGCATTGTTGTTTTTTGCATGGGTGCCCTCGGGGTGTGCCTTACTATCCGGCAAACTATCTGGTGCTGGCCGGTTTCTTTAATCGCGGTTCTATTGTCTATTCTCATGTTTTTCGAAGAACGGCTTTACGGCGACATGGCCCTTCAGGTGTTTTATTTTTTCGCCGGAATTTACGGCTGGACGTATTGGAATAAGAATAAACATACACCTTTTGTTATCCGGCGCGCGAACTTGAAAGAACTTCCTTATTTGATTTTAGTCACCGTGGGACAAACCGTTTTGTATTATTACCTGCTTTTGTATTTTAAAGGGGATAAACCGCTGTTTGATGCGGTTTTAACCGCATGCAGCCTGACAGTAACCTATATGATGACGAAAAAGTGGCTTGAAAACTGGATGATCTGGGTGTTTATTGATACGGCCTATATTTTGTTGTATTGTTTAAAAGAAATGTGGTTTTTTGCTGCTTTAAATTTGATTATGGCAATACTGGCCGGATACGGGTATTTTAAATGGCGCAAAACACTATAAAAAAAATAGGGATTGTAGGCGCTGAAAGCACCGGCAAAACCTGGCTATGTGAAAATCTGGCGCAACACTTTCAAACGGTTTGGGTTCCTGAATACGCGCGCGAATATTTTAACGATTCGGACATCTACAATTATACCATGGAGGACCTCATCCTCATTGCAAAAAAGCAAGTTGAACTTGAGCGTCAGTTGATGAAGAGAGCCAGGGAATTTATATTTTGCGACACGACATTAATCACATTAAAAATCTGGGCTGTATTGGAATTTAATCAAACCCCACCCTATATTGAAGAACATCTTTCTAAAATAAAATACGACCATTATTTTATTACAGATAACCAAATGCCCTGGGTGGCCGATGCGCTGAGACAGAACAAACACAGCAGAGAATTACTGTTTCACATGAATGAAGAAGAGGTGAAACGGTCCGGAATTCCGTATTCAGTTATTACCGGAGTAAACAATGACCGGCTGAAGGTCGCAATTGAGTTACTTTCTTAAAGTAACCAGCAAACACACCTTTTTGAGTTGGGCCTACGTTGGAACCCTTCAGGATATTTTTTAAGAAAGAATGGCCATTTTTAAAAAACCGGCCCGGTGTTGTAAAACAGTAAAATGTAAAACTTACCATTTAACACCACCCATGTCGCAGATTTTCAAAAACTCATCTTCGGTAACTTTCCCTACACTTAGCCGCGATAAACGAATAAGGTCCATGTTCTTAAAAAAAGGATCTTTTTTAAGGGTTTCGAGGGTTACGGGAGTTTTTAGTTCTTTATGTGGGCCAAAATCTACTGCCAGCCAGGCTGTTTCTTTGGTGGTGGGGTCCTGGTAATGTTCCTTTAACACCTTTGCAATTCCTACAATTTCCACCCCCTCGTTGCTATGGTAAAAAAAAGCGAAATCGCCCTTTTTCATGTCTCTTAAATTGTTACGTGCCGCGTAATTGCGAACCCCTGTCCAATCTGTTTTTTTATCTTTTTTCAATTGCTCCCAGCTGTAGGCGGAAGGTTCTGATTTGATGAGCCAATAGTTCATTTTTATAAATCCCCGATTTTAGGTGTTAAAATTAAGATTTCCTCCGATGAAGCCAAAAAATACACCAAAAATAGTGTTGTACTTACTTAAAATTTGCCTACATTTGCACCCGAATTTATAAGCTTTCAATACCATTTTTTGTAATGACCAGTAAAATCAACATAGGCGAACGGTTTTTAAAGATTTGTTTAATACTGTTTGTCCTGTTTACAGGCGTTTCGGGCAAATTAAGCGCCCAGCACGAGGAGGTGCTTGTAGAAGACGCGCACGGCGTTTCAGAAGTAACCCCGACCACGCCAAACAAGGAAGAAAAGGTAAACATCGCGACGGTTGCGTTTGAACACATTCTGGATGCGCATTCGTGGCATTTATTTGGTGAGGAACACGATGCGGTTTCTATTCCTTTACCGGTTATTTTAAAAGGCAACAACGGTATTTCATTTTTTATGTCGTCGGCTTTTCATCATGATGTGCATGGCACCGTGGTGGTTGAGAAAAATGGGGATCGTTTTGTGAACTTTGAAGAAAAAATTTATTACGCCTCCGAATCGCCCAACGAACACGGTCAATATCTGGAAACACATGTAGGTGCAAAAGGCGAAATCGAAGTCTTAAATGCAGCGGTGCTTGATTTTTCGATCACTAAAAATGTGGCGCAGATGTTTATTTCGGCAATTGTATTATTACTGTTATTTACCTCTATTGCCAAAGCATATAAAAAACAGGGAGTTACCAGTGCTCCAAAAGGGAAACAGTCTTTTTTTGAACCACTCATTGTATTTGTGCGCGACGATATTGCAAAAGGGAATATCGGTTCAAAATCCGAAAAATTTGTTCCTTATCTTTTGACGGTATTTTTCCTGATCCTTATCAATAACGTTTTTGGTTTAATTCCAATTGGCGCTAACCTAACGGGGAATATTGCTTTTACCTTGGTATTGGCGGTAATTACCCTGATTGTTACCAATATAAACGGTAACAAAAATTACTGGGCACATATTTTTTTACCCCATGCTCCAAAGGCCATTTGGCCCATTTTGATCCCCATCGAGATAGTAGGTATTTTGACCAAACCTTTCGCTTTAATGATCAGGTTGTTTGCTAACATTGCTGCGGGTCACATCATTGTCATTTCCTTAATTGGACTTATTTTTATATTCAAGAGCTGGGCCATTTCGCCCGTATCTGTCGCATTTGCTTTATTTATTGATGTGTTGGAGTGCCTGGTGGCTTTCCTGCAAGCTTATATTTTTACCATGTTAACCGCTCTGTTTATTGGATCGGCTGTTGCAGACCATAATGAAGACGGCGCGCACAATGAGGACGATGAAAAACTGGTTGGCGCTAAACACTAAACAAGAATTTTATTTAATAACCAATAAAAACAAAGAAAAATGACAGGAAGTATCGCAGCAATCGGAGCAGGCTTAGCCGTAATTGGCGCCGGCATCGGGATCGGACAGATTGGTGGTCATGCAATGGATGCCATTGCACGTCAACCTGAAGCTACCTCGAAAATTCAAACAGCTATGATCATCGCGGCAGCCCTTGTAGAAGGTGTTGCTCTATTCGGTGTGGTAGTTGCTTTAATTTCGTAGTACTTCGCAAGTTTAACCGGGGCTTCTTACGGTTGGTAAGGCCCTGGTTATTTAAACATCAAAACACAGTAAGTACCGGATACACCGGTGCAACCAAATAAAAATAAAACCAAAACTATGAACTTATTTATCTTAGCAAGTTTAATAGAACCAGCAGTTGGCCTCATATTCTGGACAAGTATTACGTTTATTCTTTTACTTGTATTGTTAGGCAAATTTGCATGGAAACCGATCCTTAACGCGATCAAAACCCGTGAAAAAAGTATTGAATCCGCATTGGCTAGTGCAGAAAGTGCTTTAAACGATATGCGTGAATTAAAATCTGCCAACGAGATTATTTTAACGCAAGCACGCACTGAACGCGATAACATGTTAAAAGAGGCCCGCGAAACAAAGGAAGCCATTGTTGCCGAAGCAAAAGCAAAAGCAAATGCCGAAGCCGAAAGGATTATGAAAACAGCCCGTGAACAAATCACCAACGAAAAAAACGCGGCTGTGGCGGAATTAAAAAACCAGGTAGCTGTTTTATCCATTGAAATAGCCGAAAAAATATTGAAATCAGAACTATCCAACGACGAAAAACAAAAAGCGTTGGTGTCTAATCTGATGAAAGACGTAAACCTCAACTAAAATGATAGCAGCCACACGATACGCTAAATCATTAATGGATCTTGCCACCGAAGCCAACAACCTGGAAGCGGTAAATAACGATATGAAAGCAATAGCTAAGGTATGTGCTGAAAACCGCGACTTTACACTGTTTCTAAAGAGCCCTATCATCAAAACCGACAAAAAGATCGAAGTCCTTAAAAATGTGTTTGACGGAAAAATAGCGCCATTAACGCTTTCTTTTCTAAACCTGATTGCTGCAAAAAACCGCGAAAGCTTTATTCCCGAAATTGCCAACGCATTCGATGAGCAGTATAAAGAGAGTAAAAATATTTTTACAGCTGTTGTAACTTCGGCAAAGGGCCTTGACGCCGTTACTAAAAACAAAGTAATGGAACTGGTAAAAACACAACTGAAGGGTGAAGTAGAGTTGATTGAAAAAATTGATCCGAACACTATTGGCGGATTTATTTTGAAAATAGGGGATCAGCAAATTGACAGGACTGTTTCACGTCAATTGAGTAGCCTGAAGAAAGAATTAACGAATAAAGGATTAAATTAATATATCACAAACCATATCAACATGGCTGAAATAAAACCGGCAGAAGTATCTGCAATTTTAAGACAACAATTAAGCGGCTTTAAAAGTGAAGCTGAACTGGAAGAAGTTGGAACCGTATTACAAGTAGGCGACGGTATAGCCCTGATCTACGGACTTTCTAAAGTTCAATCAGGTGAGCTGATCGAATTTGAAAACGGCCTGCAGGCAATTGTGTTAAACCTGGAAGAAGATAACGTGGGTGCTGTACTATTGGGCCCAAGTGATACTATTAAGGAAGGAAGTTCGGTAAAACGTACCAATCGTATCGCGTCCATCAAGGTGGGTGAAGGTATGTTGGGCCGCGTGGTAGATACCCTGGGCAAACCGATCGATGGTAAAGGCCCGATTGCAGGTACTACCTACGAAATGCCATTAGAACGTAAAGCGCCGGGGGTTATTTACCGTCAACCGGTAACAGAACCTTTACAAACCGGTATTAAAGCGATTGACGCCATGATTCCAATTGGCCGTGGACAACGTGAGTTGGTGATTGGTGACCGCCAGATTGGTAAAACAGCCGTATGTATCGATACCATTATCAATCAAAAAGAATTTTATGACGCAGGTAAACCAGTGTATTGTATCTACGTGGCTACCGGTCAAAAAGCGTCTACAGTAGCCAACGTGGTGCGTATCCTTGAAGAAAATGGCGCTATGGCTTATACCGTGGTTGTTGCCGCTAACGCTTCCGATCCTGCGCCACTGCAGTTTTACTCGCCATTTGCAGGAGCTGCTATCGGTGAATTTTTCCGTGATACCGGCCGTCCGGCATTGATCGTATTCGATGATTTATCAAAACAAGCGGTTGCTTACCGTGAAGTTTCGTTATTACTGCGTCGTCCTCCAGGACGTGAAGCGTATCCGGGTGACGTTTTCTACCTGCACAGCCGGTTATTAGAACGTGCCGCCAAAATCAACGCCAACGATGATATCGCGAAAGGCATGAACGATTTGCCGGAGTCTATCAGGCATTTGGTAAAAGGCGGTGGATCATTAACCGCTTTGCCGATTATCGAAACACAAGCGGGTGACGTATCTGCATATATCCCAACAAACGTTATTTCCATTACCGACGGTCAGATATTTCTTGAAACAAATTTGTTTAACTCCGGCATTCGCCCGGCAATTAACGTAGGTATTTCGGTTTCACGTGTGGGTGGTAACGCCCAAATCAAATCCATGAAAAAAGTAGCCGGTACGTTAAAATTAGATCAGGCTCAGTTCCGTGAGTTAGAGGCGTTCTCTAAATTTGGATCTGATCTGGACGCGGCCACCAAATCGGTATTAGACAAAGGTGCTCGTAACACAGAGATTCTTAAGCAGGCACAGTTTTCCCCTTTCCGCGTAGAACAACAAATTGCCATCATTTATTTGGGCACCAAAAACCTATTAAGGAGTGTACCGGTGAATAAAGTAAAAGAATTTGAAAAAGAATTTCTTGATACAATGGAACGCAAACACAAACAAACATTGGATGGATTGAAGGCCGGACAATTTACGGACGAAATTACCAATGCGATTGAAGCGTGCGCTAAGGATTTGTTAGCAAAATATAAATACTAATAATGGCTGGTGCCGGTAGTTGATGTCACAATTCACTGCTTTCACTTACCACTAATGACTCATTCGAATGCCAAGTTTAAAGGAAGTAAGGAATAAAATAACCTCGGTAGGATCAACCATGCAGATTACGAGTGCCATGAAAATGGTGAGCGCTGCCAAGTTGAAACGTGCTCAGGATGCAATTACCCTGATGCGCCCTTATGCTAACAAGCTAAAGGAAATATTGGAGAACGTGAGCGAAAGCGTAGATGCTTCGGAAAACGTTTATGCCAGAAACCTGAATGGTAAAAATTTGCTCATTGTCGCGGTTTCTTCCAATCGTGGATTAGCAGGCGCCTTTAACTCAAATATTATTAAAAAGGTAAATTCCCTGATCAAAAACGAGTACGCCGGTTATGAAGTGACAATTATCCCTATTGGCAAAAAAGTTCAGGATGCTTACCGGAGAACCTCTTATTTGATTGCGGGCACTGATTTACCTCACAACACCAACGATTTGTTTGATAAATTAACTTTTGAGAATGTTGCGCCGGTGGCTGAAAAAATCATGACTTCATTTTTGAACAAACAATTCGATAAAGTAATTATTGTCTACAATCAATTTAGAAATGCAGCCGTACAGTTACCTACCGAAGAGCAATTGTTACCTGTGGTTGCTCAAAAAAGTGAGAACAAAACGGGTAGTGCTGTGGATTATATTTTTGAGCCCAGTCAGGAATACATCGTTAATGAGTTAATTCCACTTTCCGTTAAAACACAATTCTACAAAGCCCTGTTGGATTCGTTTGCCAGTGAGCACGGAGCACGTATGACCGCGATGCATAAGGCTACTGATAATGCTAAAGCGATGCAGCGCGATTTAAAAATCACCTACAACAAAGCCCGTCAAGCAGCTATTACCAAAGAGATTTTAGAAATTGTTGGTGGAGCGGAAGCTTTAAAAGGATAATATGTTTTTATGAATTGAAATACACAAAGCCTTTTGCGAGAGCAAGAGGTTTTTGTTTTTTAAACAAAACACAATGGCAGTTAAACAAAACACAGGTAAGACGGTTGTAGTAGAGATACAGCAGTTTTTCGCTTCACCTAAGCCCTATATAAATTAAGAACCAAATGATCATTATACTATTCCTCGTCCTGCACTGGTACCTGTCCCTTTTTGGCCAAACCTTTTTCCTTCACCGTTATGCCGCCCACAAAATGTTTACTATGAGTAAGGGTTGGGAACGTTTTTTTTACATTTTTGCCTGGGTGACGCAGGGTTCATCTTATTTAAATGCCAGGGCGTACGCCATTTTACACCGCATGCACCATGCTTATAGTGACACCGAAAAGGATCCGCACACCCCCCATTTTTTTAAAGAAGTATTCAGCATGATGATGCACACCAAAAAAGTGTACAATGATGTACTGACTCACAAAGTAACTGTAGACCCAAAGTTTGATCGTAATTTTCCAGAATATCCCATCATTGATAAAATTGCTGACAGTTGGGCATCCAGACTCAGTTTTGCGGCCTTGTACATCGCGTTTTATCTCGTTTTTGCCACGCACTGGTGGATGTTCTTGTTTCTGCCCATTCATTTTTTGATGGGCCCTATACAGGGGGCTATTGTAAACTGGGCCGGTCATAAATACGGGTACCGGAATTTCGACTGCCCCGACCAATCAAAAAACACGTTGTTATGGGATTTCTTATTAATGGGCGAGTTGTTTCAGAATAATCATCACCAGGCTGGTTCCCGCCCAAACTTCGCTGCCAAATGGTATGAGTTTGATCCTGCCTATCCAATTATTTTATTGTTGGATAAAATACGCGTCATTAAATTGGTGAAGTAATCTCTCTAAAAAAGTAGAAATAATTTTTAGATTCATTAGCCGTTTCCAATACTGACTTGTATGTTACAAGTGCGTTTCACCTTATCAAGGTACGTATTTTCCGCAATCTTGTTATGCGGGCTATCTGTTAAATTCGACGCGAAGACTGGTGTGTTAAGAAATATTTTTTAATTTCGATATTACGCAAACTAAAAACCATGAAAAATATTTTGATTTTTTTGATGAGCTTAACGCATGTTCTTATGCTAGAAAATTTGTATGCTCAGAGTATTTTAACGCCAAATTCAATAACTTCTGGCGGACTTAATAGTACTCAATATGCGAATTACACAAAAGTTCTCGCGCGTGCCACCCATTCAACCCTTCATTTCGTTTCTGTAAAAATTGACACTACAACTTTCAATGGTGCTGGGACGGTTTTAGTCTCTCTACCAACAATTCTGTCTAGGAATTTTGTTTTTGTCTTAAATCATATCAAGTTAATAGATGCGCACAATTACAATCTTGTTGGCAGTGAATATTTACCGTCAGCGAATGCTGGCGATACTATCAGGGATGGTTATAGTAGTTTTACTTTATTAAAAGTTGATGACTTCTTCGTTGGACATTTTACACTTGAAGGAAAAAATTATGAGTTGTTTGATTTAACGGGTGGTGTTCAATTATTGTGTAAAGTTAGTGAGGAAAGTTTAGCGACACAATGTGGAGTTACGAATCAGGAACCGAATAGTACAGAATTGACTACAACAAGCGAATGTGACGATAAGACTATAAAAATTTTGGTTTTATACACTCCCAATGCTGATGCAACAGAACCAAATATGAATGCAAAGGCGGTAATGTGTGTTAACGATTTGAATTTTATTTGGTCCAATAGCGCTGTTCCATATAATGTTACTTTGGCAGGTGTAGTGCCGATTACATTTTGGGAAACTGGAAATATTCATACAGACCTTAATAGTCTCGCTGCAAATTCAACAGCACAGGGGCTTCGTAATCAATATGGAGCTGAGGTAGTTGTTATGTTAACTGGAGCAAATTATTATGACAATAACACGAGTAATAATTCTTACGGAAAGGCAAAGGAAATTGGAGCTGGTTTTAATGATGCGTATTGTATTGTAGATATTGCACAAGCGGCAAGTGGAAGACACACATTTGCTCATGAGGTATCGCATTTGTTTGGCGCATGTCATAATAACGGGTCAACGAATAATACAAATGCACACGAGTTTAAAACAGGAGCAAACCAATGGGGATGGGGTGGGATATGGCGCTATACTTTAATGTATGGAATACCAAATGGCGGTACGCGAATTCACTATCTTTCAAACCCTAACGTTAATTTTATGAATGTTCCGACGGGTAATTCTTTTCATAACAATGCAGAAGAGGGCGTTAAACTGTGGCAGGACGTTATAGCGCAATATTATAATGATGTAAACAATCCCGTTGTTAGTGTTCAAAGGATCAATTGCAATCAGGATTACAATTATTGGCACGCAAAGGTCGAAGGGTTTTGCCCAGAAGTGAACGAAGGCCCCTATACCTATAAATGGTATAAAATGGATTTCATATATTTATTTGTTGCAGCTTTTGGTTTTCCCATTCCTCCTCCTGTGTATTTAACCAGTGGTAACAACCAATGGATTTATATGCCAGAAACTTTTCAAGCTGTCTTATTGGATATATACAATGCGGCTAATGTGTTAGTCTGGCAAGGTGGAACGATTGCTTATGGAATAGATCAAAACGGAAACTGTACAACATTTAGGCCGGTCAACACCACTTCAGTGGGTAATAATAATATTGCTGCTAACCATGGCGAAGGACTTGATGTTTATCCCAATCCAAATAATGGCAATTTCTCAATTAAAATATCAGGTTTTGTTAATGATGAAACACAATTTAATTTGTATAATGTATTAGGCGAAACCATGTATTCCTTGACGGTTGGTAGTATTAAAATTGAGGATCAAATAATCCCATTTAATACTGTCTCTCTTAGCCCTGGAGTTTATTTCCTGAACGTGAAAACAGAAACAAAAAATGAAACTAAACGTATAGTTATTGAATAATAATTAGATTGACGAATCAAAAAATAATGGAATCCAAAATTAAAAATAACTTGCGCAAAACCCTTCTCCTTTTTGGTGTGAGCATTATCTTCGTTTCATCTTCCTGCAAAAAAACAACCTGTTTTGAGAGGGACTATTTTGTTTTTGGCAGTAATTTTAATGAGTGTGGAGGAAACTGTACCATTCTTTTTTTGCTGGAGGATGGTAAACTGCATGCCGATGAAATGGAAAGTTTGTTAAAAATGAATTGGCGTGGGCGCGTTAAAAAGGAGAACTTAAAATTTAGTCGCGAAAAATTGTCAGCGGAAAAATGTCAAATCGCCAAATCTTTATTGGATCACTTTCCCGAATATCTTAAAAATAATCCTGGCCAGTCAATAGGTAATCCTGATGGTCGTGATCAGGGAGAATTGTACATTGAGCTGAAAGAAAAAAATAAAAAAGCAATAATATGGCATTTGAGCTTTGATGTTAAGGATTTGCCTTCAGATCTTCAGGAATATGCAGTCGAAATGGAAAAAGGAATTAAAATTCTTAATACGGGTAATTAGCGTTATCGATTGGAAAAATAAACATTTAATTTTTATAAAGACTCTATACCAAGTGAGAGTTTTCGGTTGGAGAGTAAACCATTTACAACATTTACGGCCTAATTGTGCGACCGTAAAAAAGGAGTGGTTTGTTTGAATTGAAAAGTTTGCGTTAAAACAAACTCGTTTGCCGAATATCCGAAAGCGTTTTTTTATACACTTCAATCGCGCGTAAACGCGCAGCCGCGTGCTCCACCATAGGCGGTAAATAATTAGCGGTACCAAATTCAGGTACCCATTTTTTGATGTACTTAAATTCGGGGTCAAACTTTTTCTGTTGTTCAGTTGGGTTAAAAACCCTGAAATAGGGGGCCGCATCGCAACCGCTTCCTGCCGCCCATTGCCAGCCACCATTGTTGGCGCTCAAATCAAAGTCATTTAATTTTTTAGCGAAATAAGCTTCTCCCCAGCGCCAATCGATCAGGAGGTCTTTTATTAAAAAGCTGCTCACGATCATTCGCACACGGTTATGCATGAAACCAGTGGTGTTCAATTCCCGCATACCGGCGTCCACAATTGGGAACCCGGTAGTTCCCTCGCACCATTTCTTAAAATCAGATTCCCGGTTGTACCAGGGGATATGATCGTATTCTTTTTTGAAAGATCCCATTACCACATGGGGAAAGTGCCACAAGATCATCATATAAAAATCACGCCAAATCAGCTCATTTAACCAGCTTTCACTTAAAGGCAAGGCCTTATTTACCAGTTGCCGGATACTGATGACCCCGAAACGCAGGTAGATGCTTAAATGGCTGGTTCCATTAATGGCAGGATAGTCTCTTTGGGTTTTATAATTTTGTAACAGCGCGGTGCTTACTCCTATTTTCGGATCAAAGGAAATGTCAGTTTTTTTAAATCCAATTTCTTCCAGCGTTGGAAAATGGGCTGCGGGTAGCTGAACAAAATTTTTAAAGTACTTGTGGGTTGGGTAAGCTTTGAAATAAAACGGCGTTAATTTTTTTTTCCATTTGTTGCTATATGGCGTAAAAACCGTATACGGTTTACCATCTTCTTTTACCACCTCTTCTTTTTCAAAGACAGATTGGTCTTTGTATGTTTTAAATTCGATTCCACGTAAACGGAAAAACTCTTCTATTTTTTTGTCCCGGGTTTTTGCATATGGCTCATAGTCGCGATTCGTGTAGACATTTTTAATCGAATACGTTTCGGTTAATTGCCTAAAAACGTTTTCGGGATTGCCGTAAAAAACATGAAGACCCGATCCAATTGAAATTAACTTTTGCTGTAGATGGGTAATTGCCTGATGAATAAAATCGACTCTCCGGTCTGATTTATCTTCCAATCGCTGTAAAATCTCCGTATCGAAAACAAAAACCGGAAGCACGGCGTTGTTCTCCCTTAAGGCATGGTACAAACCAGCGTTGTCATCGAGGCGTAAATCCCTTCTGAACCAAAATAGAGAAATGGTTTGCATCGTTAATTCGTGTGTATTTTGGTTGTGGAACTAATTGTGGTGATTAATTACGGAAGTGTTTTAACGCGTTCATTAGGATTTTGCGTGCAATAAAAATTCTGCTTTTAATAGTTCCCAGGGGCAAACTCATTTCTTTTGCAATCTCCTCGTACTTGTAGCCCGTGTAATAGCGGGTAAATGGGATTTTATACTGCTCGTCGAGTGTTTCAATGTGTTTAATGATCTCCTTGGCGCTTAACCTGCTGTCGCTGTGATCGTAACTATTTTGTTTAAACGCCCTGTCCAAGGCCAGGTCATCTCCTTTGGTGATTAGCTGTTTGGTTTTTACATTTCTGCGGTACGCGTTAATGAACGTGTTTTTCATGATCGTGAAAAGCCAGGCCTTCAGGTTGGTACTATCCTCAAACTTATTGCGGTATTTAATGGCTTTCAAATAAGTTTCCTGCAAAAGATCCAGAGCGTCTTCGGTGTTATGCGTAAGACTCAGAGCAAAATTTTTGAGTGAATTTCTTTCGAGCAAAATCCTTGAGTTAAATTCAATAGCTGTCATCTGTGTTTGTAGATTTGGTAAGCAATGATAAAGTTACCGTTTTGTTTAATCTTTTTCTGTTAAAATTAAACAAAATAGTTATGTCCATGAAATTCAATCACTTGTGACCATATTGGATGGCATTATTTTATAACAATTTCAGGAATAAAGGATAAAAAACGTACTTTCGCATCCAAAATATTAAAAAAGATGTCCAATCAGTTAAGCGAACAGGAACTATTAAGAAGGCAGAAATTAAATGATTTAAAAGCATTTGGGATTGACCCTTACCCTGCGGATGAATTTATAATTAACGCTACGGCGGCAGATATAAAGGAAAACTACGAGCGTGATAAGTTAAATTATAAGGACATTTCTATTGCCGGAAGAATTATGAGTATCCGTGATATGGGCAAGGCCTGCTTCGCGGTGATACAGGATGCTACCGGAACCGTGCAACTGTATGTGAGAAGAGACGATATTTGTACGGGTGAGGATAAAAGCCTGTATGATACAGTATGGAAAAAACTGATTGACCTTGGTGACATAATTGGTGTGCAGGGATACGTGTTTACTACAAAAACAGGTGAAATTTCGATACACGTAACGTCCTTAAAAATTTTAAGTAAATCGTTGAAACCGCTGCCCGTGGTAAAAACAGATGAAAGCGGCAAAACATTTGATGAGGTGAGTGATCCCGAATTCCGGTTTCGTCAACGCTACGTCGATTTAATTATCAACCCACAGGTACGTGATACGTTTAAGAAACGAACACAGATTATCAATTCGATTCGGCACATGTTAAACAACGCGGGAATGCTTGAGGTAGAAACACCTATTCTTCAAAGTATTCCAGGCGGGGCTACTGCACGGCCTTTTATTACCCATCATAACGCGCTAAACATACCGCTCTATTTGCGGATTGCTAACGAGTTATATTTAAAGCGCCTGATTGTAGGTGGATTTGATGGGGTGTACGAATTTGCAAAGGATTTCAGAAACGAAGGAATGGACCGAACACACAATCCCGAATTTACCATCCTGGAGTTTTACGTGGCCTACAAAGATTACAACTGGATGATGAATTTTACTGAAAAACTGCTTGAAAAAGTAGCTACCGACCTCTATGGAACAACGGAAGTACAGGTGGGCGACAGACAGATTGATTTTAAAGCACCGTTTAAGCGCGTAACCATGTATGGTGCTATCAAAGAGCACACCGGGTTTGATATCAGCGGTATGAATGAAGAACAACTAAGAGATGTTTGTAAACAACTGAACATTCATACCGAGGCCAGCATGGGTAAAGGCAAGTTGATCGACGAAATTTTCAGCGAAAAGTGTGAAGGCAGTTATATTCAGCCAACGTTTATTACCGACTACCCGGTTGAAATGAGTCCGCTAACTAAAAAACACCGTAGCGCCGAGGGGCTGGTTGAACGATTTGAGTTGATGATAAACGGGAAAGAAATTGCCAACGCGTATAGCGAATTAAACGACCCTATTGACCAGCGTGAACGTTTTGAAGAACAACTTAAATTGCAGGAGCGTGGGGACGATGAGGCGATGTTTATTGACCACGATTTTTTGAGGGCCCTTGAATACGGCATGCCTCCTACCGCTGGAATTGGTATCGGCATCGACCGGTTGACGATGTTGTTAACGAATAACGTAAATATCCAGGAGGTGTTATTTTTTCCGCAAATGCGCCCTGAGGTGAACGCAGGTGCCCAGGAATCGTAATAAGGCGTCCAATTTTAATTGTCCCCTCTTTACCGGAAGTGTTAATATTTAGTATATTTACTTTCTCAATTACTGCTGCATTGCGCCTACCTCTTAAAATACGTTTTTTACTAGTTATACCGCTTATTATTTTATTTGGCTGTAACGAAGATAAAAAAGAACCTGTGGCAAAGCCAAAACAACGCATATTTGAGGGCTATCACCTATTATTGGACGAAATTGTTAGGTCAAAAGATGGCGTTTTTAGAGGAATTAATCTCAACAGTCGTGCCGAAGATATCAAGAAGGTTGAGCCCTCCAGCCCGGTAGAAGAATCGTCCGGCCATTTGTATTTTGAATACCGGCCCGACAATGTTACCGACTACTCCATCGATTATACCTTAAATAACGACAGCCTGGAAGAAATCAATATTCAAATAAACAGTGATGATCTCGAATTAACCTCTTATTTGTTTTGTGACCTAAAAGACTATTACGCCAATAAACTTCCAAATCCTACTGAGGATAAGGGCTATGTGGTGTACAATTGTTTTGAGGGACAACGCAAACCGTTTGTTGTATCGTTAAGTGATAATTCAAGCCCTTCAAAGGGCACCATTAATATGCTTATCTATAAAGATAAATAGCAGATTCTCCTTTATTCTTTCACCAGTTTTTTAACTGTAAAATAATTTTCACCGGTTATTTTTAAGTAATAAATTCCAGTTTCCAGGCCAATCAAACCCAACTGCAACAAGGGCTGATTATTTTCCGGACAGGGCAGTTTCCTGATCTCCCGACCGAGCCGATCTATTAATACAAGTTCGGTAAGGTGTTCGTTACCGGCATCAAAATACATGTAGTCACTGGCAGGATTTGGGAAAAAGGAAACTCCCGGTTGACGGGTATTTTCTTTTATTCCCAGGGTTAGATCCAACATCCAGGTTTGTTTGAGGCGTTCGGTTGCCGTTACACCGCAGCTATAATAAAATTCAGCGCCTAAGCTCACTCCCATTCCGCCTTTACGCCCGAATGACGGCAGGGGTGCCCCTTGGGACCAGGAGTTTTGTGCCGGATTAAAACGCCACAAATCGCTGTAGTAATTGTTTAGTGAATCTATACCACCAAACAGGGTCAATTGACTGCCGGTTGCTTTTAGCGTGGCATGGGTTCTGCCGGGTCCGGGGAAGTCGCCTAATTTTGTCCACGAATCTGTAAGTAGCGAATATGAATAAAGGTCTTTTCTAAAACTGTCGGCGCTATCCGTGCCAAACATAAAATAACCTGTATTGTTGTATACTGTTCCACTCGCACGCCAGCGCCCGCCGAAAGGGAAATTGTTTTTTTGAATCCAATTATCGGAAGAAATGTTGTACTCCCAAACTTCATTGCTAAGCGAGCCATCCGAAAATCTACCGCCCGCAAAAATCACTTTGTCCCCAAACTCAAAACTACACATTCCTAAAATGCCGTTGCCAGGTTTTGGTGCCACTTCGGTCCAGTTGTTTGTGATCAGGCTGTATTTGTACATGTCGGCGGTTAGACCGTTTAATCCCTCACCGGATAACACATAAAAACTCTCCTGACCCGCGAAGGCTGAAGCATATTGTCTTTGTGTACCTGCAGGCATTGCGGTTATGGAAGTCCACGTGAGGGTATTAAGGTCCAGTGCATAAAAGTCTGAGCCAAGCGTAAAACCTTCGCGAAGGCCGGTGCCGAAATAGGCTTTGTCATTAACGCGAATGGCTACACCATCGTCCCGCTCCAGTCCCGGAAAATCAGGTAATTGAAACCACCCTTGTGCATAAAAACGGAGGGGTAAAATAGAAAATAAGAGGAGAAATTTTCCGGACACAATCGGGGGTTTTGTTGATAACGTTATGCGGTACCTGAATATTGCGATACAAAAAAAGCCGTTCATGTAAATCATGAACGGCTTTAAAAAAAACAAAAAAGATTATTTTGTTACAACTACTTTTTTATTTACGATGGATCCCTTGCTTTCGCCGGTAATGAAATATACACCATCCGCAAGTCCGGTAACGGTAACTTGTTTATGTGTAGTATCCAGTGAAACCGTTTTAACTACCTGGCCCAGTTGATTTACCACATTTAGATTCATAGTTGCATCAGACTGGATGTTGAAACTTCCGTTGCTAGGATTTGGATAAACGTCGATGAGGTTATTATTTACTGACATTTCATTAATGCCGGTACAGAGCTTAACATCGATTGATGTAGCAGTTCCTTTAACGCAGCCGTTTGCATCTGTTCCTGTTACGGAATAAGTATACATGGTGTTTAACGCAGGAGTTACTGTGATAGAAGCGCCATTGCCCAAGTTGGTCCAGGTGTAGGTACTTGCACCACCAGCTGTTAGTACAACAGATTCGCCTTTACAGATAAGAGTTTTAGACGCGGACGCGGTAACGTTTGGTAATGGGTTAACAACCGCCGAAACGGTGTTTGAAATAACACAGTTGTTTGCGTTGGTACCACTTACGGTATAAGTCGTTGTTGTAGTTGGAGTAATCGTTACAGATTGATAAGGCCATCCGCTGCTCCAAACGTAGTTATCGGCACCGCTCGCGGTGAAAGTAGCAGATGCTCCGATACAAATTGATGAACTCACAGGTGTAACACTCATTACGAGGTTGTCAACTATTACCGACGCGGTATTTGTAAACGCACAGTTAGAAATATTACTGATACCATTTACCGTGTAAATGGTAGATACGGCCGGGTTAACATTGATGGTGGACGTTAACGCAATTACGCCGTTTGGTCCGGTCCAGGTATAACTGCTAACGCCAATGGCAGTAATTGTGGTTGTTTGACCCAGACAAGCAAACGTGTTACTTGATACAACGGTAATGGACGGAGTAGGGAATGCAATTGAAATTAATCCATTTCCAAAGCGAACACCTGCACCAAATGCGGGTGAAGTTAGAGCGCCTGTCCATGATGAACCACCGCCCCCACGACCTGCACCGCAATTGGTTCCTGCGGCACCACCACCACCGTAATAGCCTCCGCCACCGCCGCCCGCGCCTTCGCTACCACAACCTTGTGGTGAAATTGCCGAGTTGCCACCGATGCCAAGACTACCAGTGCCTGCAATACCGCCGCCGCCATTTGCGTTCGCTCCGGCGCCACCGCTAATAAAACCGCCGCCGCCGCCGCCGCCGCCATGATAACCAGTTCCACCGCTTCCACCAGCATTTCCACCGTCAGTGCCACAGCCCGTTGAGGGGCTGTAACCTGCGCCGCCGCCGCCGCCAACAAAGTTAGTTCCAACGGCTAAACCGCCGCCGCCATGGCCCGCACCGGTACTACAATTCCAGTTATCGCCACCAGCACCGCCGCCGCCACCGGCAACAATAACACGGTCGGCAAGGGAAGTTCCGTTCAAACGGATGTCGCTGGCGCCGCCACCGTTTCCACCATTTTGACCTGTTCCGCCGCCATTATAACCATTTTGGCCACCTACATAAATATTTAAAACTTGCCCGGGCGTAACGGTTAAAACACCTGCGGCCATACCGCCTTTACCCGTGGCAAAATTACCATTACCTACACTGACTCCTTCTGCGCCATAGGCTGTCACGCTTACCGCTGTTACACAGGTTGGTACAGTGAAGGTTTGCACCGACCCTGTATATTGAAAGTCTAATGTGGTGAGTTGGGCGCTTAAGCCTCCAGTTGTCATGAGGGCTGCCCCCAAAGCCAAGGATTTTAGTTTTCTGAAACTAAAGTAGATTTTTTTCATGTGTTTGTGTTTTTTTGGTTGGTTTATATTTACTCTTAAATGATAAATAGAAAGTCAAGTTAAGTTCACGAAAATGTAAAATCAAGAGGCAGGATGACCAAAGAACAAATGCAATTTAGTGATTTTTAAATATATTTCTAATAATTTTTTAAGTTTTCGACAAATTACCTTTAGTGTTTTGGTTATGACATAAAATAAAAATTAAACCTGATCAGGGTCTTTGAGACCTATTGGGCAGTTTATACCTAAAAGTGGCCATTAACCAATTGGACCAACCCATTGTAAAAAATAAGTTTCGTTTTTAAAAGCAACGCGGTAAAAATAAAAAAGGCTGCCCCATTGTTGAGGCAGCCTTTAAATGAATTAGTAAAATTTATTTTGCAACAATTATCTTCTTGTTAACTACAGATCCTTTGTTTTCTCCGGTAATGAAGTAAACACCATCGGCGAGTCCGCTAACGGTAACCTGTTTGTGTGTATCGTCTAGTGAAACCGTTTTAACCACCTGGCCCAATTGGTTTACTACATTCAGGTTCATAGTTGCATCTGATTGAATGTTAAAGCTACCCGTGCTTGGATTTGGGTAAATACTGATGAGATCATTGTTTACTAACAGTTCGTTAAGGCCAGTACACAATTTTACGTCTATAGAAACAGCGGCACCTTTAACACATCCATTGGCATCGGTTCCTGTTACAGAATACGTATACATGGTGTTTAATGCCGGGGTTACCGAAACTGATGCAGTTGCGCCTAATCCACTCCACGAATAGGTGCTTGCGCCGCCACCTGTAAGCACTACTGTTTCACCTTTACACAGAAGTGTTTTAGATGCAGAAGCCGTAACGTTTGGAAGTGGATTGACACCCACTGATACGGTGTTTGAAATAACACAATTGTTGCTATTAGTACCACTAACGGTGTAGGTTAAAGGTACGGTGGCCGTTACGGAAATATTTTGGAATGGTAGTCCATTACTCCAAACATAATTGTTGGCACCGCTTGCGCTCAAATCAACACTTTTTCCGTAACAAACAACGGTATTTGCGCTTACTGACATAGTTAAAGGGTCAACATTTACCTGCTCGCTGATCATGGACACGCATCCCGCGCCGCTTGCACCAATAAGTGTATAGATGGAAGTTGCATTAGGGCTTACGTTAACTACCGCGTTATTACCAATTTGGCCCGCTGTGCTCATCCAGGTATAGGTGCTGGCACCACTTGCGGTAAGTGTAGACGTTTGACCAAGACACAGGAATGTGTTGGTGTTGCTGATAGAAAGAGCAGGAGGGGAAATCACAGAAACAGTAATAGCAGCCATTGAAATGCAACCAGCTGTATTTATCCCAAACACCGAATAGGTGGTGCTTACGTTTGGTGAAACGTTAATACTTGTTGCATTTGAAGGATTTGGAGCCCATGTATAAGAGGTGACGTTGGACGCTGTTAATGTAACGCTATTGCCCGGGCAAATACCCAGCGCATTAGATGTGGCTACATTAACCGTATTGGTTGGCGTATTTGGTGCTGCCGACATGTATGAAATAACCACAGCGCCATTTCCTAAGCGTACGCCTGAGCTAAAACTTGGGGAAGCTAACGTTCCGGTCCATGATGAACCACCGCCCCCACGACCGGCACCGCAGTTGTCGCCACCGGCACCGCCGCCACCATAATAGCCGCCACCGCCGCCGCCTGCACCTTCATTGTTACAGCCATTTGGTGATACAAGTGACGCGCCACCAAGTCCTAAGCTACCAGTACCCGCAGTACCGGAGTTTGCAGTTGCGCCGAAGCCACCTGAATTAAGGCCGCCGCCGCCGCCGCCGCCGCCATGGTAACCGCTTCCGCCATTTCCGCCACTCGATGCGCCATCCGTGCCGCAACCTGTTCCGGGTGTATAACCGGCTCCACCGCCACCGCCAACAAAGTTGGTGCCTACGGGAGTACCGCCACCGCCGTGGCCGTTACCCACGGTGCAATTCCAATTGTCGCCGCCAGCGCCGCCGCCGCCGCCAGCTACGATAATACGGTCAGAAAATGCTGTACCGGCAAACCTTACATCGCTGGCGCCGCCACCGTTTCCGCCGTTTTGGCCGGCACCGCCACCGTTATAACCATTTTGGCCACCTACAAAAATATTTAAGGCCTGGCCACCAAGGTTGGCAGTGTTAAATACGCCCGAAGCCGCGCCACCTTTTCCCGTAGCAAAACCGTAGCCGCCAACACTTACACCTTCGGCGCCATAGGCGGTAATGGTAAGTGAGGTTACACAGGTGGGAATTGTAAACGTTTGCATGGATCCGGTAAACGCAAATGTGTTTGTTTGCAGAGATTGTGCATTGGCACAATTTGCAGCCAGCAGTAGGCCGAGTGAGACCGCCATTGGTCTTAGTTTTTCAAATTTTGAGGAGATTTTTTTCATGGTGTGTGTTTTTGGGTGTGTGTTATATAATTTATAAAATTGCGCAATTCAATGATACAGTAATTAGGAAAAAGAACACTTTTATAGTCAACTAAAATCAGCAGAACAGCAAATCAAAGCACGAAAAACTAATGACAATGTAACAATTTTTTAATGATAAAATCAAAATTGATAAAAAATTATTCGATAAAGGGGCGATTAGGGGGATATGAAAAATAAAAAACCATCCCCCGGGGAGATGGTTTTAAAAATCGAAGTTCTTGGCTTTTTATGAATCAGGCAGTGCCTGTTTTACGTACACCAGTGGTTTTTTTAACCCCGGCACTCGTTTTAGCTTTGGTAGTTTCTTTTTTAACCGTTTTTTTGGCAGCAGCTTTGGCTTCGGTTGCTTTTACCGCTTTTGTTTTTTCTTCGCCTTCTTTCTTTTCTTCTTTTTCTTTCAGGTTGCCCGAAACTTGAAGTGCGTTATACCAGTTTAATAATTTGCGGATATTGCTCACGTAAACACGGTCTTTGTCATAGTCAGGAAGAATCTCACCGAAGTATTTTTCAACGGCTTTGTCGTCGGCTTTATGGTCTATGGCAGAACCGCCCTTTTCTTTTTCGAAAATAGTGGTCATGATTTCTTCGATCGGCTTATCGTCGCCGGTGGTAAACATGCTAATGTCAGACAGCGTAGAAACTTTAGTGGAGGCGTAAACGTTTACGCGTTTTTTATCGGAAAGGCCTTCCACAATGATACCGTTTTTGCTTTGGGCTACAATTTTAAATAAGCCCGGTTGGCCTGAAATAGAGATAATCCCTGTTAAATCAATCATACTTTTATTTTTAATCTTACAAGCAAAGATAGGTTTTTAATCAATTAAAAAAAGATTTTTTCCCTAAAAATGCGGCTTAAACCAAATTTAATAAACGAAGGGGCTTTTGTTTTTACGTGGTTTAATTCTACTTTAGTATTCTCAAAAAATAAATTTATGAAATACCAAGCCATCGACAATTCATTATTTGTTGAAAACAGGAAGAAATTCAGGAACAGCCTGAAGCCTGGCTCTCTGGCAGTTTTTGTCAGCAACGACATAATGCCTACTAATGCAGATGGCAGTATGGGTTTCAGGCAGAACAGCGATCTTTTTTATTTAAGTGGCATTGATCAGGAAGATACCATCCTCGTTATTTTTCCGGATGTAAAAGATGGCCGTCACAAAGAAATTTTATTTATAAGGGAAACCAGTGAACTCATTGCTATCTGGGAAGGGGCTAAATTGAATAAGCAGGAAGCGGCCACGGTAAGTGGCATTGATCATATTTATTGGTACCAGGAATTTGACAAAGTAATGAAAGGTTTTTTCTTTCAGGCGGAACACATTTACCTTAACTCTAACGAACATACGCGAAGTTATATTCATACCGAAACTGCTCAGGAACGGTTTAATAAACAACTCATGCTCAAATGCCCTTTGCACAAGTATGAGCGCAGCGCACCAATTATGCAGAGGATTCGCGCGATTAAAAGCAACCAGGAAATTGATCTGATCCAGCAGGCTTGCGATATTACTGAAAAGGGCTTTCGCCGATTGCTTTCGTTCATTAAACCGGGGGTTTGGGAATATGAGATTGAAGCAGAACTTATTCACGAATTTGTGAGGAACCGCTCACAGGGCTTTGCTTACGGGCCAATTGTAGCCAGTGGCAAAAACGCCTGTGTGTTGCATTACGTTGAAAATAATAAACAATGTAAGGATGGCGACGTGATATTACTCGACGTTGCTGCTGAGTATGCCAATTATGCCAGCGATTTAACACGCAGCGTTCCGGTGAATGGTAAATACACCAAACGTCAGAAAGAAGTTTACAATGCCGTATTGCGTGTGCATAAAGCCGCGACCAGATTATTGGTGCCCGGCCAAACTTTTGAAAAATACAACAAAGTAGTAGGCGACATGATGACGGAAGAATTATTGGGACTTGGTTTACTCAAGAAGGATGAGGTGAAGAACCAGAACCCTAACTGGCCGGCATTTAAAAAGTATTTTATGCATGGCACCAGTCATTTTTTAGGCTTGGATGTACACGATGTTGGATTTTTTCATGAACCGATGCAGCCAGGCATGGTGTTTACCGTTGAACCTGGAATTTATATTCCTGAAGAAGGACTGGGAATCCGGATCGAGAACAATATCCTGATCACCATTAACGGACAAATGGACTTAATGAAAAACATTCCTGTTGAGGTGGATGAGATTGAATCGTTGATGGCAAAATAGTCCCAAATTAAAACACTCCGCTGTTTTTTTGATTTGAACCGGTTTTCGGTGATTGAGCAGAGGAAATCTTCCAGCTTCTATTTATTCACCCAGTAGTTAGATTTTGGGCGTAAGCAGGCCATAGCCCCTAACAACGCCAGCGCCCCGTAAAGAATAAAATGCAGGTATTCGGTAAAGTTACTCAGTGGACGACCAATAAGACCATCGGTAGTTAAGGTGGTACAGGCAAAAGCGATGGCGGTCAACACGAACGTTTTCTTCCAGATTTTTCTGTAGTTTAGGTTGTTTTTTAATGGATAGAGTCTCATGAGTGCATAGAGGCAATAAGCAAACGCGGGCAGTAAATAGAAATAAGCGTACTTGCCCTGATGCGGAAAGAACAAAGGCGTTACGATGCAAATTAAGGAAAGGTCGAAAAAAAGTTCTTTAGGCGTACCCAATTTTTTAAAAGGCCTGCCAAATAAAAACATCAGAACCAGAAGGAGCAGACAACGGACTGCATTGAGTACTGTGCTAACCGTTTGGGCATCCAGATCAAGGATGTTTCGCTTAAGGGAGTACTGCACCGTTGTTTCCATTAATAAAGAAGGGATCACGGAAGAGAGACTGGGGCGGCCAATGTCGTCTATAATACTTTTATGCGTGGTGTTGGCAATGGTATCTAGCCAGGCTTCCAGTAATTGGTTGTTGAAATAATAACCAATAAAAATGGCTGGTAAAAAGAGATAAAGCAGGCAAAAGGCAAGTGTAAGAGTAACTGCCCGGAACTCCCTTTTATAGATTAAATAAGGTAAAAAACACAACGGGATGAGCTTAATGTTGATAATAAGCGCGAGTAATGCAGCGCCTGATAAGTGTTTTTTAAGTTTCACCAAACGCAGTGATTCCATGGTGCCCCAAACCAATATGAACGTCATTTGCCCCAGGTCCAGATTATCGAGGATAAATCTTACCGAGCTGATGAAACAAAGTAAGTAGAACCAATTTTTATTCGACTCTTTCACTTTAGCCAGAGGTAAAAAGAAACGAAAAAGCGAGAAAACCCGAAAGATCACTGTAAAATTAATCAACATCCAAACCAGGTTATAAAAAACCTGCGGTACATCTTTTAGCGGAAAGAGCAAAGTAGCAAAAAGCGGGCTGTAGTAGTATTTTAGTCCGGAGGTGCCCGACTTGATCCACACGTCGTAACAGGTACTGCCTTCAAAAATCAGCCGCGAGGCGCCAATAAAAATATCAAAATCTTTGTTGTGTTTTAACACACATTCAACATAAAGCAGCAGCAGTAAAACAATGCCTGCACTAATTTTGAATGAACGCGTGTTTAAGAAACGCATCAGAGGTTATGGATAAAATAGTCGGTAATTTTTTCCATCAAATGAGCCCTGTCTTTTCCAAGCACGTTGTGAAGGTGTCCCGGATAAACGTAATAGTCCATCTGGATGCCTTTATCCACCGCTTTTTTCTGATACAGGATGCTGTGTTGCCATACCACTACATCGTCCTGCGCGCCATGGATCATGAGTAGTTTTCCTTTTAGTTTGTCCACATGGTTCAACAGATTGTTTTTGTCGTAGCCCTCTTTGTTTTCCTGAGGGGTGTCCATGTAACGTTCTCCATACATAATTTCGTAATAACTCCAATCTATCACAGGTCCACCGGCTACTGCTACCTTATAAACGCCAGGATGCCGTGTCATTAACGAGGTGGTCATAAATCCACCATAACTCCAGCCATGTACACCAATACGTTCTCCGTCCACATAGGGTAACGATTTTAAATACTCAACACCTTTCAACTGATCTTCCATTTCCTTATCTCCTAATTGGCGGTGAATAGCTTGTTCGAACACTTTCCCACGGTGGGAGGTCCCTCTTCCGTCTAAGGTAAATACCATGAATCCCTTTTGAGCCATGTACTGATACCACAGCTCACCACCGGCCATCCAGCTGTTTGTAACCAATTGCGAGTGAGGCCCATTGTATAAATACACCAGCACCGGATATTTTTTGGTGCTGTCGAAATCAGCAGGTTTAAACAAACGGCAATACAGGTCGGTACCTTCGTTGTTTTTAACAGTAAAGAGCGACCATTTTCCCAACTTATAATCTTTTACCGGATTTTCCGCTTTAAACAAGGTGGTTAATTTTCCAGTGGATGCGTTTACAACCCTTATTTCGCGAGGGGTGTAGCACGAAGTAAAATTATCTACAAAATAATCGCCTGTTTTATTCAATGTAGCAGTATGAAAACCGTTGCCCTGTGTTAAGCGTTTTATTTTACCACTTTTCAGGTTTACAGAATAAAAGTCCTGATTCACCGGACTTTGTTCGTTGGCATGGAAAAAGAAATTTTCGCCTTTACCATCAAAGCCATTTTTTTCTTTTACTTCCCAATTACCTTTGGTTAACTGTTTTACCAGGCTTCCGTCGGCATTATAAAGGTATAAATGATTGTACCCGTCTTTACGACTTTGCCAGATAAATTGAGCCGGGTTGTTTTTTAAAAAAACCATCGGATATTGTGGTTCTGTATATTTATCATCTTTTTCTTCCAACAATGTTTTTACAAAATTGCCGGTGGCCGCATCGTATTCGTTGAGTTGGTAGTGATTTTGTTCCCGGTTTAATACCGCTATATAAATTTTTTTCTCGTCGGGGCTCCAGCAAATGTTAGTCAGATACTGGTCTTTGGGACCTTCCGTTTTTATGGTGATGGTGGAATTATTTTTAACACTATATACCTGTAAGGTGACATAGTGGCTTTTGTTACCAGCCATGGGGTATTTAATGTTTGTGTTAGTGGCTGGGTAGGTCGTCCAGTCCACAATGGGATAATCGGTGACGTCCGTTTGATCCATCCGGTAATAAGCCAGGTAATTTCCCATGGGGCTCCAATAGGTACCTTTTCTGATGCCGAATTCATCGCGGTGAACACTCTTGCCATTTACAAGGGTGTAACTCCCATCGTTGGTCACCTGGATTTGCTTGCCATTTAGTGAGATGAAGACATTGTTGTCGATGTTGTAGGCGTATGTGTCTGTGTTATTAAGCGTATCGGCATTCTCAATTTTTAAATTTGGTTTCGGTTTTTCAGCGGATTTGTTAACCGTTTTTGATTCAGTAGAATAAACCATTTCGCCCAGCCTGGTATTGAAATAAAATGTCTTTTCATTTTCCCACCTTACTTTTTCAAAGGTTGAAATCGTGTCCATTTTAGAGGCAAGAAGAGCCTTATTCACCACCAGGGTTTTAATGGATTCAATTTCTTTACCGGTTTCCAGGTTTACGACCTTTAATTCGTTTTTTTCGGTATAAGTTATTTTTTGAGTTCCTTTAATAAAAGCCAGATTCTGTAATCTCGCGGGAGCAAGGCTGGTTCTTCCTTTTAGCACCGCTTCCTGAATGGTTAACAGTTTTGTTTGCGCCAGTCCTTTGCCGGTAATACCTGTGAGGCATAAAGCCAATAATAGTTTTCTCATAGTGAAATGGATGTATGCGAAAGTATTAAAAAATTGATAAAAATGCCGGAATATGTTATGGGTGGAGTACCCGTGACTTTGGAAAAAGGGTTTCATAAACGATTGAGCTTTTTGTGAAGGGTTGCTAATAATTTGAGAAAAGCTTAATTTGGGACATCCAACAGGGAGCTAAAATAGTGATGTTAGGGGCTGGATGCCTGGCCTTACTGATACATTTCAGTCTGGTAGTCATTTATGCCAACCCTTTTCATGGGCGATTAAACCGTGCGGGATATCTGGCCGGGGCTTACGTGTATCCTTACTTTCATCAAAGCTGGAGCCTGTTTGTGCCGCCGCCAACCTGCAATTACAGCCTGTTTGCCAAAGCAGATGGGGATACTCTTTCAACAGATGTTTTTAACGAACTATTGATAAAACATCAGGAAAACCGCTTTTACGGTTATGGGCCACTGGTTATTGCTTTTAGCAACAGCATCCATTATTTTGAAACCAGTACGCTTTTACGGCATACGTTGAACGGCCCCATTAAGGAGGATAAATTTTTCACCATGATTGAGAATGCCGCAAAAAAGTATTTACAACATTCACGAAAAAGAAAAGTAACAGAAGTAAAATTGATACTGGTGGTTGAAGATGTTGCAACAAAAGAACGGCGGGTTTATTATAATTAATGGCTAAGTAACCGTTGTATCTGTCACGTTGTTGTAGTTAGTTTCGCGAAGGATCAAAATTGAAATCGGAAAAGATGGTGTAACTTTTTTTGATCTCGCCCAATTGTAATCCCCAAAGGCATTCCGCGTCCTCCTTAAAAAAACTATTGTTGGCCGGTTTGTGCACCAACCAGCTCCTCCTGCGAATTTCGTCGTCAAGCTGTTTTTCTTCCCAACCGCTGTAGCCGGAAAAAAATTTTACCTGATACGATTTTACTTTACCATGTTCAATTAAATGAAGTAATTCATCGAAATTACCACCTATAAAAATATTATCACTGATTGGGTACGAATCGCTGATGTCGTGCCCAAGCATGTGAAGAAAAAACAGTTGATCTTTAGCCACCGGGCCGCCTTCGTAAATAGGGAAATTGCCGTTTTTTACCTGTGGCCTCACATCGCGCAACATAAATTGTGTTTTAAAATTCAGACTAAATCCTACCGCGCCTTCATCCGAATGTGTGGTAATGTAAACCACCGAACGGTTAAAAAAACCGTCGTTGAGTAAGGGGTGGGCTATGAGCAATTGGCCTTGCACGGATTTTTGAAAATTAGGAAATTTTGACCAATCTATAACGCTTTTTTTAAAAAGTTTATTGTTTCGCTGTCATATTTTTAAATAGGTTTGTGTACTGAAATAAATAACCCGATGACAATAGCCGCTATCGTTGCAACCGACCTGAATAACGCCATAGGAAAAGACAACCAATTGCTCTGGCACTTACCGGCAGACCTCAAATTTTTTAAAACGACGACGATGGGATGCCCCGTGATTATGGGTCGTAAAACGTATGAGAGCATTGGCCGTTTGCTCCCGGGGCGTAAAAATATGGTGATCACGCGGAACGCGGATTATCGCATTGAAGGCGCCGAAATTTATCATAGCCTGGAGGCCGCCATTAAAAGTTGTACTGAAGAAAAAATATTCATCATTGGCGGCGCCGAAATTTTTAACCAGGGCATGTCGGTTACCACTGAAATTTACCGAACAGTTGTGCAGGCTGAATTTGAGGCCGATACGTTTATACCCGAAATTAATTCGGGCCGGTTTAAGTGTGTATGGGAGGAATGTCATGAACCGGACGAGAAGAATAAATTCGGGTATTGTTTTCAGAAATGGGAAAGGATCTGATTTTTATCTGTCAAAAATAAATTATAATTTTAGTAGGTGAATCATCAAAAGGAAAATGAAACCCGCTTGAAGGAAGGAATGGTTTTAGTACTGTTTCTTGTTTTTCTTTTTTCGTTTTCCAGTTTCTCTTATGGCAAACTCAGGGTTCCTGAACCCACTCAATGCCACAAAACCCCTTTAACGTCATCGTTGGCTCTGGCCCCTCGTGGCGGGCTTCTTTCCGGGGGACACGGAAAGATCGTGCTGCCGCAAATAAACGTGTGGGAACCATGCCTGATAAACAAGCTGACCGTTTCCCCTAAACCTGTGGTTACCAGCCGCATTCTGCGATTACATTGCCCTGTTCCCGCAAAAGGAACAGGGTACGGACGGGAGCATTGCCCGCTATATCCAGAAAATGACCCAGACGATCCGTTAAGGGAATCCTCGTTATCCCTTTAATAACCATTTACATTGTTCATTACGCACTGCAACATGCGGAGGCTTAAACCATGCCTTCTTCCGCGTATACCTCTGCGTGATGTTTGACTATCCGTTAAAACAACTAAATTTTATAATCCATTCAACTTTTTAATCATGCAAAAAATAGTAACCGTTTTAAGCCTGCTTCTCATGCTGGCTGCCTGCAGGCAAAAACAAACAACGCGTCATCCGCTCACTCTTCACGACGGTTTTTATGAAGTCGTCGGTTCAGGTTCATCTGAACCGGATGTCACCAAAACACTACAGGGTCAGGCGGTCATAAACTTCGATACCCTTTTTAGTCCGGGCGACTACAGCTGGGTGGCGATTGATACCAATGATTTTGTGCCCCTGAAGTTGGACACGGATCCCCGGGTGATTCAACAAAACGGCCATAAAAAGCTACTTTCGGTTTCGCTGATAAATGAAGCAGCACAAAAAATGAAGTCATTCTCAGCGGCAAGGGTCATGAAACAAGTGGCCATTGTGATCGACGGAAAGGCGATCACCGTTCACAAGATCAGGGAGGCAATTACCGGCAATGATATCCAAATAACACGTTGTGATGACAACGCGTGTGACTATTTGTATCTGAAACTGACAGATGGGAATCAATAACTGAATACAACCACATGGGAATTATCAACTCAGAAAAAAGAATTGATGAACAGATTGCCAATGACTTATCTGGTTCCAGTTTTTTTGGACGGAGGTATTTTCCTATGTGGTTTTTTACTGTAGTTGGGTTAGTCGATCACCAGTGGTTGGTCGCCAAAATCAAACAACTTATTTTCGCGGGCTTTATGGAACATGAGTTTTACCGCCTCAATTCCTGTATTGCCGAGGTCTATTGAAAAATCGTTGACATAAAGCTGTATGTGTTGTTTCATCACTGTTTCGCTCATGGCCTGTGCATGTTCTTTTACATAAGGCATACTGCTTTGGGGGTTGGCAAACGCGTACTCCACACTTTTCCGGATCAGCCGGTTTACTTTTTGCTGAAGCGCCGGTCCCAAATTCCGTTTTATGACGATACCACCAAGCGGAATGGGCGCATGGATCAGGGAATCCCAAAACTCTCCTAAATCCATCACTTTTTTAAGTCCTTTATCGTTATACGTGAAACGGTTTTCGTGTATAATCAGCCCGGCATCCACTTCTTCGTTTAACACCGCCTCTTCAATAGCGCTAAAAAGATATTCTTTTTTGTGTGTGAGGGCTGGGAAGGCCAACGATAAAAGAAAATTGGCGGTGGTCATTTTCCCGGGAATGGCCACTGTTTTTATTTCGTTTAACGGGTTAGTAATTGTTCGTTTTGAAACAAGTAACGGCCCACAGTTAAAGCCGAGCGCGCTTCCCGAACGCAACAAAATATAGTGTGGCATCACGTAAGCGTATGCATGAAAACTCAGCTTTGTAATGTCCAGCTCCTGGTTCAGGGCCATGCGGTTCAATCCTTCCACGTCTTCCAGCTTCACCTCAAAGTCGAGGCCTTCCGTATCAATTTTTTTATGCACCAGCGCGTCAAAAATAAAACAATCGTTGGGGCAGGGGGAATAGCCAAGGCTTAAGGTCATAACGAATGCGATTTATTCAGATTTGTAATCAGTTCAATTAGAAACGTGTTTAAGTTGTTAATGGCCATCGGCAGATTCCACTTGCTTTTGTCTCGTTTTTCAACGTAATTGGAAACAGCGCGCAGTTGAAAATAATCGCACACCCGGTCTTCACAACCTCGTAGAAATGCCGCGCCTTCCATGCTTTCCACATCGGGGTTAAACAGGGCGGTGGTTGTTTGAATGGAAGTGTCGTTGCCGTGCACTTTGTTTACTGTAATGGCGTTAACCGGTTTGAGCCGCGAAAGCAACGGAGCGGCTTTTTCTGTTTTCGGAAAATAAGTATGGGTGCCACCGAGTCCCATTTCGGGATATTTTATAAATGCCTGGTCGTCTTCGGCACCAAGTTCACTAATGGTATCAGTAACAACCGTTACTATCTCTCCGATGTGTAACCTTCGGTTAAATGCCCCGCAAACGCCCGCGTTAATAACAAAGTCAAAATCGCGGTGTGATAGGCGACCCATGTGGTAGGCGGTATTTACCATGCCAACACCGCTTATCAGCGCGGTGATGTTGTCCGACGAAAACAACCCGGTTTCTTGTTGCGCTGTGATCTTAAAATGATCCATAACCCCCTTAATTTCGAACGCCGTGGCGGCAACTATTAAAAACTTTGGCACAGACAAAATTAAGTATTTTATGTAATTTTGTGCCATGATTTACTTAACACGCCACGAGCACTTTAATGCAGCGCATAAACTCTACAATCCCACATGGACCGAAGAAAAAAACGTTGAGGTGTTTGGGAAGTGCGCTAATGCCAATTGGCATGGGCACAATTATGAGTTGATTGTAACCATTAAGGGGGAAGTAGATCCAAACACCGGTTTTTTAATGGATGCGAAAAAACTAAGCACACTTCTAACAGAATATGTATGCGAAAAACTCGATCATCGCAACCTGAATATGGATGTGGATTTTATGAAGGGAAAGCTAACCAGTACTGAGAATCTGGCCATTGCTATTTGGGAGCAAATAGTTCCACATTTACCCGCGCATGTAAAATTACACTGTGTCAAACTGTATGAAACGCCACGGATTTGTGTGGAGTATTTTGGCAATTAGAAGCATTTTTTAAGATTATTCTCTTAAAACTAATCAGTATATTTACCTTATTGAATTTAAACAGAACGTTTAAATTTTTTTTATTCCTTAAAAAAGCCACTTGATCAGCAAACTTCTGATGCAGTGCTTAAACAAAAATGAATAATAAAAAAGTTGCCGTCTTCAGAAAAGAGCATTTTAACGCCGCCCATCGGTTACATAACCGGAATTGGGACGAGGCAAAAAATGCCCGTGTATTTGGTAAATGCAATCATCCAAATTATCATGGCCACAACTACGAACTGGTTGTGAAACTTACCGGAGAAACCGATCCGGAAACGGGTTATGTGATTGATCTGAAATATTTGAGCGACCTGATAAAAAAGAACATCATTGAGCGGTTTGACCATAAAAATTTAAACCTGGATACGGAAGAATTCAGAAATATTAACCCTACAGCCGAAAACATAGCCGCAGTTATTTATGATATACTGCGCGGGCTGTTAGATCAACGCTATGATCTTAAAATTACGCTTTATGAAACAGAAAGAAATTATGTGGAATACCCTGGCTGATAAACACAAACATTTATCCATAGATGAAATTGGCGATGACCATGTTCCCGGGAGTTTTGAAACACCCCTGAGGGATGATGCGTTTGAACTGAGTGATGCGCAAAAGATGGAAAAAATAGAATTTCACTTTAAGCAAATTATGGAAACCTTGGGTTTGGATCTGAGAGACGATTCCCTGAAAGGCACCCCGGCGCGTGTCGCAAAAATGTACATCCAGGAAATTTTCAGCGGCTTAAATCCGGCAAATAAACCCAAAGTGGCGTTGTTTGAAAATAAGTACCAGTATAACCAGATGTTGGTGGAGAAAGACATTACTTTTTACAGCAATTGTGAACACCATTTTGTGCCGATCTTTGGGAAAGCGCATTTGGCTTATATTTCCAATGGAAATGTGATTGGCTTATCCAAACTAAACCGCATCGTTCAGTATTATGCCAAACGCCCGCAGGTACAGGAACGTTTTACAGTTCAAATAGCCAGGGAATTGCAGGAAGTACTAAAAACCGAAGATGTGGCAGTGTTGATCGACGCCCGGCATTTGTGTGTGTCCTCCCGCGGAATTCAGGATTCCAATTCGGCCACAGTCACCTCTTTTTATGGGGGAAAGTTTCAGGAAGAAACTACCCGCCAGGAGTTTTTAAAATACATTGAGTTAAAAACAGCTTACTAAGCAACAGGTGTTTCAGGACGTGAATGAGGTTTCTCGACCCATTTGCATCCATCAAAAACAAAAGAGGCTGTCTCAGAAATGAAGCAGCCTCTTTTATGTGAGATAGAATTTTATTAGTCTTTAATTATTCTATAAACAGCCTGATTGTTATCGTTGGTTACTTTTATAAAATAGATCCCTTTGTTTACCGACGAAAGATCGAGCGTTTCTTTTAATTCCATTTTATGGGTGTAGGAAGTTTTAAAAACAACTTTACCTAACACGTCTACCACACTGAGCTGGGTAGGGGTTTCGCTATTTAAATTGCCCACCGAGAAATTTACCTGGCCATTAAACGGATTTGGCCAAACGGTTAATCCCATGGTGTTATTTTGCGAGGCAGCGGTAATGCCCTGAAGGGTGCTGATGGTGAAGTTAAAGTCATCCACATCGTAAAAGATGTTGCCAATGCTTTCAATTTTAATCCGGCAGGTATTGACGTCAGCGGGTACCGTTGGCACCGTTACCGTTTGAATGCCATCATTGGGCGTGGTAGCAACGAGTACGCTGTAAGTGGTTCCGCCATTAAGTGAGATTGAAATTTTTACATCGGAACAGGCCACCGGTGCAACATCGGTATTGTTTACATCCCACAGAATGGTTTGTTGCGACCCCGATCCCCAGATAATGTTGGAAGCGTTTGGGTAAGTTACTTTAAACGGCCCGGCATTATCCACATTAATATTACTAATGGCATAACATACGCCGCCGCCGCCCATTTTGTTGTCGCGGGCGGTTAATCTGAATTGTAATACCTGCGCAGTAGGAGGCGCATATTCCCCTTTAGTACCCGTATAATTTCCACTTAGTACCACGGCTTCATTTGGGAACGAACGTGTTGGAGAACTAGTTGGTGTGTAAGAACGGAAGTAAGGTTTGTTACCCGAGTTCCAGTTAGAAGCTCCACCGGTGCCGGCATCCGTTTCTTCCCAGGAATAGGTTAAGGCATCATTGTCGGGATCGGTAGCGCTGCCCGTAAGTATAAACGCCGTGGATTTTGGAACGGTATAATCTCCCGATCCGGTTACCACCGGAGCCTGATTGCCCGAACTGCCGATGTTAGCACAATTGGATCCAAGCGTAATAAAGTTTACAATTTCGTCGTAGCTAATGGCGTGGAAATAAGGAATGCTATTGTTGGCAAGGTCGTTGGTGCCGCAAATGCCGGCATAGGCCATGATGGTAACGCCGCTGCCTGGTTCCATAGAGGTAGGTTGATTTCTGTTACCGCTACACGAACCGGTGCCGGCATTAAAGGGGTGGTTGCCGGCAAATTGATGTCCCATTTCATGCGCTACGTAATCAATATCGTA
>Ga0075160_10000084_pt1 | contig 53770 bp, 55 predicted proteins | sample JI91814C2DNA_FD_70969 | JGI IMG/M metagenome (GOLD analysis project Ga0075160, IMG submission 70969) | Wastewater effluent complex algal communities from Wisconsin, to seasonally profile nutrient transformation and Carbon sequestration -... | ecosystem: Engineered > WWTP > Effluent > Algae... | reverse complement strand
ACCCCCCACCAAACCCGGCTTGTACGGAAGAAAATTCCATTTCGTTCCAGCGGCTTCAAGCACTTCATGGGTATCAATCCCCATTTTTTCAAAAATCAGCGAAAGCTCATTGACAAAGGCTATGTTAATATCTCGCTGCGAGTTCTCAATTACCTTGGCTGCCTCCGCCACCTTAATGCTCGAAGCTTTGTGCGTGTCAGCCTTAATGATTCTTTTATACAACTGATCGACTTTTTCAGCTACTTCGGGTGTGCTGCCGCTTGTTACCTTTTTTATGTTTGGCAATCGGTGTTGCTTATCTCCAGGATTAATGCGCTCAGGTGAATAGCCACAGAAAAAATCAATATTGAATTTTAACCCACTGAATTTTTCCAAAACAGGTACACAGTCCTCCTCTGTGCAGCCTGGGTAAACGGTTGACTCATAAACTACCGTATCACCCTTCTTCAGCACCCGGCCAACTGTCTCACTGGCTTTAATCAGCGGAGTCAAGTCAGGTGTTTTGTATTCATCGACTGGGGTGGGTACTGTAATGATAAAATAGTTTACTCCCTTAAGTTCCTTCGGATCAGATGAAAATGAAAGTTTTGTGGCTTGGGCTAATTCTTCTTTGTCTACTTCAAGGGTTCTGTCATGGCCTTTTTTCAATTCTTCAATCCTTGCCAGATTGATGTCAAAACCAACGACTTCTAGTATTTTGCCAAACTCAACTGCGAGCGGCAGTCCAACGTAACCCAATCCAATAATACCAATCCTGTCCATTCATTTTATTTTATAGTACTCTTTATACCAACTAACAAAGTTCTCAATGCCTGTCTCAATTGAGGTAGATGGTTTGAACCCAACATCCCGCATCAAGTCATCGACATCGGCATATGTTTCAGGTACATCCCCCTCCTGCAAAGGAAGAAAATTCTTTATAGCCTTTTTCCCCAATTTTGACTCCAATACTTCAATGAAGTAAAGGAGTTCCACTGGCTGATTATTCCCGATATTATAGATTTTGTAAGGGGCAAAACTTGATGCTGGGTCAGGTTTCATTCCGCTCCAGGCAGGATTTCCTTTCGGAATACTCGGAATCAATCTAGTGATGCCCTCCACAATATCATCCACATACGTAAAATCCCTCTTCATTTTGCCAAAGTTGAATACGTCAATGGGTTTTCCTTCCAAAATCGCTTTGGTAAAAAGAAACAGCGCCATGTCCGGTCGGCCATAAGGGCCGTATACAGTAAAGAACCGAAGGCCTGTAGTTGGAATCTGATAAAGATTGGAATAAGCATGGGCCATAAGTTCATTGCTTTTCTTACTTACAGCATATAGAGCAAGCGGATGATCCACATTGTCATGTACTGAGAATGGCATTTTTCGGTTGGCCCCGTAGACAGAACTTGACGAAGCGTAGATTAAATGTTTTACAGGATGATGTCGACAGGCCTCAAGAATATTTAAGAATCCGGCAAGGTTGCTTTCAAGATAAGCGTAAGGATTGGTCAAGGAATATCGTACCCCTGCCTGAGCGGCAAGATTGACAACAAAATCAAATTTCATTTTAGCAAACAACTCGTCAAGCTCCAGTTTCGATTGTAAATCAATTTTTGCAAAAGAGAAGGAACTCATTTCATTTAGAATCGTCAACCTGGATTCTTTTAGGCCCACATCATAGTAATCGTTCAGATTATCCAAACCAACCACCTCAAAACCTTGAGACAAAAGTCGCTGAGATAAATGAAAACCTATAAAGCCAGCCGCTCCGGTAACTAAAATCCTGCCTTTTTTTGATTCTGGGGGCATTGTTGTATTTTCGGCCTCAAAATTAAGAACAATTCAGCCTTTTCAGCATGGAACCAACAAAGACTTCTTCAGACGAGATTGACTTGCAGGAATTGCTTCTAAAAGTAGTTTTCATCATCAGACGCAATTTCAATCTCATTGCCTTGTTTTTTGCAATCGGCACGCTGTTGGGATTTTCCTATAGCATGATTGCCACGAAGGTTTATGAGAGCAAATTAATTGTCACTTCTGATATTCTGACCGAGTCCTATGTTGAAAAAATAGGGGAAAACCTTTTTGCCCTAATAAAGGACAATAATCTTCCTCTGCTCGCCTCAAAACTGCATCTTGCCGAAGGAGAATGCAAAAATATTTCATCCATAAAAATTGAAAGTGCCCAAAAAGAAAAGCCGCAAAAAGATGAAGAGAAAAAGTGGGTAATGATTACGGTAAGGATTTCTGATCAGGATGTCTTGCCGAAACTGGAGCAAGGTCTTGTGAACTATCTGGAAAATAATGAGTACGTAAAAGTAAGGGTGGAGCAGAAAAGGAATTTTAATAAACAACTCATCAAAAAAGCCGAAGAGGAAATCCATTCCCTCGAGCAATTTAAAAATGAACTTTATAATGGAAATTTCTTTCAGGGTAATAAGGGTAATATCATGTTTGATCCAACTGAAGTCAACATGAAAATTCTAAAACTCAGCGAAGAAAAATTAAAATATCAAAATGACCTCGAAGTCGTAAATAGCGTTCAAATCGTTGAAGGTTTTACCCGATTTGAAAAACCCGTTAGTCCTAATAAGGCAATCTCACTTGCTGCCGGGGCTACGCTGGGGCTATTCTTTGTGGGTGCGCTCCTCGCTTTCAAATCCATTCGTAAAATCGTGCGGCTGGCAGAAGAAAATGAGAAAAAATAATTGCTTTGCTGGCGAACCTATTAATTAAGGAATTTAAACTTGAACTAAGACGAAAGTCCGTCATCTCGGGGTTATTACTGTACTTATTCAGCACGGCATTCATTTGTTATCTCACCTTCAGCTTAAGGCAAAACCTGGTGACTCCTTTGGTGTGGAGTGCGCTTTTTTGGATCACAATTTTATTCACAGCTGTTAACACGGTAGCAAAGAGTTTCATTGGAGAAAAGAGAGGGCTGAGTATCTATGAATATTCGATTGCCAGCCCCGTGGCGATCATCGTTTCTAAAATTGCCTACAATTTCATTCTTTGCTCTGTGCTTTCTCTCGTTGGGTTGCTCTTGTTCACGCTTCTTCTTGGAAACCCGATGATGGATATTCCGCTCTTTCTCCTTGTCATCGTTGCCGTCTCTTTCGGTTTTGCCGCCTCGCTGACACTCCTTTCCGGCATTGCGGCCAAGGCAAATAACAGCAACATTCTAATGGCCGTGCTGAGTTTTCCGATTGTCATTTCTATCCTTCTTACGGCTATCAAGGTCACAAAAAATTGCATAGATGGTCTCGACCGATCAGTCAGCATGGACGAAATCATGATTTTGGCAGCTATAAATTGTCTGGTAGCGGCTACCTCCTACCTGCTCTTCCCGTATATTTGGCGCAGCTAAGACTACTGAATATTACAATGAGAAATAGCTGGTGGAAGATTATTGCAGTGGTTCTCCTGGTGTATACTATCCTTGGTGGATTTTTATTTCAAGTACCACGTCTGAATATCGTCAACGAAACTATTCGTGCCTTGTACTTCCATGTACCGATGTGGTTTGGAATGGTCTTTATGTTTCTGGTGTCCACTATCTACTCTGTACGGCACCTGCGAAAACCTTCTGAAGAAAATGATAGCAAGGCGGTATCTTTTGGCAATACTGGGCTTCTTTTTGGATTGTTGGGTATTGTTACGGGGATGATTTGGGCCAACTACACGTGGGGCTCCCCCTGGCATGGCGATCCCAAGCAAAATGGAGCTGCCATCGCTTTGTTGGTTTACTTCGCTTACTTCGTCTTACGTGGTTCTGTGGAGAATGAAGAGCAGCGGGCTCGCCTAAGTGCTGTATATAACATCTTTGCCTTTGCCGCCATGATCCCTCTGATTTTTATTATCCCGAGGATGACAAGCTCCATGCACCCGGGAAGTGGCGGAAATCCCGGGTTCAATATGTACGACCTCGATAGCAAAATGCGGATGATATTTTATCCGGCTTGTATTGGATGGATTTTGTTGGGTGTATGGATTTCAACGTTGCAAGTTCGAATGAAAAAAATAGATGAACTCATTGCCGAATCAGAAGATGAAAAAAACAATCAATAGCCTGCTCGTAATTGGATTGATGCTAATCTCCAACACGTTGTTTGCTCAGCAAGAAGTGGAGATGGCCGATACCATGCGTTCAAATGGAAAAATCTATGTGGTCGTTTCGATACTAGTAGTCATTTTTGTGGGCATTGCTGGGTTTTTGTTTTTTATGGACAGAAAAATTACCCGTCTTGAGAAAAGACTGCCAAAAAAAGATTGATTCCCTGATTTTCATCATTATTCAACTGTCTTTATTTCTCCATTTTTGCCTTAACTTTGAAACTCGTCAAGGTCTCCAGGTAGGCTAAATCACCAAAAAATGAAGAAATCTCATATTATAGCTATAGTTGTCATTGCAGCTGCCATTGCCATTATTATTGCAACAGCGGGAGATGCAAGCACATACGTCAATTTTGAACAAGCCTATCAAATGGCCTCCAACGGAAATACAACCAGCATCCATGTCGTTGGAGAGTTAAAGAAGGATGCTCAGGGAAACGTGATTGGTCTCGAAAAAAGCCCCGATATGCTTTCCTTTTCTTTCATTTTATTAGATGACAATCACAAGGAACAGAAGGTGTATTACAATGAGCCCATCCCTCCCGATTTTGCACGGTCTGAAAAAGTTGTAGTGATCGGAAGTTATCAAGGCGATGCTTTCTTAGCCAATAAGATATTATTGAAGTGCCCTTCTAAATATCAGGAGCAGAAATTGAATGCAGGCGTTTAAAATCTCACCTCGTAAATCCTAATTCGTATCTCCAAAAATGCATTATTTCATTGGCGACTTAGGTCATGTTTTTGTTATCACGTCATTTGTTACTTCGTTGGTTGCCGCATTTGCTTATGGTCGGGCTCATGGGCAAATTAATCTTGATAAAAAAAATGAGTGGCTACAAAATGCACGCGTTAGCTTCTATATCCATTCATTAGCGGTTGTTGGTGTTGTTGCGAGCCTTTTCATTATTATCTATCAGCATTATTTTGAATACCATTACGCGTATGCTCACTCATCGCTCCACTTACCTGGACAGTACATGGTTTCTTGTTTTTGGGAGGGCCAGGAAGGAAGTTTTTTACTTTGGATGTTCTGGCAGGCATTTTTGGGATTGATACTCATTCGTACACAGCGTGAATGGGAAGCCCCGGTGATGGTCATCTTCGCTCTGGTTCAGGCTTTCATTGCCTCCATGATTTTGGGTGTGGTCATTCCGATTTTAGAGTTGAAGCTGGGGAGCTCACCATTTATCCTGTTGCGCGATGCGATGGATGATCCTATCTTCAAACTTCAACCCGATTTTATTCCTAAAGACGGCAACGGACTTAATCCTCTTTTGCAGAATTATTGGATGGTGATCCATCCTCCTACCTTGTTTTTGGGTTTTGCTTTCACCCTTGTTCCCTTCGCTTTTTGTTTGGCAGGACTATGGCAAAAGAAGTACAGTGAATGGATAAAACCTGCGTTGCCGTGGACGCTTCTTGGTGGTGCCATTCTTGGCCTGGGCATTCTTATGGGTGGCTATTGGGCTTATGAAACGCTAAACTTCGGAGGTTATTGGAATTGGGATCCAGTTGAAAATGCGGTGTATGTTCCCTGGCTGGTAATGATCGCCTCCATTCACACCATGATCACCTACAAAAATAGTGAGACGGCCCTTAAGAGCTCCATGATTTTAGTGGTCGCTGTTTTCTTACTCATTCTATATTCCACTTTTCTTACGCGAAGCGGCATATTAGGAGATGCTTCCGTTCATTCATTTACTGATTTAGGGCTCTCGGGTCAATTGCTGGTTTATATGTTGTTCTTTATGATCGCGGCAATTGTGCTAATGGCATTGCGCTGGAAAGAAATTCCTTCCACGGAAAAAGAAGTCTCCACGTATTCACGCGAGTTTTGGATTTTTCTTGGGGCGACTACATTATGCCTTATGGGATTTCAAGTACTCATTCCAACCTCCATTCCGGTCTACAACAAAATCATAGAGATCTTTGGAGGTATTTCAAATCTTGCCCCTCCTGCTAACCAAATCGAGTTCTATTCAAAATTTCAATTGTGGTTTGCTGTTGCTGTTGCGTGTTTTTCGGGAGTAGGCCAATTCTTTTGGTGGAGAAAAATGGATAAAGAAAAGGTAAAGAAAGAATTGATTGTGCCTGCGCTCATCACACTGATTGTTTTTGCACTGATTATTGCCGTAGCGAAGGTTTACCAACCGGCTTATCTCGCACTCACCTTTGCTGGTGTTTTTATCATCGTTTCAAATCTCAAGGTTTTACAAACCGTATTGAAAGTAAATCCAAAACTCTCCGGAGGAGCAATTGCTCATATTGGTATTGGCATGATGCTCATTGGCATTATGTTCTCGGCAGGATATTCACGCGTTGTGTCGCTTAATAATACAGGTCTCATTTATATCAAGGAGATGGGTACGGAATTTAATCGTGATAATCTTCTTTTGTTTCTGCATGAGCCGCGTACGATGGGTGGTTATGATATCGAATTCTTAGGAGAGCGTATGGAGCCAAGACATAAGTCTGGCTATGTGAAGAAGGGCGATATCGAACCAACCGCTGACCCGTATAAAGTGGTGGCTAAAAAAGAAATTTCCTTTCAGGGCAAAAAGTTATACAATGCAAAGGACACATTTGAAGTGTATCCTGAAAACACGTTCTATGAAATAGAGCTACGGAAGGATAACAAAATAGCCGCCTCTCTTTTCCCCCGAGTTCAGGTCAACCCTGCTATGGGCGGATTTCTTGCTTCTCCTGATATAAAACGAAATCTGGGAAGTGATTTATACACGCATGTTTCAGCACCCATGGATGCAAATGCAGAGGTTGATTGGGGAAAAACAGAGGAAGTCCGTGTTACCATTGGCCAAAAATTTTACATCAATGACTATGTGGCTGTGCTGGAAGAAGTGAAGCGTCTTGATCAGTTGCCGGGCCTTGAATTAGTGAATGATGATGTGGCCGTACAAGCGCGAATTAAAGTAGAAGGAGAAAGAGATACGTATTACGCTGAACCTATTTTTTTAATCAAAGATCGCGTGCAAGTAGGGCGAATCGCATCTGAAGTTAGTGACTTAGGAATTAAAGTGACCTTATTGAACATTCATCCTGAAAGCAATGAATTCTCACTTGCCCTCAATGCGCGGCAGAAAGATTGGGTGATTATCAAGGCCATGGAAAAACCTTATATCAATATTCTTTGGATTGGCACCATTGTGCTGTTAATTGGATTTACCATCGCGATGCTTCGAAGATTCAAAGAAATTCGAACTGCTTAATCTGAACTTGACTATTTAGCGGATGTCATTTGCTTGATGAATTTGACCTCATCTGGATTAAATGCTTTGCCATTGCTCCTGAATATATCGTGAAACCAGACTGTTGGCTCGGGTGATCCTTCCTTGGAGCCCCAGGGGAAAATGGTATTTGTCTTGCCACTCACTAAACCCCAATTGATAGCCCCAACTTTATTCTTCTTAAAGACAGGCAAGTGCGTCTCAAAACGACTATTGTTTGTACGTGCCATATATTCGCTGCAGATAATTGGTCTTCCTAATTTTTGAAGCATGGTAATTTCTTCTTCCAACTTTTTGACATCGCTGTAGTTGTGAAATGTAATCACATCTGAGTTCTTTAGTTGAAATTCATTGTAGCGCTTAAATTTATCTTCGCTGTTCCATGTAGCAAAAGTCAATGGCTGCGATGGCCTTACTTCCCACGCCCATTGAATTATTTTTTCCATAAAGGGAAAGGATATATCCGTCATTTCACTGTTGCCTGGTTCGTTGTACAAATCCCACATCAGAATGCGCTTGTCATTCTTGAACGTGGAAAGAATATCTTTTGTATAGTCTCTTAACGGACTCCACTTTGTTGGATCTGCAACAATTTCCGGTCCGGGTGCTCTGAGCCATCCACTATTATGCACTCCTGGTTTCGGATCTGGTTGCTTTCCTGGCTTAGGGTCCGGGAGCCAGCAATCATCAAAAAGTACGAACAGAACTTTTATCTTATGCTTGTCTGCCATAACAAGAAAATCATTGATTCTCTTCTTAAGTCCATCCTTATCCGTTTCCCAAAGCAAGTTGTGCAGATAAACCCTGATCACGTTGAAGCCAAGTCCTTCAGCCCAACCTAACTCACGATCAATTGTGGCCGGATCAAAGGTATCAGCTTGCCACATTTCCAATTCATTGATGGCGGAGCTGGGAATAAAATTGCATCCCACAAGCCAAGGCTGTTTTGCATACCAGTCATTTGCCTGTTTTGCTGTCCATATTTTCTGAGCCGAAAGTGAAAAACTTACGCTCAAAAATGCGATAACTAAAAATTGCTTCATGTTTAATGGATTGGATTCATTTAAAGTTAAACAATGTAACGGGAAAAATCCGCTCCATCATTAATCTGTTACGTCAATTGTAAGTTGTACTTTTGAAAAGTAAAAACCTCACGCCCTTTTGCCCTATCGCATTGACTTCTTTGCCGTATTTATTTTCCTTGGAATAATTCAAGCTATATTTCTCTCATTCTTTTTCCTCTCCAGTGAAAACCGAAAGAATCAGGCCAACGTATTTCAGGGATTGCTGCTAATAGTAGTTGCCTGCTGTATATTTGAAATTTTTTTGATGTACACCGGCTACATCATGCATGCATTTTACCTGGTTGATTTCTCAGAATCACTCGCCTTTCTTATTGGTCCACTCTTCTATTTTGTAGTGCTCAGCCTTGTGCGGGGCCGGGTAAATCGAATACAATACCTTCATCTATTGCCTTTTGTACTCTACTCATTTTACCTGATCCCCTTTCTTGCTCTACCCGAAGATGCAAAATACAATGCATGGGTCACATCGTATCGGCCCGATCTCCCTTTCCGTGATTTTGAATATGTGTATACCACGGACCTCCTCGCAATTCGCAAATACGTTACTCACCTGACACTCGTATCAATATTCCTTTACACATTGATTGGAACCGTTGAAACAATTAAGGCTTTTCAGAAAAAGAAAGAATCGTTTTGGAAACCGATCACACCGGCATTGCTACGGTTACGAAATCTATCGCTCACGTTACTATCAGTAGCGCTAATTGTGCTTGTCGTTAAGTTATCAAACAAAAGAGACATGGGCGATCATGTCTTTGCCACTTATATAGCATTGTCAATCTACTTCACAAGTTTCTCAGTAATCATCAACTCTTCTTTTTTCAAACAGACTACACTGAGTGAATCGACTAAGTATAAAACATCTTTACTTACACCCGAACTCCAGCTAAATACATTGAAAAAACTTGAGGTGTTAATGAAGGAAGAGAAGCCATTTTTGCAACCCGATTTTTCATTACCCGATCTCGCACAAAAGTTAAATGTATCTGTTCATGCTCTTTCTCAAGCTATCAATGAAGGCTTGGGCAAAAGCTTTTTTGAAATGGTAGCAGCGTATCGGATTGAAGAAGCCAAGCGTTTTCTAAAGGAACAGCCGAATATCAAAATTGAGGAGATAGCCGAGCAGGTTGGCTATAACTCCAAATCCTCTTTCAATACTGCCTTTAAAAAAATCACCGGGAAAACCCCCTCCGAGTTTCGAAGTGTTTAGCACTTAGTCTTTCTTCTCCAAGTCAGGGAGAAGAAAATCATCCAGCGCGCTTGGCAATTTCATCATTGCTTCAATATCCTTTACGGTGCGAGGCGCTGACCCGGACAGAAGTTCATAGCCGTCCTTAGTGATGAGGTAATCATCTTCAATACGCACAGCAATGCCCCACCATTTCTTATCGCAATTCGAATTGTCAGGTATGTAAATGCCAGGTTCAATGGTGATCATGTTGTTTTCTTCCAGTATGGGTCCACCCTGATCATGCACATTGAGTCCGATATGGTGACTTACACCGTGCGGAAAATACAAATGCTTTTCCGTTATGGACTTTATGATACCCAATTCCGCCAGACCTTTGTTGATTACCTCTCGACAAACCACAGTAAGTTGTGACCGCGGTGTGCCTGGTTTGCAAATCTTCATGGCCTCTTCTTGTGCTTTCAACACCAGTTCATAAATTAATTTTTGCTCGGTTGTAAATTTACCATTGACTGGAATTGTACGTGTAATGTCAGCGGTGTATCCATGAAACTCTGCACCTAAATCCATTAGAATCATTTCTTTAGAGGTAATGTTAGGTTTGTAATTGTCAATGTAATGCAAGATGCACCCGTTGTGACCAGCGCCAACAATGGAAGGATAGCCCAGATCTTCTGCCTGGTACTTCTTAAACACAAATTCATGTATGCCTTGTATCTCGCGCTCAGACATGCCTGGTTTCATTGCTTTCATAACTTCTACCTGACCGGCACAGGAAATCCTCACCGCCTTTTTTACTAATTCAATCTCCTCTTTTGTTTTAATACCTCTGAGGTTTGCCATTAAGTCGGCAAGACCTTTTGTATCCAGATTATTTTTTTGTTGCTCAAGGGCCAGGGTAACACTGCTCTTCTCCGGGTAGTTTACTTTGGCTTTAAACTGTGCGATTAAGTCAAACATATCGGATGAGTCGCTGGGGTTGTCACGCACATCATTTTTAAAATCAAAGAATAAAATCTTGCTGAATTTTGAAAAGTCAACATTGTATCGCTTAAACGCTGAATTATTAAATGCTTGCTCAAACCCCAACAAGGTTCTTGTTCCCTGTTCACCCAGTCTGCGGCCCGTCCACAATTCTTTCAACTCATTTCGCTCCTGAACAAAAAGAATTTCATTGTATTGTGTGCCATTAGCAGCAGTTTGCTTCTCTTTAAATAGGAATAAAGCGGCATCCGGTTCTCTGTAACCTGTTAAATAAAAAAAGTCGGGATCTTGATGATAGACATAATCCACATCGTTGGCACGATTGCGTACGGGATTTGCAAAGAAGACAGCCACCGAATTGGCAGGCATACTTTCGCGCAGTTTCTCTCTGCGGCCCAGGTGAAAATCTTTGGTTAAAAAATCCTGAGGGAGATCGGGATTTTGGCAATAAGTTTCTAACGAAACAGATAATAAAAGAGCAACAAATAAAATTCTCATGGCTTCGTGATTCTTAGGTTAGTTTATAAGTTCAAAATATTCGCTCGTGTGTTCAAATACATAAAAATCTTCTCCGGAAGAAATTTCAGCCATTCGTACTACACCTTCTTTAAAATAAAAAGTGTATCCGCCATCGTAAGGAAAATAAGTGTAACGCACAAAAGTCCACTCGCTGCCGATCTCAATTGCCTGGCCATCAAAATCCTTAAATGATTTTACAACCTTGATTTTTTTATCCTCGATCAGTTCATCCAGTCTCATTGTATCTGTTTCTCCAGCACGACAAACTCTAATTCTTGCTTTGGAATTCCCCAGCTAATATCAGGCAGAACAAATGGTTTCTTTTCACCCGTCAATTCATAACCATGCCGCAAGTACCAATCAACGAGTTCCTTTCGTATGGAAATTACCGTCATATAGATTTTTGAACAATGTTGCTGTTTGGCATGCGCTTCTGCAGCTTCCAATAATATCTTACCAATGCCTTTCCCTTGTATATCTGGTCTCACAGAAAGCATGCCTAAGTACAATTTATCGGCATCCTTTCGCAATTCCACACAACCCAACAGCGCATCTTCTTCTTTACAAAGTAAAACAATTGTTCCCACCTTATTTATCAGCCCCGTCAAGCCAGCTTCATCCATGCGAGTACCATCCATCAAATCCGTTTCGGTGGTCCATCCTTGTCTTGACGACTCGCCCCGGTAAGCTGAATTGACCAATAGATTCAAGGCTTTCACATCTGCTTCGGAAGCCAATGTTATTTTCAACGCCATAAGTCCAAATATAGTAGCAATTTGTGTTTGACTTTATAAAATCGTCCATCTGGGTTATAAAAGCAGCCGTACCTTTGCGACCATAGCCCGTTTATTTGTAGAAAAAATTATTATGCAAGAACTACAAACCAACCCGGAAAGAAGATACGACCTCGACTGGCTACGATTTATTGCCATCGTAATACTACTTTTCTTTCATACCGGAATGTGGTTCAATACCTGGGGCTGGCATGTAAAAAATAGCGAGACCACGGTTAGCTTTCAATATTGGATGATCTGGTCTCATTACTTCAGAATGCCGCTTTTGCTTTTTATCTCTGGTGCGGGTACCTACATGGCATTGGGTAAACGTACACCCGGGCAATTCAGAGTGGAGAGGCTTAAACGATTATTTATACCGCTCTTATTCGGAATGTTTGTGGTGGTGCCTCCGCAAATCTATTATGAGCGTATTAGTCAATATGCCAACTATTGGGATTTTTATAAAACCGTATTTCAGTTTAAGCCCTATCCGGAGGGCAGTTTTAGTTGGCATCACTTATGGTTCATTCTTTATTTATTTCTTTATTCACTGTTAGCAATCCCGGTGCTCAAGTTTCTGCGTTCCGATAAAGCGGAAAGCTTTAAAAATAAAATCCACGCGCTGCTGGCAAAGTCTGTCGGAATTTTACTGGTGCCGTCATTTATTATTCTTTGCTCACAGATTTTGCTCCGGCCCTACTTCCCCGAAGAGACTCACGACCTTGCCAACGATTGGGCGTACTTTATTTTTTACTTTCTGTTTTTTTTGATGGGAATCATTTGTTACTCCATTCCGAAACTCTGGAGCGCTATTGGTGCTAATCGAAAGTATCTGCTGCTGGCGATGCTCATTTTCATCGTTCCATTTTATACATGCTATTTTCATTTCCGCGATTTAATCACTTTGCCGTGGACCGATGACACAGTCGAAACAATTTTTGATGTGATCGCTATTTTTGTGAGCTGGTTTACGGTAATCACCATCGTTGCCTACGGTCAACACTACCTCAATAAACCACACCCATGGTTGTCCAAAATCAGTGAAGGGTTATATCCCTTTTACATTCTACACCAATCGGTCATTATTGCCATTGGCTATTATGTATGTCAGTTGGATTGGAATATTGGTGCCAAATACTGGAGTATTAGCTTATTAACACTGGCGAGTTGCGTAGGCTTCTACCTGCTGCTGATTCGTCCGTTTAATGTGATGAGATTTCTTTTTGGCATGAAAAAGAAAGCCATCTAAGACGATAATTCACTTTCTTCCAGTAAAAATCGGAGGAGAAACTCTTCTTCTTTACAAAATCTTTATACCCTTGCCTCACAATTTAATACCCTATTTATTCTAAGCACGCTACTTTTGTTCTGTCAAAAGAGATAATTCGTGAATTCCATTTACAAACTCTCTAAGAAGAACCAATACCTGGTCAGCGTTCTGGCTATTCTAACTATTACCGGCCTTAGTCTCACCATTGAAGGTCTGGTTGGTTACAGGGTAATTGCTTTCCTGCTATTAGTTAGTGTTTCCGTACTGGCAATGTTCCTGGATATTATTCCGGTGATTGTGGCAGCTGCGCTGAGTGCCTTGCTGTGGGATTTATTGTTCATCCCTCCCCGCTTCACCTTTGCTGTGGGCACTACCGAGGATCGTTTCTTGTTGTTGATGTACTTTATTATTGCTCTTATTCACGCTGTACTTACCTACAAAATAAGAGAAGTTCAAAAAGAAGTTCGCAAACGGGAGGACAAGGCTAATGCTATCAGGTTCTATAATACATTATTGAATTCGCTATCGCACGAATTAAGAACGCCTATTACGACCATCATTGGGGCTACCGATAATTTAATGAATGCCAATAAGCTATCCGATGGAGACAAGACAGAATTGCTTTCTGAGATCTCCATTGCTTCCATGCGGCTCAATCAACAGGTTGAAAATCTATTAAGCATGTCGCGTTTAGAATCCGGGGTTTTTAAAATTAAAAAAGACTGGTGCGATGTGCGCGAATTAATTTATACAACGCTTCAGCGTTTTGAGCCAACTTTGTCAAATTACCGGGTGTCCGTCTTTATTCCTGAAAATCTCCCCTTGTTCAAGTTAGATTTCGGTTTAATGGAGCAGGTTCTGCATAATTTAGTAAGCAATGCAATACAGCACACCGAAGCCGGAACTGACATTATCGTAAAAGCAGATTGTACGGACGAAAAGTTAGTAATGACATTGTCCGATTCCGGCAAAGGATTTCCGGTGGCAGAAATCAATCGCGTGTTTGATAAATTTTACCGACTGCAAGGTTCACGTCCTGGCGGTACTGGCCTTGGACTATCGATTGCCAAAGGATTTGTAGAAGCGCATAACGGTAAGATCACACTAACTAATCTTCCGTTGCGTGGAGCTATGTTCACAATTGAAATTCCTACAGAAATCTCTTACCTAAATCATTTGAAAAATGAATAAGGCTTCAATACTGATCATCGATGACGAGGCACAGATTCGAAAACTTTTGACGATCACGTTGGAATCTTATGACTATAATGTGCAAGCTGCAATAACGGCTAAAGAGGGATTAGCAGCTGTTGCCAGTCATCCTCCTGATCTGGTACTGTTGGATCTGGGATTGCCCGATGAAAGTGGTCATGCCGTGCTGCGTCACCTTCGGGAATGGTATTCCAATCCTATTATCATTCTTTCAGTACAAAGTATGGAAGAGGATATTGTCAAAGCATTGGACAGTGGAGCAACTGATTACTTGGTTAAACCATTCCGAACGGGGGAACTTATGGCTCGGATTCGGTTGGCCTTGCGCAAAGTTTTTCAGGATGAAAACAATCATCTCGGAGATTTTGGTGATCTGATTATCGACTACTCCGCCCGGGTTGTCAAAAAGAATAATGTAGTCATTAAGCTTACGGCTACCGAATATACTTTGCTCGCATTAATGTGTAAAAATGAAGGCAAAGTGCTGACACATCACTATGTGTTATGTCAGGTATGGGGGCCATCATATCAAAATGAATCTCAATACTTGCGTGTTTTTGTTGCACAACTAAGAAAAAAAATTGAAACTGATCCCAATCGCCCTGTTCATATTATCACTGAGTCAGGCGTTGGCTATCGGTTTGTAGGAAAGTAATCACAAACTATAATTTTTTAAAATGAAACTGAACCAAAATTCGGACAGGATAACTATTGCCTCTTTGTTAGTAGCCTTAGGCATCATTTATGGAGACATCGGAACCAGTCCACTCTATGTCATGAAAGCGATTGTGGGCGAACGAACGATTGACGAGGCTCTCGTCTTTGGTGGTGTTTCGTGCATTTTCTGGACGCTCGTGTTTCAAACTTCGATCAAATACATTTTTCTCACACTGATGGCCGATAACGATGGCGAGGGTGGCGTGTTCTCTCTTTATGCCCTGGTGAAGCGTTATGGAAAGGGGTTGGTGATCCCCACTATTTTGGGTGCAACAACGTTGCTTGCTGATGGCATTATCACACCACCTATTTCAGTTGCATCAGCCGTGGAAGGGCTGGAGATGATCTTCCCGGATTTACCTACAGTGTCCATTGTAGTGGTTATACTTTCCTTATTATTCTTCTTTCAACGATTTGGTACGCAACGAGTAGGGGGCACGTTCGGGCCCATCATGACAGTATGGTTCGGTATGTTATTTATCATAGGTGTGAATCAGATTGTACATTATCCTGATGTGCTCAAAGCATTGAGTCCTGTTTATGCCTATGATTTACTAGTCGAGTATCCAGAGGGGTTTTGGCTTCTAGGTGCAGTTTTTCTGGCAACAACGGGAGCTGAAGCACTTTACTCGGATTTGGGTCATTGCGGAAGAAAAAATATTCGCGTCACCTGGGCTTTTGTAAAGGTAGGATTGACGACCAATTATATGGGGCAGGCTGCCTGGCTATTGCATCAAGGTGAGCCTTTACTTAACGGACGCAATCCGTTCTATGAAATGATGCCGCATTGGTTTTTAATTCCCGGAATCGTGATCGCCACACTTGCTGCCATTATTGCCTCGCAGGCACTGATCAGCGGATCGTTTACATTAATCAGTGAGGCCATGAGTTTGAATTTCTGGCCGCGAGTAAATGTTCGCCAGCCTACCGAATTGAAAGGTCAGATTTACATCCCAAGCGTCAATACAATTTTGTGGATCGGCTGTATTCTAATGATCCTTTACTTTCAAAGCTCAGCACATATGGAGGCAGCCTACGGCTTCTCAATCACCATCGCCATGATGATGACGACTTTGCTCCTCAGCTATTTTCTGCTTTATCGGAAAAAATGGAATGTCGTTATAGTGGCAGCCATCGTACTGCTGTTTAGCGCCATCGAAATTTCTTTTTTCATCACCAATGTGGTCAAAATCAAAGAGCGATGGATGTTTCTCTTCTTCGAGCTGTTCATTTTTCTGGTAATGTACGTATGGTATTATTCACGTAAGATCAATAATCGCTTTGTGCGTTTTGTTGAATTGGGCAAGCACACCTCCTTCATCAAAGAACTAAGTGAAGATGATGATATTCCGAAATTTGCCACACACCTCATCTACCTTACAAAAGCCGACCATCGCGAACAGATTGAGGAGAAAATAATCAAGTCCATTTTTTCTAAAAAACCAAAGCGGGCTGATGTCTATTGGTTTCTTCATATTAATCGCAGTGACGAACCCTACACGCTTAGCTATGAAGTAACCGAATTGCTGGATGACAAGGTTATTAAAGTGTCCATCAATGTCGGATTTCGCATACAACCCCGCTCTGAATTGTTCTTTAAAAAGATAGTACAAGAGCTGGTAATCAACAAAGAGTTAAACTTGCATATCCGCCCAGATGGATCAACTAAATACAACCCAGAACCGGATTTCAAATTTGTAATTCTTGAGAAATTTCTGTCAGTGGAGAATGAGTTTCCGGTGCGGGAAGGTTTACTGCTAAACGCTTATTTCTTTTTAAAACTGCTTGGGCAGAGTGATGAAAAAGCCTTTGGCCTTGATAAAAGTGACGTGGTAGTTGAACAAGTTCCATTAGTGTATCATCAGGTACAGCATGTGGAGCTGACAAGGAAATCAGTTGGCTAATAATCAATTCTCAAATTCGATCATTTTATAAAAAGTAAATATGAAATGTAATAGAGTTCTATTATTCAGTTTAGGCTGTTGTTTTTCATTTTCTACGATAGCTAATGAATTAGCTGAAAAACAGGATACCCTTGTTAATCCGCTTCAAGGGACGGAAGGTTCAATCGTTGAAAAGCAAGCAGAGCCTTTTGCCTGGGGCGATTTCTCCTGGGTTCAGGGAAACAGTCGGCAGAAACAATCCATTCTACAATCCAGGTATTTTACAGGGAGCTTTACTTTTGATGCTAATTATAATTATTCATTTAATCGGCCCATCGATCATACCAATGCCGGCTCTACAGCTACCTTTCGATCCAATGAACTTAATATCTCATACATAGAAGCAGGTGGCGATTTTAACTATGACAACGTAAGGGGCCGGCTGATGCTTCAATTTGGTACGCGCGCAACAGGTATTCCTCGCAATGACAATACGCCACTACGCGGTCAATATGATTTATATACTGCATTGCGCTTTGTTACCGAAGCGTATGCCGGCTATCATTTCGATGTGTGGCACGGTATCAACGTAGATGTTGGCATTTTTAAATCTTATGTGGGTTTGCTTTCCTATAATAATTTCGAGAACTGGAACTATCAACCATCTTTTACTTCTGATAATACTCCCTGGTTTTTTACAGGCATTCGTGTTCAAACATTTCCAACCGATCGTTTAAAACTGGAATACTGGATCGTCAATGGATGGCAAACCTATGGTATGTTCAATGAAGCCCCCGGCCTTGGCCTGCAGTTACAATGGCGCCCGGAGGAATGGATCTCCGTCTTAGCAAGCGCTTATGGTGGACGTGATACTCCCAACCTGCCAAATCGGTTTCGCTTTCATAACGACAACAGTATTGTACTTCGCTACTTTAATTCTCCTGGAAAGAAGATTTCAAAAGGTGCCTTTTCAGTCACGGGAGATTTGGGCTTTGAAAAAGGTGGTGGTGTCACCCCGTTCGGAGGAATTAATGGACCTGCCCAAAATTTTATCAGCTGGATGGTTTATCACCGCATCTGGTTTGCCCGCGAAAAAATGGGTTGGACAGTTGGTGGGGGATATATTGATAACCCGGGGCGTTACTTGTCGCTTTTGCCCCCGGGGAATGGCGTGCTCACTCAAAATCCTGGTGATCAATTTAAGGGATGGGATGCCTCAACAACCTTACAATATATGCCCAATGAACATTTGACTTGGTCTATTGAGGCCGTTACTCGCCATACAAGTGTTCCTTATTTCTCGGGGCGAGGTGGTGTAACATCTCCAAATGGATGGAATCCTCCAATTGGAGATCCTGCAGGCTATTTAGCTGATTTAGTAAAAGAAGAGACAAGACTAATCATGTCTATGATCGTTAGGTTTTAAAACTGATAAGGCTGAACCTTTAGCTTACTAAGTTCGCCCTTCAATTGTTCAGATGATTGATAATGAATACTGGATAAACCCAGCGATCGGCCAGCTTCAATATTTCTAAGATTGTCATCAATAAAAACAGCTGTGGAAGGAGTTATCGCATGCCTGTCAAAAAGTATCTGAAAAAAATCAGGGAAAGGTTTGCGCGTATTCTCAATACCCGAAACTACGATGCCATCAAACCAATGAAGGAATTCAAATTTCTCCAAGGCCCATGGGAAAGTCTCCTTTGACCAGTTGGTGAGCGCATAAATCCGGTATTGCTTGCTATCTTTTAATTCTTTGAAAATGGATACGGTGTCCTGAATCGGTCCGTTCATTGTCTCTTTCCATCTTCCATACCAGGCGCGGATGGGAATTTCATACTTGGGGAATTCAAGCACAAGCTCTTCAGTGGCCTCATGAAAAGAACGGCCAGCATCTTGCTTTTCATTCCAGTCACTTGTACAGACGTTTTCCAGAAACCAAGTGATTTCCTCCTCGGACTTAAAAATTTTTCGGTACAGGTAGCGCGGGTTCCAGTCGATAAGAACTCCGCCTAAATCGAAAATAATGGTATCAATTGGTTTCATCATTTTTTGTTCTGATAACATACTGATGGGCTACGCTTCCGTGTGCCTCAAACTTTTTTTCAAACTTCATTCCCAGTTTCGTCAGCACACGAATAGATAAAGTGTTCCCTATCAGCGCCCGGCCGATAATTTTTTTCAAACCTAGTTGACTGAATCCATAGTTCAAACACGCGCTCGCTGCCTCGGTAGCATAGCCGTGGCCCCAGGTTTTTTTCAACAAACGAAATCCTAAATCTGTCTCGTCAATATCCGCATTGTAATTCAAACCGCACCAGCCGATATAGTCCAGCGTTTCAGCGTGAATTACCGTCCACCTTCCATAGCCATATTTCGTATAGCGATCATAGTTCTGGATAAAACTCCGCGCTTCTTCGACAGAAGCAAACGGTTCATCTCCAGTATAACGAATCACATCCGGATCGCAATTAAGCTGGAACATGTATTCAGCATCTTCAGGCTCAAAATTTCTCATCCTAAGACGAGGAGTACTTAAAATGTAATTACTCATTTTTCCCAAATGCCCACGTTAAGAATTTAGGAAGTGCTTCTCCCCAGGTAGGAAGATTGTGCTCACCGTCTTTAAGCTCAAGATAATGGATATCATGAAAGGGGCGATAACCTTTCTTTACGAGTTCAACAATCAAATCAAGTGTATCATCGATTGAATCAATTACACCATTTTTATTGCGGTCGCTTTTTTCATCCTTCAGCCCGGTTTGAAACCAAAATTTCAGTCCCGGTTTAAACTTACCTCTACGGATTTGCTGATGCATAATACGATCCCGGTAATCAGAATAGAATCTGCTTTTTGAATCTCTCTTTCGCCACCAAAATGAGCCGCTAAAAGAACCTACTTTTCCAAAATAATCTGAATGATGCCAGGCGATATCCAAAGCTGACAGACCGCCTAACGAGAAGCCCGCTATTGAGCGTTCCTCGTGTTTCTTTGAAATGGAGTATTGGTATTCAAGATAAGGAATCAACTCTGTCATGATGAATCGTGAATAATTCTTAGCACGGCTTCCACGGTCTTTAAAGTCGGCTTTATTGGCTACGCCATATTCCTGCATTCGATCACCGGCATGTACGCCTACTACAATGACATCCTCTATTTCCTTTGCATGCGTCAATTTTTCGAGGGTGGCCTTCAGACCAATCGCTGTGGCGTCCTGGCCATCATTGAGAATAAGCAAAGGGTAGTGTTTGCGCCCTTTTTCGTACTGAAAGGGCAGAAAAATATCCACAATCGTGTCGCGGCCCAGCAGCTTGGAATGAATATCCGTTAGTTTTTCGAGATGGTAGTGATGGGCGAGTGGCAAAGCGTGCGTAAATAATTTTAAGTAGATCGTTATTTTTCCGGCTCTTTATTCCGATTTTCAGAGCAAATAAGGACGTAAAAATAGAAGTTTAATTGAATCGTTATGCCTTACGAACATTATCATAAATGGTATTCTCCCCGGCTTAGCAGGGATATTGAAGTGCTGGCATTTGGTACACGTGGCTATCCCATTATATTGTTCCCCACTTCCATGGGTAGCTTCAATGAGAACAAAGATTTTAAATTGATTGATAGCGTATCATGGTTTTTAGACAATGGGTTGGTAAAGATCTATTGTCCTGACGGAATTGATTCTGCAAGCTGGTATAATAAAAATATTCATCCTGCTGATCGCGTAAGAAATCATATATGGTATGATCAGATGCTCCTCGAAGAATTGGTACCGCTGGCTCAACGGGAAACAGGTGTGGGCAGAGTGGCCACGGCAGGGTGCAGCTTTGGTGGATATCATGCTACCAACTTTGCCTTCAAACACCCTGAAGTAGTTAAGTATGTGTTTAACATGGGCGCAGCCTTTGATATCAAAGATCAAATGGATGGCTACTATGATGATAACGTCTATTTCAACAATCCTCCTGATTTTATTCCTAATGCCCAAAATCAATTTTACAATGACATGTTTGTTGTGCTGGGTACGGGTACGCATGATATGTGCTGGGATGCGAACGTGAAAATGGCCAACATTCTACAGAACAAGGGAATGAACTATTGGCTTGATGTGCGACAAAACGCCAATCATGACTGGCCCGTTTGGCGGGAAATGTTTCCTCACTACTTGTCATTAATAAAATAAAAACAGGGTCACGTGTCCCACATCTTGTATCTTATGTCTAACTACTAACCTTCAATGAATATGAAAAAAATCGGAATACTACACGGCATGGAGCGCTCATTCCCTGAAGCTTTTGTAGAGCGCATTAATAAAATGGGGCTCAAGGACATAAAAGCAGAGCCTGTCATGGTGGATATGGTGCAACAAGGTGTTGGCGATGGCTATGCCGTTATCATCGATCGTATCTCACAGGATGTTCCGTTTTACAGAGCCTTCCTTAAGAACGCAGCCATTGACGGCACGGCCGTACTCAACAATCCATTTTGGTGGAGTGCTGATGAAAAATTTTTTAACAACGCATTGGCTATAAAAATCGGTGTGCCTGTGCCAAAGACAGTACTTCTTCCTTCTCATGAACGCCCGCCTGATACCAGCGATGCTTCCTTTAGCAACCTGAAGTTCCCGCTTAGTTGGGAAAAGATATTTGACTATATCGGCTGGCCCGCTTATATGAAGCCACACTCCGGTGGTGGTTGGAAAAGCGTTTATAAACTTCACAACATGGATGAGTTTTTTAACTCATACCGCGAGACAGCGCAGTTAGTGATGATGCTTCAGGAAGAAATTGTGTTTGAGGATTACTTCAGATGCTATTGCCTTGGCAGAAAGTATGTGCGCATCATGCAATACGAGCCCCGCAATCCACATCATTTGCGCTATGTAGTTAACAAGGGCCCCGCCTCTGAAAAACTTCTTAAGAAAGTAAATGACTATGTGTTGGATCTTTGCAACGCTCTTGGCTATGACTTCAATACCGTAGAAATGGCGGTGCGTGATGGTGTACCTTATGCGATTGACTTTTGCAATCCCGCACCTGACGCAGAATTAAAATCTGTGGGTGAGGAAAATTTTGAATGGGTTGTAGAACACGCTGCTAAAATGGCTGTAGAGAGAGCACAAGCACAGAAGCCGGGCAAAGACAATTTAACATGGGGAACTTTCGTAACGAATGCGGCAAGTTCTTTTTTAAAGGAATCTTCAGCGGCAAAAGAAGAGAAGAAAGCACCAGCGAAACCAAAGTCACCAAAAAAATAATCACTCTGGTTGGTTTTACTTTACGATGTGATGAGCTAGCTTATTATGGAAAAATTTACACTGGGTGTCGAAGAAGAATACATGGTCATTGATCCCGTTACCCGGGAGTTGAAATCGCATGACCAAAAGATTGTAGAGATTGCTGGTTTCAGCATGAAAGATCAGGTGAAGGCAGAAATGCACCAGGCGGTGGTGGAAGTGGGGACGAACATTTGCCGCGATGTTAGTGAAGCACATGCAGACATAAGTCAACTTCGAAAGGGAGTTTCACAAATTGCAAAAAGCCTCGGACTACAAATAGGAGCTGCTGGTACGCACCCGTTTTCTCATTGGACACAGCAACTTATAACACCCAATCCGCGCTATGATGCTATTGTGAACGAAATGCAGGAGGCGGCTCGCTCCAATCTCATTTTCGGCTTGCATGTACACGTAGGTATTGCCGACAAGAACATGGCTATTCATTTGATGAATACGGCCCGCTATTTTCTTCCCCACGTATATGCGCTCTCTACCAACTCCCCATTCTGGGAAGGGCGTAACACGGGCTTTAAATCCTTTCGCACGAAAGTATTTGATAAATTTCCCCGCACCGGAGTGCCAGATTATTTCAATGACTGGGATGATTTTAAAAACTATGTCAATTTGTTAATCAAAACCGGGTGTATTGATAACGCAAAGAAGATTTGGTGGGATGTGCGCGTGCATCCCTTCTTTGATACCATTGAGTTTAGAATTTGTGATGTGCCCTTGCTCGTAGATGAATCAATTGCCATCGCTGCTTTATTCCAGGCCATTGTTGCCAAGCTTTATAAATTACGGCAGCAGAACATGACGTTCATTCTTTACAATCGCGCTCTTATCAATGAAAATAAATGGAGAGCTTCACGCTATGGCATCGAAGGCAAACTTATTGACTTTGGAAAGCAGGAAGAGGTGGATAGTCGTCTTCTCATTTTAGAATTACTTGATTTTGTAGATGATGTTGTAGATGACCTCGGCAGTCGCCACGCTATTAACTATGTAAATACGATGCTCGAAAAAGGAACTGGCGCAGATCGTCAGTTGGCAGTATTCCGCGAAACTAATAGTCTTGAAAAAGTTGTTGATTATATTGCATCTCAAACCGTGGCTGGTTTGTAACTTGTTCTGATCAAAACATCTTAATTATACACCATTGATACGAATTGCCATTCTGGATATGTATGATGGCGCACCTAATGAGGGGATGCGCGGTATCAGGCAATTGATCGAGTCTTTTGAGGTTGATTTTCATATGCCTCTGAAATATGAAATTTTTGATGTTCGTGGTAAAAGTGAAGTTCCGGGTTTAGAATTTGACCTATACATTTCAACCGGAGGCCCCGGAAGCCCGCTTGATAGTGAAGGATCACTCTGGGAGCGAAAATACTTTACGTTAACCGAGAAAATTCTCGAACACAACAAGGACAATCCGCAGCAGAAAAAACACATGCTGTTGATTTGCCATTCCTTCCAGTTGTTTTGCCGCTATTACAAATACGCAAAAGTATCAAAGCGCAAAGGCACATCTTTTGGCGTAATGCCGGTGCACAAAACAATTGATGGCCATCATGATCCATTGCTTAGATCGCTTGGCGATCCTTTCTGGGCAGTAGACTCGAGAGATTACCAAATCACTCAACCTGACCTGAAGAAGTTAAAAAAAGAAGGAGGCCAGGTTCTTGCCATTGAGAAAATACGCCCGCATGTTTTATTAGAAAGAGCGGTAATGGCAATTCGTTTTGACGAAGCATTTGTTGGAATGCAGTTCCATCCGGAAGCTGATGCCAATGGCATGCAGATGTACCTGCTTCGTGAAGACAAGAAAGAGATGGTGATCGAAAGGCATGGTGAAAAGAAGTATTGGGAAATGCTCGATCATCTTCGGGATCCTGATAAAATTATGCTTACCTACAATATGGTTGTGCCACGGTTTCTGATGATTGGATTGAAATCCTATGTTGCAACGTTGCCTGTATGATTTCCTCCGTTCGAAATCGGTACAACGAAGAATTTTCAGAAGCGAAATACCAGCATTTTCTGGCCGATCTTGATCGGTCTTATAATTTCAAAATAAAGTTTCGCGTAGCAGAGACTCCGATTTTTATTCCACAGGAGTTTAAGAAAAAACTCGTCAACGCATCCAATGATATCATTGATTTTTTAGTTCGTCCGGATTTTAAAAAACTAACAGAGAAAGCGATTCCAAAAAATCTTTTCGTTCCCAATGAAACTAGCCACACACTTTTCCTTGCTCTGGATTTCGCAATCGTAAAGGATAAGTCCGAAGGCCTGATTCCTCAGCTCATCGAAATGCAAGGGTTCCCTTCTTTGTTTGGGTTTCAGAATTTTGTTGGTGAAAAATATAAGGAGCATTTTGCGGTACCGTCCGATTTTTCCAATCATTTTAATCTCACGCGACAAGCGTACGAGGCTAAGCTTAAAAAAGTATTGCTTGGCAAGCATAAAGCAGAGAATGTAATTCTTCTGGAGATAGATCCACTGATTCAAAATACGGCTGTGGATTTTGTGATTACTGAAGCGATCACCGGAATCGCTCCTGTTCATATTGGTGATTTGATTCGGGAAGGCAGAAAGCTGTTTTACAAAAAAGGTGATAAGAAAATACAGGTTCATCGCATTTATAACAGAGTTATCTTCGATGAACTGGTAAAGCGCACTGACCTTCAACTTCAATTTAATCTCACCGAAGATGTAGATGTAGAGTGGGCAGGGCATCCCAACTGGTTTTTCCGCATCAGTAAGTACACCATGCCCTTTATCAAGAGTCCTTATATTCCAGAATGTAGATTTCTAAATGAATACACTTCATTTCCTGTCGATTTGGAAAATTATGTACTCAAGCCCCTGTTTTCTTTTTCAGGTTCAGGTGTCATTTTCCATGTTACACAAAAAGATATCGATGCTATTCCATTAGCAGAGAGAGAGAACTTTATGCTTCAGCACAAAGTGAACTATGAGCCGGTGATTCAGGCACCCGATGGAATGGTGAAAACAGAAATACGCCTCTTGTTTTTATGGGATGAAGGCGAATCAAGGCCTCAGTTAGTGACCAACCTGGCCCGCCTCAGTCGTGGCGATATGATTGGTGTAAAATTCAACAAAGACAAAACCTGGGTTGGCGGATCGGTTTGTTTTTTTGAGCCTTAGGCTATTTCAATATGTCTTCGCATCATTTTGTAAAGGAAGGTCAGGAACCGGCCTTGATTATCGCAGAAGCTACAGCCGCACCTTTTGAAAAAATTCAAGAGTTATTGGAGTGGAGTCCTACAGTTATTGTGATGGAGCCGGCTCTTCCTATTGTTTTATCGTGGGGAATAAAGATTGATGTTGCTATCGTTTCATTATCCACAATGGAGACATGGAAGAAAACACTTCACGAGCAGGGACCTCTTAAATTACTCGGCCATTCCGATGAGGAGCCAATAGCTACAGCGTTCTATTTTTTACTTGCCAGCAAACAAAATTCAACTTATGTAGTTGCCACTTGGGGCAGTCCGTTACTTTCTTTGATTGGTCAATTCCAAGACAGGATTTCAGTGGTAATTATGGCTGGCAAAACCCGATGGACGTTTTTCCCCTCAGGAAAGTGTAATAAATGGATGCCTGCGAACGCACAGATTGAAATTTTCATCCATCCACATGAAATAGATATATTAGTTACCGAAGAGGAAGGCATGATTAATATAGAAAGATCATCACCATTTTGGATCGGAACGGAGTGGTAGTCGATATTATCGCGTAGCTTTTATAATTCTATCCTTGCTATCCATATCCTTTATTATTTCTATCGAGTGGTAGCCAAACCCGGTCAAGAGATCAGTCGTTTCCCTACCAAACTTTTCATTAATTTCTACGAATACTAGTCCACCTGGCTTTAAGGATGTCAAGCCCTGCTTGGCAATAGCTTTGTAAAATAGCAATGGATCATCATTAGAAACAAACAAAGCAAGAGAAGGCTCATAATCCGAAACATTGCGCTTCATTAAGCTTCTCTCACTTTCAGTAATGTAAGGCGGATTACTAACCAGCACGTCTAAATCCAAGACATCTGGTATAATTTGTAAAATATCCTTCAAGTTAAAATCAACGTCAGCATTATTCCTCAAAGCATTCTCTCTAGCCGTTGCCAGTGCATCATCACTTATATCTATGCCCGTTACCTTTGAATTTGAAATTTCAAGGGCAAGTGTAATGGCAATACAACCACTCCCGGTTCCAACATCTAAAATCTTTGGCGATCTGATTGACGCATTCACTACCTCCTTCACCAGAAGTTCCGTTTCAGGTCTTGGAATAAGAACAGAAGCATTAACCTTGAACCTTCTTCCATAAAATTCAGCCTCCTCAAGAATGTATTGAATTGGCTCCTGGCTGTTGATTCGATTAATGTGTTCATCAAAATAGAATGGATCCACGTTGACCTCCGTCTCGCTCATGATACTTTTCCTATCCAATCCCAGTTTGTTTTCCAAAAGCAGGTAGATAATGGAATGAATTTCTTCTTTGCTTTCGGGCAATACTACTTTTGATACCAGATCACGAAAAAGTTCTTTGGAATTGGTCATGGCGAAAATGATCTTTGCAATGTTAGCTAATCCTAATGACATCGGACGAACTGTATATGCAACGGGCTTTTGAGCTAGCTAGGCTGGGGAAGGGCACCGTGAGCCCTAATCCACTTGTGGGCTGTGTTGTTGTCCATGACGAAAGAATCATTGGCGAAGGATGGCATCAGCGATATGGAGAAGCTCATGCCGAGGTTAACGCTATTCGCTCCGTCAACGATAAGAATTTGCTCAGGCAGTCAACCGTCTACGTTAATCTTGAGCCTTGCTCGCACACCGGAAAAACTCCACCCTGTGCAGATTTATTGATTCAGTCGGCCGTAAAGAAAGTGGTGATTGCTAATGAGGATTCTAATCCCCTCGTGGCCGGAAATGGGATAAAGAAATTAAAGTCGGCAGGGATAGATGTAGTTACAGGGGTTTTGGAAAAGCAAGGTCGCGAGTTAAATCAGCGATTCTTTACATTTATTGAAAACGAACGGCCTTACATCATCTTGAAATGGGCTGAGACTGCCGATGGATTCATTGCCAGAGAGAACTATGAATCACGTTGGATCAGCAACGAATTCTCCCGACAACTTGTACATCGATGGCGAAGCGAAGAAGATGCAGTGCTTATCGGCACCAAAACAGCTGCTCATGATAATCCACACCTTAGTGTTCGTGATTGGTCAGGTAGAAATCCGGTGAGGATTGTGGTCGATCGTTTTCTGCGACTGCCTAAATCGCTTCATCTTTTTGACTCATCACAAAAGACTATCTGCTATAATGTGTTGAAACACGAAGAGCACAGCAATCTGGATTATATTCGCTTAGATGAGGCGAACTTCCTTAATCAGTTGATTCATGACTTGTTCAAGCGTAAAATCCAGTCGGTTATTGTAGAGGGTGGAGCACTTACTCTAAATCTTTTTATTAAATCTGGAATGTGGGACGAAGCGCGCGTTTTCCGCTCGCAGCGATCTTTTGGCCAAGGGATTGAAGCTCCTGCACTTAGGGGTAACCTTATCTCAGAAGAATCCGTATTCAACGACACGCTAATGATCTACCATCATGGAAAAAATAAACATCGGTAATAAATTCAATTTATTTCAAGATCATTGGAATCCAAGAATCATTGGAGAACTGAATGGTCAGCATGTCAAACTTGCTAAACTGAAAGGTGAGTTTATCTGGCATAGTCATGAAAAAGAGGACGAACTATTTTATGTAGCGAAAGGTATTCTTAAAATGGAATTTCGGGATCGAACCGAAATTCTACAGCAAGGTGAAATGATTATCGTGCCACGAGGCGTGGAACATAAACCAGTTGCGGAAGAAGAAGTACACGTGATTTTGTTTGAGCCTGCCTCAACGATAAATACCGGTGAGGTTGAAAATGAAAAGACAAGAAAAAAATTGGAGGTAATTTAAAAGCGAAACCTAAGTTTGAACCCGGTGCCTGTCAAATAGAAATTAGTATTCACACGGGAAGAATATTTTTTATTGTGTAAATCCAAGGCATTGTTAGCGTGCCGCTGAAAAGCCTTGTTGAGGGGGATTGATCCTAACAATAGTGCTGCTCCTCCAATAGCAAGGCTCCATTCCGGATCTCCACCAGCGATCAGCGTTCCAACAGGGAAACCTATCAATAAACCTCCCGCAAAACCCATTACACCTGCCGTGCTGTAGTTCTTTTTTGCTTGTTTAAATTCTTCGTAGGCCAACGGAGTGTCTTTTAGTATTGTCATTACCTGACGAGGGCTTAAGGTGAGGGTATCCATTTCAAACCGGGTGCCACCAAATGTTTTTACCAGCGTAATTTCACCTGCTGTTTGAGCAATGGATATACTGGAGGTAAGACTGATTATAAACGCAAGGATAATTTTTTGCAAAGCCATGAAATTTAAATTCAACATCAATTATTTTTTCACCACCTACAAATCAAATTATCGCAGCAGTTCCCGGGAAATAACCATCTTTTGAATTTCGGTTGTGCCTTCATAAATCTGGGTAATTTTTGCATCTCGCATCATTCGCTCCACGTGAAATTCTTTTACATAGCCATAACCTCCATGGATTTGAACAGCTTCGGTAGTTACTTCCTGCGCAATCTGAGAGGCATATAGTTTGGCCATGGCTGCCGCTTTCACAAAGTCTTTCTTTTGATCTTTCAGGCTGGCTGCTTGCCAAATCAATAATCTTGCTGCATCAATTTTTGTAGCCATATCAGCCAGCTTAAACTGAATGGCCTGATGCTCTGTAAGGTGCTTACCAAAGGCCTTTCGTTCTTTGGCATATTTTAACGCTAACTCATAAGCTCCCGAAGAAATACCAAGCGCCTGGGATGCTATTCCAATCCTTCCACCATTGAGCGTGGTCATGGCAAATGTGAATCCAAATCCTTCATCGCCAATTCTATTTTTCTTTGGAACTTTCACATCCGTGAACATCAGCGAATGCGTGTCTGATCCGCGAATACCCATCTTATCTTCTTTCTTACCGACCACAAATCCAGGCATGCCTCGCTCAACAATGAGAGCATTGATTCCTTTATGCTTTTTTTCCGGATGAGTTTGCGCTATTACCAGATAAACACTGGCGCTACTTCCGTTGGTGATCCAGTTCTTAGTGCCATTAAGCAAATAATAATCTCCTTTATCTTCTGCAGTGGTTCGTTGACTGGTAGCATCAGATCCTGCCTCCGGTTCCGATAAGCAAAATGCTCCAATCGATTCGCCTGTTGCTAATTTCTTTAAATATTTCTCCTTCTGCTCTTCTGTTCCAAATCGCTCAAGACCCCAGCACACGAGCGAGTTATTTACCGACATACAAACAGAAATGGAAGCATCAACCTTAGAGATCTCTTCCATAGCCAGTACATAAGAGATGGTATCCATGCCTCCACCGTTATACTTTGGATCCACCATCATTCCCATGAATCCGAGGGCACCCATTTTCTTTATCTGATCAGCAGGAAATTTTTGATGCGTATCGCGCTCAATAACTCCGGGTAATAATTCAGTGTTAGCAAACTCGCGTGCTGCCAGTTGCACGGCCTTTTGTTCTTCGGTAAGATCAAAGTTCATGATAAGGATAGCGATTAGTAGTTTTAAAAATACAACAAATAAAAAGCCCGAGGTTAACTCGGGCAATATTTTAATGACGAAAAGCCAATCAACCGTTAGTCACGATCCATTCCTAAATACATCATCACATAGTAAACAAGGGTTGTGATAGCACCGATAGCGGCAACTACGTAGGTCATGGCGGCCCATTTTAGCGCATCCTGCGCCATATCATATTCTCCGGTTGTAACAATGTCTCTGGTCTTAACCCATGCCAACGCTCTTCGACTTGCATCAAATTCCACGGGCAGTGTAACCAAGGCAAACAAAGCAAATGCTGCATAGCAGGCGATAATTATCAGCAACGCTGTTTTCATCGGCAGTATGCTAGAGGCAAAAAAAGACCCAAAGATCATCGCCATCATCATGAAGTTAAGAACCTTGGCGCTAATATTCTGTACCGGAACCATAGCCGAACGGAACTGCAACATGCTATAAGCCTGGGCATGTTGAACTGCATGACCGCATTCATGAGATGCTACAGCCGTTGCGGCAGCATTTCGTCCATGAAACACTCCCTCACTCAAGTTTACAGTTTTGGTAGCCGGATTATAATGATCCGTTAGCTCGCCTTCTACACAAGTAACCTGAACATCACCAATGCCATTGTCTGTCAACATTAGCCGGGCTATTTCAGCGCCTGTCAAATCACGGGTTAAATGAACCTGTGAATATTCTTTGAATTTACTTTTCAATCGTGAACTCACCATCCATCCGATTGCCATAAAAAATAAACCTATAAATAAAGCACCCATAGTTATTATTTTGTTGTTTATGTTTTTTTAATCTTCTCTACAATTCGGGTAGTAGAATAACCCGGGACAAAGTCAATGGTTTTGACCTGCCCTCCATTCCGGATTACAACATCTGCGCCAACGATGTTTTCTGCCAAATAGTCACTGCCTTTCACCAGTATATCGGGGACAAGTTCTGAAATCAAATTTAAAGGCGTGTCTTCGTTAAAAAAAACAACGAGGTCGATAAATTGTAAGGAAGCAATGATTCTGGCCCGCGATGTTTCATCCTGAATGGGCCGGAAAGGACCTTTAAATCGGCTGACTGAATCATCTGTATTAAGTCCCAGAACCAATCGATCGCCCAGGTTTCTGGCCTTTTCAAGGTAGTCTACGTGTCCAAGGTGCAAAATATCAAAACAGCCATTTGTAAAGACCACCTTCAGTCCGGCAGCCTTCCACGCGGTCACCGTTTTCTTTGCCTCAGAAAGTGATTTTATTTTTGACTGGGTGTTCTCCATCTAATGATCAAATAACTGGCAATCAAAGATACTACTCCTGCCACAATCAAAATAAGCGTTTGCCATGCATGGAAGATAAACGTAAATGCAATGGCATCGGGTTTTGCAAGATTATAGAGCATTACCAGGCCTAGCGGCACAAGTGTATGGTACGATCCGGCACCTCCCGGAAGCGGTGCGGCCATAGCAATAGCTCCGATAGCAAAAAGCGTCATCACTGCGCCAAATCCTAATACAGCTGTTTCGGGGAAGGCGAGAATTACACAATAGCTCATCAGGAAGTATAATCCCCATATTATCACCGAATAGAAGATGAACAAAAATTTATTCTGCAATCGAAAAACGGAAAGCAGCCCTTCCTTAAACCCCAACAGGATTTTTATCAATTTTTCATTTTTGCGTAAGAGATAAAGTCCCCCTAAAAATCCAATCCCAACTATTGCCAAAATAATTACCCAGGGAGGAATAGAAAATCCATTTCCTGAAGAAAAGTTTAAGGTGGCAATAAATGCCATCAGTCTGTCCCACTCCACCAGAAATGAAATTAGAATTAATATTAGCAGACAGATCACATCTACAATTCTTTCGATGACGACTGTACCAAAAGAAGTTTCGACAGGTGTCTTTTCAAGCTTGAAAAGGTTATAACACCGCGACACTTCCCCTCCACGCGGGACTGCCAGGTTAACGAGATACCCAATCATCAAAGACAGAAAACTATTTGACAGGCTGACCACATTCCCCGAAGGAACCAAAAGCATTTTCCACCGAACGGCCCGAAGGATATGGCTCGCGATAGTAATCCCTGCCATTAACAAAAGAAATCCTTTGTCTGCCTTTTCCCAGACCTGCCAAATAAATTCTGCTTTGTTCTCACCCTCTCCTACCTGCAAGCCTCGCAAAGAAAGCCACAGCAACCCTGCGGTTAGCAGGATCATGATCATGTATTGAAGAGATGCTTTTAATTTTGAATTCAATTTCTTTCAGTTTGCCATTCTTAAAGGACAATGTGAAATCTCAATCTTTACTGACAAACATATTGTCAATTAAACGAACTTCTCCTACAAATCCTGCAACGAGCATGATGCAGTTGATCGAACTACCAACGCTCTCCACTAAGGTTAAGTTTTCGGCATTTGCTATCTCAAAGTATTCCAACCGGACGCCCGATGTTGTTTCAAATAACGACTTTACTTTACTCTTGACTGTATCGATGCTTGCTCCTTTTCGCAGTTCTTCTCTGCCCAACTGAAGCGATTTGAAAAATATAAGGGCTTTTACTCGTTCTTCAGGATTCAATCGGAGATTCCGGGATGACATGGCCAAACCATCAGGTTCGCGCAACGTGGGAACGAAAGGTAGTTCAATATCGAAGTTGAGCTCTTCTACCAATCGGTTGATAACCTTAAATTGTTGGAAATCCTTTTGTCCAAAATAAGCCCTGTGGGGCTGAATGATGTTAAAAAACTTTGAAACAACTAAGGCGACTCCGCTAAAATGCCCTGGTCTGAATTCCCCTTCCAATACTTTATCCAAAACACCAAAATCTAATTTCAGGCGCCCTTCTTTCGTATACATGGTTGAGTCCTCTGGAAGGAACAGAACATCGCAGCCACTTTGCCGAAGCATCTCTATATCCTTTTCTACGGTTTTTGGATACTTCGCAAGGTCTGTTGCATTGTTAAACTGTGTCGGGTTAACGTAGATACTGCAGACCGTAAGATCATTTTGCGCCCTGGAAGCGCGAATCAGGGAAAGATGGCCATCATGAAGAGCACCCATTGTTGGCACGAAGCCAATTGACTTATGAAGTCTTCTGCCAATCTCCAAAAACGCCCTCAGTGGCTCAATTTCCTTGAAAATTTCCATTTGGGCCTCTTTTTGAAAGGTGGCAAATATAGACCTTATAAGTGAAGTTCAGTTGAATAGGGGGTGAATTTTGCGTACTTTTGTGCCTCGTTTCTCTGTTCTGTCCGTAAATCCAATATTATGTCAAAAATCCGCATCCTATATGTCGCCAGTGAAATCAACCCCTTCCTTCAAACTTCGGAGGTTTCGGATTTTGTCCGAAAGTTGCCGCAGGCTATGCAGGAAAAGGGAATGGAGATTCGCATTCTGGTGCCACGATTTGGGTTGATCAATGAACGAAAGAACAGGTTACATGAGGTGGTTAGACTTTCAGGGATAAACATTTCCGTGGGGGATGAAGAAAAGCCGCTGATTATTAAAGTGGCCTCTATTCCTAATGCTAAACTGCAGGTTTACTTTATTGACAACGAGGATTATTTTCACCGTAAATCCGTTTTCCACGACAAGGAAAACAAGTTCTATGAGGATAATGATGAGCGGGCGATTTTCTTCTGCAAGGGAGCAATTGAAACCGTACGTAAACTGGGATGGGCTCCTGATATCGTTCATTGCAACGATTGGATCACCAGTTTCATCCCATTGTATCTAAAAACAACTTATAAGAACGACCCTTTGTTTAAAAATACCAAGACGGTATTTACTATTTACAACAATAGCTTTACCCATAAATTTAAGGGCGACCTGATGGGGAAGGTGAAAATGATTGACATCGAAGACAACATGCTAGGTCACTTAAAGACGGCCGATTATGAAGGCTTCGTCAGACTTGGCGCTCAATTTTCTGACATCGTTTCCGCTGCCGGAGACAATAAAAAGATGGAAAGTATGGTTAAGAAGTTGAAGGAAAAAGAAAAGAAAGTTGAGACTTTTGAGAAAGATGAAAACTATACTGAATCGTTCTATAATTTATACAATGAACTCGTTGGGTAGGATTGCCGGGCAATTTCTTTTTGTAGTTGTTATTCTTTTTTCGTGCAAGGAAGACACTAGTTTTCTGGGCTTTAAGCGACCGCAAAGTAAGTTTAAGGCCACATATACCGAGATTCCGATCGCAGCGTCAGTGATGACGATTGACTCGGTAAACACGGTAAACGAGCCTCCATCAGTTGCCGACACTAAAAGACTTCTTGTTGGGCAATATATTGACGACAACATGGGGGTCATCAAATCAGAGGCTTACTTTCAATTTCGTCCTGCGGTTCCAAAAATATCCATCCCAGCGGATGCAGTAGTCAATGAAATCTTTCTCACGCTTACTTACGATTACTACTATTATGGCTCAAAAGATGTAGTCACTGCCGATTTTTTTGTTCACGAATTAACAGACACACTTTTTACTGTTGAGCCAAGGTCAAACTACAATTTCAATTCAAAAGTTAATTATGATCCAAATCCTATTGGCTCCACATCAACCGTGGTTGACGTAGTTGGCAAGGAATTCGATAAGAATTTTACTGAAAACAATGACGTTACATCTGCCAATGATCATATCGATACGTTAAAAATCGGTCTTAGTGCAGGCTACGGACAACAGTTGCTTGAATTAGCAAAAACATCATTAGAAGCCGATTCCAATTATCCGGAGTTTTCAAAATTTACTGGTGTATTCAAAGGCCTTGCGATCGTTTCCTCTACAGGCAATAAGGTTTTTGGATTTGACCCTCGCAATGATCCAGGCGATGGTAAGAAGAAGAATTTTTCAAAATTACTTCTCATCTATAAGTATACAGTAGATGGCGTTGAAAAAAGAAACAAGCTGGAATTTATCATCTTCACTGGTGGCGGACTAAGTACAATTGGCTTTAACAAAATTTCTGCCGACCGATCTTCAACTCCCCTTGCTGGTGCAACACCTTTTAAGGAATTTTCTCCATCCAATAATCTCTGCTACATCCAGGCGGGCAATCCCATTGTAGCGAAGCTTGATTTTGCGAAATTCTATGAGTATGTAGACACCATCCCGAACATCATTCTTAATTCGGCTGAGCTTGTTATCGATCCTATTGAATCGCCTACATTACCGCCTCCAACTACGTTGGAATTACGCGTTCTTAGTTCCGGTGATAATAAATTCAAAAAGAACTTAGATATTATTCCGTCTGCTTACCTGGGCTCCGTTCTCTACGACAACGATGGCTTCGTTAATCTAGTTAGTGACATCAGAACAAGTTTTTCAATGAAATTTGCTACGGTAGACGGAGTCAGTCATTATGGTGGTTTCCTAACTGAATTTACACAGCTTCTTCATCGAACAAAAGATGAGGATGATCGTTTTCAAAATTTTGCTCTTGTGCCACTTTCTCCGGGTTTTGGTAAGTCGGTAAATCGCGTGATCTTCAACAAGAATAATGTCAAGTTGAGAATCTATTATACTACACCGGTTCTTGATAAGTAATAAAAACGTATTATGTGTGGAATAGTCGCTTATGTCGGCCCTCGTCAGGCTCATGAAGTAATTATAAAAGGATTAAAACGACTAGAGTACCGCGGCTATGATAGCACCGGAATAGCATTGCTCAATGGAGCTCTGAATGTTTATAAAAAGAAAGGTAAGGTCTCTGAACTGGAAGATCACATAAAAGGAATGACGCTCGATAGTCATCTTGGCATGGGTCATACAAGGTGGGCTACACATGGCGAGCCTAATGATGAAAATGCCCATCCTCATTACTCTGCCACAAAGAAGTTAGCGATTATTCACAATGGCATAATTGAAAATTATAGCTCTCTCAAACAAGACCTATTAAAGAAAGGTCATACGTTTCTCAGTGATACAGACACAGAAGTTTTTATTCATTTCATCGAAGACGTTAAAGAAAAAGAAGGATGTCCTCTGCATGAAGCTGTCCGACTTGCTTTAACAAAAGTTGTTGGTGCCTATGCCATTGTTGTTATGTCGCTGGAAGATCCCGATTTATTGATTGCAGCGCGAAAAGGAAGTCCCCTGGTAGTTGGTGTTGGAAAAGGCGAGTTTTTTATGGCCTCCGATGCCACTCCTATTGTTGAATATACGAATGAGGTAGTTTATCTGAATGATCAGGAACTGGCTATTGTCAATAATGGGAAATTGACAATAAAAAATACAGCAAATCTACCCCTCACTCCTTACATTCAAACAATTGACCTTGAACTTGAGGCTATTGAAAAGGGAGGTTATGAGCATTTTATGCTCAAGGAGATTTTTGAACAACCTCGTTCTATCAGGGATTGTATGAGGGGGCGTCTTGATTCTGCTTCTGGGAGATTAATTCTTGGTGGGTTACGGGAGTATCTAAATAAACTCATTCATGCTGACAGAATTCTGATTGTTGCCTGTGGTACTTCCTGGCATGCAGGCTTGGTCGCAGAGTATTTCTTTGAAGAATTTTGCCGCATACCAGTTGAGGTGGAGTATGCCTCAGAGTTTCGATATAGAAATCCAGTTATCCGCGAAGGAGATGTTGTGATTGCTATTTCCCAATCGGGTGAAACTGCGGATACACTCGCAGCCATTGATCTGGCCAAATCAAAAGGCGCTATCATTTTTGGTGTTTGTAACGTTGTCGGCTCTTCTATTCCTCGGGCAACTCATGCAGGCGCATATACTCATGCCGGACCCGAAATCGGAGTTGCGAGTACGAAAGCATTTACCGCTCAGCTCACGGTACTAAATATGATTGCTTTGATTGTTGCACAAAAGAAAGGAACAATCACTGAACAAAAGTTTCATGAGCTCCTTGTTGAGATGGAGAACATTCCTGCCAAAGTGGAGCAGGCACTCCTTCACAATGATAAAATCAAAGAAATTGCCGAGACTTTTAAGAATGCAACAAACTTCCTTTATCTGGGAAGGGGCTACAATTTCCCAGTCGCGCTGGAAGGTGCACTTAAGCTAAAAGAAATTTCTTATATCCATGCCGAAGGTTATCCTGCAGCTGAAATGAAGCATGGGCCTATTGCCTTGATTGATCAAGAAATGCCCGTGGTCTTTATTGCCACTAAAGATAGCTCCTATGAAAAAGTAGTATCGAATATACAAGAAGTAAAGGCAAGAAAAGGAAGGGTTATTGCAGTGGTAACGGAAGGTGACAAATTGATTTCCAAAATGGCTGAGTTTACAATTGAAGTTCCCTCTACGCTAGAGGCTCTCATGCCAATGGTCTCCGTTGTTCCTTTACAACTTCTGTCTTATCATATAGCCGTGCTTCGCGGATGCAATGTCGATCAACCAAGAAATCTGGCCAAGTCAGTTACTGTTGAATAAGCAGGTACTCCTTCTTTAGAAGTGGGCAAATTTCGTATCGTTCATCTTTAGTATCGTCATAGACGGCAGCAAGTAATTCGTAAACATTTTTGATTCCAATTTTTTGGCACCATTCAAAGGGCCCGTACGGATGGTTTGTGCCTAATTTCATTGCCAAATCAATGTCTTCCCTGCTTGCCGTACCTTCCTGAACGGTGTAGTAAGCTTCGTTGATAATCATACAAATAACTCGTGGCGTCACAAAACCAACTCGATCATCAACGAGTTGAAATGCAGTACCTAGCCCTTTACAAACATTCTCTAAAACTGTTTCCTGCTCCTGACTAACCACGCTTACTTCCAATATTTCCCTGTTCAAAAATGTTGGTAGTCCTGCAAAACCAAATATTGATTTAGTCGATTCAAGGGATTTACAGAGTTTCTTCAAACTTATCTTAGTTGTATTCAGGAAAACAATAGTCCTGGACGGATGGGAATACAGTTCCATTTGCGCAACCTCACTCTCAATAATAAAATCAAAAACTACATCAGCTTCAAAAAAAAATTGCTTACCAATCTTATGAGAATTTGCAAACAGGTATCGATGATTATCCTTGAACTTTAATTGACATTCCTTAAAATTGACCTCTTCACCGATGACAAGAATATTCATGCTATAAGATTAAACAGGATGCAGGAAATTTTTGATATTTGATTCAAAAGTAAGAAACCCAACCCCTATGTCAAAAACTGTAATTTACACTGCCAATGCACCCGAGCCTATCGGTCCCTATAGTCAGGCCATTCAAGTCGGCAACATGCTCTTTATGTCTGGTCAAATTGCCATTGACAAATCTACAGGCCAATTGGTGACTGCTAACATCATTGACGAAACTACGTTGGTCATGAAAAATTTTGGTGAGGTGCTTAGTGCAGCTGGAATGAATTTTTCGCATGTGGTGAAGTGCACCATATTTCTTAAAAGCATGAGCGATTTCCCTCAGGTGAACGAGGTTTATGGCAAAAGCTTCCCAAGTCAGCCGCCAGCGAGGGAAACAGTAGAAGTAAGTCAACTGCCTAAGGGTGTCAATGTTGAGATATCCTGTATTGCCATTAAGTAATTGACAGATGTAACACAGTGTATCGCCAGGAGTCTCACTCGGATCGCTTCCCTTTTCACCTCGCTGCGTAAGTTTTCTTACCTTTACCCATTAGCGTCTAACAGTGGATAGCGATAATATTTTCGCATTATTGCAGATTAAAAAAATGAAAAACGTAAGAGTACGATTTGCGCCCAGCCCAACAGGGGCATTGCATATTGGTGGGATTCGTACCGCCTTATACAATTATCTATTAGCTAGAAAACACAACGGGACTATGATCCTGCGTATAGAAGATACAGATCAGACTCGGTTTGTGCCTGGTGCAGAGGAATACATTCAAAAAGCGTTGAGTTGGGCGGGCATCAAAATAGACGAAGGCTTTGGCGTTGGCGGCCCGCACGAACCCTATCGCCAATCAGAACGCAAAGCAATCTATAAACAATATGCTCTTCAATTAGTTGAGCGAGGGTTTGCTTACTACGCTTTTGACACTCCTCAAGAGTTGGACGCAATGAGAGCGAGACTGTCAAATCAAGGACAGTATGGTAGCGCGACTCGGCTTCAGATGAACAACTCCTTGACGATAGATCAGGAAGAGGTTAAGAAAAAATTAGCAGCCAATGAATCTTATGTCATTCGTCTTAAAGTTCCCGAAAGTGAAGAAGTGATATTGAATGATTTGATCCGAGGCGAAGTAATATTTCACACATCGCAGGTAGATGACAAAGTACTGATGAAATCGGATGGAATGCCGACTTATCACCTGGCGAATGTTGTTGATGATTACTTGATGAATATTTCACATGTCATTCGGGGTGAAGAGTGGTTGCCTTCCGCACCACTTCATGTGTTGTTGTACAACTATTTTGGATGGAAAGATGCGATGCCGGAATTTGCTCACTTGCCTCTCTTGTTAAAACCTACCGGAGATGGAAAATTAAGTAAGCGGGATGCCGACCAGATGGGATTCCCCATTTTTCCATTGAACTGGACTGATCCTACTTCAGGAGAACTGGCAAAAGGCTTTAGAGAAAGCGGGTATCTTCCTGAAGCCATGATTAATTTCTTGGCCTTCCTTGGCTGGAACCCCGGAACAGAGCAAGAAATTTTTTCTATGGATCAGCTCACGGATGCGTTTTCAATTGATCGCATAGGAAAGTCAGGTGCCAAATTTGACATTCACAAAGCACAGTGGTTTAATGCCCAATACCTGCGCGTCAAATCAGATGAAGAACTCACCAGGTATCTCTTTGATTCACTGACCACCGAAAAAATAGAATGCTCAAAAGAAAAAGCATTAAAAATATGTTCGGTGATGAAAGATCGTGTAACCTTTCCACAGGATTTTTGGGAGCAAGGCAGGTTCTTCTTTTCGGCACCAACGACTTACGATGAGCAAATCGTTGCAAAGAAATGGAATGAAGATGTGGTAAAAGTCTTGAGCCAATTTCAATCAGCCATTGCAGACTTACAGGTTGTGAATGCAGAAAATATTAAGGCAAGTTTGGACAAAGTAACAGCAGAACTCGGCATACCCACCGGAAAAATTTTAGCTGCATTGCGCGTAAGCATTACGGGCGGTGCGTCAGGGCCTGATTTAATGATGACGATGGAAATAATCGGCCAGAAAGAAATAATTGACAGACTTGGCAGAGCTCTTAATACGATTAAACTTAAAACCGCTTGACCAGATAAACTAACAATCCCATGACAAAGAAGGATAAGCCAAGTCGAAAACAAGGGAAACCGAGGGTTCATAAAGAGCTGGACGGTTTTGAGGTTTCAATTGGTCAGTTTGGTGAGCTTCAGTCTAACATGAATATCGAAAAGATCAACGATTTTCTGAACAAAAATGTGGACGACAAAAAATTATTGGAGCGGGAGGAACTGGAATCCAGGAAAGAGAAGAAACGAAAGAAATAGATATTACGTTTAAGAGGATAATTTATTCCTAACAAATCTATCTAATCATGCCAGCGAATTCACACATTATTGATTATCAAATCAAAGGAGAAAGCATTCAGATTGTTGAGGTAGAGCTTGACCCGCTTGAAACTGTTATTGCGGAAGCAGGTGCTATGCTTTTCATGGAAGAGGGAATCGTATTTGAAACTAAAATGGGTGATGGTTCAAACGCCAATCAAAGCATTTTTGATAAACTGCTTTCGGCAGGAAGTCGGGTTCTTACAGGCGAGTCATTGTTCATGACGCACTTCACCAATAGAGGAAATAAAAAAGCAAAGGTTGGTTTTTCTGCTCCTTACCCAGGGACAATCATTCCTGTTGATCTGGCAGCAAGCCCGGGAAATGAACTCGTAGTTCAAAAGGATGGATTTCTTTGCGCAGCCTTTGGCACGAAATTATCAATTGTTTTCAATCGCAAGATCGGTGCAGGATTAGTGGGTGGCGAAGGGTTTATCCTGCAGAAACTTCAAGGCGATGGTAAGGCATTCGTGCATGCGGGAGGAACCGTTATTGAAAGAACATTAACTAACGAAACCTTGCGGGTTGATACAGGTTGCGTTGTGGCATTTGAATCTCAGATCGATTTTGATGTAGAAACAACGGGAAGTCTAAAGTCAATGGTTTTCGGAGGCGAAGGAATTTTTCTCGCCACTCTTCGGGGTTCCGGTCGCGTCTGGCTTCAATCCATGCCGATACGAAAACTTGTTCAGGCGCTCTCACCGTATGGTAGCAACCGAAGAAAAGAAGCTAGTTCACTATTGGGCGGCTTTCTTGAAAGTTAATTGTATTTCAGAACCAAGCTCACAAGCCTTTCATCCACCTCACTCTAAGGCTAGGGAAATAGCCCTCTCTACCAAACCTCCTTTTTAAATCTCAAAATATGAGTTAATTCTCTACTTTTGAAGCTATTCATAACAAGATGGGCTTAATCAAAATTGGTCTGATCCGCGAGGGTAAGAATCCGCCTGATAAGAGGGTGCCTTTTTCACCACTTCAGGCAGAAGAAATTGAACAACGGTTTCCTGGTGTTAAAATAGTCTGTCAGGAAAGTCTTATCCGATGCTATAAAGATGATGAATACCGAGAACTCGATATAGAAGTAAGACGTATTGTAGACGATTGCGATATTCTTATGGGGATTAAAGAAGTTCCTGTTGACGAGTTGATTGCCAATAAGACCTACTTGTTTTTCTCACATACACTCAAAAAACAGCCTTATAACAGAAAACTGCTGCAGGAGGCATTAAAAAAAAACATACGTCTCATAGACTATGAAGCTTTAAAAGATGGACAAGGAAATCGACTCGTTGCGTTTGGTCGGTTTGCAGGTATAGTTGGTGCATTTAACGGACTGTGGACCTATGGGAAGCGCTATCATGCTTTTTCCATGCGCAGAGCTTTTGAATGCTTTGACATCAACGACCTAAAGTTAGAGCTTCGAAAAGTCAAACTTCCTTTTGTTAAGATAGCGCTCACCGGGGCAGGTCGCGTTGCTAAGGGTGCCATGGAGACGTTGGACACAGCCGGGGTTCGTAAAGTAAGCCCTCATGACTTTTTAACACTTCAATTTGAAGAGCCGGTGTACACTCAAATCAGTAGCGCTGACTATCATATTCGAAAAGAAGGGGGTCATTTTAATCGTGAAGAATTTCATCAGCATCCAGAAAATTATGCATCCAATTTTAAGCCCTATACACGCGTAGCAGATATCTTGCTTGCAGGAGCATTTTGGAATCCTAAGGCACCCGTTCTTTTTAGTCGCGAAGACATGCTCTCATCCGACTTTAAAATTAAGATCATTGCTGATATTACATGTGACATTGAGGGCTCCGTTCCAAGTACAAAAAGGCCGAGCACCATCCCCGACCCACTATATGATTATGATGCATCTACCGATCAGGTGACCCCGGCCTTTAGTGACCCCAATTTTGTAACGGTGATGGCTATCGACAATCTTCCCTGTGAACTGCCGCGGAGCGCATCTGAAGAGTTTGGCAGAGATCTCATTGACAGGATACTTAAGCCCTTGCTAATAGAGGATATCGAAGGAATTGTAGCTCGCGGAGCTATAGCCGATAGCGGAAAACTTACGCCAACATTCTCCTACCTTCAGGACTATGTAAATACCCAATCCAAAACATAAGCTATTTCACCAGAGACCGATCACGCCTACACACCTTACTTCTTATGATATTGTACAATGTTACTATCGGCATCGACAAAGGAATTGAGACTGAGTGGGTTGCCTGGATGAAGAATCAACACATCCCCGATGTACTTAAGACGGGAATCTTTGTATCTCATAAATTCTACAAGGTATTGAGCCATGATGATGAGGGATCCGTGTCATACTGTGTTCAATATTTCACCCCTACTATTGACGCATTTAATATCTATCTCCAAAATCACGCCCATCGACTAATGGATGAACATCATCAACGGTTTAAGGACAGGCACGTGGCCTTCAGGACCTTGTTGGAGGAAATTGACTGAATTGATATTTGCGGTATCCAATTCTCTTTTTTTTATCTGTATAGTATCGGTCAAAAAAAAGCCCCAACCGGGGCTTTATTATATTTTTCAAAGTTTTAGTACTCCCAAAGGTTGTGCTCCTTCTCCATCAATTTCATCTCCTCTTCCCAACGCGCAAAAACAGCTTCAGCAAATGTCCTGCCGTTGCTATCATAAATCTGCTGCATTGTTCTATCATCGGGATTTTCAACTTTTTCAATTACGCCATGGAACAAACGCAATTTAAACGCATCATTAAAAGTCCTATTTTCTGAAGGATTGTATCGGTTTCTCCACATAACCAAATCCCGCTCTTTCAAATTCTTGCTATGAGAATACTTCTCAACAAGCTTAAACAAGTCTTTATAGTTGATAAAGGCGATAGGGTTCATCTGATCTGAGCCTTGCTTCTGGGCAAGGATTGCGATCGACAAAATATCATAATACAACCGTGAACGTCTCTTATCAAAAATAACATCCTCAATTATATCCAGCGCTACAATCTGGGAAGGTTGATAATATTCAGTTTGCTCAACAGCTTTCTGCCACCAGTCAGCTTCTTTGGGATTATGCCCCTTATTATCGTTACGAGTTGATTCGTAGTTGATTCCGCTAAAGCTGCAACGCTCGTTGGTAAAGTAGCTCTTCGTAGCAACCCACTCCGGCTCTATAACCGCTGTGTTACTCACCAAAATCTCAGCCGCAGTCTTAACGTTTTTTAGGGAGTCATCATATGCGAGCAATTGACCGTTCTTAATGCTATTAAGAATAAACACCGCAATGTCAGATTGAGCGGATTTAAACCCGGCATTCTGCTTCTCCATCAGATCAACAACGCGCGTTACCTGATAGCGATAAAGCTGCTCATAGTAGGCAATCTTCTCTGTCGACTTGGGGTTAAAAATTGTATCCACTTGAGCCCAGCCAAAGCTCATCGAACCGACAACTACAAACAGTGCTAAAAGTATCTTCCTCATTTTCTAGTAACTAAATAAAATGATTTTTATTGTCTTGCCATCCTGGCTTCGATCTCCAACTTCGCGTTAACAGGCTTGTTGTCGCCATCACTAGGATCCCAAGTGGAGCGCACGACCTGAACGTTGTACACGGAGAAACTATCACCAGCCTTGAGACCGTATTTCGCCAATTCGATCGTACCTGAACTCAACGTTATAGGAGTCTTACCCGCTATCTGAAGAACCATGCTGGTAATTCTATAACCAGCATCTTTCTGATTTTGCTTCGTAAAGGTTTCATCTGTGATTTCTGGAACAAGTCTTACAATAGCCGTTCCAGGAGGAATTCCTCGCTTCACATCATAGTCAGCATTTCCAACTTTGAGTTTTGCGATAGGCGTAGGAACTTGCTTAGCGCTAAATTTCTGAGTGGCCACTGGGCTTCCATTGATAGTAACCCGAACATTCATTTGTGGTCTCTTTGGAATCAGTACAAATTTACCAGGTCCCATCTTCTGAATAGAACCTTCATCAGGTGATGAGCTTAAGCCTATACCCGATGATTCAGAAAGACCAGGAATGGTTACAGCCATTTCATTACCGCAATCCAAATAAAGTGTGCTCGCACTCTCGGATTCAAATTTTGGAACAGGCTGTGCTATTTGATACTTAACTACCTCGTTAAACTCTTTTGTCTTAACCTTAATTTTTACATTATAAGAAGCTTCTGCTAATCCATCCTTATTGAAAGAGCCGGCACGAGTTGGGAACTTGATCTTACCCATTTTAATACCAGTAGCTTTGTCCTCTTCTACTTTCACAGGACTATTGTTATAGAACATTTCAGGTGCTTCTCCTGATGATGCTGCACTGATAAATAAGTCGGCTTCGTAGTCCTGTCCCGCCACAAATATGCTTGCCTTCGGTCTAACCATAGGAACGACCTTATCGAACTTAATTTGCACTCCTTCTGCAGCTGCATTTAGTGAATCCAAGGCAATTGCCTCATAGTCCAAAATTTCGGTTTGCATCTGACTAACCGTAGCAATAGCAGCCATTGTGGGTACGCCTCCAAATGAAAACTCAAGAAAATCCTTATTCTTATGGTGTTCGTTGTTCTTGAACTGCTCATAATCTGTAGCTTTCTTGGCCAATTTTGCAAATGGCTGTTTCAAACCAACGATTGCGTTTAAGTCACTTACATATTTGTTCAAATGAGCTTCATAATCCTTACCTACCTTAGGATTCTTATGATCCAACATCAACTCTTCCGCACGATTGGTATTAGTAATCAATTCTTCAGGCTCAATTGCTTTACCATCACTTTCAGAACTCAATTGCTTTTTTAAGCCATCTAAATAAGTCACAGACGCCTTGGTCAATTCACGTACCTTCTGGGCTTTATCTTTGGCTTCAATAACCTTAGGGTCGGTACTTGTTGAACCTAATATGCCTTTTAGCTTATTGTCGTTTGTTACTTGACTTTCATCAATTAGCGCAATAAGGGTTGTATCAATGATTGAAAATTTCTCGAGTACTGCGTTACTTACGTTGAGCGCCAATAAGGCCGTAAGCACTAGGTACATCATACCAATCATCTTTTGCCTTCCTGTTTCCTTGCCGCCTGACATGGTTTATACTTTTAAGTGAATGATTATCTCAACCTAAATTAATACTAGTTTGCTGCTCCGCCTTTCATTGCCGTGAGCATACTTCCGTACACTTAGTTCAAGGAAGTTAAATTGTCAGTAAGTTTACCAAGTTCAGTTGTGAATTTAGCGGTGTTATCACCTGTCTTAGCCAATCCTTGCATAGCGCCTGTAAGACTTTCATAATACTTATTAAGACTCTTCACATGAGAATCGGCATCTTTCAATTCCATTTCGTAAACGGTATTGAGTGCTGACAAATTCTTAGTAACCTTCTGTACTTGTGTATGATATTCGCTGGTATCCTTTGATGCGTCTGCCATCGCTGACACCGCCTTCATTGCAGATCCGTATGATTTGTTCATTTCAGCCAATGACTGAGATGCTGTTTGTACATTCTTAGCGTAGTCGTTCGTAGCAACAGCAGCATTTGACAAGCTGCTCATCTGAGATGCTGAGGTGGCCAAGTTTGTCAATCCTTTACCTAAGTTATCAAGTAAATTTTGGTCAACCTTAGCGGTCTTCAACATTTCATCTATTTTCAACAAAGGAGAACTTCCATCTCCTGTAGGTCTGTTAGAAATTCTGGTTGGAGCACCTACCGGAGCTTCATAGTCTTCTGCCAATTCAGGATAAACCTTGGACCAATCTGGATCTTCATGAGGTGGTTCAAACGCACTAAGAAAGAAAATGACAGCCTCCGTAGTAAGACCTATCATAAGCATTTCATTTGCACCTGTTAAGTGTAAGATTTTAAACAACGCACCAACAATTACAACTGCTGCACCAATCCCGTAAACTTTGGGCATGATGGTCTTGTAGAGTAGTACTGAGAATCCGCCTTTTTTCTTTGCCATGGTTATTAGAATTTTAAGGTTAAGCCGATAGTTTTATAAAGATAGCCAGAGTTTTTAATTATTAAAATCCACCAACGGCAGACCTTTCAATATTTGTCATTACACAACGAAAACCGATATACGCTCTGGTTGAATCTTTATATTCATATGATCTGGTTCCTGTCTCCAGGTAGAAAGCAACATCCTTCCACGACCCACCTCTGATTACCTTTCTAGCATTATACTTTTCTTTTGAATTCCCTTCTTTATCGTAAGCATTCTTATCAATAAACTGCGGGTTCAAATCCCAGACTGTAGGAACCGATGCAGGATTGAAGTCGTCCAAGCACCACTCGGAAACATTGCCTGACATGTCTAGCAAACCATAGTCATTAGGGAAATACTGGCCTACTGGCGCGGTATATTCAAATCCATCATCATAATAGTTTCCTCTGCCTGGCTTGAAATTGGCAAGCATACATCCCTTTGAGTTTCTTATGTATGGATTTCCCCAAGGGTATTTCGCCATATCGCGGCCTCCGCGAGAAGCGTATTCCCATTCTGCTTCCGAAGGAAGGCGGAATGAAGGAACAGGAGGCTGGCCTTCGTTTGTCTTTCTCCAGTCGTTAAGAAAAGCAGTTCTCCATTTTCCAAAAAATACTGCTGCCTCCCAGTTTACACCGACAACTGGATATTCTTTATATCCTGGATGATCCCAATAGTAATCTACCAGGGGATCGCCCATGTGATGCGTAAAGTCTTTCATCCAAACTGTTGTGTCTGGGTAATATTTGGTTTTAAAATCGATTTCGTTAGGAGTAGCAAAAGGATCGGGCAACTGTACCTTGTCTACTAAGAAGAAATCGGTAAACTGACGGTATTCATTATTGGTGATTTCGCTATCGTCCATAAAAAGAGGACCAATAGTAACTTGCTTGTTGAAGTTGATCTGAGTTGAAGCCGGGTCTTCATCAGCTTGTCCCATATGAAATGTGCCTGGAGGAATGGGTACCATTCCGTAAGGAAGCGGCATAACGAAAATAGGCCGATTAAGCGCTCCTACCAATTCGCCCCGAGCATCTCCTCCTTTTTTACCCCCACCTATTCCAAGCAAGCCGCACCCTGCCAAGGTTACACCTAAGCCTAAAATCGCCACTTGATACAGACCTTTTGCAGAAACTATTTTCATCATACTTACTGATTTATTAAAACTTATGGTTTTGACTGATCTCGCCAACAAGTCTAGACCCGAAATATATTCTATTAGCTCGCTATTTTAAAAAAAGTAGAGCCGAAATTGTATAAAAACACGGAAAAAGCCAAATTATTTTAAGTTTAATGCCTGTATCGGGGGGTTCTGACAACTTTTTTCCCGCTACCCGGATTCACCGGAAGCTCATAGCTCAGCATAAATTCGTGAGAGGTAGGCTGTTTTGCTTTTTGATCCTTTACAACATAATCTAAAGCATATCCAAGTTTTAACGACTTATCTTTTAGTAAGCTATAACCCAACATCAGGATGGCCGCCTCTGATTGACGAAACGATAAACCTCCCCACATAGTATCTTTGAAGTAGGCAATTCCACCTACATCTATGGAAGTCTTCGTAAAATCGGATTTGATCAAGCTCATAAATTGAATTCTTAGGTCAAAATTCAAATCATAAAAGTAGCCGCCCGTTAGGTACACATGGCTTTTCAGAGCATTCCTCTGACTAAGTCCAAAATCAAATGTTGACTTTATTAAATGGCTAAAGCTCGCACCTGCATAATACTTCTCTTTCCGGAAGAAAACGCCAGCGGCCAGATCGGGTCTAATCTGAGATTCTTTCCCTGAAGATCGTAGTAATGGATCGTTGGGGTCGGTTGCCCTGTATTGACCAAAATTAACCGTCTGGGAATAAATTCCTGCGCGGATTCCAAAGCTGATTTTGCTGTCTTTAACGCCCAGGTGATAGGCATAGGAGGCTTGCGCCTCAAGGTTATTTTGCGGACCAAGCTTATCATTTACTATGTAAGCGCCAAAGCCACTATTCAGTTTATAAATAGGGGCAGTCATGCTAAGTATTTGCGTGGTGGGTGCGCCACCTCCACCAAATGAGGGCTGATACCCCAGCCATTGACTTCGATGAATTGCAGTGAATTTTGTTAGTCCATCTACACCCGCAAAGCCCGGATTATAGTACAATGTGTTGAACATGTAGTGCGTGAACTGTGGATCCTGCTGAGTCCAACCTTTCAGCGTTGAAATCAGAACTACCACAGCGACAAGAATACCCTTCTTCACCATAAACTTTTAAAAGCAGAGTTTAAAGATACAGTATTTCCACATACACTTTCAACCCAATGTAATTAAGGTGTAAGAAAATCAGGTACTTAGGTGAAAACGAACCGAGTCGGGAGTTATTTGATGCCGTTGGCCTTCTTTATATAAAGTTCGAGAGCGCCCGTCATCGAGGGAGCATTAGGCAGAGGTGCCTCAATATCGAGAACAAATTTTGCGTCTCTCACCGCCTTTGCGGTAGTCGGTCCAAAAGCTGCAATTCGAGTATTGTTCTGACTGAAATCGGGGAAGTTTACCAAAAGCGAATTAATCCCGGAGGGACTAAAGAAGGCGAGCACATCGTAGTACACATTCTTGAGATCGCTGAGATCTGCCGCCACGGTATGATAGATGATGGCTTCGGTATAGTTAAAGTTATTGCTCTTTAGAAAATCAGGAATGTCATTTTTGCGAATGTCGGAACAAGGGAAAAGAAACTTTTCGTTTTTGTGCTTCTTAATAATTTCCAACAGTTCCATAGCATTCTTAAGGCCCGTAAAAATTTTACGCTTCCTTATCACAATGTACTTCTGAAGGTAGTTAGAGGTCTGATCTGAAATGCAGAAGTATTTCATCTCCGGAGGCATTTCCAACTTAAGCTCCCTTACAATGTCAAAAAAATGATCGACTGCATTGCGGCTCGTGAAAATAATGGCCGTGTGATTGAGGATTTCTATTTTTTGCTTACGAAACTCCTTTACCGGAACAGGCTCCACCTGAATGAATGGCCTGAAATCTATTTTGAGATTAAATTTTTCAGCGAGTTTGAGGTAGGGTGAATTTGCGTCCGGAGGTGCTTCCTGAGTGACCAAGATGCTTTTTACCTTACGCATCCTGTCATTAGCAGTTTCAATCATATCTACACTAGTCGAGGTTCGGCACTAATACAGTAAAACACGGATAAGAATCACTAAGGGAATAATTTCCGTGATGCAAAGGTAGGAAAATAAATGGAACCCCCGGAAGGAGGCCTTCACCAATAATTTAAAATAGATCATTAAATCTCCCAGAATAAAAATAATAACGCTCAACCATAATAGCCCGAGGTAAAAGGTCGGCCTCTGCCCATGAACCATAAAGTAAATTGTGCATCCAAGTCCCACCAAGGTAAAAATCAAAAGAAGCACCCTCATGTAATTAAAAAAATGCACGCTGGGGGTGTCTTTCAGATGAAATACGAATGAAGCAAAATAAATAAGTAATAACTTAAGAATAAGAAGCCCGCTTATAAGCATAGAAAGCTTTATCCATTGAAAAAAGCCGCTGGCTACCGAAGTTATCTTAAAATGAAGTGATGACGGAATAAGCGATTCACCAAAATGAAAAATAATAAGCAGAATAAATGACGCAAAAAGACTTCCGAATAAATAGAACAGTAGATTGACGCTGGCTGTTACACGACTATTGAGCAAGTCATCCTCCCGCTCATGAACTGAAAGTATTTTTGCCATATTAAAATAATCTAATGTTAATTTAGGATTAGCGTTGAGTAAGGCAATAAAATAGGCGAAGAGAAATAACGCTGCCAGAATTGAAAAATTAAGAAAGTAACTCTGCTCTCGAAGAATGTTTGTAAAAGGTTGCGCCACGCTGACGGGTGCCTGAATGGTTGTCTTTAATTTTCCAATTCCATTTCGCTGGTAAATTCCAAAAAACAATGAAGATGAATAAAGCCTTGACAAGCTATCGAGGCTAAAAAGGCATTGACCTCCATCTTTTCCTGCGATAAGCTTGTTGTTTACAAATACAGAAAATGGGCTCTCTTCCTCGATAGAGATGTAATAGCCTTTATACTTGGTTGCCTCAATGGTAAAATAAACAACCTTGGTTTTTTGATTTGTGAATGCCTTGTGCTTACCTGATTCAATGTACTGCCAATCACTTCTCAGCTCTTTAATAACGGTTGACGGTGAATCTGAATAAGCCCAACAATTACCAACCGCCAGAAGAAAGATTGCAAAAATGAATTCTCGTTTTACTACACCCATGTGGCGGCAAAAATATCGCAATCTTAGCGTATAACCGAAATTGAATTTAATCCATGTCGTTTTACTCTTGAAAAGAGGTTGCCTTAAAGACTATCTTTAGGAAAAGATTGAATGGCCGGGCTTTATCTTCATATCCCTTTTTGCAGGCAAGCTTGTCACTATTGCGATTTCCACTTCTCCACAAATCAACGCCAGAAGAGCGACCTGTGTAAGTCTATAGCAAGGGAAATTGGATTGCAGAAAAACTACCTGACCACAAAGACCCTCACCTCTGTCTACTTTGGAGGAGGCACGCCTTCTTTACTCTCCGCTGAAGAGTTGACGCTTTTATTTGAAGCTGTCAATGAGAATTTCACGCTGGCGCCTTCAGCAGAAATCACCCTCGAGGCTAATCCCGATGACCTTACCAAGGCAAACCTCACCACACTCAGAGAGGCAGGTATTAATCGGCTTAGTATAGGCATCCAATCGTTCAATGATGCAGTTTTGAAATTCCTCAACCGCGCTCATGACTCAACCGCTGCTCTCTCTTGCCTGACCGAGGCAAGAGCCGTTGGTTTCAATAACATTAGCCTCGATCTCATTTATGCTATTCCCGGACAAACTGATGATGACTGGAAAAAGAATATTCAAACTGCCATTGAGTTGGCTCCTGAACATATATCGGCCTATTCACTAACAATTGAAGAAAAGACAGCTTTTGGAAATTGGCAACGGAAAGGAAAATTATCTCCAGCGGATGAAAATACGGCCGCTTCTAATTTTGAGCTATTGATCTCTATGCTAACCAACGCAGGCTATGAACATTATGAAGTTTCTAACTTCTGCAAACCTGGCTATTACTCGAAACATAATACCAGTTACTGGAAACAAGAGCATTATCTGGGTGTTGGCCCAAGTGCACATTCTTATAATGGAGATAGCCGACAGTACAACATAAGCAACAACGCTATTTATCAAAAATCAATTGCCGAAGGAAAGGTGCCTTGTGAAGTCGAGATTTTATCACAGGAAAATAAAATCAATGAGTTCATTTTTACCACACTTCGTACGCACTGGGGTTGCGACTTTGCAAAACTCAATAATGATTTAGGCTATGACGCGCTTCCAGTGCATGCTGACTATATTAATAATCTGGTGAAAGGTAAGTTAGCAAGTTTTGATCAACGTATTCTCAGACTTTCGTCTAAAGGCATGTTGCTGGCGGATAAAATAGCATCTGATCTTTTTGTTGAACTCATTAAAAAGTAGCTTTGCTGTCGGATTGTTTTAGAATTTACTACTTTCAACGGCCCAATTGTTACCATGACTTCCTCGGAAAAACAAGTATTTATGCTTCTCAAGGCGGTAATCTTCCATTATCATGGATTGGATGAGGCTGAAAAACTTGACCTGGAGGAAAATGCAGTGATTCATGATGCGAGAGAAGAACTGAATTGGGCCCTGGATTTTGTTACCAAAGATTACATCACGGCTTTTGATCGTGCCCGTGCTTTTCTCAATGACATTATTGGCGATTACCCAAGAGATAAACGCACTGACCTCATTAAGATGGTGTGGGAATCCAACAACCTCAAAGGATATGTAACGGAAATGGAGGCTACGGCTATGCTAAAGCTTGCTAAAGACTGGAACGTAGAAAAAGAACTGATTGAATTAGTCTTAAAGTAATAGAGCATCTAAAGGCTCATCATATCTTTAAACTTAGCAGCCTGCCTTCGACTTACCTCCACTTTATCTCCTCCTTTTAGTTTTACCATCAGACCACCGTTGAACCAAGGTTCAATACTCTCAACCCAACTGAGATTGACAACGTGTTTGCGGCTAGCCCTGAAGAAGGCGCGCTCGTCCAGCTTTTCGTCCAGCGCATTGAGTGACTTGTGAATCATCGGACGATTGGCCTCAAAATAAACTTTAATATAATTTCCGTCAGATTCAAACAAGCGGATGTTTGCAAGGCTTACAAACCAGCACCGATCCCCATCTTTTACGAATACCTGATCTTCAAGCCCAAGTTTCTTATCGCGGGCGCGACCCGACTTGGTGCGCTCCTTCTCCATTACTTTACTTACGGCTTCCGACAAGCGTTCGGCTGTGATCGGCTTCAATAAATAGTCTAATGCATTAACTTCAAAAGCCTTTAATGCAAATTCGTCATAAGCGGTAGTAAATACTACCAGTGGTGCGGAATCCAATGCTTCCAGCAATTGAAAGCCGGTACGGCCTGGCATCTGAATATCTAAAAACAATAAATCCGGATTGTGTTCCTCTATCAGCTTATCTGCCTCATCCGCATTCATGGCCTCACCCACAATTTCGATAGAAGGATGTTCTTCCAATAATTTGATTAGTTCCTTTCGGGCCAAACGCTCATCATCAACAATCAGTGCTTTCATTTCTGGTTTTAGTTATACAGGTGCGGAATTATGATTTCAGTGAGTACAAAATTATCGTTTTCAGTCAAGATTCTAAAGGAGGCGTCATCACCATAAATCAATTTCAGTCGCTGACGCGTATTCTCCAGGCCTAAGCCATTGGAGTTTTGGGCAGAACCATTCAGATGAAACTTCCCACTATTGCGAATGTAAATCTTCAGGTAGTCATTGTCTACTCTGGTTTTTAATTGAATGATGCCGCCTTCCGTCAATTTAGAGATACCATGCTTTATCCCATTTTCAACCAAGGTTTGAATCATTAACGGAGGCACAAGAAACTGATTTGACTCCCTGTCGATATCAAATTCCGTCTTGAGTCGCTCTTCAAAGCGAATACTTTCCAATCCTAAATAATCCTTAACAACTTTTAACTCTTCAGCAAAACTTGTCAATCCCCGTTTTTCAGTAACCAACGAATTTCTAAGAATATTGGAGAGTTGATTAATGGCTTCCTTTGACTTCGATGGGTTTTCATCTACTAACGCACGGATGCTGTTAAGTGCATTAAAAATAAAATGGGGATTGAGTTGAGATTTTAAGTTATTCAATTCTATCTCTTTGACTGACGCTTCCAACTTTAAAGAAGTATTATAACGCTCAAAGTAATTGTAAATAAAATAGAATACCGTCCACAAAAAGAAAATGAAAGAGTAGAACACAATACCGTTAAATATTTTGATGACATCAAAGGCTGAATCAGTAAAAATTC
>Ga0075160_10000079_pt1 | contig 54373 bp, 72 predicted proteins | sample JI91814C2DNA_FD_70969 | JGI IMG/M metagenome (GOLD analysis project Ga0075160, IMG submission 70969) | Wastewater effluent complex algal communities from Wisconsin, to seasonally profile nutrient transformation and Carbon sequestration -... | ecosystem: Engineered > WWTP > Effluent > Algae... | reverse complement strand
CATCGGCGTCCGAATCTGGCTGATCAGCCTCCCCGGTATCGGTAAAGTAAACCGCTTGGATATATCCGCGCGAAACGGTATCAAGGATTTTTGTAACGTGGTTAATATCGTTTTTCATTTGGTTGACCTCAATAATTAATTTTTTCAACACGCGAAACCTTTTCCACATATTCGCGGGCGTCATCTTCGGCAATCCAGTCAACGAACATACAAACGGCCGCACCTTTTAGGTTATATCGGCCGGGGTAATCCTTGCGCCATCCGGCGCCGTGGTTTTTGGCGATTACATTAACGGCGCCTAATTCGCTTTTTGCTTTTACTAGATACCGGCGGACCCAACAATAATTTGCTTCTCCGCCGAAAGTATCGGTAACTTCGATTTTGTAGATATTCATTTTGACACCTCTTTTATATGCTCAGGATATATGAACCCACAAGCCAGCATTGCCGCCTTGAAGTTATCGAGAAGGCCGGGGAGGCGTGCCAATAGCAATTCGGTTAATTCTTCTTTGGGTAAACTTAATTGTTCGTCCGTCGCGTCGGGCCATACTGCCGTAGACCTTGCGTAGTCGAATTGTCGTTCTTTACCTTCGCCAATACGGCACCAGGGGCGGTATTCAATAGTGAAATTACAAAGCGGTTTTTCTGCACTATCTTGATATTTTTCCAGCTTGTGTAATTCGACTTCCTCGCCTGTTTCCGACACTGCGACAAGGTGCCATGAAGGATTACCCGTCCGCCCGTTCTTAATTTGGCGACGCTCGCCAGCTAACAGGCCGTTACAATCGCGGTTCGACGCATGGTAGGTAGTGTTAGCTATATAGTGCATAGGACCGTCAGTCGACACTAAATGCCATTTAATAAGGTGCGCCAGTTCCGGAAAATGTTTAGCTATTTCCTCGTGTACGCACCCGCCGGCATATTCTCGCCAGCTTCCGTATTTATCCTTTTCCCGGATATCCCCAGTTATGGCGAAACTTTCCTTTTTATTTCCACATTCGTCGTCGAAACGCAATTCGACAATTAAGCGGTATTCGCGTCCACCTTCCTCGTACTGACGGGAGGTTTTAATTGTTTGATTCCGAATAATTCCGGTTTCGGTGTTCGCCACAACATTAAACGCCTTGACGTCTACCCCGAAAATATTTCGGTTTTCTTCACGCCTGATAATTTCGTTTGACATTTTGGTTGACCTCTCAATAGAAAGTTGATTACACGGCGGAAAGCTGACAGGCGAGACGGTACAAGGACCGTACACCGTGCTTTTCGGCATAACGAGACGCTGCAAAGCGTCCACACTTGTTGCGGATTTCGACCGCCTTGACGGCGTGCCATGCTGCAGGGGAAAGGGTAGAAACGGACATTTTGTGGACCTCGCTAGTGTGAGTTGATCGGCTAAACCGTTAGTTGACGATTGCAGTCTAGTGACACATTCAAACTATGTCAAACACTTTTTGCAACTTCTTGTTGATCAGTCGACCAGGGTGACCAGAAAGCACGTCGACCAGGGTGATTTATCCCCGACAAGCCGAAACCCAGTGTTCACCGGCATTCCGTTATCAAAAGACGCCGAAACCCAGTGTTCACCGGCATTCCGTTATCAAAAGACGCCGAAACGCCCACGGCACAAGGCATCCCAGGTTTTCGACCTTTTCCGGGGTATCCGCTCACCCAGGTTGACCCTCAATACCGTCATCCCCACCTGCAGCACACCCGATACACCGCAAATCCGGTTTCTTACTTAGGGGAGTCAGCCCGTTCCCAGGTGGCGAAAATTCCACAGGTGAAAACGACCGATCGGCCTGCCTACTCAGCCGGTACAACCGGACCTCGTTCAACCGCTGCAGCCAGGAGCAACGGGATTGCAGCACTACTTCGTACACCTAGCCGGAACTCGTCTTACTTTGCGTCTACAGCCGGGTCTTCGGCGTCCACGTTTGACATAGTTAAACAGCGAAAATAATTCTTGACATAGTTAAGATACTCAACCTATAGTTGAGCCATCGACTCACAAGGACCACGTCAAATGAACACCAAGCACCCCATCTCCAAACTCCCTGAACCGCTCCCCGGTTGTACCGCTGACCTTGAGTCTTCGAGCACCAAGGTACAGACCGATAGCCTCGCCAACCGGATCACACGCCTGGAACTGGGTCGTACCGTTGCCGAGTCAGTCCGTCTCGACTTCGACAAGACCACCCGTGACGCATTCCGTGAGACGGTCAAGGCGCTCCGGTCCACCATGAGCAAGGCGGCTGAACGTGCCCGTGGTCGCAGCGGTAACGAGTACAGCATCGAGACGGGTGATTTCCTTACCCGGTCAGGTGATCTGATGATCGTTGCCACCGTCACACGGACAGCCTGACCACAGGTCTTTCCGTACATCTGCAAATCAACAAACGATTGAAACGACAACCACAAGGAGTATTCCCGTGAGCACCAATGAGACGCCTGAAAAGATTTCGACTGTAGGCTCGACCCCTTCCGGGGAAGCCGTACCACCCCAAACCCATCACTGCGGCTGGGATGTCAGTTTGCACAAAGAGGCGTGTCGTGTTCCGATTTCAATGCACCCCCCTATCCAACCGGATTTACAGGGTGAGTTCACATTGCCGATACCTCCGTCGATCAGTCTCGCAGACGCCATGCAGAAGGCCGAAGACCGACGGAGCGCCAATCTGACAGCGACCATGATCAACCAGGCAATCGGCCTGACCCTTCTGTCACTCGGTCACACGAAGATCACTCTCAGCGAGAAGCAGATCATGGACTTCGCCAAGCACAACCGTGTCGCGATGTCACAAGATCATCGCGAAGGGAACTTCACAGTCACTGTGATTCCCCGTGTACCCGAATGACGCCCAGGCGGATCACCAACAAGAAGGTAGTCCACCGGGCAGGCTATGTGACGTGGTTCTTCGAGCGAGTCGTTGAACCGCATCACAAGACATTCAGGATGTCGATCTGCTTCACACCGGACGACTACAAGGTTCGCAGAGAGTATGTGGTTTACCGACTACGTCTCGCTCGAAAGATACTTCGTGAGGGTGTACGGACAGCCTCTCTTGATGACGGAAAGGAATGGCAATGACTGAGTGGGTTATCGAAGCGGTAAAACTGATCGGATACGGTGCAGCCGTCGTCGTTTTCGTCTTGATAGGACGGATGCTCGGCGTGAGCGAGGGAGACGGGGAATGATGAAGCCTGCTTACTACCTCATTCTCTTGATCGTATTGCTCGGCGGGTGTAGTTCGGTCATCCAAGGGTGGGAGATCATTGCTGCAGAAAGGATTTGCAGCAATCACGAAGGGGTTGATCACTTGTTTACCTTTCTCGGCACAGATGTCCGATGCGGGGACGGGTTTTACAGCAGCATCACGCATAGAGATGGTGTGAAATGACCGATAAACGAGGTCCATATCGAGGCGTGCTTCATTCGCTCACAAGGATATCCGCTGTATCCGCTGTATCCGGCTTCATATCGGTCGAAAAGATTTCGACTGTAGGCTCGACCCCTTCCGAAAAAGCCGTACCACCCCAGGTGACCGCTGCCGAACTGAAGGTATTACGGGATGCTGCACGCAAGGCACAGAGCCGATATGCTCACGCCCTACGTCAGTACAAGCGGCAAACGCGAGAAGCTAGAAAGGGATTGAAATGAATGACAAACTACCCCCGTGCCCGTTCTGCAGTAGTCAGAATGTTGAACTTGTGTGCGAATGGTCGTGCAATGGTTAACTCGGGCTGCTCGCATGAAGTTGTAGCAAGGGCAGCTTGGTTTGTCGCGACAACTGTTGAGCGAGAGGCGTGTGCAAAGTTGTGTGACGGCATTGCCGAGCATTACGGTCAAGACGGCGGTCACGTTGCCGACCACTGCGCTATTGATATTCGGACGAGAGGTTGACGATGAAATGGACTGATGCTTACAACCTGCTGATGGGTTTTGAGTCACATCAGGCGATGTTGTTGTCGCTGGCTTGGGGTTGCGCCGCAGAATGGAAGGATTCTGCCCTACTGTCCAATTTACTTTGCAATATGCTCAAACCCTACGACGTTTGCTACCGCCTAGACTGCGCTGGTGTACCGATTCCGCCAGAAGCGATTCCTTCGCTGCCGGTTAACGCGGGAACTATGTGAAATGACCCTCTCACTCCAACCAGGGAAAGCGATTTCAATCGACATCGAGACGTACGGTCGCAACCCGAACTCGATCATCCTGTCTATCGGTGCAGTCCAGGTCGACTTCGCGATGTGTGCTGTCGGCAAGGGGATGCACGTCAACATGGACCCCGAGGAATGTGAGTTCTACGGGCTTGAGCGTGAAGCCGAGACTGTCCGTTGGTGGAACAACCAGTCAGCGGTTGCACGGGCACGCACGTTCGACCCGAAGACGCGAATCGGACTGAAGGCTGCACTACAGCAACTGACAGACTTTATCTACGCCTACGCCGGTAAGGGTCGCACCTATGAAGTGTACGTCTGCGGTCCCGACTTCGACGCGTCGATACTCGCCAATGCGTACCGTGTTGTCGGACTCGAAGTACCTTGGCCGTTTTGGGCAACCCGTGACTATCGCACGCTGCGAGAGTGGTTCCCGATGGTCAACGCCCCTGTGAAGAACAAGGGTGCCCACGACGCATTGAACGATGCAACCTTCCAGGCGAATCACCTGCTGTCCATCTTCCAGTACGTCCACGGACAACCGAAGCAGGATATTTTCGCGAAAAGCAATCAACAAACAGTTGACAGTTCAACTGACGATGAGTTGTAATACTGACACACACTAACTGTGTCGAACCAATAACCAGGAGCAAGCATGACCACCCTTGAACGCATCACCCCGTTGATCCAAGCGATGATGAACTGTCATCCTGACACTCTGATCGCCCCTGAAACTGAACTCGTCACCTTGAGCCTCGACGATGTCGACTACTGGGAATTGGTGATCGATGTCGAAGACACTTTCGAGATCGACCTTGATGCTCCCGACTTCGCCAACTGCAAGACCGTCGCTGATGTCATCGCCCTGGTCGATAAGGGGTTGGCAAAATGCTGAAGACCGCAAGCATCTACAGGCTGATCGGTGCGCTGACTCAGGAAGTGCTGAGTATCGAGCTTCCGGAACAAGTCACCGAGGCGACCATCGTCGATCCCTTGAAGACCCAGTGGTCGACTGCCGGCTTTGCTCATCCCGAGTGCTTCGGGTCGTCTCCGATCTTTGTCGGGCATAACGAGGTCGTTGTTTTCGACATCCAGGTTCGCGAGCGTGTCCTTCCGGGTAAGGTGATCGCGATGGCGGTCAAGGAGCAGGCTGCAGAAGATGAGCACCGTCAGGGATACAAGCCGGGTCGCAAGCAACTGGCGGAAATCAGGGAAGCCGTCACGATGCGGCTGTTACCGACATCCCACGTCAAGCCGACCGATGTCCGCTGCATGATCGCAGGTGGCTACCTGTTCATCGGCACCGGCAGTGCTCGACTTGTCGATACCGTACTGTCCGTGCTCCGTGGCACCTTCCCTGATGTCGACCTTCAGTTTCAGATGCTTGCCCGTGGTCGGGACACGGTCAACTTCATGTCCGATCTGCTGCTCATGGGTTCAACTGAAAGTGAGCTATTCACCTGCGGCGACTCCGTTGTGCTGAAGTCGTCGACGAAGGCGACTGCCAGGATCAGGAAGATGGACCTGCACGCCGAGGTGATCAAGAACCACATTACCAACGGCATGAAGCCGGTCGAGATTTCCGTCCAGATGGAGGACTCGATCCTCTTCACGTTGACCGAGTCGATGGTGATCAAGAGCATCAAGTTCGCCGACATCCTGATCAACCAGATCAACGAGGACGCCAAGGACGACCCGGAAGCACTGACGTTCGACGCGACCGTGGCTATCAGTGCGAGCACGTTCCTTTCCCTGGTCAACCGGCTTGTCGAGGAAATCCCGACACAGGAGGAAAAGGATCAATCGACCAACGAGGATGACGAACTATGAGCTTCCCGAGCAGTGATCAGTATTCGTCGCGACAGGCCGAAGCGGAACTCAGTCGGCCATGGCAGGCAGACCCGTTCGGCTTCCGTTGCAGCGGTGAAAAGTGTCCGAGTGCGAATAACTGCCGGCGCTGTGTCGACAAGTTCGATAGCGGTGCCCCGGTCGCAGCCTTTCACATTCGCCGTGAGCCGGGTGACTCGGCCTGCCGGATGTACCTGCCGGTGAAGCTGGTGACTACTTACAAGGAAAGTTTCCAATGACAGCACTGATCATCGTCGGACTACTTGTCGTGTTCCTCGGGTTCACCCTGATACCGGATCGCCTGTACGACAACGTCGTGGAATACTTCGTGATGCGACGACTTGGGTTGAACGGTGACTTCGCATGGGAGCACGCAGCTATGGCCCGTGTTGGTGATCGGGCTGTCGGCGTGCTCTGCTCAATGTTCGGTGTGATCGGCGTTCTGTACCTCCTGTCCGACTACGCCAATGCGGCAACTTACGACATCAAGCATGACCGCGAGCAGTACGTTGCGGCACTTGAGAAGATCGTCACAGCCTGCATATCTGACAGCACAGGTCGCCCCGTCATCATCGACGGCGAGTGGTTCCTGTGCAGCATCGTGCCGGTGAAATAGGTCATGCCAGTTGCTGACATCCCGGTCCATCCGAAGACCGTCGACAAGGGCAGGTGAGGTTACTACAACCGCCCCAACTTCAAGCCTTGGTATTGGGCAAAGCAGGAAGTGCTCATCGTGCCGATGCTCGGGAAACTGCTCTCCTTCCTCGGCGTTCAGCGCATGGTGAAGATCGACTATACCAACTCGATGGAATGTGTTCACAGGCGCAACGGAGGTGACCTCAAGTGTCACGATTGTTTCAGACGAAAATCAACTACCAGTACCGAAAGCAACCAACAATGACGAAACTCATTATCTCGCTCACCGGGCTTCCCGGTGTCGGCAAAGACACCGTCGCAGACCACCTCTGCAAGCACCGTGGCTTCGAACGCATCGCCTTCGCTGACGCCGTCAAGCGGGAGATCAGTGAGGCGTTCTTCGACGCTCCGATCTCCCTGTTTAACGACCGCAAGACCAAGGCAACCCCGATCCCGCGACTGCGGCTTGCCGACTGCAAACACAAACCGTTCGTCGACTGGTATCTGTCGACGCGTGACGGTGAGTACGAGTTCGCGGTTCTCAGTGCCGGGTTCTACTCGCAACCCAGATCACCCCGTTGGATGATGCAGCAGTGGGGCACCGGCTACCGTCGTGCCCAGGACGACCAGTACTGGGTCAAACGGCTTGTCGAGAACATGCCGAAGAACGGCAGGGTCATCATCGCCGATGTCCGGTTCGACAACGAGGTGTTGAGCTTCACCAATCACAAGCATGACGTGTGGGAGATCGTTCGACCGAACAACCCGCACCACAACAAGAACGATAAGCATGTGAGTAATGCAGGCCTGTCAGACGGCCTGGTGAACCGTGTGATCCTCAACTCAGGCACGACAAATCAGTTGGTCCGTAAAGCGGTTCGTCAGGTCGATAAACTTTTGGTTGATAACGCTTGACACAGTTGAACGTCGTCACTATTATGACTCACATAATCTGACTGAACAGGAGAAGTGCGATGATCAAGTTGACGAACGAGATAATTGAGATGGACGGTCGAAGGTGGAAGGTGCGTGAGGCCAAGAGTCGGTCGGACGCCTTAGACGCAATCGCGGAGGCTCGGTGTACTGGTTCTGTCGGCTCTAAAACAACTGTTGACCGGAGCTTCGTAGGTGGAGTTGTCGAAGTAGTAGCCGACGTTGTCCAGATCAACTCAGACGGAACTGAACGTAAGCCGTACACCGAAGCTTACTGACTGAACAGGAGTCAGACCGTGGTCAACCCTTGCTACGCCACTCAGCACAGCGATCAAATGATCTGCTACAAGTGCGGACTCGTTTGGGATATGAACGACCCCGAACCCCCGGAGTGCCGTCGCAAGGAACTCACGGGCACTCGTACGCCCTCAAAACAACCAAAGGTTGAGCGATCAACTGAACAGGAAGCACGGAGCACCACCGAATGACTGAGCGCCAAACCGGAGCAGTAACACTCCCCGCAGAAGGCTACGTCCGCCTGCGTACGATCCTGGCAGTGTTCCCTGTCAGCAGTTCAACGTGGTGGCGTGGCTGCAAGTCAGGCATTTACCCTGCACCGAAGAAACTGGGTCCACGCACGACCGTTTGGAACGTGGCGGACATCAGGAAATTGATCGAAAGCACGTCCACAGAATCAACTTCAAGTTGATCAATAACCAGTAGCACAACCAGGAGTAGTCAAATCATGAGCAATTCTGACAAACCGATATTCGCGCTTGTCGCCGACGAATACTCGATCACCGCAAGCAGCATCATTAAGGCGCTCACTGACGGCGATCTGAGTCCGACCGAGGCCGTCGAATGGGTCGAGCGCCTGATCCGTCACAACATGACGGACAGCATCGTTGACCAGATTCGCGAGTTCAACGTTCTCGCCGGCAACACGACCGACTGTTTCAACCCTCGACAAGCAGCCTTGTACACAGGGCTGCAACTTGAAGAGATGAGTGAAAAGTTGCACCACCTCGGCTTCAGTACTACTGCGAGAACTCTTGACTCGCTCGGTAACTGGTTCAAGCGTGGTGACTACGACGACCTTTTCAATCATGTCGACCGTGTTCGCCTGCTCGACGATGACGTTGACCAACTCGTCGTGACCATCGGGTCCATGCTTTCAATGGGCGTCAACATCGAAGGTGCGTGCTGCGAGGTCCATCGCTCCAATATGTCGAAGGTTTGGCCTGACGGAACGCTGCACAAGGACGCCAACGGCAAGATCACCAAACCTGTGACCTACAGCGAACCATACCTCGCCCCGTTCGTCTCGCATGTTTCCGGGAAGTGAAGGTGACAGCTATGGACGCCAAAAATGTAGTGTCGCTGAAGGCGATGGCCGAAAGTAAGCTTGAAGGGGTGCAGAAGGCGACTTACTTCAAGGTCAACCCGAACCTCGTCGAATTCGAAGAAGGGTTCAACCTCCGCGAAGAAGGTCCTGAACTCGATGCTTACCTGGAATCGCTGTATCAGGCGATGAAGGCCGGGGCAGCAGTACCACCAATCGATGCGTCCGTTGTCGACGGCAGGATCATTGCGCGTGACGGCCACTGTCGCACCCGCGTAGCACGCCGGCTCGTTGCCGAGGGTATTCCGTACGTCCTGGAAGCACGCCAGTACCGTGGTAACGACGCCGATTGCGTCCTGCATATGCTCGGGACCGCTCAAGGTAAGTCGCTCACCCCGCTTGAACAGGGGCGCGGTTTCCTGCGACTGATTCGGTACGGTATGACTGTGCCGCAGATCGTCGAGCGTACCGGCTTGCACCGCAACACCATCGACAACTGGCTGATCCTTGCTGAAGCGCCGAGCGAGATACAGCAGATGCTGTCCCGTGGCGAAGTGGCAGCAATCGTCGCTGTCGAGATGGTCCGCAAGCACGGTGCCAAGGCTGCAGATGTGCTCAAGGGTAAGGTTGAGAAGGTGAAGGCGACCGGGCAGACCAAGGTGACCAAGAAACATGTCAGCGGCCCTCGTATGTCGACCAAGGTGCAACACCAGTTCATCTCGGCAGCGACTGAGTTCAAGGCTGCATGCGCTTTCCATTGCAAGCTCCCTGAACTTGCTGCGATGAGTGATGAGCAGCTTGTCGATGTGTCGCTACCTGCGAAGACCGTCAGGGCGCTTCTCGAAGCCCACGACAAGTGCGTCATTCAGGACGACGGTGAACTCTGATGAGCGTATGCCGCGTCACTGCTCAAGCCAACACCATTGGTGAAAGCAGTGGCGTGGTTTGCCGTTATGAATGGGACCGGAAGAAGGGTGTGTTCCGATGGAACTATTACCGGCGCGGTCGTTTTGTCGGTGGGACATCGACTATGACCAAGGTGATTCCGATGATGACCAAGGTGATTCCGATGATGACCCGGCTTGTTACCGTAAAGTGAGGATGAAGTGAGTTCAATACAAGCGAATATCGACGCTCGGAAGCGTTACAGTGACGTACTGTCGCTCTCCACCCCTTTCCACGAGCCACCTCTCGCACTGAGCGCCTACGAGGCTCAGGAGGCGTTGTTCGGTATTGCCTACAAGCAGCCTGGTATGGCTACGTTTGCCGACTGTCAGAGTTTGCTGGAACGAATCGATAATGAACGGGGTAAGGTTGAAGCCGATGCAGTATTGTCCAGGTTCGGCGTCTGGAAGATTCGTGATCTGTTCAGGGGGATGTACAACGACTTCTTCCTCTATTGTCAGGCTGTCCTGACCTACGGGGCATCACCGTTCTACGGGTGGACGTTGAACGCCGTCACTGATCGTGTGCGCAATCGCTGGTTAATATGGCACCCGGAAAGCGACTGCCTGTTCGTGCTCAATAAGCCACCGACTGAAGAAGACATGGATGGTGGGCTTTGCTCGGATGTCACGGGTGACCTTGAACATGAACGGCGCTACCTCGCTGAAAACCGCAGGTGGGCTGACCCGTTACCAGTGAAGGAGGAAGAACTGTGAGAGCCAATTTACGAGGAACACCTTACGATCCGACTGAGGTGATCGTAAGGGAAATTGAAGTACCTCTCCCTGATGTTTATTACGTCGCGTTCGGTGAAATTCCTGACTTTGCAACCATGCCTGTAGAGCATGAGATACCGACAAATGTCGAGGTTGTTCGGCATATGTATCGCTTCGTCGGGGTCGTTGAAAGCGTTGGATACAGCCCTATTGCCGAGTATGAACTTGTGAAGGAAGAACTGTGATTACCAATGACGGATTGATCGAAGCGGCGACGCGTCTTGGTAGGGGTATTGCGTGGTGCGGATTCTGGATCGCGGTAGGGCTTATGTCGATGTGACCCTATGCCCACGGTTCCCCGCCGAGTATCACCACTTTGTCATTGTCGTCGTGCTGAATTTTCCCAGGTGGATGGGCGACAATGAAGTGGCGAAGCTCGATTCGGTAATCACCCTTCTCCGGGTACTTCTGCTTGTGTTCGTTCAGATACTCAACCAGGGTATCCCGAGTAAAGTATTTAACCCTGTTCATGCCGGCATCCGGTACGACCCTGCCGATTTCACAAAGGTTGTCACCGGCACATAGGTTCCACCGACTTTCACGTAGGCACCGATCACGTCTACCGCAGCCCCGCTAACCTTGACTGCCACACCTGATTGGACCCCGCCTCCGAGAACAACACCGTCGAACGTCGGGAGACCTGTCAACACGTTGATTTCGAATGACGCAGGGGTGAGCACTGCTACCCCACCTGAGAAAGCAGGGAGACCTGTCAGTGTGTTGACACTTGTGACCGGTGAGGCGTGAGCATTACCTAAGAAAATCGGGAGACCTGTCGTCATCGAAACGGCAAACTCCGTCGTCTCGTAGACGCTCGCCGAACCGACAAACACAGGTGTCAAGGTGTCGGCAACAATGCTGGTGACCGGGGAGACGTGAGCACTACCTGAGAAAATCGGCAACGCCGTCATGACGCTGATCGTAGCTTCAGGCGAGGTGCTGGATACCAACGCAGAACCGTAAAACGCGGGCAATGCTGTCATTGCATTGCCCGCTGCAATAGGCGATCCGACAATCAGATATTCGATAGCAGTGCCGCGATCTACCGAGTCCTCGTAAAGCCGGTACTGCCACTCGTAAGAGGCATCCGGTGCGCCTGAGAACTCATATGAAGTATCCGGAAAAACAGCTAACGCGCCTGCACTTGGCGCGACAACTGTTTCGATCCGGTATTCAGCAGTTGGTGAAATACTGTCGTTAACAAGTGGTGAGCCGCCGTTATCCCCTGTTGTCGGAACTTCCGATCCTGGGATGCCGAGTCCGCCCCATCGCGAGACGATGTGTGCTGATTGCGAAGATGATAGTCGCAGGCTCATTATGCCGCCGTGTATTTCCAGGTGCCTTCGGAACCGTCAGACAGGATGATCGTCACCCGGTACTGCGTTCCTGCGACGAACGATATGTGCACCAGTGAGATGTCACCACCTGCCGACGATGTCTGCCCAGGTAACATAGCGACCAGCGCCCCTGTCGTGATGTTGTTCACGATGGCCGTGATGCCTGTTTCGTTGGCTCGTAGGGTTCCGGTCGTCAGGTCTTTGAGGTCGCTGATCGTAATTCGTGCACTAGAGGTATCACCGGTAACCGATCCTGAGAATGTCGGCAACGTGGTCGAGGCATCAGTGGTGAACGACGCCTCTCCCGATGAAAGTACCCCTGAGAACACCGGCAGTGCCGTTGTAGCGGTACAAGATGCAACTGGTGAGACGTGAGCACTACCGGAGAACGACGGTAGTGAGGTAGTCGCCGAGATCGTAGCGTCAGAACCACCTGCCGATTCGAACTCCCATGCCCCCACATCATACGTGGCAACCCTCGCCAGCCCGGAAATGTCAGACGCCGCGTAGGTGGCTTCTGTAGCCCCTGCGTCGATCAGCGCCGAACCACTGACAAGGCGGAAGTCTTCCGCATTCAGCGTGACGTCGTAAAATGTGCTTGTTGAGTATGCGGCTAATCCGTAGCCAGATACCACGGTGTCAGCAAAGCAGTTTATCTTTGTCGACGCGATGGTGGCATCGACAATAGGACTGACTGCGCCCCGGATGTAGCAGTTTTTAAAGACGGCAGGCGTTGATCCGTACTGCGTGGAGATACCCGCAGTCTTGGCGGTGCCGGTCCCAATAAAGGTGCAGTTATAAGCCGACGCCCCGTAGAGCAGCCTGGCGACCGGGTTACCAGCAACCGCGCCATTATGAACGATGACACTGTTCCGCACGACACCGCCGTTTTCCATCGTCAACGAGCCTTGCCCACCGACTACGGACTTGGACCAAGCGAAGATGCGGTTAATATCCATGTTCAGGCCGGAAGTCACTAGGCCCGATGCTAGGTTGGATACCATGTGCAGCTTTGACAGGCGGGTATAAGCAACAGAACACCGAGCCATGTAGCCGGCCCCTGCCGTGCAGACAATACGAGCGCCGCTCGTCGGACTCTTCCCGAGCGGGTTCAACCGCACATTGACATCGTCAAATACCGAGCAACCGTCTGCAGTGGTTAGTTCGATGTAACGCGTCGAGTCGACCGTCTTACCAGCGATATTGAACACTTCACCTGCCACAGAGAACAGCTCATTGAGTAGTTCTCCGCGCCAAATCTCGTTGGCCGCGACTAGATTGGCGGGGATTGCTGCAACCCACGCAGCGATAGTCGTGTAATCGCCGGTCGAGCCGATTGTCTTTACAACTGTCGTTGCCATGATTTACCCGCTAAAGGACACCGGCACCCACGAATTCGCGCCCGGTATCGAAACTATTTGTGGGGTCACTGCCGCCGTGAAGACATCGCTTATCGGCTCAACAGTGACAGTTCGTGCGCCCAAAACGCTTGTCACTTCGCAAGACCATGATCCTGCAGACTCAACGACGTTGCGGAAACTCAATCCGATGTTGACCCCCCCGATCAGATCGACTTCCGGGTCTTGGTCGCCCGAGTGATCGGTGAAGAGGGGATACCCTCGACCGCGCCGGAACGTACCTGGCGGGTAGCTTTGGAAAATCTCGCTCATGATCGAGCCACCGCCGTGGTTGCCGTTGTTCCAGGCGAATGCAAAGCCGCGTTTTGCCGCGCGCAATGCTGCAACAGCCGTTACGTGGTCTGCAAAGTTCGCAAAACCATCCAGCCGACCCAAGCACCACCCAATCCAAGGCAGCTTGTTGCTGGTGTTGCTTGCGTAGGCGATGTTGTCCATGAAGTCAGCGGTATTCCCGCCTCCGTCTTCTGCGTCAAAATCGGGCGCGGCTGAACGGTCCACATTCACCCATCCACCTGGGTAATTAGAGACTTGGATGTTGTTGACCGTGCTGGCCCCACGCCATTGCGGCCTGTCAGGGTAGATGGCACTGAAAATCTCGGGATGTCGAATCCCATAGCGCAAGGTTCCCCATCCACCCATTGACCCACCACCAAGATAAACAGTGTCAAAGTTTAGGTTCGGGATGCCCTGCTCTGCCCATCGCACCAAAGCGTCTAAGCGATGAACTGTACACTTGTTTCGCGTGGCGCCTGGTGCGACCACAAAGCCGAGCCATGCAGACTCACTCGTCCCGTACCTGTCTACTGGTTTAAGCAAAGTGACGTTTTCTGCAAAACCACTACCATGCCCTCGCGCCACTGCAAATCGAAAGGTGTCTTCTGACCCAAAAGCTAGTCGCCCGTGGCACTTCGCCGAGTATTGCCTACCGTGGGTAAGGTCTGCACCTCCGCTCCCGTGCAGACTGATGTAAAGTATCTGGTTCTGGATATGGGTGTATTGGACCGTGCTGTCCTCTGACAGCATCACCGGACCATCGAAGTAATTTCGATGGCGCCCACCGGCAATCCCACCTCCGGAGGCGCACCCAACGATACGATCAGCAGGCACAGCAGGCATTGGTTATGCCCCGGCTTCGGTCTGCGTCGAGGCGTTCCAGGTGATGTTGACACCTGTAGCAATGGTTCCGGCAAAAGACATTTCAGACGGGATAGCAAGTGTCTCCACTGCCACGTCTGCCGAAGTCGTGATCAAACAGAACGTCGGCGTACCGGCAACGTGCGACGAGTTGGTCTGCGTGACAGTCTCGTTAAAGTCAATAACACCACTGGTAACAGTGCCAAGGGCACCAGTCACGTTTAGCGTGCCGAGCAACGTACCTGCCGGCGTCAGAGATTCTGTGCCGGTGTAGAACTTCAATTTCGGATTGGTGCCGGCAGCGTCGATGATCGCTTGGGCGCGGGCGGTGCGAAGCGCAGTGGAAAGCTTCATGATTGTTACTCCTTTACGGTGTTAACTGGAAATAAACGGTCCCGTCAGGACGACCGTCGTTGTTGTCGGGAGGGGAGGCCGCAACGACAACGCTGCATCCGACCCAGGAAAAACCGTCAAAGCGAACCTTGACGCCGATGTCGTCCACAGAGAACTCCCACCCCGGACGCGGAATATGGAATTCCCATTGGGGTTCAACGACCGCAGTTCTAGCGGTCCAACGTGCGATCATGTTGCCCCGAGTAGCCCATGATCCGGTTGCACCTGCGGGGACAATGTAGGCTTCACCTTCAACCGGTTCGGTTGGAGGGGTCATGACCGACATGCTTATGACCCGAGGTTGAACCAGCGTGTCCAGGCTTCGATACATGTGCAGGGTTTCGGCGTAAGCACGCTCACCGAAACCCCCGTTGTCGAGCAGCCCTAGATTTGGTCCGGTAGTCAGCATGGCGGCACCTGTTCAATAAACGGTTGACATTCTAACCGTAGGTTGTTCTTTTAAACAAGCGTCAAGGTGACTCGCCGAACACGGCTTTCCGACATTTGTAGTAAGTCCCTGCAACCTCGACCAGCTTTTCGGTTGTCGCACCGAAAGAGTCGTCGCGGATAGTGCCCAAGTCATCAGGGCAACTTGCGATCACCAGGGCTGACGGGCTTACCGGAGAGGGCCTGATTGACCCCCAACATGCCGTCAGGGGAATGGTGACAATCGCGATAGACAGGTACTTCACGAGTTTCGCGCTCAACCCGTTGCTTGATCGTGACATGCGTGATCTCCATTTTTGCGATTGCACCGGCAGCACCTTCCTGCCCTTTGTCGTAGGCGATTTTCGCGATGCGTTCTTCACGGGCAACAGCCGCTTCACACGAGTCGACACCTTGGCCGTATTGCCAATAACCGACAGCACCGTGACTCACGACAAGCCCCAACGTCAAAGCGATACCAATGTAGGCTTTCGGGATAGGGCTGATCACGCTGGCACCTTGCCTGCGTTGAGATCGGCGAGACTCAGGCCGCCCGTGAACTGGAAATGGGCTGTTTCTTTGAGCGAACCCTTCCATCTACCCGCCCATTGAATACCGAGCATTTCGGCGACCTTACCCATGATTTCGTAGGATGCGGTATCGCCCCACATCGGCTTCCCATGTACAAGCGGGACAGCGTCCCATGCGCAGCGCCACTGGTGATACGACTGACCTGCTCGGGCGTTTGTGACCCTATCACCCATTGGTTTCTTTGCTGTGACGTTCGCGCCTTTGACTGTCCGACCGATTGCGTACAGCTTGTCTTGCTCATCACCCGGTCGATAGGTGCAATAGACCAACACGTCGACACCCGCCTTCTTACAGGAACCCACCCACTGCATAGCCTTAGATCGGGCCGCAGGATGGAGTTCGCTGAGTTCTCGACTAGCCATGCACGCCACCTCGTCTATCGCGTTGAGGCGCATTGGGGTGAGGTCCGCTGTGAGTGCGCCTGTCAAGCAATGCGAGCAGTACGGCTATGCTCAGTATGACCAGCATGTCTGTGACTGCCGCTTGCATTGAGAAGCAGGCAAGCCCGACCAACTGAGCGAAAGCACCTGTTGCAGCCGTGGTGTAGACAAGCCTGACCAGATGATTCGTTTTGGCTGTCATACGAAGAATCGCAGTACCGCATACGATAAGGATGAACAGTGCTGTCACGGCAACCACTGACGCCGTCAGAATCGACAACAGGTCAACTGGATTACTGCTTATCGCTTGATCCATCTTGCAACCCCTTGAGCGTTGAAAGTGGGTTTCGTCGCCACATCTCCGAAAGCTTGATGACCCCCGGAATGATGTTCATCGCGGTCAGACCGATGATGAATGCAATCGCATTTTCTTTCGCAGTGCCAGGGTCGGTCGGCAGGAATAACTGAACAGCGAGCGGGGTAAAATAACTGGCAGACGCAACGCCTGTGAATACAGCCATCACGCCTTGCCATGCGGTGAGGTTTTTGATGAACGATAAGCTGATCACACCGCCCCAAAAGCCGGCGACTGCAAATGCCAGATTCACACCGAACCAGCTTGCTTCAGGACTTGTTATTGCACTATGGTCAGCCATCGCCGGAACCCTCAACCAAACGGGGCAGAGAGTACCGGAAGTTGAATATTATGGCAATCGTCAAGGGGTTACGATGCTGAATGTATGTCGTAATGCTTGCCACGATGTGACCCCTGCCACCTTCGAAACAATCTCGACCGTCATCGTCTTTGCCGTATTGGTCAATGCAACAGGGACAGTGTATGGACTGGTAATCCCATTGTAGGTGCCGATGATAGTGTTCGTACCGTCACGCACCGTCAAGTCGTACGTTGTTCCGGGTTCAGGTCCGATGTTGCCGGTTGTCGTCGGCACAAGGTCAACTGTTTGCTGTAGGCGGTCGCGATGGGAGAAGCTGATTACAACTCCGTCAGTCGTCAGAACTTGCGCCGGGTACACGATGTTATTTACTCTCAGATTCCCAGGCGGATACGGCTTATGTGCTCGACCAACCATAGTGATGGCTACGGCAGATGCAGAGTTCAGCGGAAGCGTACCTCGACCCGTGGTCGTCAACGCTTTGTAGTACGTGGTTTCACCTGTTGACCGCTCTGTGGAATCAGACGCCTGATCATCTGTTACGAAAAACAACTTTGCACCAGCAGCGTGTGCCGCTGGTACTGTGTCCAAAATACCCCTGCTCGCCGTTATCCCGCTTCCCGTGATACTGACTACACCGAATGCCTCGTTATCGATGTAAAAATAATCACCTACCTCGATTAGATCGAGGTCCGAGCCATCCGTCACCTGGACATTAAAGTCGGATGCGGCAACTGGGACAGGCACACTTAGCGTAGCAATTGGCGCGAAGTGTGCAGTCGACTGAACTTGAGTGTAGGTGGAGTTTGTCGGGCTATTTTGTAGCGAGAAGTACATCGCATCGGATGTCGGCTTCCCTGCCAGGAATTCAGCAAATGCCCACCCTGGTTGTAGATAGTCGAAGTCTGCAGATGTCATTTTTCGAGACACATCCCAGTACGGGGCTTCGAGTAGCTTATAGGCTGTCACAGGCAACGGAAGACTTCTCGGGTCAGTCCATGCAGTCTGAGGTGTCGCTACATAGGCGTTATCTGGTGTTTTAAACACATCCTCAACGGCATCAATCTTGATGACACCGTCGATGAGTGTGCCCTTGTCGATTTTGATGATGCGGAACGGTACACCGTTGATCCCAAGAGGGGACCATAGCAGGCGGAAGGTATCCCCTTCCAACCAATCCCATGCGATTCGCTTGCATTGCAAACTAACCTTGGCGAGTGGTGATGACACGGTCACAAGGTCACGCATTGCTACCCTAGCAGCGAGACTACCCTCCCTGATACCAGGGTATTCTTTTGTCACACCGACAACCGCATTTTGGGCGTCCACGGATGCTAGATTCTGCACGGTGACCGTCGCTACATTCTGCTCGCGATCAGTGTATTTGACCGTCACTTCATTTGTCGTATCACCCCATGCTGTTCGCTGGAAAGACGACAATTCGATAATATTGGAGGCGTTGAGTTCGGGGAGGTCTGCGATAACGTAATCGTCGCGAATAAGCTTGATCTGCAACTTCCCTGTCCGGATGTCATAGCGGCGAACACCGTCGACGTGACGCAATACATGGTCGATGAAATTACCAATGCTATCCTGCTCGTACCACAGCATAGACAGGCCGAAACCTTCATCAAACAACCTATCCGCAACCGCTTTAAAGTTGACGTCGTCGATATCGTCTGGAGAGTAACCCATACCCCAGTTTTGATCGGTGTAACATTCATAGACGATGTGAGCAGCATTCATGTCTAAGCCGTTTATGACCGCCTTTTCAGGATACCAAGGTGAACCTCTACTCCACCCCTTGAGGACTCGCCTCAGTCGAAACCACGGTGCTTTGAAGTACGGATTCATTGCCGACCACTGAAAACCTCTACTGCTAGTCCCTGCGACACTTGCATTCGGTCCACGGAAAACAGCACTGACAATACCTCGATACGCTGGAACAACACCGTCGATCTTATCGTTTAGATACGCATTCACTGCTTGTGTCGGCTCACCCATCAAGATGTCGAGAACACCGAAGAACCCGCCTTCTCGGTCGTCTCCACCAAATAAGCTTAATGCGTCGATAGAGACAGACGAGCTTTCGGTCACAGAACCTGTCCAGGCGGATCGTTCGCCGCCGATCAACTCAGACACCTCATCAACAGGACCGTGACAGAGGGCTGCGTGTACGCCCATGTAGTACCTGTAACCTACGACGACCGACTTACCCTTACCCATTTTCAGCAGCCTCCCTGCGACGGCTTTGTTCGATCACAGCCTTTACCATTTCATCGTCAATATCTTCAAGGACTGATGAGTCAATACCTTCGGTTAGAAACTTCAACCAGTCAATCCCGTATCTTGCCGCAAAGCTACGTCCACCTTTTCGGCAGTAGCCGAGCGCAGTTGCATCGTTGATTGTTACCCTACTCATTTCCCGCCGCTCTTTTTGATCGGGGTAGTACTAGGGTCACCGTACCAAATAATGTTCGACTGTTTGATGATATTCGTCCCGAAACAGACAGGTATCGCACCACCGTCGCTTGCAGACGGGATGTCCATTGCCCCGGCAGTCGCACCTTCTGGCTTTGGTGCCAAAGCCATATTCAGGCCATATGAAACGACGGCTGATATGACGGCGTAAAAAAGATATTCCCACCCCATAGTAGACCTCTCAGTAAAGCGTTGTACCTGCGAACGGGTTCGTCAGAGGAATATACGGCATCCCACCGTAGTTGTCCGAATTGTTGAATTTACCACTACATGTTGAAATCGAGTGGTCGCAACCAGGGTAAATGTCAATCGCCTGCCCAACAGTCAAGCCAACTGGCGAATTGGTCAAGGTGAGCACCCCTGTGGTCCCGTTGGACGCGAAGATCATTCGGCGTTCAATATTCGGCGATATGTTATTGCCCCATATGGCAATCCCACCCGCATAAAAATTGTCAATCAGATTAATGGCCGCTACCACAGTGACATCTAATCCATCGATTCCAACCACTACCCCGGATGTCCGGTAGTCAGTACGAACAACACCGCATTTTGCACTGTAGAGAGGGTGGGTACAGGGTACTGAGTAACGTCGACGAAGGCCGACTCGTTTCATCGAAGATGCGATACTCTCGGTAATCAGTTCGACCCAAGGGTACTTCCAGTCGAGATTGACAATGCGACCTTTCCACAGTACCACGTACTCGTCTGCCTCGTCGGAGTTTTTAACCAAGATAGTCATCGACACAATCTCTGACGGCGGTTGCACTCTAAATATTTCACCAAACGGTATGTCGTGGGGGAACGTGACAGGTAGATTGAATTTATCACCGCTCAACTGTTGCTCGATTTCCGCGTGTGAGCACGGGACTGAGAAGTAGGTTTTCCCGCTGAAAACGATATCCGTGTCAGCAGATGTGTAGTACCAGGATCGCCCTGAGTACACCACCTGATAAAGAACAACAGGTGTTGCCCCGTCGACGCTGAGTTCTTTTACAGAGAAGGTCACAATTACTCCTTGACGGTAACAAATGAAGTGTCCATGACGACAACTGAATCGGTATGCCAGCTAAGGTCAACCCTATCGCTGGCAAGTCGATTCAGCATCAATAAGTGGACGATTTTTATCTCGGATGTTGCGATTGCTCTCCCGAATGATTCGTCAACAGCGATGACAGTGTTACCTGAAACCTTAGCTGTACCTGTAACCTTGCGATAGAACACGGAACCGTCTACGAGGCGCATCATAATTCGATTACGAGCAACGTCGACTCCGACCATCTCGTGAAACTCGTTGTTTTCAACTGTGATCGACATTGATGTTTCACCGACCCCCTCAATCACTCTCAGGTCGAGATGCCAAGATGGTACAAGCAGCGGTTTCAACCGACCCCTGCGCCTCCCTAACATTTCACGCATTGCCCGAATTTCGACTCTTGACTTGAGCAACCACGGATATTTTCGTCTCACTGACAGCGGTGAACCGCTGTCGTACCACTGGACAGCCCCCGTCTCTTTATCCAAGGTATCGAAGTCACACTCGGATGTGTTGTCGAGAGGTGAAAGCCAGTTCGGTTGTTGAGTCAGCACCTCAAAACCGTCATATATGACTAGGGGCGTGGCGGTCGGCGTATACGGATCGGTGACTGACGGTTCGCACGCGAAATCGATTGTTGCTGAAATCGTTCTGTCAGTGTGACGACGAGTCGTCACTGCGTTAGGTAGGTGGCCGATGATACACGGGTAGATCGAAACCCCGTTCGACCATGCTGACGTTGTTGCACGCGAGAGGGTGATACTGCTAACCGACACAGTCTCTACCTCTACAACCTCAAACTCCCGACTGTTCCCCATGATGATCGCCAGGCCACCTGCGGTAAACGACATGTTTACGGTGTCCAGGTTGATCGACATTGCGCCTTCGGAAATACCTGATGTTGCCTTACGCTTGTCCATCCATATTGGGAGGGCGAACGCACGCCTCTGCCATCCCCATAACAGGTTTTCAAACCGAGAGGTATCCGTACCTGATATTGACATGTAGTAACTGAACGACCTACGAGCCTTTGTCCGTAATTCACGACGTTGCTCGCTACCGTCGAACGCTTGTAACACTTGAACCTTCCACTCAAGTGTTTCGTTCACGGGCGACACCCAGTTGGGTGCAAACGGCCATACAACAATCCGACGACCTGTTACGCCGAGTACAGGGAACTCACCTTGGAATTGCAACAGATAGCTTGCGTTTACAATCGCAGGTCCGGTGATACTTGCAGTTAGTGTGTAAGCCCTTTCTTCAAGTGCTGCGAACGTTGTCGGCAAACCCAATGTCAAGTCGAACGACAACCCATCCGTCCCACTTTCGCTCACCCCTGATAGTGTTCTGGCGCTGAGATGCGAGTTCCAAAGACTGATCTCCCGTGATTGACCATTGAAGATATTGCCTAGTGCAACCGCCACAGGGGAGATGTGAATACGATGATAGAAATCGTCACTGTACGTCCTTGTCACTCGCCCACTAAGTACCGCAGGATGTGCTGCAGGAATCACTCTGACAAGTGATTTTACGGCTGTCAGTGCAACATTCGACTCCCCGTCAGGCCAACCGATAACCCCGCTGAACCCTGACATAGCAGAGGTCAAGTAGTCGAAATCGGCACCACCTTGAGGGGAACGCGGTCGAAAACCTGTTATGAGCATGATAGGTTATGGTCCATCGTAACGAATTGCCCACCCAAACGTACCAGTGTGGTCTATTGATGCTGCAGGTGACATACTCGTTGAACCGTTGCGTTCAACGAGTGACTTCAAGTGGAATGGAAACACTTTCCACTTTTCTGAACCAAGTGTAATGATCTCCCCATCCGTGTAATTATCAACACGGACATATCGTGCGTTTGCGAGGTCAAACGAGAGGGAACACTTACCGCTCGGGCGCTGAACGTACCCTTTTATTGGCAATAGCGGGGATTCTTGGTTCCAAGCGGAAGGTGACCGTGAAATGTGACTGTAGACAGCGGGTAATACATGTAATGCACCTTGGTCAATCAAGGCCGCTGTGTAACCTGAGTTATATGCCTCTATTCGCCCTTCCGCCCAGTTTGACCCGTCAAACCCATGATGTATGGTATCAGCCATACTGTCTAGTGCCCCTATTGGGCGTACTGTCTCCCAAAACGGACCACCTGACGACCACCTACCTTCGGCGTTATAGTTGTAACCACCTGCTGATGAGGTAATCACCCATTGTTTACGGGCAGGCCAACTCGAAGTTGTACACAGGCGCTTGTGCGCAGAAGCTGTCATCCACAAACCCGATCCGGGGAGCACTATGCTTGACACCCCAAATGCACAGAAAAGATGTCTATTCCCGTCAAAGTTGAGAATGCAATAGACTTCATCGGGGTTCTCAAATGCGAACAGGTGATATGTCGCCGGCCAAGATGGCTCTGACGCGAGGTCTGTACCTCTCCCCATTCGAGGGGTGACACCTGACGGGTTAACCAGTGAACCTTCGAATATCCCAGTACCACCTTGCAGTATGATCCCTGGCCCTTGAGCACTCGTGACCAAACTACTCACGGTTAGTGTGAGGAACGCCACCCCTTTGTTTAGAATTGTCCCGGATGACATCGTCCACCCGTGATTCGTTACGAGTTCGCTGATTATTGCGCTCCGTAGGTCGACCCACGATGCAACCTGTCCTGTTGTGTAGTTCATCAGTCCATCCTCATTGCAAAATAGTCGGCAAATCCGGTACGAGACACATCTTGGAAAATGACCCAAGTTTTTCCGTCAACAACGACCGTGTTCTCAACTGAGTTGTTGAACCCCGTAATATGGCAAATGCCGTCAAGTTCTCCGTAAATGCCGTTTGCATCACTAAGGGTGACAGGGTTCAGCGGATAGTTACCGTTCGTATCGCGCTCCTGAAACGTAGTGCTCGTCTGGACAGCACTGTTCCAAGGGTGCGTCTCCGGTTGCCGCCATGTACCGTCATTAAATCGCATCCTGAAGTTGGCGCGGTTACCCTTGTACGGCATCGAATGCGTTGCTTCAGAAAATCTGGTCGCTGAAGCCCCGGTCAACATGCCACCGCAGATCACAGGGTAAGGGTATTGGCTAGGGCGAGCGTATGGAAAAAACTTTCCGACATATGCGTGCTCGTACACAGGTGTTCCGACCTTCATTGCAAGTGCGATCCTCTGAGCGTTGCAGGTTAACCAGTAGTCAACACGACTGTTGTGACACGGTACACCGCTCAACACGACGCCCGGTTGTGTATCGAAACCGTTGCCTGCGACGTAACCTGTGAAACCGGCAGCGACAAGGTTGTAGTAGTCGGCACCGATATCGTGATATGTGCGGAACCCGACGAATATCTCGTCAAGACCGGACAGTCCGTAACCCTTGAGAATCAATTCACGATTCACCGACACGTCGTCATACCTGAGAACGTCCCAACCATTTGCGGATGCGAAATTCTTGATCACCTCAAGCATCTTGTAATGGGCAAGCACTGCTCCTGAGTTATCGACGTATGAAATTTGATGTGGCATTACTTAACTCCTACGATTGCACGAAGTTGCGAGCGTTCAGCACTCAACACGTTCATGATTACTTTTCTACCTGACGGTGTGGCCGCTGCTGCTGACAGGAAGCTCTGAGCGTCAACATAATTCACAAGCGATATATCTTGAGGTTTCCCTTGTGACGTACCTCCGTTCAGTACGTTGCGCGGATCGGCAGTGGTCAGAACTTCTTCATTCTTCTTCAGGATCGTCGGGTATTCGTCCGGGGCGAGTCCTGCAATACCACCACCGTGGTATCGAGGTGCTCCTGCGAACAGAGCCTCACTGACACGCCTGGACGAGCCACCTGAAGCGCCAACGACACCACCTGTGTGCTTAACACTCGCAAACAGACTAGCTATGGTCCCGATGACGCCACCGCCGCCACCTGCCTTCTGTAAGGCATTCAGCAGCATTTGTTTTATGATCATCTGCGCAATTTGCTGCAAGAAGTCAGCAGCAAATTGCAGAAAGGACCGCCTTACTTGCGCTATCCCGTCCTTCCACGACTGGAAACCAAGAGCAGACTTCGTGACAGCCTCGGCCATACCCATGAACGCATTGGTCCCACCGTCTGCTAGGTTTTGGATGATCTTCTGTGTCATCTGCGACTGGGCGGTCAAACCTTTCCCGCTGTCGGCTGCGGCAATCATCTTGGCACGCAGCGTCTCAAGTGCCGTGATATCCTGACCGATGGCGACACCTGCCTGCATCATCGCATCGGCGTACCGCAGTGCCTCGTCGGCGACAGCCTGAATCTTCGGCTGCATCTCTTCAACAGCGATTGTCCCGAGGCGGTTTGCCTCAGTTTCGGTAACAAGGCCAGCTTCCTTCTGCGCGTTGATCGCGTCGAGCTTTGCCTTGCGCTCACCAAGCAGCAGATTGATCGAGTCTTCGTAATACTTTTGCTGCTCCAACTGCTGAAGCGCCAGGACACCCGAGTCAAGCCGACGTTTCTGCTCATCGGCGGGTGCGGTGTCTCGACCATTCGCAGCTAAGGTTTCTCGGAATGCCGCGATATCCCGATAAGTCTGCTCATAGGAGTCACGCACGCCTTTCAGACGGAGATTCAGGTCGTCCTTGGTCTTCTTCCCGGCCTGAGCGTCGATCTGTTCCAGCTTCTTCTGGATACCCTCTTGCTCCTTTTCAAGCTCATTGTTGAACTTGACGATTTCGGCCATCTTCAGTTCGTTGGTCGCCCGAACATATCGCGCCTCAAGGTCAGCAGCGTCTTTGCCGCCGAACGCTTTGATCTTGTTCAGCAGGGTTTGCGAGGCGATGTCGATAGCCGCGATGCGACGTTCGAGACTGTCTTTTTCCGACTTCTCAACGCGTGCTTCAATCGAACGAAGTTCAGACTCAAGGCTCTCCTTGATCTTCAGGCGCTTCTCAGCAGCCTCTTTGTCGACATTAGCTTTGTCCTCGCCGGGTGTCGGCTTCGCGGTCGTTCCGGCAACAGGCTTCCCTGTAGACGAACCGGGTGTCGCGAACGCGTCGTTGACCATCTCACGACTGATTTTCTTGATCGTCGCGAGGTCGGCCACCATCTGCTTTCTCAAGGTCGCGGACGCGTTACCAATCCGATCAACCTTGAACTCAATTGACGCGATGACTTTGTCAATCGAAGCACCGAGTTCGTCCTTGCCCAAGAACTTGGCAGTAGTCGAGAACAGACCCAACATCTGACGGAAGCCACTCGTCAGGATGTTCCCGAGCAAAGCCAGTCCGGATGTCACGACAGCAGGGATTTCAGCCCATGCGATCTTCACACCGTATGTGATCGCAGTCCACACCGTCTCAAACAGGTAGACCATCCCTGCACCCCAAGCTTTCGCGTAGGACGACTGCTGGTACAGAATCGTGCCGATCTCCCAACCGACAAACGCAGCAGCGAGCACCCCGAACGTCTTGTTCACAATCCCGAGCGTCGTAGCGAGTGTTTTTGCCGCGCCTGTCGCAATTCCGAGACTTCCGGCCATCGTGATCAAGCCTGCCCCGAAGGATGAAAGCTTTTTTACAGCGATGATACCGAACGCCAGTTCGAGAATGGTCTTGACCGTTTCGATGTTCTCAGCCAGTAATGCAACAAACTTAGCGATGGCTCCGAAGCCATCACCGATATCCTTTGCGAACTTCTTTCCGTCCGAACTCTTCATCACGTCCGTCAGACGCTTGATAGTTTCGGTCAACTGATCGATGAAGCCGCTATCAGCAATGGCGAGCTTGAAGTCGAACATTGCAGTGTTGAAACGGTTTTGCTGTGCGACGAACGACTCGGTCGCTTTCGGTAACCGGTCGGCTACCATCTTCCGGTACTCTTCTGCGACCGACACAAGGTTCGACACCGATACCTTGCCGTCCTCCATTGCCTTTTTCAGATCGGGGAATTTATCCTTCAGCGCCTTTTGGAAAGTCCCGAATGCCCCCGGAAGCACGTCACCAAGCTGACCCGAAAGTTCCTCGGCCTGGATTTTCCCTTTGTTCATCATCTGACCAAGTGCGTAAAACACTCGATCCATCTTCTCGGCACCCAAACCTAGGGTTGTCCCAACTTCGCTGAACGACTCGAAGATGTAGTTCGTTTCCTTGATCTCGCGACCTGCGAGCTTCGCATTGGCTGCGAACGATGCGTACCCTGCACTCGCCCTGCCCAGGTCCAGGCCAAGCCGATCAGCCTGCCCACGGACATAGTCGTACGCCTCGCCGATCTTCTTGGTGTCGTCGCCGACCACGACAGCGAGCTTGTTCTGTGTCTCCTGACGACCGTTGTAGGCTTCGGTTACCTTGCGAACAGCGTCGATAGCCCCGTAGAGGCCAACATACGCTGCTGCCATTGACAGGACTTCACCTCGGATACGCTGATACAACGACAGCGTCGTGCGCCCTTCATCCCTGAACAGGGAGAACTTTTTCGTGGCGGTATCGGTCGCATCGCCAAACTTCTGTTTCGCCTGACGCAGAAGTTCGACAGCATGCGTGCTGTCCTTTGCTGCAGCGACAAGGCGTGCCTGTAATGCAACGAAATCAGCCGTGGACAGACCGGCTTGCCGCATTGCATCGCGCAGGTTGCGGTAGGTGGACAACTGGCTCGCCAAGTTCTTCTCAGCGGCTTGCAGCGTTGCTTGTGCGGCTGACAGGGACAACCTGAGTTCGTCATTTGCCCCGGTGGAATTTCGAAGGGCATTAGCCAGTTCGACAACCTTCACACGAGCCGTCGAGAACTCGGCACCTGCCTGTTTCATCACTGCGAGTTGTCGGTAGAACGATTCCGCCAATCCAGCCTTGTCACCGATTGCTTTGTTGGCTGCAAACAGGGCATTCAACTGCCCTTTGTAATCGGCAATCGGACCTTTCGCAGCCCTTGCAGCATTACCGATCTTGCTGATCTCAGCTTCGATACCTGCGAGCGTCCTACGACTTTCTTCACCAGGGTTGACGATACCTGTGATCATGTCGCGAAGACCGTTGCCTTCGCCGAGGGTCTTCGCCGCAGTACCGAGAGTCCGGTAGCCACGGGCAGCAGCAAGAGCCTCGTCAGCGGTCTTCCGCAGGGCGTTGCTGATCGTCAGTTGTTGCTCGGCGATATCGGCGTCACGCAGGGAGTTTTCCCAAAAGCGTACGTACTCGCCGGCCTTGTTCAGTTTTGCGGCTTCTTCGAGCTTCTTTTGAAATGTCGCATCGTCAGCCAGTTTTGCGTTTTCAACGCGTGCCTGTCTGACATTCGATGCGTAGTTCGCGATTGCCTCTTGGGCCTTGTTGATCGTGATGCCGAGCATCGCCGCAGACTGGCGAGCAGTGTTCTCAGCCTCGGCCAGCTTTCCGATCTCAATGCCGGCTTCACGGAGGGCGGCACCTAGTGCTTCCTGATCAGTCCGTTGCTTGGCAAGGGTCGACTCATTGCGCTCTGCAGCGGTAGCGAGCTTGACAAGCTTGTTCGCCTGGAAGTCGGTCGCCTTGCCGGCCTTGTCGAGCTTGTCCTTGTAGTCCGCGTGGGCTTTCGCGGCCTTGGCGACTTTCTCTTCCTGCTTGGCGATCTGCTCGCCGAGACGTTGGAATTGACCAACAAGCCCTGCCTGATCCTTGAGTTGATCTTGAACCTGCTTCAACGCCATCAGCGTCGACTTCAGTTCGTCAATCGACGCCTCACCACGCTTCGCTGCATCGGCCTGAGAGTCAAGCGCCTTCTCGATGTCGGCGATAGACTTGGTAACGCTGTCGAGCGTTTTCCCGCCCTGGATCGCCGCTCGGATGATCAGGTCTATCTCTTTGCGGTCAACCGACATCACTCATCCCTTCCAGCAGTTTTTGGAGCACCTTGCCGCCCTCTTTCGAGAACATCGAAGCGATCACCGTTTGCATCACAACGGCGTCTGTCTGTGCCCGTTGTGCGATTCGTTCCCGAACGATCCGGGTTTCCGACCACACAACGGCCACTGGGTATAACCGTGCGTCACGATGACCCTCGGACATCAACAGGCTCACATCGCGGCGAAGCCCGTGATAGAACCTGATTACTGGTCCGTCGTCCGATTGATCTGCGCTTGCTTCATCTTCATGAGTCCCGCGATTGACTCGACCGCTTTTTTTACGCCGCCCACCTCTGCAAACGTAACGTCTGCAATCTCGACAAGCGCCTTAACCTGGACAGGGAATGGGAGCTTCAACGCAGCGGAAACCGACTTCTCGTCAGTCGCGTCTGCAGCGAGCGCGATCAGGTTTGCCACGAAACCGGGAGCCTGCTCGGCGAGGGAAATCGCGATCCGACCGAGGTCGTCGTGCGTGACGTTGTTGATGTCTGGAACAACCTCGCCGGCAATGTCGACCAGCGATTCGAGGTCGGGGAGGTGTTCACGAATGAGCGTCGTAACGTCAGTCAGCGAAAGACCCCTTACAGTGAAGGAGGTCTTCGCCAACTGGATGACGCGTACTTCAGGCTGATAGTCAGCGAGTGCCATGCGTCATCCCCTAGTTAGATGAGCGTCGGACGACCGTCAATGTAGGCACCTTCGATGTTGTCGGACTTCTTCAGAATTTCGAAGTTGAAGCCGATCTGCATCCACTCTTCGCCCTTGAGTGCGTAGTCACCATCCGGAGACAGCTTGACGTAGGGGAAGTAGTAGTCGCGGTTCGCACCCTTCGGGTTGTCGGACACGAAACGCAAGGCACCGTAAATCGGGTTGGACCCGGAAACGACACGCTCACGAGTCGATGCTGCAACGTCGAATGTAGCCTGGATATCGGTCAGGTCGGGGATACCCGGAGCGTCGGACTCGATGTAGACACGCCCGAGGACTTCGTCCACTTGGTAGTTGGTGGCCTGGGAGACGGTCGTCGTGAAGCCGGAACCCTTTTTGATGACCACGTTCGAGACATTGCGCACGCCGGCAGGGTTCGAAGCGGACACGCCGAGTTGGTAGAACCGACCTCGATTTGCAGCCGTGAAGACGGTCACCTGTGCGAGTTGCGCAGTCTGCGTGATCGTCGCCTTGTCGCCGAGGAAGTACAGGGCGATGTTGTCACCGGAAATGTTGTCGCAAACCATTTTGCCGGTGCGGTCGAGGGACAGTTGAACGGAGTCGTCCTTGGTCTTCAGGCCACCTTCGGACGAGAAATGATCAAGGGCTTCTGCGGACGAAGAGGTCGTGAACTCCGGCGTATTGCCGAAATAACGCTCCCCTTGACCTTGGGTATTGGCAGTGATGGTCACGCCGTTCTGATAGCGGTCGAAGAAGACCTTCCCTTTACCAAGGGTATAGGACTTGCCGCCGAGGTCTGCTGAAATAGGCATCGTGATTACCTCAAGTTGAGATTAAAACTGTAAGTTGATTGCACGGCGAAATAATACGCTAATCCGTCTAATTGACAAGCTTGATTCGGATCGGTAGGTAGAAGAACGCCTTGCTTGATACACCCTCCATTGGCGGTCGAACGATTCCAGGTTGAACCTGGAAACCTGCAATGGAACGTCCCAACATGTACTCATCGGGGTATACCTCAAACCCGCTGGTACTGTTGACCTTGGTGAGCCTTTCAAGATGCTTTTCAACAGCATCCATCAGCCCGTACGCCGGATCGGTAGGATTGTCGACATCGTCGGGAACCCATCCTTGAATCATCAATGCCCACCACTCGGAGCGATCAGACTCGCCTGCGTATGTTCCAGGGTCGGATCGAGTCGATTCTAGGATGGACACTAGCGGTAAGGGGTCATCCTCGCCGAAAACAAGTCGCCCTCGTTTCACAGAACCGACAAGTTCATAGTCATAACCCAACTGACGATTGATCCCTTCGAGGTGGGACGTCAGGCGCTTTAAAACCGTAAGTCTGTAAGAGTCAGCCATGTCTACCTCTACTCAGGCGAGCGAATTGTCGGAAGAACTCATTTGAGATTTTTCCACCGAGCCAGGGGAGGGCGTCTTCCCCGACAGCTTTGAACACTTGGTCGACAGACGGCCCGTAGAGCAAATACACACCTCTGTCGAGCATCACGGGCTTGTACGCCCTGTCAACGAGCGACTTGTCCCGTGTCGCAAGGCCGATATTCCCGTTCCGTAATCTGACAAGGAACGCTTTCTTCAGGGTCTTCGTGCGACCCTTCTTCACACTCACCGTGACACCACCCCTACGGGTATTCTCGGGGGATTGACCCGGTGCAAATCGCGCAAGGGATGTCGGGCGATCCCTAGCCGAGACAATAAGCTCAAGGCGATTCGGAGTTGCTGGTTGTCGGACAGCAAGGCGGTCAGGGCTGTCCAGGTAGCCATTTGGGAAAGCGATCTGGCTTTCCATGTCTCGGCGCATCTTGGCAAGCCCCTCGCGCTCAGTCACCTGATTCATAGCAAGGGACGCTGACTGCTGTGCGATTTCCGGGAGTGCTGTGAAGAAGTCGCGAGCTTCTTTCAGAAATTCGCCTTTTATCAGATAGCTCATGGCTACCTCGGCATCGCCTGCGGCGTCACATACCAAATGTCTTCGTGCGGACCACAGTTAGGTTGACGGGTTTGCAGGACAAAGGTTGCCTGCCCGACACCTTCACCACCTAGTGCTGCACCAACACCGACACCTAGACCGCCGCCTATCGACGGAAAAGTGACCACGCCACCTCTGCGTGCCCCTATCGCGTGTGACTCTTCTGCCTGGAAGATCACTCTGTCAATACCCTGGATTGTTTCCGCATACCCGTTGTTCTCGAAGTCACCTGCAAGGGTGAGCTTGTTATGCAAACGTGCGCTGATCGGGACAGGTTTACTGAGAGAGGAATCCTGATAAAGCGCAGGAAGACCAAACGTCTCGTGGACCGTTTGGCGAACCCGCGCTTTCAGAGCAGCAAAATCAAAGGACATTACAGACCTTCGTTACCCTTCTTTTCGCCGCCCTTTTGCTTACCGGCTGCTTTTTGCACCGGCTTCACTTCACCTTCGTTGATCGGGTCACGCAGGGCTTCGTCACCGTGAGCACGTTCCAGGTCAGAGATTTCGTCTTCGGTGAAGTCGAACGGTTCACCTTTCTTGACGGTAACGGTGGCACCATCGCGAAGAACTTGGGCATGGAAATTTTGGTTGATGATCTTGACAGGCATTTTCGACTCCTTGAGGTGGAAAAACGGGTGCCGGTTGTCCGGTCACCCGTAGGTTGAAACTTAGGCGACCTTGATCTTGAATGTGGCGTTCGGCTGTGCCGGAACCATCAGCGGGGCAGACTGGGTCATCAGGTACTCGGCCCACGGGTCTTCGTTTTCCCACATCTTCGGGAACATGTCGAGAGCCTTGAAGCCGGCCTTGCCGTCACGAATGGCACCGAAGCAACGGTGACCCTGCACTGCACCGAAGTCGACACCAACGACAGTGTTCGTGTCGAGGATGTCGGTAAGGGTGTCCAACTCGTTCTTGTACTTACCGGAATACAGCCACATGCGGATCAGACCTGAACCGTTGATGCCGACCAGGGTGCCGAGGTATTCAACGGTGTCGTCGAAACCGTCCGTCATCTTGGTGAAGTCGGATTCGGAACCACGGACCTGGTTGTTCAACAGCGCCTGCACATCGGCTTTGGCGCTGAACAACGCCCAAGCGTTCGCACCGAAAATGACATCACGGATCACGGCACCACACAGGGTGTTCGAAGCTGCGCGAGCATTCTTGATGTCAGTCAGATGGACGGACGTACCCGTATCCCACTTGGCAGCACCTGCCAAGGTAATGGACAGCGAAGCGTGACGACGGAAGTCCACGGTCACCTTCGGGTAGTTTTCACCCTCAATGGTCACGGCACCGTCGATGATGGCCTTGGCAGCGAGGTATTCGCGGGTCATGACGTGCATCGCCTTGTGACGAGCCAGAAGTTCAGCAACGATGGCTTCACGACGTTGTTCCAGGGTCATGCTACCAGTGCCGAGTGCTTCGCCCGGTTGACGAACGAGCACGTCGTTCGGCTCGACGACATGTTTCGGCTTCACGTAGGCAGGCTTGAAGTTCACCATGTCGGAACCTTCGCGAGCCATCACCTTACCCTGGACGTTCGGAGCAACGAACGGGGCCATACGACGGTAATCCTCGTTGACACGGTCGAAGGCGATGAATTCGGTTTCGAAGTTGATCTGCTTGGTGAAACATTTGTCCAACCAGAAGGTCATCGGCGTCTTCTGCACACGTTGCACGCCGAGCAGGGTAGAGGTGTCGAAAATCATGATGTGTTGTTCCTTTTTCTGAAGAGTAAAACCGATTACAGGCGGACGGTGCCGATGCGGATCGGGGTACGAGCGAAGGCCGCCTGACGCTCGATCAGAGTGTCAAGGGAGGTGTGGACAGGCCACACGAGCGCTGCATCATTGAAGAAACCCCCGACGTAGACGCCTGCACGCACATCTGCAGCGGTAGCATCGACGGCCTGGGTCAAAATACCGTAGGCGACTTGGGAACCATCGACAGCGGCAGGGTTCAAGATGACGAGCTTGCCGGTAGCGGTGATCTTGCCGAGAACGGTATATTTCGCCAGAACGCCTGTATCGATGATGCCCTCTTCCGTGACAGTGGCAGATTCGCCAGCGAACAACGGGGTAGGGGTGAAAGAGCCGACGATTTCCGAGCCGGCGAGGTCTTTGTCAACAGTTGCCATTTAACTTCTCCTTGAAATGACGTTGATCGCTTAGTGCTTGACGCCGGTCGCGATTGCTTGGGCTTCCAGAATCCGTTGGGCGGCAGTCTTTTCGCCGCCTGCGGCAGCGTCGGCACCGACGTTCGGATGTTCGGAAGTGTTCATTGCTGCTTCAAAGGCGTTCGCGGTCTGAGTGACTTCCGCGACTTCCTTCGGGGCAGCAGCCATGATGCCGGCAGCGGCTTCGACCGACAGATCGGTGTTCAGTGCAAGATGACTCGCCAGCTTGTGACGGTCAGCAGCCTCGGCGTGAGACTGGATAGCCTGGATACGTTCGCGTTCGGCCTTACGCTCGGAAGAAGCGTTGGCTTGGTTGGTAGCGGCAGACTCGACAGCCGGCGCAGCAGCCTGTTGGGCCGAAGCATTTGCCGCCTGTTGGGTTGGCGAAGTGACGGTAGCCTGAGTGCTTTCCGCACCCGGCTTTACAGCAGAAGTAGACATATCGTCGTTCTCCATTGTTGCTTCCGAATCGGAAAGCTCGTTGAGAAACGCATTCACTGCCTCAAGAGGCGGGGCGATTGCGTCAATAAGGCCAAGGGACAGCGCCTCGGATGCCGTGAAGCACCGGGCTTCGGTGTCAAACACCACCTTGGAATCACAACCCCGGTTATCTGCGACCAGGGTTACGAATTCTTTTCGCGTCGAGTCGACGCTTTTCTGAATGTCAGCACGTACGGGTGCAGGGAGAGATTCATAAGGATTGCCGTCAACCTTGTGATCACCCGAGAAGATGAAACTCACAGTGACACCTGCGTCCTTGAACATCTTCGAATAGTCAAGGTGCATGGCGACGACGCCGATACTCCCGACACCACCGGACGGGGTGCACACGATCTTCGTTGCCGAACTAGCCAGGGCATAACACGCTGAGTAGCACGCAGCGTCCACAACGGCGACGGACGGCTTCACGTCACGCGAAGCCTTGATGTCGGCGGCAAGCTCAAAGCAACCGGCGACCATTCCGCCACCGGAATTGACGTCGAAAATGATCGCCTTAACATCCTCGTCGTCGAGGGCTGCTGAAAGCTGATTGCGGATAAAGTTGTACCCGGTGACCCATCCCCATGACCACGAGAAGCGATTGATCAGCAGACCGTGAATCGGGATAAATGCAATCCCGTTTGCATAGGCAAACGGCTTGTCGAGATCAGTTGAATGGTAACCGTACGCTGCGAGCAGAGTCGTCTGAGCGTCCCGCGCAGCGTCATTTTCATCCTTGGTGCTGGCAGCAGACAGGTTCTGTACAACCTCGGTGAGCATGTCGGCGTAAGCGAGCGCGAGCATCGCCGGCTGACGGTTGAAACCGCTGACTACTGTTCTGGCGAGTTGCTTGCTCACAGGTACACCTCCGTTATGCGCGGAATTCTACTCGCGGTTGCGAATAAAACAAATAGTTGATTCGACGGTCAAGCGTTTCCCTTGTTGTCATTCTTGACCTTTTCCTTCTTCGAACCACTGTTCGCAAGTGCCTTTTGATCACCTGAATTTTTCTTCTGAGCATCCATTGAGAACTCAAGCCCGTAAGACTTGATGATCCGTTCCTCGCGAGCACGTTGTTCGAACATCTTCCGGAAGTCGTCACCGAGCCTTGCGCATTCTTTCTCGTAGGTACTCAGTCCGCTCTTGATGCGAAGGATTGCCGCCTGTGTTTCCTTGGTTTCGTCGATCTGACCACGGCTCGCACCGATCCAGTCGCACTCACACAGTGCATCCTTGATCATCGGCTGATAGAACCAGTCACGGGTCTTACCCTTGGGTAGCGGAAGGTTCCCCGCTGCAATCTCTTCTTCGAGCCACAATGCGTAGATGTTCGAAGCGAGCCGGTCGGCAACAATCTTCTTGCGAGACTGCATGAACTTCCAGGTTTCGTTCATCGACGCACGGGCAGACGAGTAGTTCGTCTTCGTGTAGTCGCGACTGAACTGCTCATAGGACAAACCAAGGGCTGCTGCGATGTGCCGAAGAAGGGATTGTTCGAACTCGGTCCCGACACCGCCTGGGGTGCCGACAGGCTTCAAGTTGAGTTTCGTACCTGGGAACAGGTGAGGAATCTTGACCCCGTCCATTGCGATGGTCTTGCTCGCATCGACATAGTTGCTCAACGCACCGAGGTAGAAGTCAAGGTACTCTTGTGCCCCGCCAACAGCCCCTGCCGCGTTGTTGGCACCGATTGTCGTAAACACCTCGGCACTCGGAAGTTCCGACTCAATCGCTGCAGCGTACGACGCGTTGACCACAGCGTTCTGCAGGGTGATCTCCTGGAAGCTCTTGGTCATACGCATTTGCTTCAGGGCTGCAACCATGTCGGCGATACCACGCGACTGGTCGGGCAGAAGCTGATCGATGACGTGAATGACCTGCTTGCGACCCCACGGTTTTTCGGCAGGAATCGTCTTCCAGGTATAGGAGTCCAGATCGGCGTATCGGTCACCGGGATGGCCGTTGCGAATGCAGTAAGCGAGACTCCTGCCGTATTGATCCCGTTTGATCCCACGGCGAAGGAATCGGTCATCCGATACGCCGTCAGGGTTACTCAGTCGGTCAGGGGAGATAAGTTGGATCGCGGTCTTGAACGGTCTGCGGACCTCACGCTTCATCCACTCAGCAGTGCCTAGGACTTCACCCGTGATGACGAAGCCGCCGACACCGAGCCTGATCAAGCCGGTGAACGTGTTCCTGCGAGAAGCGTCAAACCAGCAGTCCTCCGACTCCGCAACTGTATGGAAGCGTGATTCGGTGAGAAGTTGAAATTCTTCAGCCCACTCTTCGGTCGCACCGAGGACACGCCAGTTCGGCTTCGCGTTGAGCCGGTACTGGGCACCTACGATATTATCCTTGTGAAGCGCGGCTGCACCTGAAGCGTAGCCGTCGTTTTGGACCATGTCCCGACCACGGGCGTCTGCCATTGGCTTGACGCCGTTGATGATCTGATCGGGCGACTGCATCGATGGGTTCCATCTTGCAGTTTCACGACTGGTGCGCTCGGCACCTTCGATGGCACCACCGAAGGCTTCGACTACGAGGGGTGTGGTTTCAGCGTCCATCAGAATAGGAATCCAGCAGGTCCGGTAACCCGAGTCGGTGAGAGCGACAGTTCACGTTCGAGTTGTTGGATGTAGAGATATAGCTTTTGCGAGTTAGCAGCGGTGAACTCGACCCGCTCCCCATTTTGATCGACCACTACTCGCGGTGACTTCCCGGTCAAAAGGTCGTGGTACGAAGCACGCGCATCGGTCAGTTGTTCAATCGTTCCGGCCATCGGCATACCTAACTCTCATTGAGTACACAACATTTGGTTGAGTGCGTGGACGCACTACGCCAGCTTCGCTGCAAATTTGGCGAAATCGTAATCTACATTTCGATCTTGTGCAAATCGGCGTGGCGCATCTGCTTGGTGGACAAGGTCATTCTTGTCCCATTCTGCTGCCCATCCGGGTGGGTTATTCCAGTCAAGATGCTCGCACAGCAACAGCTTCGAAATACACGCCCCGATGGCGTAGTAGAGTAAGTCCCATGCTTCGTTTCGAGTGTGAGACGGGTTCTCCCATCCTTTCGGGGTACGATGTTCCGCACACACCTCCTTGTACCACCAGTCCTCCAACCAGTCGGGGAAACGGATCATCCCCTTGCCCGGCTCAATACAGTCGAGCCGATGGTTGAGGGAGTCCTTCAGTACGTTCGAGTTGAGCATGAGAACAGGTACGTCACCCCGTGCCCCCGACTTGCTATCCTTCTTTGTCGCGTCAGGGTAGGTCACACGGGCACGAGGTTGATTCGGCGTAGGGTCACCCTTCAGAAGATGGAAGCGACCGTGCTTATTCTCAGAGCGCAATTTCCGATAGAAGTCGTATGCAGTAGCTGTAACCCCGGCCCTACCGCCTGAGTCGCAAACCGTCAGCTTCACACCCATTCTCCTGCCGGCTTCCAGTTCACCTTGCAGTGGGTAACTTCGCTCCATCACATGCTCTGTGATCAAATCCCAGTCTTCAAGGTAAGAACCCGGCTTCACCCAGTGAGCATCACCGTCTTCATCGATACGCTTGGATTTGCGAATGTCAAACCTGTCGACAAGCACGATGTCAAACGGTGCCCCCGGCAAAATACCGTGCACTTGAACGACGAACATGTTCTTCTGCACGTCGACGCAGGCGACAAGGAAACGTACCCCTAGCGGGACAACCCGCTCGTCGTCCTCACATAACTTTTCGGCACGGGCCTTCAGGTGTTCAGGGACGCGTTCGAACTCCATCGACTTCGGGATGTAGACCTCTGATAAGTCGGTGTTGTAGAACTTCTTCAGCGGTTCTTCGTTGGCCGTCTGTTCGAATTCACGCAACGCTGCAAGGTACGTCTCGACGAGAATCTTCCAGGATGAGAAGGCTGCAGCTACGCCTTTTAACCATGCCGACCCTATTGACGAGCGGTAGGGTTTGCCGAATAACCGACCCGACTTGTCGATAGCCATTCCGTCTTTGACCCATACCCCCCACTGTTGCATTTCATGCCGGTCGTTCGGGTGAATATCCTGCCCACACTTCGGGCAAACCATGCGGACGGTTTCTGCGCTCGACACGTCATCACCGAGGTCATCCCACCGGAGCATGGAGAACTCACCTTCGAAATACTGACTGCAATGAGGGCAAGGCCAATACCACCTGCGGCGATCACCCCGGTTGTACAGAGCCAGGATACCTGTCGTCGGAGGTGCCTCGTGTGGGGTGTTGGATATCCAGCGAGGGTCTTCCAGTTGCCGTGACGGGGACGACTCGGCCAGCGTCATTGCGAAGGAACCGAACGTCGTCGTCCGCTTCGAAGCGAGGTCAAACGGTGAACCCTCACCGTCGATGTTGTCGTCCATCCGGTCGTAGTCGGTCAGCGCCACTCGTGGGATCGGCTTACCCGCCATTTCCGTGCTCGACGGCCAAGACAGTGAAAGCATCATACCGTTGGAATAATGCTTGTCGAACTTGTTATCCGCGTCCCGGTCACTGCGAAGCCTCGTTCCGACTTCGGGACTGTGCTTGTGCAAGCGATCAACCCGGCGCATCGAGAAGTCGCGTGCTGCAGCCATCGACGGGGAGTACATGATCGTGTCCATCGGGTCACAGCGGATACTGTATGTCGCCCAGTTGAGCAGTAGTGAGTCCGTCTTCCCCGACTGGGCGGGACCGACGAATACGAACCCTTTCAATGTTGGGTTGGTCAACTCGTCCATCGGCTCGACCATATACGGGGCGAGCGTGTTGTCCCAAGGTCCGGAATACGAACCTGGGTTGTTCAGCCTGCGGTACTTCGTTGCAGCCTGGGAAACGGTAAGTCGCTCGGGCGGCTTGAGAAGCCCCGCGACCGAAATTACCAGTTTACCGAGAGTGTCATAAGTCCTCGGAATCAGCTTCCGATTCGGACTGAATTTCGGCTGAGTGAGTGCTTTGTTTGGCTTCGGTGAACTTGCTGACGGTCTTGGCATGTGCGTCTTCCAGGGCGTTGTCAATAATGCGAGTAATGATGTCGCGCTGTCGGTCGGTCAATTCACTCTCACGCTCGACCGTCTCACGGGTGAGTAGGAGTGACATACGGAGGGTCTTGAACAACTCTGAAACCATGTCGACCACGTCGGCTGTCGGCCAAAGCTCTGCTGCCTCCTTTTCGTACAACTGGCGCGAACGAAGACCCGCCCAAAACTCTTTCCGAAGGATGCTCGGCAGATCGGCAATCGTCATTCGCTGAATGAATTCGTCAATGTCGTAAGGTGGCGACACGATGTAGGGTGCGATCTCGCGGATCGAATAGACATCGTGACCTCTGCGATTCCCACAAGGTGTGACGTGACCGAAGATTTTCGCTTTGATGTCGCGAGTGTCCATACCGAAAATCTGACTGAGTTGGATCAGCGAAGCACCCTGATAAATGATCGCCTGGGTGTCCTCGTCAATGATCGGCTTCGGACCACGCTTAGAGGGCGTTGTCGTTGTCATAGACGTATTCCGCAATGAGTGAGTCGAGAACGTATTGCGGAATCTGGCGCATGAGCGTGACAGTCCGCACCACGGCAGCAGGCATGACGCCTGTTCGACGGTACTGATAATAGGTTGGGGTTGGGATGTCGAGGAACCTGACCGCCTGCTTGACGGACAGTCCGCTATGCGCCTCGAACTCGACAAGCACGTTCGACATCACGACCTCGGAATTATGTAATACATAATTCCGAGTGTGGCACAACCGCTAGGTTGGGTCAATCAACCATAGGTTGTTGCGGCTAGGCTGCGCTTCCGTGAAGCGGGATGATCTTTGCGCCGACCTTCAGTTTGTCCAGGTGATCCGCCCATAGCTGCATCATCTCCCGTCGCTCCTTCAGGAACTTGGTACGGTTGTAGGCAGTGCCGAGTGCGTCAGGGACGGTATGTGCTAGTTGGTGCTCGATCACTTCCGGTTTCACATGTAGTTCTTCATGGAGGATTGTTCGCGCCATTGCACGGAAGCCGTGTCCGGTGATCTCGGTCTTGGTATCAAACCCCATTCGTCGTAACGCCGCATTGACAGCAGCATCACTCATCGGCTGATCCTTCGCCCTGGCATTCGGGAAAAGGTATTTCCCGGAACCTGTCAGGTCGCACAGATCGCGCACTATCGACATAACCTGTGTCGATAGTGGGACCAGATGGAAAGTGCCCGTCTTCTTGATGAAGTATCGCCATTCGGCCTTTTCAAGATCAAAGTGCGCCCACTCTGCCTTGCGAAGTTCCCCTGGCCGCGTGAATGTCAAAGGTGCCATCAGCAACGCCGATTGGACGATGAATGTACCTTTGAACCCGTCGAACGCTCTCAACATCTCACCGACTGCGGTCGGGTCGGTTATGGATGCAAAGTGGGTTTCCTTGGCAGGTGGGATTGCGCCGATCAGGTCAGGGCACGGATCGCGTTCAGCCCGAGCCGTCGCGATTGCGTACCTGAAGACCCTGCTGAGTTCACTACGAATCCGGTGAGCCGTGTAACGTGCGCCCCGCTTATCGACTCGACGCATCACATTCAGAATATCCGGTGCTGTGATCTCAGTGATTGCTTTCGATCCGATCCACGGGAAAACATCGTTCTCCATTCGTGAAAGCGTCTTCGCCGACTGAGCAGGTTCAACAGTCTCTTTCCGTTGCTCAAGCCATTCGCGGCAAATCACTTCGAAACTATTCGTCGCTCGTTCGACGAGTGTTGCCTTTTGGGCTTTTCGATTGTCACTCGGGTCAACCCCGGATGCGACCAGTTTGCGAGCCTCGTCGCACTTGTCCCTGGCGTCTTTCAGACTGACATCGGGGTAGACCCCGAATGAAAGCATTTTCGGCTTCGCGTGGAAGCGATATCTGAAACGCCACCACTTGCTACCGTTCGGTTGAACCAGGATGGACAAGCCTCGTCCGTCGTTCATTGAGTACTGCTTGTCAGAGGGCTTCGCGTTCGCGATTGCAGTGTTACTCAGGGGCATGTGTGTAACTCCTTCGTGACCGCATCCACTTACACTCAATGTTACTCACTGTTGAGTTGGGATGACATGACACGATGTTACACAATATGATACGAAATACCAAGTAAAAACCCGCAGTTACGCGGGTTTTTTGGTTCTTCCTGATACTGCTTGCAACACCAATTTGGTGCCCCGGGCCGGCATCGAATAACGTCTGAAATGGCTTGTCCTGCAACGATCTTTGTATTCTTTGAAATCGGGTTACACCCATAGTTACTCACACAATTATTTTGCTGCGTTCACTGTTTTATTAAGTGAGATCAGGGCGTCTGTAGGGTCGGGCACACAGCCGAACATATTGTCGCACCACATCTTCGACCTGAGACGGTAGCTACCGTCCTTGTTGGGAACCTTGCTGATCGACATACCTAACCACGCTGATCCGTCTATCGGACTGTAGGTTTCCAGGTGATCGTTCGTCAATAGCTTGATCCGATAGTGTGAATTTTCCTCGACCCATTGTTTTGCTGCGGACCACATAAGTTCGCACTCTTTCTCGCTACGACATACGGGCTGGATACTTTGCGCGTATGTCAGCTTTGCAGGGTCGACCCTACTTGGTGACGCACATGCAGCCATGAAAATGAGGGGTGCTAGGACGATAATGTTCGCGTTCATTACTTGATCTTACTTCTGGTGGCGTCTTCGTTCAACTGTGAAATACTTCACATCAATGCTGAACGCGTATGACAAAATATTAAGGGTGCCCTATGTGAATCGGGCACCCGTTGATTGCGCAACCGGAAGTTGATTGTCAGTCGACATTGACAACTAGTAGGTCGATAACATCTTCTGGATTGTCGAATGCGCCCCAGTTGTCATTGACGTACGCGACCGCAGCAGCGTTCCAAAACGCCTTGTCGATAGCGTTACCGTCACAAAGCATGTGGTCGCCTTGGCGAACATACCCGGAGGCTGAGAACACCGACAGTGCAGTTGCATTCACCTTTTGCTTGAGATCAGCGATAGAAACATTCATTTGGATACTCACTTGTTTGTTGTTTTGAGAACGAGAAGAATACCCCTCGCGTTTCCCCTTAAAATACTGCTCGTGCACTCGCTTGTCGATTACGTGTTTCTTCCCTACCTTGTAAGTAGGGACATCAAATGTGCCTTTTTTGATTTTGATTTTTGCGCTCGCAAAGGTCACACCATAAGCATTGCAAACACTCTCAACACTGACCCACGGGACTTCGTTTTCTGACATTAAAGACCTCCTGCTGGTTTAAATTCAGGCCACATGTCATCGTCTGAAAAATATCCGCTTTCTGATCGAGTCATGTGAATGATGTAGTCGTCAGCACGTCGATTTTTGTGCTTTTCGACTAATGCGGGGTGAAGATCGATCAAGTCGAACCTTCTGATCTTTGACGGTACATAACCGACACATTGAATATCCTGGCACTGGTTCGGAACGACCAATTCGTACGTGTTGTCGCTGATCTCACGACCGCTGCACACATGGATGTCGTAGCGAATCCCGTTTAGGATGGCGTAAATATCAACATACGCTCCACGGGGGTCACCCTCTTGTGGGAAGGCGCAGATTCCACCACGGGTGACAATGGTTGCAGCGGTGTGCATCACTGCAGCCTCAAGGACTTTTGCCGCAAGCTTCCGTGCATCCCGGCTTAACTCAGGTTTTTCTCCAAGTTGGAGCCACACACGGTCAACGCCGAGATAGTCGGCAAGTGCCTTCATCTTCAGTTGTTTCGGCATGGACTCTGCGCTGAACCACTTCCGGACAGCCTCTTGTGAGACACCGATTTTCTCGGCAATAACCTTGTTTCGACCGACCCCGTAAGCGGGTACGGTTGCGTTGTCATCACACGCTTTCAACAGGCGTTCGGTAAAGGCAATCGCCGCTGGTGATTTTTCAGACTTCTTCTCGTTGGTCATTGTCGAACTCCTACTTGTGTGCAAAAGTGTTTCTGTTTGATTCAACTATAGGTAACTTTCGACAACTTTGCAAGAGTTTTAACAACACTAGGTTGAGAATTATTTCACACGAGCACGCATCCGTTTGAGCAAGATGAACAAAGCCTCTTGGGCATCATTCTTCTCGGACAAAGCCTCAACGACAGCCTCGTCAAGCGTACCTTCAGCAATTAAATGGTGAACCATCACCACATACTTCTGACCCTGGCGTGCGAGTCTACCGATCAACTGAAGGTAGAGTTCCAACGACCAAGGTATATCGAAGAACACGATCCGACGTCCACCGTGCTGAAGGTTTAACCCGTGACCCGCCGATTGCGGGTGCACTAGCAACATCGGTATTTTCTTGGCGTTCCAGGGTTTGACACATGCCCCTTGCTTATCCATTGCGACAGCCTTCGGGAATGCCTTCTTCAGCCGATCAAGCGAAGCGTCGTGCCAGTAAGCAACAAGGATCGGTTCGCCGTGTGCCTCTTCGACAATCGTTTCGAGCTTTTCAATCTTGTGATCGTGAAGATGGTGAACGACTCGGCGCTTCTTGAACTCATCACCCCCTACATTTTCGAGGACCGTGTCGTAGAGCACTCCGCTCGCCATCTGCAGGAGCTTCTGAGACAGTGCTGCCGCTGTCTCCGCTTCAACCTCGTCACCTGTCGGTAGTGTGACAATGAACTCGTCCTGCATCTCCTGGTAAAGCGCGATCTGGTCTGCCGACAACTTGACCTTCTCCATCAGCATTACCGGCTTTTCGAGGTCAAGGTAGTCCTCGGCTTTCATGGTCAGGCAGATGTCGGAAATCTTCTCTGCGATACGAGCGTCTGCCCCAGGTCGCAACGAGTATTTCCGGCTGTAGTGGTTGTAGGTGAAATACTCTTCGCGGAAATGCGTGATATGCCTGCCGAACCGCTCACCCTGATCGAGCAGGTAAATCTGAGCAAACAGATGTAGGTACGTCTCGGCAGCAGGCGTGGCGGTCAGTTGGTGCATCCGTTTGATCAGCGGTCGAACTCGCTTGAGTGCCTTGAAACGGTTGCTGGTGTGATCCTTCAGGCTTGAGCTTTCGTCAATGAAGACCGTATCGAAGGGCCAATCCCGACCCCAGGCATCAACCAGCCATTCGACCTGCTCTCGGTTAATGATGTGAATCGTCGCCGGGTTTTCTTTGAAGTGTCGGCGGACAGCATTTTGAGACGCGGCAAGACGAACGGCTTCGATGCGCTGAGTGACCGCAAGACCTTTCATCTGCTGTTTGACTGTGGTTTTTATCTGTGCCGCAGGGACACCGTCCCACATCAACTTCTCTTCGAGTTCGCGCCTGATCGCTTCCCGCTCCGCTTTACCTGCAGCATTCACCTGATCGACAACATCCTCTTCACGGATGTGCACGTAGGTCAGCGGGGCGGTATGTCGCCACAGTCCGATCTCTGTCGGCCAAGTCTCGTTCGCAACTCTAACCGGGGCGACCACGAGAATATGGTTCGCTTCGAAATGGGAGACAAGGTGGATTATTGCGGTCAGGCTGATGCAAGTCTTACCTAAACCGAGGTCGATGAACAATGCCGAAAACGGGTGTGTCAGCAGAAACTGAACAGCAGTATCCTGGTATTCGTGCATGTCCTCGGGACCACGCACGACGTTGTCGAAGCACTGTTCAACGTAGGTCCGTAGATTGGCAGTTCGCTTGAAGCAAGTATCGACTGCACCCATTACTGCAAAATCCTCATCGCTTCTTCAAGACTGTCGACAACAAACACGGGAACACCCTGCAAGCGAAGCTCGCGATGCCGCTTTTTCTGCTGCAGGGTGGGTTCCTCACCGGGTCGCTTGAACTCGATCAGGATGATCAGCCCGTTGCGTGCAAAGAAGTGGTCAGGGAAACCTCGCCTCCCCGTACGCATGATCTTTTCCGCAAACCAACCTCGGGACTTCGCGAAGGCGTGCGCTGGACGCTCGATCTCGCTTTCAAGAATGGTGTCGTCGCTCACAGAACCTCCGCTTCAAGCTCGGCATCGAAATCGGAGATGACAGCATCCCAGTCGTGATACGTCTTACCGTTCATCACGAGTCCTCCCCACTGCATAGCCATTGCGTTCGACCAACCTTGATAGGTGCGGCTGCGGTCCTTCCATCTGTCCTCGGAAGGACCGAGCTTGTTCTGACCACTATCGGTCTGGTTCGCCCACCTTTCGACGGTCTTACCTTTGTGCTGAACGAGCCTTCCGGGAACCCTCTTTGTCGGACGTAAGAGAGAGAGATTCTTGAGCCACAAGCACGTTCTCTTGCTGGCGTCGTCACCGTACTCATACGGCTGGATAATCTGGTCGTGTTTGCGGATTGCCGTACCTATACGTCCGACCGGGTTCTCGATTGCAATTTTCTTAATCGGTGCACCCATCAGAAGTCGAACAAAATCGAGAGCGTCGTCGGTCAACCTCGGGTCACGTAGCCCTCTTGTCGTCCAGTGCATCCCCGAAGAACAGAGGAACGTGCAGTCAGGGTGAGCGATCATCAAGTCCCAGTAGTCATTCAGTATTTCGCTAACGTCCCGTTGAATATGAAACCGGGAGTTGTTTTCGGCGGGAAGAAGATCGCACGACCAGGCGTCATGTCCAAGTGCACGGAAAGCATCACGGGTTCGACCTGAATACTCACAAGCAATGAGGACTCGCATCACAGAACCCCCAACTCGCCGAGCATCTTCCTGGCTTCATTCACGTAGTGGTCATAGTCGATGTCGTGAGGTAGCGTGCCGTCGAGTTCCATGAGCGGACGTGCCCCTGTTGATTTCGAAACAAGGTTCCCGTTGCTCGCGTAGTGGATAGACTCACACTCACCCTTGGCGTAGTACCAGCGCGTAACCTTTCCGACGTACTCGCCCTTGTAGACGGCCCCACCTGTCACCCGCCGAACGGTTAAGAAGCGGCGAACGTCAGGGCACCATTCGATTGTTTCGTCGAGAGGTGTACCTTTCCCCAGGTAGTTGATGACGGCATCAATGCAGATGTAGCTCGTCGGATTCTTCTCAGCAGGTGACCCTTTCGAGCCGGCGAAAGCGAAGTTCCCCTTCTGCTTGACTGAACCGTCAGGCTTGAATGCGAGGTAACTGTTCACCGACATCGAGTAGAGCGACTTGTAGTCAGCGAACTCCATCTCGAACCCGGTTTTAGCCTCCCAGGACTTGACGATCTCGTGATACTTCTCTTCGAGTTCGACCGGGATTTTCGAGACAATACCGTCAGTGTTGGCGCTGATCACCGAGATACCGTTCAACTCCAACTCTTCGATCAGCATCAAGAGCGCAAGCTGACCCGTGATGGTCACTTGAAGCATCAGGTTCGGAGCGTAGAGGGTCGACCACTTCGAGCCGAGCTTGCCGAACGAACCATTCAGGACGATCTTGAGGGTCATATCGGTCACCTTGTCACCTGACCGTTTTGCAGCCATCCGGCGATCACGGATACTGCGGTAGATGTCCAGGAAGTCGGGACCAAGGTGCTCAGGGTAGATGCCGCAGACCAGCATCAGGCTCGGGTAATAGGCACCAACGTCGGCATCCCTCAGTTTCACCTTGCGGGTGCTGTGGTGTGCGACACGACCCTCTGTGCTGTGCAAGCCGCCGATACCCATCTTGTAGGAACTGCCACCGATCTGGATCGTCAGCGGCGGCACCTTCGGCTTGATGATTTTCTTGGTGACCTTGTCACGAACGGCTTTCGATCCGACGATCTCGGGGGGCATTTCAATCCCGGTGATCTTGACCCTTACGCCACCTACCGTGACGGCATCGAAGTCCTCATCGTCCTCATCCTTGACTTCCTTTTTCTTCAGCTTGAACGTGGCATTCTTGACGAGGTGAAACACCTCGCGCATCTGCTGAGTCTTGAACGACAGGAATCTCGGCGGCTGGTACTTGAAGCTGTAGTCGTGCGGAAAGGTCGGTCGGAAAATCTTGTCCCCCTTGATCCGCTCAAGCTCGTGCTTCAGGACAGCCTCGGCGATCTGTGCATCCGACTTGCTGCGAAGGTCAAGCCCGTACTGCTCGCTCATCTGATGACGAAGTGTGATCTGCTTCTCGATGTGCTTGTAGCAGTCAATCGTGTCGTCACAGTCGATAAAACAATAGTCGATTGTTTTTTGACGCAAATCACCAGTGGCACCTATGATCCTTGCGTCAGGATCGAAAGGCATATCCTGAATTCGCCGACTATGTAACCTTGCTGCGTACAGCTTCAGACCAACTTGTACGGACGGCATAGGTTCGATCAAGTCGATGTGATCGATGAACGGGACTTCTGGGATGCTGTACTGGTCCTCGACATCCCAAATCCGCTTCTCACGGACAATGATATCGTCATTCAGGCGTTTCAAGGTCTTGTTGTCGACACCCTGGCGCAGCGAGAGCCGAATCATCGGCTCGTCGTAGTGCTTACCGTTGAACGTGACGATGGTGAAATTCCGCAGAATACGGATAACCTTCTGCCGGTCGAGCGGGTGACCATCGAACATCTCGACGTACGACGTGCGAGGCCCATCGATCTCCCTGAAGCAGATCAGGAAGTAGTCGATGGTGCATTCAACGTCCGCGACGACCTTCGGGCGAACTGGCAACTTGAAGGTCAATTCAACCTCCGGTACATCCGGTTGAACAGGCGTCTGACAGCGTAGCCTCGCACGACAGACACGACGGTGAACAGCAGGCCGATACCAAGCGCATGATTGACGCTGACGTTGTATCCGAACCTCGGAAGGATCAGCATGTTCGCCGCAAATGACACACCGAAGCCGATGAGAACGTCGACCCACGCTTCGACAAATGAATGCAATTTAGGCTGGCTCATAGTCCGGACATCTCGATCTGTGTTTGCGTTATCCGCTCGCGTGAAAGCTCAACACAATCAGGGTTGGTATCGATCCCGATGAAGTCTCGCCCGGTCATGGCGCATGCGACACCTGTCGTACCGCTACCCATCGCATTGTCGAGAACAACATCGCCGGGGTTGCTGTACGTTTCGACAAGCCATCTCAGGAGCGGGACAGGCTTTTGGGCCGCGTGCACTTGCTGCTGTGCGGAAAAATCACGCGAAATATCGATGATGCTTTTCGGATAGCGAGTCCCGTCGTTGTGAAACTCGGTCCTCGGCTTCAACCCGTAACCGTGGTCGTTTTTACGACCGACGTAGCCTTCAGGCTTCGAGCTTTTCCGAGAGTAGGGCTTCCCGGTTGTCATCTGAGGGTTGTAGGTACAGCGACCTTGCCCGAAGACCAGGATGTCTTCGTGCACGCGCATCGGTCTGATATTCGCAAGCCCTGGTGACCCGCACTTGTTCTTGTTCCAGATCAGGTGATCCTTGAACCAGTGATAGTTGGACGATACAAGTCGGGCGGTGAACGGCATCGAGCCGAACAGTACAGCACATCCACCTTTGACCAGGATGCGACGATACTCATCCCACATATCGTCCATGTCGATGACCTTGTCCCAGTCACATGAGGTTGTGCCGTAGGGTAGATCACAGCAAATCAGATTCACCGACTTGTCAGGTATCCACTGCATCACCTCGATACAGTCACCCTGGAAAAGCTTAAATGTCACAAATCTCACTCCGAAAAAACCCGGTCTGACAGGGAATTGTCAGACCGGGAACACCCACCAGGAGTGCCGGAAGGAGACGCAACCGGCACACGCAGGATACAACAGAAAGTTGATTACAGGTCGTCGTCAGAACCGGACGAACCCATTCCGTCGTCACCGTCACCAATCGACTCGAACACACCTTCGTCGTCGATGCGACCTTCGCCGATCTGCTCGTCATCGCGGACGAACTGGACAGCTACCAGGCTGGCGTTGATCCGCTTACCGAAGTCGTTGTCCTGGAACCACGGGCGAATCAGGATGTTCACGCGGCAACCGGCATAGAAGGTGTCCTGAATTTCCTTCTCGCTCATCGGGTCACCCTTGCGATTACGAACGCTAGGGCGGCGGGACTCACGGGCAGAAACGGTCCAGTAACCTTCATATTCCGCCTTGTCGCCGTCGTCACCATCCTTGATGAACTTCTTGTCCTTGGCGACCTTGGTATCCTTTTCCTTCTGGATACTGTTCATCACCTGTACACACAGGTCTTTCGCCGCGACGTGCGTGCTCTTGTCCAGCATACCGACGATGGAGAACTTCGGTTCGGACTGCTTACCGTTTTTGTCAGGGGGTGCCTGATAAGCCTTGTCGAGATGCGGGTAGGAGGCGCGAACGTTGTCAAGCCGGATAGTGCCGTCCGAGTACAGAACTGCGTTGCTAACCTTGGTCACAATTTCACGAGTTGCCATTTTCAATTTCCTTTTCGGATTCAGGGAGTTTCGATTTTCGGATTCACAGGTCATCGAGATTGTCGAATGTACTGTCTGCTACTGCTGCAATCGGCTCACGAGCGTCAGACTCGCGAACCATGCTCGGTTTTCCGGGTGGCTTGCGCACCACGGATTTCAGAAGCTCGGGAAGCTCTTTTCGCTTGTACCCGACCTTCCGCAAAGCGTCCTCGGACTGGGCTGGCGTGATCATGCCGCGAGGGTGAATCACCTCATCCGGTACGCCGAGGAAATCAAGAAGTTCTGCTGCATCACTCGGGTCGGTGAACACCCGATTGCTCCTGCCGAGCGCCAGCTTGTAACCGGGCACCGGCTCACCGTTAACAACTCGCGCCTCAAGGTCTTCGTGCAGGCTCTTGAACCAGGACTCGACCATGCTTCGATACGGCAACAGCCGAGCCTTCTGCTCGACAGTCAGTGAACCGATGCCGACCGGCGACAAGCCGAATGACCCGTCATCGATCCGATCACGCAGGGATACCATCTCCGAGGCTGTTACCGGGGTGTCGAGGTCGTCGAAAACACCGTCCATCAGTCGTTCGATAAAGACGGCGTAGGCAGCACAGTCGGTCTTGATCTTGCACCACTTGCACTGCTTCTCGCCGGGGGTGCGGACAGCGTCCTTGCACCATGCCGCGAACGCCCTGAGTCGTAACCAGGATGCCCATTCGAGCAGTTCTTCGCGGCTGATCTCCCACACGTCAAAGTGATGCAGTCGTGGTTGGGCGATCCGGATGACGATGCGCTGAAAATCGAACAGATCGTCGTATTTCCGGAAGAACCCGTAGGCGTAAAGGATCGCCTGGGTGTTGTCCTTGGCGAAAACCTGCACACCTAGACCCATCTTCAGGTCGGTGATCATCAGTCGACCGGGACTACAAACAGCGTGGTCCGCTGTCCCGGTCTGCTTCTTCAACGGGGTCAGGTCCGAGAAGTCGACGCGAGTCTCGACGAAATGGTTTCCCGGCTCGTAAATACACCAGGACACATATTCTTCGACGAAGTCGATCATTGTCTGATCGACTGTGATCTCGAAGGCGGAATCGCCCTCGGAAATCTGGTGCGTCGTACCGAGAAGGTGATCAGGGCGTACGCCAGATTTCAACCACTCTTCACCGACACCATGAGCGACAGTGCCGTATGCAGCATCTTCACCAGCCGAGTCTTTCGCGAACAGGTTAGGAACGAGTGACCCGGAGCAGTACGCCCACATGGCACTTCCTGACGGCGAAAAAATCGAATGGGCACCAAATTCAATCCCTGCAACGGCAAGCCGCGAGGTCAATTCTTCAGTGAATGCGTGATGTTCGGACACTAGATCACCAACATGGTTGAAAGGGATGCAACGTAATAGCCGAGCAGTTGCATTGCGAAAGCGCCTGCAAGCATCAGCCATAGCGGGTACTCGAACCGACCAGCGGCGTATGCCAGCGTGACGGCTACAGAAATCAGGATCATCAGGATGTACGGATTTGCCATCTTCGGTTTTGCGGATATTCGGGGGTGTCGGATGTTTCGGTTCTTCGCGGTTTTCAGGTCTTCGGTGACCGGGCTTGAGTGCGGTGCCGTATGTACGGCGATTGCTCTACCCTCGTGGCTCGACAATCGGCAAGCCCGGTCACCGAAGACCTCCCGGTCAAGCCGGGAGGTCCGCGCAAATGACGAAATTACATATCGTCGTCGCCGGAACCACCGGAACCGACTTCGGACAGTTCGGCGTGCTTGGCGACAGCGGCGTCCAGGACGGCTTGGTACTGAGCCGGCTTGATTTCGGCCATCTTGTCGACCTTGCCGAATTCCTTGATCACCTTCTTGGCTTCGTCCATGCCGAAGTCATCCTTGATCTTGATCAGGGCTGCATTGACCTGTTCCTGGGTGACCTTCGGGGCTTCGTCCTTCGTCTTCTCGGTAGTCTTGCCCTTGCCGGTCTTGGTTTCGGTCTTGTCGGAAACGGCAGCGACGGCAGCACCACCGGCAGCGGCAGCAGCCTTCAGGGCTTCGGTGTTGGCGTTCAGGGCGGCAATCAGTGCATCAATCTTGGCATCAACAGACATTTGAATCTCCTAGTGGTTAATTGGCTCAACGGAAAGTTGTACAGCGCGGAACGGATTTAACAACCGTTAGTTGAGCGTGTCAACAACTTTTTTCATCTTGTGCAGTAAATATGTACTGTGATACCCTCGCGCCACTTTGGCATTCAACCGAAAGTTGTGTGATATGAAAAAGACACACCGTAAGAAGACTCTGTGCGATCTACCCGCACGTTCACAGGAGTTGAACAAGATCATCCGTACTGCGGCGTTGACTGTTGACCCTTACGGGAGCATCGGTGCGCTTGCAGACAAGGCCGAGGTCAGCGCCGAGTCGATCCGCAAGGCGATCCGGGTTGGGCGGTTCAGCGTCGGCCTTGCGAGCGCCCTGGAAATAGCCTTGGGACCGGAAGTCCTGAGCAAGTCAATGCTGCGTCCCGAAAAAAATTCACAGTAAGAGGTCGTTCATGTCCCAAATTGAACGCAGCGACTTCCTTGCTATGCACGGGAAAACGCTCATCGACAACGGTTACAACATCATCCCGATCCCGCCGAAATCGAAAGGTCCAGGTTACGACGGTTGGCAGAAGGTCAAATCCACGAAAAGCCTGCTGGCCGAGTGGATCAACGACGGGATGGGGAATTACGGCATCGGCATCCTGACGAAGTACACGGTAGCGGTCGACCTGGATATCAGGGACGCAGCAATCGTCAAGAAGATCGTCGACTACATCGAAATGCTGCTCGGGGAAGCCCCGATCCGTGTCGGCAACGCCCCGAAGACCCTGCTGCTGTTCGTCGTCGACGACACGTTCCGCAAGATGAAGACCGGGAAGTACGTCGATGAGTGGGGCGATGACCATGAAATCGAAGTCCTGGCAGACGGTCAGCAGTTCGTCGCCTACGGTATCCACAAGGACACGGGTCGCCCGTACGAGTGGACGACCGAAATCTCTCCGCTGAATACCCCGTCCGACCGTCTCCCGAAGATCAGCCCTGAACAAATCAAGGACATCTTCACCTACTTCCTCACAATCGCTGGCGAGGAAGGCTGGACCAAGAAGACGAACGGTCTGTCAGGCGGTGCCCACCTGCCTGCAGATGATGACCCGTTTGCCGATGTCGAGTCCGTCGTCGATCTGCCGCCCGAGGAAATCCGAAATCGACTGCTGATGATCCCCGGTGCCGACGACTACGACCGCTGGTACACAATCGGTATGGCCCTCTATCACCAGTTCGGCGGTGAGGACGAAGGTCTTGCCATGTGGCATGAGTGGTCGGAGACAGCCGACAACTACGAGCCGGAAGCCCTCGAAAAGCACTGGAAGTCGTTCGACATCGGCGGTAAAAAGCGTGCCCCGGTCACCGCCAGAACGATCATCAAGCTCGCCAAGGAAGCCGCCACAACCCTGGCCGTCGAGAAGATCACCGAGTTGCGGGATGCCTTCTATGCTGTCAAGGACGAAACCCAGTGGCGCGAGGTGTGCGCCAAGGTGCGCAGGGCCGAAATCGACTCAGTCGCTCGGGCAGAACTGGCCGACATCGCTCGCAAACGGTACAACGACATGACCGGCGTCAAGCTGTCCATTGTCGAGGTGCGCAGGGCAATCGCCTACGAGATGCCGACGACTGACCGTACGCCGAAGTGGGCACATGACTGGGTGTTCGACGCTGCCGAGGATCGCTTCTTCCACGTCAAATCGAAGATCACGATGTCGATCCAAGGCTTCAACGCGGTCTACTCAAGGCAGTCGCTGACCAAGAAAGACCTGCTCGAAGGTCGCACGGCACCGAGCAGTACACCGGCTGACCTCGTGCTCAACATCTACAAGGTGCACGAAATCTACGGTCGGGTGTACGCCCCTGGTAAGGACACAATTTTCTTCGACAACGGACTGCGTGTCGGCAACACCTACCCCGAGTACCAAGTGCCTGCAACCCCCGAGACGCTGAGTCCTCGTGACAAGCGTGCCATCTCAACCGTGCTCAAGCACATCGCCCATCTGCTCTCCTGTGAAAAGGAGCAACGCCTGTTCCTCGACTGGCTGGCATGGGTTGTCCAGAACCCTGGTCGCCGGGTGAACTGGGCGATCCTGCTGCAAGGTGTCGAGGGTGACGGCAAGTCCTTCTTCGCATTCCTGCTCCGTGCCACGATGGGTGTCTCGAATGTCCGGATGATCAATGCCAACATCCTGGAAGGCAATTTCAACGGGTGGGCGTTCGGCCAGTGCGTCATCGTCGTCGAAGAACCACGGCTGCAGGGTCACAACAAGTACGACGTACTCAACCGGATCAAGCCGCTGATCACCAACTCGGTCATTGAAATTCACCCGAAAGGGAAAGACCCGTACAACGTCGAGAACACCTGCAACTACTTCCTGCCGACCAACTTCCGTGACGCACTGCCGCTCAACGACAACGACCGTCGTTACTGCGTCCTGTTCAGCCGGTGGCAAAACCGGGACGAGCTTCGTGAGTTCGTCGAAGCCAACCCCGAGTACTACGTCAACCTGTACCGCACCATCGAAGAGTGTGCCCCGGCGTTGCGGAAGTGGCTTGTCGATCATGAGGTGAGCGATGATTTCCCGGTAGGCGGTGATGCCCCGAGAACGAGCGCCCACAAGTACATGGTTGAAGCGTCCAAGCCGGAACCTATCCGTGTCGTCCAGGAGATCATCGCCGAAGGGCAGTACGCCGACATCACGGAAGACCTGATCAACGCTACTTCCCTACCTGACGCCATGATCGGTCGTGACACCGAACTACCGCAGACGCAAGGGTTGAACCGGCTTCTCGAACACAACGGCTACGTGTTTATCGGCAGGTTCTTTGTCGGTGGAAGGTATGGTCGATACTGGACAAAAACGCCCGACCTATTTCGCGACGGGAACGACGTGACAATGCTAAAAATTCGCAAGTATGTCGAAGCCCGTCAAAAAATAATCGAAGATAACGAACTGTAGCGAACATTCGGACAATTCGGACACACCTCAAACCCGGCGAAAGTCGGGTTTTTTCTTGCCAAACTCAGCGGTAGCGTCACTTTTACGGTATCTCTTTGTTTTTATTAAATAATCAGGCGTAAACATAAAGAAAAGTAAACAGACCGTTAACCGAATTGTCTAAATAAAAGGGAGTTTCTATACGTGAGAAAAAAAATCAGGAAAAAAAATCTCATATAGCCGAAACTCGCTTTTTTTCAGACAATTCGGTTAACGGCCCTGAAAACCCCGTTTTCCGTGCAACGGTCAGACGGTATTCCTCGGATTATGTATTTCATAATGCGTCCTAAACGGTTTGGCGCACTTTTAGAGAACGCGGCTCTGCGCCCCA
>Ga0075160_10000074_pt1 | contig 55672 bp, 48 predicted proteins | sample JI91814C2DNA_FD_70969 | JGI IMG/M metagenome (GOLD analysis project Ga0075160, IMG submission 70969) | Wastewater effluent complex algal communities from Wisconsin, to seasonally profile nutrient transformation and Carbon sequestration -... | ecosystem: Engineered > WWTP > Effluent > Algae... | reverse complement strand
CGATCACCTCGTAGTCAGCCGGATAGTTCAGCCCATGGTGAGCCAGCATCGCCTGTAGTTGGAAGAAGCTGCCTTCAACCCGGTTCAGGATGCCGATGCGGGAACCGCGCAGGGAATCGACAGTAGGAAACGGTAGGCGCGAGATTAGCGAGTGGCTCAGCCGACCCGTGTTGCCAGCGACGACCCGCAGAGGGCCGCCATGGGCAGCGTTCTGCATCGCCGCCTCCGGCGTGGCGATGCATATGTGGAGCGTTCCGGTGAGCAGCGGTTCGGCCTGCGAGGCATTGCCGAGCATGGACAGCTCAACGTCTAGGCCAGCGCGTTCGAACATGCCACGAGTCATCGCCGACCACAACGGCACATAGAAAAACGTCTTGGAGACGATCGCGACTTTCAGACTCACGCGTTCACCCGCCGGCCCGCTCTGTGCTTGACTCAATTCCGAAGCTCTCCCTTGTTAGTCCGTCTCTCGGCGCCGCTTGCGATGCATCGCACCGCAAGTGCAGCCAAACATGCTAGTTCGCGATGCGCGATCGAACAATCTTGAACTTCGCGTCAACCTGATGCCGTGCTCGACACGCTGCCGCAGCATGTCGGATAGCCACTGTGGCCGTGTCAGTGACGTTCCAACAATGAGCCGAAGCCTGCGATCGAGTCGTTGATGCCGCTCGATCGCAATGCGCTCCAGTAGATCACAGTGTTGATGGCCAGCACGGGCTTGTTGAACCAGAACTCCGCCTCTCCTGCCAGCTTGGCGAACGGCAAGTTGGTCCCCACCTGCAGGATTGCATCGCAGTCGGTCCGCGCCAGCTCCGTGACGCAGTCGCGGAGCACCGAGGGGGGAACGTGCGCGATCTGCGTGGGACTTTCGCACCGAAGGCCTTTGACCTTTACGACGCTCAGCCCGGCCTCCGTGAAGTAGCGACGCACCTGTTCGTCTCCTACCGGCATGTAGGGCGTGACGATCGAAACGCGCCTCACGCCGTAGCGCTTCATGGCATCGACCACGGCAGTGGACGCCATCGTGACCGGCACTCCGCCGGTCAGCCGCAGCATGTCGTCCTCGAGCTTGCGGCTTCCATCGACGCCATCCCAGAAGGCCTCGGAGGAGATGCCCAGCACGACCCTGTCCGGCCGCGCCGTCATGACGCTCGCGATGGCCTCGTCGAGCGCGCCGCGGATCGTCACCATCAGGCCAGCGAAGTCCTCGTCACCGCTCACCTTGACGTCGTGCAGGAGGATGCGCCCGATGTGGTTCGTAACGCCGCGAGGCCGCATCTCGTCCATTTCCGGCTGCACCACCGTATTGGTGGAAGGCGCGACGATGGCCAGCTTGCTGCGATAGCCCAGGACGTCCATCAGTTCGCCACCCCTCGCCCTGCCGGGCCGCCCTGACGGATCACCTTCTCACAGATGGCAGACACCCCAACGACGTCCCCATATTTCGCTTGAAGATCGAACAGCGACTGTGCATGGGCCGCGCTTGACCGGTCTCCGACGGCCTCTTTCGCAACGATCGCCCTGAAACCGTACTGCAGAGCATCCACCGCAGTAGCTCGAACGCATCCACTGGTGGTGCACCCCGCGATGACGACCGTGTCCACGCGCACGGAGATCAGGCGCGTTACCAGGTCCGTCCCGAAGAAAGCCGAGGCGTATTTCTTCACCAGCAAGGCGTCAGAGCGGGATCGCCTTAGGCGTGCGTCGAGCACGACGCCTGGGCCGTCCGCCGTGAGCGACGAAAGGCCGGCTTGCTTGAGCGCCCAGACACCAGCCTCCGACAGGTCGTTGTAGGCCGTGGTCGTGAACACCACTGGCAGCCCGGCCTCGTGAAAGGCATCGATCAGCCGATTGCTCTGCTCGACTTCGGCGCTCAGTTCGGCGCCTAGCGGCATGCTCGGCTGCGTGAAGGCAGCGATCAGGTCGATGACCAGGAGCGCGCTGCGCTCGCCGAAGCCCACGGGCCGGCCGAACCCGCGCGTGGCAAACAGTTCCTCGTCGTTCCTTGCGCTATCCATGTTCTTTCCACAAGACAGCCCGGGACGCGCCGCCGCGCAGGCGCCGCGTCCCGGGCTTGGACCGGGACCCTTATGCCCGGTCCAGAATCGGCGCACTAGTCGTTGTAGCTCGCCGGCGCGTTGTGAGGCCGGTTGTACTTCACCATGTCGTAGTCGACGAAGCGCGCCGGGATCTCGGGCAGCAGTTTGTTCGCCAGCTTGTTCATGTCCCGAGGTTGCGTGTCAGGCCAGCGGCCGGTTTCGACACGCTTGAGGAGCGTTTCGATGGCGGCAGCACTTTCCGACGCACTGAACGTGCAGTGGCCACCCGCCTCCACGACCACCGTGCGGTACAGGCGCTTGTCACCGTGGTTCTGGCGCATCTTCTGCTCGTAGCCGTCCATGATCTGCGGCGGCACGGCGTGATCACCCGTCGTGTGGAAGCGCAGCACGGGGATCTTGGGCGTGCCATGGACAGTCCGGCCCGGGGCGGCCCAGAACGCAATGGCGGCCGGATCCGCACTGATCCGCGGCTTGGAGTTCAGCGCGGCCAGTTCGGTCTGGAGATCGACCCCGGCCGCCTTGTAGAGCGCGCGCACGGCTCGGGCGTAGTTCTTGTCGGCACGGTGGAACAGTCGCTCGTAGTCGACGGTGTTGTTCCACGACAGCTGCCGTGGCATCGCTGGCGGCACGCCACCAGCGTGCTCCGACATGAACCGGGACTGACCGCCCGGCTGCGCCGCGACGGTGATCGCAGTGTCGAACATCGCCTCCTGCAGCGCAACGACATCGCGCTCGTTAGGGGGCGGCTTGGTCAGGCTCGTCCACGCCGGCCACTGCCCGATCGCGACGGCCAACGCGATGCGCGCACGTCCCGCCGGCGTGGCCTGCGCCTCCGTGAGAGCCGCGCGCCAAGCCTGGCCAAGGGCCGGGATGGCCGCCAGGTCGGTGAAGTTCGCGATCTGGAGGTGCGGCGCGATCAGCGACTGCAGTACGAACCACCCGTCGTACATGGTGTTCATCAGCGGCACCTGCTCGTGGGCACAGCCCGCGACCACGCCATCGATGCGGTTGGAGTAGTTCTCCGCGATCCCCAGCGCGACGAAGCCGCCACCGGAGTGGCCGTACTCGACGATGCGATTTGGCTGCCCGTGCGCCGTCGCGAAGTTGTCGATCACGGTCATCAGGTTGGTGGTTTCCTGGGCCGGGTCGTACTGGAACGCGCGTTGCGGGTGACGGTTGGTACCCGACACGGCGTAGCCCTTGCTCAACCAGTAGCACGTACGCGGGTTGTTCAGCGCCGGGATGAAGTCGAGATCGTTAATCAGCACGCCATTCCAGTTGCTGGGCTTCCTCATGCCCCACGGTGTGCCGTCCGGGAGCGTACCGAGCTGCTCGACGTAGGTCAGCTGCGTGCAGTCCGTCGTCGTGGGTTGAGGCGGCGGAGGGACGGGCTTGACCAGCTTGGTCGGAGGCTTGGGTTCGGAAGGCTTGCCGCCTTGCACGGCGAATGCAGCCTGCGAGGCAGCTAGCGCCAGCAGCACGGCCGCGGCACCGCCAGCACAACGAGTCAGAGTTGTCCGCGTACCACTGCGACGACCTCCGCACTTCTCGAGTCGATCCATGACTGTCTCCTATAGGGAATGGGGCGTGCACAACTCCGCCCCTGAGCACAGGGGCGCAAGTGCATCGCACGTTAGGTCGCTAAGCTTCGGCTTAGGGCCCTAATCATTGTAGGATCAGGGGGTGGCGTCCGTACGCGTATTTACCCGCGAAGACACACCGCGAAACCATGCGTTGCGTTTGTGAAACGTTTGCGGCAAGGCCCCCGCTTCCGCGATAGCTCACCCAGGCTCCTCAACCGACCCTTGTGCCTGACCTAAGGGAAACCGCGAACCGGTTCCGCGCGTCGGTCGTGGTTGCCCCCCCCACTCTCTCTACACATCAGCGTGCGCACCCACGGCTTGTGTTGCGCAGACTCCCCGTGGCCGTTCGGGGACGAGGCGTGCCGTCAGATGCGTCTGCCGTTGACGACTCTGCCGGTGCCGGGGCGTCCTGCCATGGAGCACGAGGCGTTTCATTCCGTCTTCACTAAACCGCTGCACAGCTCGATACCGGACCAATCGAGCCCGCCTTCCGGGGCCGGCGGCGCCGCCCCTGGTCGATTCGGACAAACCCGCGCTGCTTGATGTGCATCAAGGAAGGGGCAAGCGCATGCCTCGGTGTGATGTCGGACGCGCCCGATGTCTTGACGGCCCACTGCTTGGCCACTATCGTTTGTTTAGTCGCCTAAGCTTTTTATGGAGATGGCGGCACCAACTCAGTTCAACAAGGGGAACGCCGTGCTGACGAAGGAAGAGAACGACCTCATGTGCAGAGTGGAAGGCGACGCGCCAATGGGACAGATCGTCCGCCGCCACTGGATCCCCGCCTGCCTGTCCGAAGAAGTCCAGGAGTGCGACGGCACGCCGGTCAGGGTCAGGCTGCTGGGCGAGAACCTCGTTGCATTCCGGGATAGCAACGGAAAAGTCGGCCTGATTGACGAACAATGCCCGCACCGGCGCGCGTCACTCGTCTATGGCCGCAACGAGGAGGGCGGGCTGCGTTGCCTCTACCACGGCTGGAAGATGGACACAGCAGGCAACGTCGTCGACATGGCTTCGGAGCCGGCGGCAAGTGAGTTGAAGCACAAGGTCAAGCACAAGGCCTACCCCACCCTCGAGTGGGCAGGTGTCGTCTGGACATACATGGGCCCGCAAGAAGAGCAGCCTGAGTTCCAGCCGCCACCGTGGGCGCCTACGGCGACTACCAAGGTCAGCATCGCCAAGATCATCATCCCCTGCAACTGGGCTCAGATTCTGGAGGGTGCCATCGACTCCGCGCACAGCTCGAGCCTGCACAGTTCGGACATGGTGCCCGCCCGCGTGGATAGTGCCAAGGCGACGTCCGTCAACTGGCTGCGCCCATCGACCGACAAGGCCCCACGATTGCAGTGCCAGACCACCGAATTCGGCTTCCGCTACGCGGCGTTGCGCCGTCCTATCTCCGGCGCCGACTCGAACGCCTATGTGCGCGTGACGGTCTTCGTGGCACCCATCACCGTGCTCATCCCGCCCAACGATTCCTACAACGTGGCCAACGTGAATGTGCCTGTGGATGACACGCACACGGCGTTTCACTTCATCGGCTGGTCTGACACGCCCGAGAACCTCCCGGATACCGCGACTTGGCGCAAGTTCCTCGGCGCGCAGCCTGGCATTGACCTGGACGAAGGCTACAAGATGCGCCGCAACACAGACAATCATTTCTGGCAGGACCGCCAGGCCATGAAGGCCGGCAGCTTCACCGGAATCCAGGGCATTCCGAACCAGGACATTGCCATGTGGGTAACGATGGGTCCGCTGGCAGACCGCGACAAGGACGTACTGGGTGCGAGCGACGTGGCCATCGTCGAATTCCGCCGGCAGATGTCCAAGGCGGCCAAGGACTTCCTGGCCGGCGCGCCAGCGATCGGCACCGGCTCGCAACGAGTGACGCCAAAGGTCAGGTCGTATCAGCAGATCGTGCCCAAGAGCACGGACTGGCGTTCCCTGGGTCTTGAGTAGGTCGGACGACCCCAGCTGTAGAGGCCTCTATAGGTGACACAAGCCAGTGGTAACACTGGTTTGTCGGCGCAGCCAAGCAGTCGCCAGAACGTCTGGTCAGCGAACACATCAACCTCTGATGACGCAGGCATCTGCCAGTTCGCGACGAGGGCCAAGTCTCGGAATGTTCTGCATGAGCACCTCTTCAGCCAGAGCCATGTGACGACCCTGTTGTGAAACGACACGTACAAGGCATGACACCATGAGCAGCGACGACGCGAGCCCCTCACTCCACACCTTTGTGGACTGCCATGCGGGCATTGTTAAGCAGTTGCAGATCCTTGAACGGCTAGCGCGGCCAGGCCCGCCGGAAGATTCTGCGCGGAGGCAGGCGGCAGACATCCTGGCGTTCTTCGAAAACGTTGTGCGACGCCATCATCGAGAAGAAGAGCAGTTGCTCTTTACCGCAGCGTTGGCCGAAGCGCACCCGGGCGCCGAGCGTGATGGAATCGATGCTGCGGCAAAGCGGTTGACAGCCGAACACCGCGAACTCGAGGCGCTGATCGACAAGGTGACACCTAGCCTTACCGCGCTCATGGACGGGAAGACGTCTGTATCACTCGATCGGACCAAGCTGCTGGAGCTGTCAGAGCGGTACAAGGCGCACGCTCGCTACGAGGAGGCGTCCTTCTTGCCGCAGGTACAGGAGATTCTTGAGCGCGGGGGACCTCAACTGGCCAAGCTGGGACTGCGGCTGCATCTGCATGATCCAGCCGTGCAGCAGCAGTTGCACTTCGGTCGCTGGACCTGAGCAGCGCGATCCGGGATCGCTTACCACTTCAGTTCTCGGCGAGTGGAGAACTTGGTGCGCGTCGGATCATGCAGCAGGGCTGTCGCCGCTTGATTACATTCACTATGAACCACCCCGGCTTTCATGGAGGCCGGTTGGAGAGCCGGCTCCGCTCGTCTGAACACGCAGCGGCCTGAGATAAGTGGATTGGCTGCGGTTTGAACGTCTTCAATCCCAGGCCCCTGCCAGGCCACCGGAGGCGCCCCGGTTGAGCCCATGTACTCATGGTTCAACCGCCTGCAGTGCCGCCGCCTTGTGAACAGCTGTCGCGGCGCGTTGTTCACGCCAGTAGTTTGGCGTTCCACACTCGCTCGATCTCGGGCAGCAGCGCCGCGTCGCTTCGGCGCCTGGGCGGGCACAGCGCCGGATCGCGCCGCCGTGCCGCCTCGCGCCAGTACGCCGACGGGGCAACCTGCAAGGCCTTGCAGATCGGCTCGACCCCCAAGCGATCGCGATGTGCTTCGACGATCAAGCGGCGGTCGAGCTCCGCCTGGGCGAAAAACGCGCTTGCCAGCTTCAGGATCTCGTTGGCGCGGCGCACCTCGCGCACCTCGCGGTCAAGCTCCTTGACGCGTTGCTGCTCGGCAGTGGTCGGGCCTTCTCGCACCCCGCCGTCACGCTCGCCCCGGCGTACCCAGCGCCGCAGCGTCTCGGCCGTGCAGCCGTCGAACACCATGCGCACCGCGCGCTCGACGACATCGGGGGAAAACTTCGCTGACTTCCTCATGTTGGCTCCATCTTCTCAAACGAAGGAGCCTCCTCAGAAGCCGGGGCGGTTCACTGCGTTCTCGACCATCGTGCCGAGTCCGTACAGGAACTTGCTTGCGCTCTCGCGTGAGTATCAGGTTGCGGTCGCTGCCCAGCCAACTGCGGCGGTCTCGCTGATTTCGTTCGAGGCGTACATCAACGCGACGGTGCTCTTGGAGCCGCTGCACCGATCACCATCGAGTGACCGCTTGTCCGTGATGGCGACGCTGCGTTCGATGCGAGGTCTCTCAATCGGTGGAGTTAACTTCTCTGGCCCCGGCGCCGTCACAGCGAGCGGCACCAATGTCGCAGACATACTGATGCTCACCCACGGTGGGAGAATGTTGCGTTGAAGTCTCGACGAAGACCTCAGCGTCGGGGCCACAGCGTTTGGCACTGTTCTCCTCGTGCCGCAGGCAAGGACGGTTGCATGTCGGCCCGTCTCGGGCCTCAATGAGCACAACATCAGACCTCGACCCACCGAAGCTCAGCCGCGCGACAGTGTGCCCGGCGCTCGCACCGTCCCCACGCACTGCCCGAAGCCGATGCGCCGCGCGCCAGTCCTCTCGCACCAGCCCCGGAAGACGACTGTGTCCCCATCTTGCAGGAAGGTTCTTTGCTCGCCGGAACACAGCAACAGGGGCTCCTTTCCATCCTTGGTTCTCTCGATCAGCGAGCCAGCCTGCGTCGGATGTGATCCCGACAGGGTTCCCGATCCGAGCAGATCACCAGGCGTGAGATTGCAGCCTCCCACCGTGTGGTGAGCCACAAGCTGGGCTGGTGTCCAGTACGCGGCGTCGGCGAAGCTGGACCGCGCCAGCAGTTCAGGTCCATTTCCTTCCGCCCGCATCTTCTCGGTCTGCAGCAATACCTCCAGTTGAATGTCGAGGCCACCCTCGGCGCTGTTGCCCTCGGAGCTCAGGTAAGGCAGCGGCTCGACGTCACCCGGTGGCCGCCGGTACCCGACCCTGAAAGGCGCAAGCGCCTCTAACGTCACCACCCACGGCGACATCGTGCTGCCAAAGTTCTTCGAGAGGAACGGCCCTAGCGGCTGGTACTCCCAGGGCTGGATGTCACGGGCCGACCAATCGTTGAACAACGTGACGCCGAACAGATGGCTTTCGGCGCGCTCGATCGGGATTCGTTCGCCGCGCCGGTTACCGGGGCCGATCAGGAACCCGAGCTCCAGTTCGTAGTCCACTCGCCTGCTCGGGCCAAATTCCGGTGTGTCCGATGGACCCTTGCTCTGGCCGAACGGGCGATAGATGGGCTCACCGCTGACGACGACGGACGAACTGCGCCCGTGGTACCCGATCGGAACCCACTTGTAGTTGGGTAGTAGCGGCGCATTCGGACGAAACAGCCTTCCGATAGCGGTCGCGTGATGGATGCCGATGTAGAAATCGGTGAAGTCTCCAATCGCTGCCGGCAAGGCATAGTCTGCGGCGTCCTGCGCCACCAGGCACGCTGTCAGCCTGGCCTGCTCGGCAGCGCCTTCGCGCAAAGCGCGCGACAGGGCCTGACGGAGCACCGACCTTGTGGACGGCCCCAACGCCATGAAGTCGTTGAGCCGGTCACGGGACGCAGCAACCGCCGCGTCCCTTGCTTCCCCGCTGAACGCACCGATGGCGACAGCAGCAGCCAGGTCTAGGATCTGATCGCCGATCGCCACGCCGCCGCGAAATGCCTCCTGGGAACGCCGCCGGCGAAAGACGCCGAACGGCAGGTTCTGGATCGGGAAATCCGTCGAACCGTCGTTTGCAGAAGTCACCCAGCTGCGCAGATCCGCAGCGTGGGTTGCGTCGAGCAGCGTCATGCCCGCGCAGGGTCGAAGTTCTTCTTGAGGCCTTGCCAGCAACGGAAGTAGTCGCGCTGCAAAGGCGCTTCTTCCATGGCGAATCTCGTCGGCTTGAAGACGTCTCTCGACTCGAACATGAAGGCCATCGTGTCGGTCAGGTAGTCGGGCTTGGAGGTGTCCGCTGCACTCGCTTTGGCGAAAGTCTCGGCGTCCGGCCCATGTGCACTCATGCAGTTGTGCAGCGAAGCGCCGCCTGGCATGAACCCCTCGGCCTTGGCGTCGTAGGCACCGTGGATCAAGCCCATGAACTCGCTGGCGATGTTGCGGTGGTACCAGGGCGGTCTGAAGGTGTCCTGCCCCACGAGCACACGCGGAGGAAAGATGACGAAGTCAATCGTGTCGACGCCGGGCGTATCGCTGAGCGATTGCAGCACCAGGAAGATCGACGGATCCGGGTGGTCGTAGCTGATCGAGCCGAGTGTGTTGAAACGCCTCAGGTCGTACTTGTAGGGAGCATGGTTGCCGTGCCAGGCGACGACGTCCAGCGGGCTGTGCCCGATGTGGGCGCTCCACAGTTCGCCCTGGAACCGGGTGACGAGCTCGAAGTCGCCTTCCCGATCCTCGTAGGCGGCCACCGGCGTATGGAAGTCGCGCGGATTGGCCAGCCCGTTGGAGCCGATGACCCCCAGATCGGGCAAGCGCAGCGCTGCGCCGAAGTTCTCGCAAACATAGCCCCGAGCTTGCCCGTCGAGAAGGCGAACCTGGAAGCGCACACCCCGGGGGATGACTGCAATCTCCTGTGGCTCGAGAAGCAGGCGGCCCATCTCGGTCGCAAGTTCGAGACGCCCTTGCTGCGGCACGATGAGCAGTTCTCCATCGGCGTCGTACAGGAATCGCTTGTCCATCGAGCGGGTTGCTACGTAGAGGTGAATGGCACAGACCGTGTTGCCGGCCATGGTCGTCATGCCGTCGATGAAGTCCGTTGGCGCGATCGGCAGCGGCAAGGGGTCCCAGCGCAGCTGATTGGGCGAGACAGGCCCCGCATCGAAGCGGCTGACCCACTTGCTCCCTTCGACATGGACGAAGGGTCGATGCAGCGTGGACGGCCGAATGCGGTACAGCCAGGAGCGTCGGTTGGCATGGCGCGGCGCGGTGAACGCCGTGCCGGAGAGCTGTTCGGCATATAGGCCGTAAGGTGCCCGCTGCGGCGAGTTGCGACCCTGTGGAAGGGCACCGGCGAGCGCCTCGGTGGCGAACTCGTTGCACATGCCGGTTTGGTACAAAATGAGCGAGTCGATCATGATCGGGTGTGCACTTGGTGGAGGGGCGCATGCGCTTGCTCGCACGGCAGGATGCCGTCATTCCGCGCGTGTGCCTGTGTCCTTGATGACCTTCGACCAGCGAGCCATGTCTTCCGACATGAGTGACCTCAAAGCAACTGGGTTCGACGGGGCGGGCTCGATCCCTTGCGATTCGAGCGTCGCCTTGACGTTGGCGTCGCGCAGTGCGCGGCCCACTGCGTCCTGGACCTTGGCCACGATGTCGCCCGGAGTTCCCGAAGGCGCAACCAAGCCGACCCAGACCTCGCTTCGAAAACCCTGCAGGCCGGCGCTGGCCACCGTAGGTACGTTGGGCAGGTAGGGCAAGGACTGATCGCCTGCAACGGCCAGCGCACGCAAGGCACCGCTCTTGATGTGGGGAAGAACCGAGTTCGCGACGCCGAAGAGGGCCTGGATCTGCCCGCCGACGAGATCCGAGACGACCGGCGCCGCCCCGCGGTACGGGACGTGCACCATGTCAATTCCCGCCATGTTCTTGAAAAGCTCGGCGGTCAGATGATGGGGCGTGCCGACGCCGGCGGAGCCATAGGCCAGCTTGCCCGGCTGCGCCTTGGCCAGCGCGATCAACTCCTGCGTCGTCTTCGCGGCCACGTTCGGATTCACAACCAGCACGAACGGCACACGGCCCAGCTGCGTAACGGGCACGAACTCCTTGAAGGGGTCGTAGCCGGCTCGACCGTCCGGATACAGGAAGGGATTGGTGACGAAGTTGTTTGCCACCACGAGGAATGTGTACCCGTCCGGCGCCGCCTTCGCCACCTGCTTGGCACCGACGTTCCCGCCGGCGCCCGGCCGGTTGTCGACGATAACCGGCTGCTTCCAGTATTCGACGAGCTTCTGCCCGACCGCGCGTGCCAGGGCATCGTTGCTGCCCCCCGGGGTGAACGGCACGACGAGCGTGACGGGCTTGCTCGGATAGTCGGCGGCGCGAGCGGCCGGCACGAGGCATGCGCCGATGACGGCAGCCGTCAGCGCTTTGAGGACACGCTCGAGCAGATCGGACTTCGGCATCTTGATGTCTCCTTGTGAGTGTGTTGCGGCGGGCTTGAATCGAATGCTCTACGCGGCACCGCGGACGGTGTCGACGACCTTGCGGGGGGATTCGGCACGACTGCCGCGCCACGCCACGTGTCCGTCGGGTCGAACCAGGACCAGCGGCCGCTCGTAGGTCTGCGCGACGTCTTGCTGCTCGATGAACTCGACGCGGAACGGCACACCCTTGGCGGCAAAGGCCTTGGCGAACGCATTGGCATCGCCCTCCAGCCCTGTGTCGAACACGACGAGCACGAACTGGCGGCCGAACAGGTCCAGCGTCGAGCGGCCGTCCTTCAGCCACACGTGCGGTGCGCGTGAGCCGGGTCGGGTCGTCGGCACGTACGTGGAGTAATTGTCCGGTGTCGGCGGCGTTCCGTCCGGTACGTTGATTGGGGAGTTCTCGTAGCGATGCCCGATCTGCAGGCCCAGCGACTCCCATTCCACGCGTGTCGACTCCCGCAGCCGCTGGCCCAGGGCCTTGCGCGCAGCCTCACCCTCGGGAGTCAGGTCGCAGACCGCCTTCGGGCTGGGCGTGTCCTGCCATGCCCTGAAGTTCTGGGTCGAGAAGTCGATATTGCGCTGTGCGACCGGGCGGCGCTCGACTTCGTAGCTGCGAAGCAGGGCGGGCCCACCCCAGCCGTTGATGAGCCCTTCGAGCTTCCATCCGATGTCCAGCACCTCCTGCGCACCGGTGTTCATCCCCATCCCGCCGGTCGGCGACATCGTGTGGGCCGAGTCACCCACGAGTACGACGCGCCCCTTGAAGTAGTGATCGGCGAGCATCTCGCTGCGGCGCCATGGGATGCTGGAATCCACCTCGAACCCGACATCGTCGCGCCCGATCGCGCGCCGGACCCAAGCGGCGGGGTCGAAGGTCGCGAAATTCATCTTCTCTTCGGATCCCAGCACCGTGAGGCGCCAGATCTCATGGCCATCAACGACGGTGAGATTGCCCCAGGTGCCTTCCGGACCGACGAACAGATAGCGCTCGGCCTGCCCCATCTGGTGCTTGCCCACGAGCCCCGGGGCGTGGATGAGCACGTTGACGGAGTAGCTGAGCAAGCGCCCTTCCATCTTGATACCCACCTGCTCGCGGACGTTGCTGGTGGCGCCGTCGCAGCCGAGCAGGTACTCGGCACGGATGGTCAGAGGGTCGCCGGTCGCCAGGTCGGTGACTTCTGCCGTGACGCCGTGATCGTCCTGCCGCAATGAATTGAAGCGGTGCTTGAACAGCAGCTTGGAGCGCGGTTGCGCGCGGGCGGCCTCGGTGAGGATGGGCTGCAGCCACAGCTGCGGGCAACGCTGCTTCCTCTCCGGCGTCTCGGGCGGGGTCGGCGCGTCGCGCATGCTCGGGTACTTCTCGGCGTCGAGCAAGAGGCCGTTGAGCGAAGTGCAGAAGACCATCGAGAGCTCGTAGTCCTCCGGGAAACCGCACTCGCGCACGCGCTGCGCCAGGCCCCAGCGACGGAACAACTCCATCGTCCGCACCGCGACGAGTCCGGTGCGGGGGTGCTCGATGGTGCCGTCGCCTTCGTCGACGAGGATCGAGTCGACACCGCGCCAGCCGAGCTCGATGGCCATCGACAGACCGACCGGTCCGCCACCCACGATCAGCACGGGTGTCTTGATCGTTGTCTCCATGGATGTCTTCCCTTGTCAGTTGGCTGGGTACATCATCGCCCTGGGGGATCACCATGTCTAATCGATACACGAGAACTTGAACATCCATTCCATGAATATCAAGACCTTCGACCTGAACCTCTTGCGCGTGTTCGCCGGCATCTACGCGGAGCGCAACGTGTCGCGTGCTGCGAGCGCGGTGGGGCTGTCGCAGCCCGCCATGAGCAACGCGCTGCTACGACTGCGCAAGGCGTGTTCGGACGCGCTGTTCGTGCGAACGACGCGAGGCATGGAGCCGACGACACTGGCCGATGAACTCATCGGACCGGTGCGGCAGGCCCTGGCGATCCTGCAGCACTCTCTGGAGAAGCCTCACGGCTTCGATCCGAAGAAGTCGGAGCGGACCTTCAAGATCCTCATGTCGGACGCCGGCGAGTCCGCCGTGCTGCCGCGGCTGATGTCGGCGATGCTCAGGGACGCACCCAACGTGCGCCTCGAAACCGTGCGGCGCCCGAACGAGCAGTACGCCCAGATCCTGCAAAGCGGCGAGGCCGACCTGGCCATCGGCAACCTCTCCTTCCTGAAGTCCGGCTTCTATCAGCAGCGCCTGTTCGGCGATCCGTACTGCTGCATCGCTCGCAAGAGGCATCCGTCCATCAACGGCACTCTCTCATTGCAGCAGTACATGCAACTGCAGCACGTCTCGATCGCGACCGGCAACGCCGACGAACTCGTGGAGCGGGCGCTGTCGAAGAAGCGCGCGAAGCGCCAGGTCATCCTGAGGGTGACGCACTACCACGTTGGCGTGGACATCGTCGAGGGGACGAACCTCGTCGCCACCGTGCCGCGCAACGCTGCCCACAACGCCAGGGGCGTGCAGGTGTTGCCGGTGCCGCTGAAGATTCCTGCCGCGGATGTCCGCCAGTTCTGGCATCGCCGCGCTCACAAGGATCCGGCCAACCAATGGTTGCGCGGCATGCTGGCAAGACTCGAATTCGAGCAGTTGGTGAGGTGAGGCCTCAACGTGCCACGGGATTGCCCATGTACTTGGCCCGCGGCCGCAACATGGCACCAGTCAGGCGCTGCTCCATTGCATGGGCAATCCAGCCAGTCGTGCGGGCCAGGGTGTGAAGCAAGGCACCGATCCCGTTGGGCAGCGCCATCGCCTTGCACAGGATGACCAGAGCGGCGAAGACGTTCGGGTGCTGGCCCGCTTGCCGAGCGCCTTGTACCAGCGCAAGCATCTTCGGCAGGTCCGGACCAGGCGCGCTCAGGCGCCCCGCGATCTCGAGCAGTACCGCCGAACGCGGGTCCTCGCCGTCGTAAAGGGGATGCGTGAAGCACGGCAACTCGTTGCCCTTGAATCCCGAGGCCGCAGCGAGGACCAGGGCATCGTCAGGCTCCAGGTGCTCCGGCAAGGCGTCGATCAATGCCTCGACCTCCACAGCGCCGCCGACTTGCATCGCCCCCGACTGGGTCAGCATCGCCGTTGCAACGCAGGCATGCAGGTCGGCGCCGGTCGATGCGCAGATCCGCGCGGCGAAGGTTGGCGCAGACAACTCGTGCTCCGCCGAGAGAACCAAGGCGGCATCGAGCGCCCGGACAGCTTCGGTGCGACCGCCCAAACCGAGGCCTCTGGCTAAGCACTGTGCGATGAACTCCCCTTCGAGAGGCGGCATGAAGCGCCTCTTCGGCCCGAAGGCGCCCGATGAACCGGCCAATGCCTGCAACAGCCGTCGAGAGGCCGCTACGCCGGCCGACTGAAAGTCTTCGTCCGCGCGCTCGAACGCCGACAACGAAGTCGTCAACATCGAGAGCAGCTTCAGGGGCGTGACGGGCTCCGCCGCCTGCAACGCCGCCTTGATCCGCACCTCCAGCCACCTGGATTCGGGCAGCGCGGGCCACGCGACATCCCGGCTGCGCGACACTCCGGTCCAGATGAGTTCGCTCACAAACTCGAAGGATCGTCCGTCCCGCACCAGGTCGCGGGCGAGCACACCCCGGTAGCGCGGACCCTGTGCGGTGATCTCGCTGATCCAGGTCTGGGCGATCGGCTCACCGTAGCGCAAGGCGTGGGAGACCTGGGGGCCGCCGGACCGAGCGACGGCCCGGCTTTTAAGCTTCTCGATGTCGGTCTTGCGGTAGAGCTTGGCCTTCGAGCCGGAGGGCCGCATCGTCTTGATGAGTCCCCGGCTCACGTAGGTGTACAGCGTTTCACGGCGCACGCCGAGGATCGCTATGGCCTCCGCGCTGTTCACGTACTCGACATCGTTGATCTGACGCCGGCGACGCCCGTCCTCAGCATTCACATTCCTGTGCATAGGGTTCCCCTGCGGCAAACGTCGATTTTCACATCGATCTATACGTCGATCAATGTCAGGCCTAACATTCCTCGGCCCTATTCAACTTTCCCTAGAGGACGACGACCATGCAAGTGGCAGAGCAAGTGGCCGAGCAACAGCTCCTGGACCTTCGCCCCAAGTTCAAGGAAACGCGCAAGAAGCTGCTCAGCGCCCGGCACTTGCCCGGCGAGGTGTACAGCTCGCCGGAGATCTACGAACTGGAGAAGCAGCAGATCTTCATGAAGTACTGGCTCTCCGTCGGCCGGGCCGAGGAGATTCCCAACGTCGGCGACTACTTCACCTTCCAGGTGATGAAGGAGTCCATCGTGGTGTCGCGCCCGGCGCCCGACACGATCGTCGCGTACATGAACCAATGCCTGCACCGCGGCGTGGAAGTCGCCACCGGCCGGGGCAACGCCAAGGAGTTCAGCTGTCCCTATCACGCCTGGCTGTACGACGTGAGCGGCAAGCTCGTCGTCGCGCCGGGCATGAAGGCCTCGGAAGTGGACATGAAGAACTGCAGCCTGCGGCAGCTCCACGTCAAGATCTGGCGCGGCTGGATCTTCGTGAACTTCAGTGACGAGCCGATGTCCTTCGAGGAGTACATCGCGCCCTTCGAAAGCGCGCTGTGGTGGTTCCAGACCGACCAGTGCAAGCTGGCTCACAAGGTCGAGATCGACGTCAAGTGCAACTGGAAGTTCCTGGTCGAGAACCTCATCGACATCTACCACGTCGGCGTCATCCACAAGGGCACCTTCGGCGGCTTCGTCAAGGGCGAGCAGCTGCGCTTCAACCTGGAGAGGAACGGCGGCTGGCATACGCGCTACGAGGCACGGCCGCACTCGAAGTCGGGTGCCCAAGTCTTCCCGACGCTGCCCTGGGCAGTGAACGAGCCCAGCGGCATCGCCTGCAAGGCCGGCATCTACCCGAACCTTAACCTGTCGATGCGCGCCGACAGTCTCCGGATGTGGCACATCTGGCCCATCTCGCCAACCGAGACGAAGGTCGTCTGCTACCTGATGTTCCCCGAAGCGGCCTTCTCGATCCCCAACTACGACGAGGAGATGGAGAAGTACATCGGCTTCGTGCGCCAGATCATCGCCGAGGATGCGGTGATGGTGGAAGGCATGCAGAACACCGCGGCTTCGATGTTCTTCAAGCCCGGTCCGATGTCGCCGCTGGAGGAAGCGCTCTACCACATGGAGAACCACTACATCGACGTCATGACGAAAGAGGCCTGAGGCGGCTTCGCAGCGTGCAGATGGATTTCGGAGACGTGATGGAAGAAGAATGGATCAAGGTTGGCACGGTCGCCGACATCGACGAAGACGACACGCACTCGGTGGAGGTGGGCGGCAAACCCGTGTGCCTTTACAACCTCGGCGGCGAGATCTTCGCCACCGACGGCAAGTGCACGCATGGCGATGCCGACCTCGCGCTCGGCATGGTGGTCGACTCCTGTCTCATCGAGTGCCCACTGCACGAAGGCAGCTTCGACATCAGGACGGGCCGGGCTGTCGCCGCCCCATGTACCGAGGACCTGCGCTGCCACCCGGTGAAGGTCGAACAGGGCGTGATCTACCTGCGCCCCGCCAACTGAGCTTCGGCTGAGGAGCCGCAATGCATGTCGTCATCGTCGGGGCCGGCCAGGCAGGTGCCTGGGTGGCCCGATCGCTGAGGGAGAACGGTTTCGAGGGCGAAGTCACGCTCTTGGGACGCGAGGCCTCTGCACCCTACGAACGCCCCCCTTTGTCGAAGGGCGTGCTCAGCGGCACTGAGGACCATCCGCCCGTGCTGCTGACGACGCAGCAATGCGACGCTCTGCGCGTGGGCTTTCGGCCGAACACCGAGGTCGTGTCCATCGATCGCGCCCGCCGCGAGGTGCGATGCGAGAGTGGCGAGACGGTCGCCTACGACAGGCTCGTCCTGACCACGGGCGGCCGCCCTCGCAGGCTCGCTTGCGCAGGCACCGAACTGCCCGGTGTGCACACGTTGCGCACGATAGAAGATTCGCGAGCCATTGCCACCCTGCTCCAGCCGGGCAAACGCCTGCTGATCGTCGGCGGCGGCTGGATCGGCCTGGAGATCGCCGCGACGGCACGGAAGAAGCAGGTCGACGTGATGGTGCTGGAAGCCGGTCCGCGGCTGTGTGCGCGCTCCGTGCCCCCGCTGATCTCGACCGCCCTGCAGGGGTGGCACGCGAAGGCGGGCGTGGATGTGCGCCTGTCTGCCACAGTCTCGTCGATCGAGAAGGGTACACGGCGAGATCTGCGAGCAAGCTTGCCATGGGGTGCTGAAGAGTTCGATGCCGTAGTCGTGGGCATCGGCCTGGCGCTCGACACGGGCCTTGCCGAAGCCTGTGGCCTGGAAGTCCATGACGGGATCGTCGTCGATCACCAGGGCCGCACCTCGGACCCCAAGATCTACGCGGCTGGCGACGTAGCCAGTCGGCCCTGCTCGTGGGCCGGAGGGCGCCTGCGGCTCGAGTCCTGGGCTAACGCACAGAATCAGGCGATCGCCGTGGGCAAAACCCTCGCCGGCGGCGAGGCCGCCTATGACGACATCCCCTGGTTCTGGTCCGACCAGTACGACAAGAACCTGCAGGTGCTCGGGATTCCGTCAAACCAACTGGAAGGCGTCATGCGCGGCTCGGTGGCCGAGGGTTCCTTTACACTCTTCCAGACGTTCGACGGCAAGCTGCGTAGCGTCATCGCTGTGAACGCCCCGCGAGACATCAAGGTGGCCAAGCGATGGCTAAGGGAGGGAACCTGCCCTCCAGCGGCCGTCCTCGCGGATCGCTCGGTCCGCCTTGACAAGCTCTGAGCTTTCCGTCCAAGCCAGCAACTCGCCAGTCAGGCCACCGAGGCGGCAGCCTGACTTGACCACGGGCCTCCGCGAGACCTGGGGCGGTTGAGTTTGGCAGGCTGCCAATCATCTGCGCGTCACTGTCGGTGGTGCAGTGGCGCGATCGCAAGCGCATGTGCGTCGAGCCTCGAGTGACTGGTCTCAATGGACTGGTGCGGCTGCGCCTGATCTGGGGCGGCGTCGCCGCCGGGTTGATGCCCATGACCAATGCATGGGTTGGCGACGCACTCCCCTACGAGCCCCGGCAAGCAACATTGGCACGGCTACTTCGGGGATTCCTTGGTGGCATGTCGCTCGGGCAACTCGCGGACAGTCGGTTTGGCGTGCATTCCGGTGCTTGGCGCTGCGCACTTCTCGTCTTGGCACCAGGTCGCAGACTGGTTGCCGTAGTGGTGACCAGCAGAATAAATCAGATCAATGTGCCGTGCACTCCGGTTTCAGCCGCGGATCTTGGCGTGCCGTCACCGTAGATGGCCGTCCTGCGTGCGACCAAGGCCCGGGGCGTTCTCGGCCGCGCGCTTGCAGAGGCAATCTGCCGATTGGGCCCATTTCTTTGAACCCATCGGCCGCCAGCCGGACTACCGCTCTGCCCCTGGATCCTGGGAGAGGTTGTCAATCATCCCGAGTAATGCTCGCCGAACGGTGTCGACGTCGCGCTCCGCCAAACCGCGAAGCGCAATGGTGTTGACCTCTTCGGCCAGCGGCACGAGCGTGCTCTTGAGCCTTCGTCCACGTGGAGTGAGGAAGACGTAGATGTTCTTGCGGTTGTCGGGGCGCTGCTCCAGCCGAACATAGCCCAGTTCCTCCATGACCTTGAGCGCCATGAAGGTCGTCGGCTCGGCGACTCCCGCCTCGACGCTCAGCTCTCTCTTCGTCAATCCATCCTGCTCCCAAAGGATGCGGAGAAAGGTCCAATGACCCAATTGCACATCGCGCCTCGCAAGCCGCGTCTGTAGCGCTCGCAGGAAGGCCCGTGTGGCGTCCTTGACGAGGTGGGCGATGCGATCGTTCGGTACCGCGTCGTGCCAATGCCGAAGCACGCGCTTCGCAATCTCCTCCTCTCGACGCAGAGCACGTTGTGTCACAAGCAGTGGCGCTGGGGCATTTTTTGTCATTGTCATTGTTGCAGACATTCTCAAAGCAGCCTTGACTCTGCGCAAACGCCCCTGGATCGCCTCAGGAGATCCATTGACGCCAGATCGAGCCACTCCGGATCATGACCCGCCGCCAGCAGACATCCGTCAGCGACCAGGCACGGTCGCATCCCCCGCTTGAGCCGCGACGGCAGGCCGCCGTATCCGTGCAGGCAAGCGCGGGTTATCCAGGGGGTAACCCCCTTGCAATCTTGATCCAGTTCAATATACTTAGCGCACTAACAATCTTGTGGCGAGCACACAATGGATTCCCCCTCTGCCGCAGGTCTGCACTGGAATGACGGCATGTTGCTCGGGTGCGAGTTCATGGACGCGGAACACGAGGAGCTCGTCACGCTCATCACTGCGCTGCAGCAAGTATCGGATGCCGAGGTGCCGGCGGCTTTCGATGCACTCGCGGCCCACGCGCGAAGTCACTTCCAATCCGAAGAAGCCTGGATGCACCGCACTGACTTTCCCGCGCAGACATGCCACTCCGCGGAGCACGACGCGGTTCTGCAGTCGATCCGCGGCGTGCATGAGCGGGTGCACGCGGGGGACCTTGCAGTGGCTCGCAGGGTCGCCGACGCGCTTGCCGACTGGTTCCCTGGTCACGCAGAGTACCTGGATGCGGCGCTCGCGCATTGGATCTGCAATCAACAGCACGGCGGCAAGCCGGTTGTCTTGCGACGACACATCCCCACTGTCGACCACCCACCGGCGGCTGATCGTCGTATCGGTCACTTCACATCAGGAAGAGTTTGAATGTTGACTAGAGAAGAGAATGAGTTGCTGTGCCGCGTCGAGGGTGACGCGCCCATGGGCCAGTTGATGCGCCGCCACTGGACGCCGGTGTGCCTTGTCGAGGAAGTCAGCGAGGCCGATGGCGCGCCCGCCAAGGCGCGCGCGTTCGGCGAGAACCTCGTGGTATTCCGGGACAGCGATGGTCGCGTCGGCGTGCTCGACGAAGCCTGCCCGCACCGCCGGGCCTCGCTGGTCTTCGGTCGCAACGAAGAAGGCGGGCTGCGCTGCCTGTACCACGGCTGGAAGATGGACGTCGAAGGCAACGTGCTGGAGATGTCGTCGGAGCCGGCAGCAAGCGGCATGGTCGACAAGGTCAAGCACAAGGCCTACCCGGCGCAGGAATGGGGTGGCATGGTGTGGGCATGGTTCGGACCGGCCGACGCGGTTCCGAAGTTCCAGCCGCCTGCCTGGGCCCCGACTGCCGATACCCGCGTCAGCATCGCCAAGGTGCTGCTGCCCTGCAACTGGGCGCAGATCCTCGAGGGTGCCATCGACTCGGCACACAGCTCAAGCCTGCACTCCTCCGACATGGTGCCGGCGCGCGTGGATGGCGCCAAGGCCACCGACAAGACCTGGCTGCGACCGTCAACCGACAAGGCGCCGCGTATGCAGGTCCAGCGGACCGGATACGGATTCCGGTATGCAGCGCTGCGTCGACCAATCCAGAACGCCGCCACGCACGAGTATGTGCGCTCCACCGTCTTTGTTGCACCTGCCACTGCGCTGATCCCGCCGAACAACCTGTACAACGTGGCGAACATCAACGTGCCGATGGACGACACGAACACAGCCTTCTACTTCATTGCGTGGGGCCACCCTGCGCAGACGCCGGAAACGGAGACTTGGCGCAAGTTCTTGCGCCAGACTGTGGGCGTCGACCTGGATGAACGCTACCGCCCGCTCCGCAACCTCGAGAACCAGTTCTGGCAGGACCGGCAGGCCATGAAAGCCGGAAACTTCACCGGCATCAGCGGCTTCCCGAACCAGGACGTGGCAATGTGGGTCACCATGGGGGCCATCGCCGATCGCAGCAACGACCGGCTCGGTGCCAGCGACCTCGCCATTGTGGAGTTCCGGCGCCAGATGCTCGACGCAGTGAAAGCATTCCAGGGCGGCGCACCGGCAATCGGGACGGGCAAGGATGCTGTCGCGCCAACCGTCTGCTCATTCCAGTCAGTCATTCCGAAAACGACTGACTGGCGAGACTACTCGGCAAGATACGTCTGGACCGGCGGCGAAGAGCAGCCTGAGCTGGAACCTTCCTACTCAGTGAAGGCGTAAGCGGTGACCAAGCTGCAACTCTCTGTCGCCATGGGCGACTACGACCGCACCCGTGCGCTGTTCGACGGGCGCGTCCAGATCGACGGCGTTGATCCGGTCTACATGCTCCTGAACCCCGAGGAGATGTTCTTCAGGTCAATGCGGAGCATGGACTTCGACATCACCGAACTGTCGTTGTCCAGCTACTTGGTCAAGCACTCGCGGGGCGAGTGTCCGTACATCGCCGTGCCGGTGTTCCTGTCGCGCGCCTTCCGCCACACGTCGATCTATGTGCGCAAGGACCGCATCAAGAAGCCCGAGGACCTGAAGGGCAAGCGCGTCGGCCTTCCCGAGTACCAGCTCACCGCCAACGTCTGGGCTCGCGCGATCCTGCAGGACGACTATGGCGTGCGTCCTTCCGACATGACCTGGGTGCGCGGCGGGATCGACACACCCGGCCGTCCGGAGAAGATCAAGCTGGAACTGCCCGGTGATGTCCGCCTGGAGCAGGCCCCCGAAGGCACGACGATCTCCGAGCTGCTCGACCGCGGCGAGATCGACGGCTTCATCGGACCGCGCCCCCCGAGCCGCCATGTCCTCAAGAACCCGAACGTCGCATGGCTCTTCGACGACCCCACCGTGGTCGCCAAGGACTACTACCGGCGCACGGGCGTGTTTCCGATCATGCACGTGGCTGCGATCCGCAAAGAGCTGGCGGCCGCGCACCCGTGGCTGCCGGGCGCCGTGCTCAAGGCGTTCACGCAGTCCAAAGCCGCCGCGCTAGAGTTGCTCGGCGACACGTCAGCCACGAAGGTCACATTGCCGTTTGTGGAGGAACAGCTGAAGGCGGCGCGGGAAACCATGGGCGACGACTATTGGTCCTACGGCGTGGCGCCCGCACGCAAGACGCTGGAAACCTTCGTCCGCCATCATCACTCGCAAGGGCTTTCGCCCCGACTCGTGCCCGTCGAAGAGCTCTTTCACCCGTCCACCTACGAGACATACAGCATCTAAGGAGACAGCCAATGCCATCCATCCTCTCAAAGCCGCTGCTGGCCATGATCCTCGCGGTAGGCGCCGCAGCCTCACACGCACAAGCCACCTTTCCGACCGGGCCGGTGAAGCTCGTCGTGCCCTACGTACCCGGCGGCCTGCCCGACACCGTGGCGCGCATCCTGGCCCAGCGCATGCAACAGAGCCTGGGCCAGCCGGTGGTGGTGGAAAACAAGGCCGGCGCCAGCGGCGCGGTGGCCGCCGCGGCGATCGCGCAGTCACCCGCCGACGGGCACACGCTGCTGGTCACCGACGGGCAGCTGCTAGCGATCACGCCGCTCTTGTCGGCCAAGCCGGCGTACGACGCCACGAAGGACTTTGTTCCTGTTTCTCTCGTGGGCACGGCACCGCTCTTCCTGGCCGTGAACCCCAACGTCAAGGCCAACAACCTCGACGAGCTGATCGCGCTGGCCAAGAGCAAGCCCGGCGCGCTGAACTACGGCTCGGCCGGCATCGGCAGCCCGCACCACCTGACGGCCGAGGCCATGAAGGACGGCCTCGGCATCTTCATCACGCACATTCCGTTCCGCGGCAGCGGCGCGTCGATGCCGGCGATGGTGGGCGGCCAGGTCGACATGGTGTTCGCGTCGCCGCCGGCGCTGATGGGCTTCGTCAAGTCGGGTCAGGCGCGCCTGATCGCGATCAACGCTAGCAAGCGCTCGGGGCTGGCGCCTGACGTCCCGGCGCTGGCCGAGAAGATCCCTGGCTTCGACTTCGCATTCACGGTCGTCGTGCTGGCCAAGACTGGAACCCCGCAAGCGGCCGTCACCCGCCTGAGCCAGGCCGTGGCCGCAGCGGTCAAGCAGCCCGAAGCGGCCGAGCTGCTGCGCACCGCTGGCGTGGATCCCATCGGCGGTTCGCCTGACGACCTCGCCAAGGCCATGAAAGCCGAAGGAGCCCGGGTGACCGCTGCCGCCAAGCGAGCGAACCTCAAGGCCGAATAACTCGCGATCGCACGAGAAAAGCCATGCCTACTCACGCCGACACGCAGATGCCGCTGATAGTCGCCCGTGCGTGGGACGTGGCCGACGGAATCCGCAGTTTTGAACTGGTGCAGGCCGACGGCAGCGAGCTGCCGCCCTTCACACCGGGTTCCCACGTCAAGGTGCAGGCGCCCAACGGGGCGCTTCGCAAGTACTCGCTGTGCAATGACCCGGCCGACCGCCAGCGCTACGTGATTTCGGTCAAGAAGGACAACGCCGGCCAGGGCGGATCGGTCAGCATGCACGAGCAGGTGCGCGAAGGCGACACGCTGCCGACGTCCGTTCCGGACAATGCCTTTCCGCTGGTGGACAACGCCAAGGGCTACATCTTCATCGCCGGCGGCATCGGCATCACGCCGATCCTCTCGATGATCCGCTCGTTCGGCGAGCTGCCTCCGGCACCCTGGAAACTGTTCTATCTCACGCGATCCCCGGAGTCCACAGCGTTCGCCGACGAACTGTCGGCGCTCGGACGGCACGTCAAGATCCACCACGATCACGGCGACGTGTCACGCTCGTTCGATCTTTGGCCGGCCCTCGAGAAGCCCAACACGGGCCACGTGTACTGCTGCGGTCCCAAGCCGCTGATGGAGTCAGTGCGCGACATGACCGGCCACTGGTCGCCGGCGAACATCCACTTCGAGAGCTTCAACGAAGGCGGCGGAGTGAAGGCCGATGACAGGCCCTTCAAGGTGAAGCTGGCCAAGTCGCAGCGCGAGTTCGAGGTGCCCGTGGGCAAGTCGATCCTGGCAACCCTTCGCGAGCATGGGTGCCAGGCCTCGTCATCGTGCGAGAGCGGCACGTGCGGCACGTGCCGCACGACCCTGCTCGAAGGCGAGGTCGATCACCGCGACATGGTGCTGCTGCCCGAGGAGATGGAGACACAGATCATGATCTGTGTCTCCCGGGCGAAGTCCCCGTCGATCGTCATCGACCTGTGAACCCCGCGCGCACGATCCGCCTGGGCGTGGCGGGCCTGGGTCGGGCCTTCACGCTGATGCTGCCGACGTTCGCCCAGGACGCCCGCATCCAGCTGGTGGCTGCGTGCGACCCTCGGGAGCAGGCGCGTGCGCAGTTCTCGCGCGACTTCGCTGCGGTCGTGCACGACGACATCGTGGGACTGGCGCGAGACCCTTCGGTGGAGGCCATCTACATCGCCAGCCCGCACCAGTTCCACGCCGAGCAGGCATGCGTCGCCGCTCGCCATGGCAAGCACGTCTTGCTCGAGAAGCCGATGGCCCTCTCGCTCGACGAGTGCGACGCGATGATCCGCGCGTGCGACGAGTCCGGCGTGAAGCTGATCGTCGGGCACTGCCACAGCTTCGATGCCCCATATCTGAAGACGCGCGAGATCGTGACCGGCGGCAGCGTCGGCCCCGTGCGCATGATCCACGCCCTGAACTTCACCGACTTCCTGTATCGGCCCCGTCGGCCGGAGGAGTTGCGCACGGAAGAAGGCGGCGGTGTCGTGTTCAGCCAGGCCGCGCACCAGGTGGACATCGTTCGCCTGCTGGCTGGCAGTCCGGTCTCCCGGGTTCGCGCCGTCACCGGCGCGTGGGATCCCGCACGGCCGACCGAAGGCGCCTATGCAGCGCTACTTTGGTTCGCAAACGGCGCGTTTGCCAGCGTAACCTACAACGGCTACGGGCACTTCGACTCGGACGAATGGAACGGCTGGATCGGTGAGATGGGTTCGCCGAAGAACCCGGAAGACTACGGCATCGCGCGCCGCCGCCTTGCCAAGACGGCCGATGCGCAGGAGGAAGCGCGGCTGAAGTCGGCCAGCACGTACGGGGGGCCAACCTACGCGCCTGCCGCCAGCGTGAAGCCCCCGCATCACCAGCATTTCGGTCCCATCGTGGTGTCTTGCGAGCGCGCCGACCTCAGACCCGTGCCCGACGGGGTCTGGCTCTACGGAAATGAGCGGCGTGAGCACCTCGCGCTGCCAACACCGCCGGTGCCGCGGTACGAGGTCATCGACGAGCTCTATGGCGCGATCGTCGACTCGCAGCGGCCGCTGCACGACGGACCCTGGGCGCGCGCGACCCTGGAAGTCTGCCTTGCACTACTGAGCTCCGCGAAGAGCGGCCGGGACATCGACCTGGCCGGTGCATGACGTCGCTGACGTTGCTCGCTTTCGGGGCAGCAGCGTTCCTGCTGGGTGGGTTCGTCAAGGGCACCATCGGCGTGGGACTGCCGATGATCGTGGTCCCGCTCCTCACTCTGGGGACCACCGGCCACAAGGCCATCGGCCTGGTCGTGATTCCGGTCCTGGTATCCAACGCGTGGCAGGCCTGGGAAACACGCGTGTCCTCCGGCGAGTTACGCCGATTCGCGCCGCTGATCGCGACACTGGTCGTTGCCACGCTCGTGACACTGCAGTTGACCTTGTCCCTGCCGGACGAAGTGATCACGGACATGATCGCGGTAGCCGTCCTGACCGGCGTCATCCTGATGGTCTGGCAGCCGCGCTTCGAGATCACGCAGCGCAGCGAGCGGCTTTGGGGTGCCGGCGTCGGCTTCCTCTCCGGAATGCTGGGTGGCGTGTCTTCACTGACGGGACCCCTGATCGTGACGTACCTGATGGCGCTGCGGCTGCCGCGCGACACCTTCGTCGGCTGCATCAGTGTCATCTATCTGTTCGCGGCAGTGCCCTTGTATGCGGCCATGCTCTGGCACAGCCGCATCGGAACGGTGGAACTGGCCTTCTCGGCAGCCGCGCTCGCGCCCGTAGGGCTCGGACTGTGGCTTGGGCGCGCGTGCCGCCATCGACTCGGTGAGGTCGGCTTCCGCCGAGTCCTGCTGGCATTCCTGACGGCCATTGCCATCGTCCTCCTGCTTGTCTAGTCGCGTTTCGATTCCCACAACTGACCAAGTCCCATGAACTTCGACAAGAACGAGACCCTCGAGAGCGCCATCGAGCGCAATGTCCGCGACGCCCTGATGGAGGACATCGGAACGTGCGATTGGACCGCGCAGCTCGTCCCGGCCGAGCAACGCGTGAAGGCCCAGGTCGTCGTGAAGGAGCCGGCGGTGTTCTGTGGCCGCCCGTGGTTCGACAGTTGCCTTCATGCCTTGGACGCTCGAGCGAGCATCATCTGGCCCGTCGCTGAAGGACAGGCGGTAGACGCCGGCACGGTCGTGTGCACGATCGACGCCGACGCACGCGCCCTGCTCAGCGCCGAGCGTCCATCGCTGAACTTCATTCAGATGCTCTCGGGCGTCGCAGGTGCGACGCGGCAATACGTCGAAGCGATCGAGGGCGCCTCCCCGAACCCGCGTGGCTGCGCGATCCTGGACACCCGCAAGACCCTTCCAGGCCTGCGCCAGGCGCAGAAGTACGCGGTGCGCATCGGTGGTGGGCGAAACCACCGCATGGCGCTGTGGGACGGGATCCTGATCAAGGAGAATCACATCGCGGCAGCAGGCAGCATCGCCGCTGCTCTGACATCGGCTCGAGCACTGAACAGTGGTGTGGACGTGCAAGTGGAGGTCGAGAATCTCGACGAACTCCAGCAGGCTCTGCAAGCGGGAGCTCAGAGCGTCCTGATCGACGACTTCACGCTCGACGACATGAAGCGGGCCGTGGCATTGAATGCCGGCCGCGCCCTGCTCGAGATCTCGGGTGGCGTCGACCTCAGGACCGTTCGGGAGTTCGCCGCAACCGGTGTCGATCGGATCTCGATCGGCAAGCTGACGAAGGACACCCGGGCCGTCGACTACTCAATGAGAGTCGTTGGCTGAGAGGCGGCTGCGACTCGGTGCCTGCGACAGGTAGCTGGCATCGAGCGAATTGAAGTCGAGGCACCCCAGGAGCGCGAGCGTGCGCTGCAACTCGTCGCGCAGGATCGCGATCGCGCGCCGCACGCCCGCCTCCTCCGCGGCGATCACGCCGTACAGAGGCGCCCGGCCCACGAATGTCATCTGTGCGCCGAGGCACTTCGCGATCACCGCGTCGGCGCCTCGCCGCACGCCGCTGTCAAACATGACGACCGCCCGCTGCCCGACGGCCTCGGCCACAGCCGGCAATGCCTCGATCGACGACAAACCCTGATCCAGGGCCTTGCCTCCATGATTGGAGACGATGATTCCGTCAACGCCGGCGTCGACGGCGCGCAAGGCGTCCGAGGGATGCTGAATGCCCTTGATCACGAGGTTGCCCTTCCACCGGCGCCGGAAGTCTTCCAGGTCGTTCCACGTCTGAATCGACGGACTCTGAGAGCGGAAGTACGCGAACACGTCGGCCGCGCTGGCGCCTTCGGGTGCGTAGGAAGCCCAGGTCTCGAGCTTGGGTAGTCCCCCGCTGAGGAAGTAGCGTGCGATCCAGCGCGGGTGCTGCAGGGCCTCGAAAGCCACGCCGAAGGGCGGTTTGGGCGGAAACCCGAAGCCGTTGCGCATGTCGCGCTCGCGCTTCGGATACACCGGCGCGTCCACCGTCAGCACCAGGGTCTCGATGCCGCAGTCGGCGGCTCGCCGCATCAGGTCGTGGGAGATGCGCGCTTCCTTGGCTGCATAGAGCTGGTACCAGGTTCTCGTCGGATCCACTCGGGCAACCGTCTCGAGGAGTTCGGTACACGCGCCGGACAGGATGAAGGGGACGTCTTCTTCCTTCGCTGCGCGCGCCAGCATGGACTCCGCCTTCGGGCGGAAGATGCCTGCCAGACCCGTGGGCGCGATGCCGATCGGGCAGCCGTACGTCTTACCGAACACCGTCACCGCGTGCGCACAGCGCTGGACATCGACGAGGAATCGCGGCATCAGCGTGTGGTGCTGGAGCATGCGCTCGTTGCGCTCCAGGACATGCTCGTCTTCCACGCCGCTCTCGATGACGTCGAAGAGCAGCTTCGGCAAGCGGCGCCTCGCCATCACATGGAGGTCCGAAAAGCTGATGGCTTTCGCGATGGCGGTCATGAGTGCAGTGTCGTCCTGGCCTGGTGATCCTGCGCTTCCACAGGAACGCGCGAGGCAGTCATCAGGGCACCGACATCGTCCAGCTCCTGAAGGCCACCGACGGCTGCAGCCAGAGCCTGGGCGCGCTTGCACCCCAGGACAGGCGTGGCAAGGGCCAGGAACTTCGCGTTGAGCCGCGAGATCGTTGGTGCGTCCAGGCGGCTGGGCGCGCTTGCGTCATGAGCTGTTCCGACCGTCATCCCGTCGACCGTGGTCATCCAAAGCTGTGCACCCGTCTTGGAGACGGACCCGTCGGCGACGACGGTCACTTTGCCGCGAATCTCAACGACTGCAGGATCGGCAAGCGTCGCTTGGCCGAAGCAATCGGGATCGTCTGATCGTTTGTCGAGGATGCCCAATGCAACCGCGTGCGTCAGGCTTCGCTTGGACTCCAGGTCGTTCATGGGTGCCATGTACGAGCAGGCCTCGACGGTCTCGGGGTGGACCCATAGCGAGACCGCAGACGGCACGGCGAAGCCGGTCTGAACCGCCGCCAGGCGACCGCACTCAATGGCCGAGTGCACGAAGAAGCACGCGGCGTGGAACTTGAAGATGCTGCCCTCGAAGTACCTAGCGCCGCCCGACATGATCTCGTCGTCCGCATGGCCAGCGTCACGACGGCTGAACGCGTGGAGGAACCCTCGATCGCACTCCAAAGCGTCAGCGCGGGCGGTAAAGCCTCGCTGCGCCAACCGTGCCGCCAACACGCCCGCTTCTGCAGCCCGGCCAGCATGGAGCGGCTTGCACATGGTTCCGCCCTCCACCCTGAGTCCCGCGGCCTGGCTGGACGCAATGCCGAAGGCCATCGCGGTCTGCTCAACATCCAGTCGCAACAAGCGACTGGCAGCGGCAGCAGCGCCGAAGACGCCCGCGACGCCCGTGAGGTGGAAGCCGAGATCTTGGCTGCTTGGCATCAGCAAACGTCCGACGCGGCACGCAGCCTCAAAGCCCGCCACGTAGGCCTCCGCGAGGTCTTGACCACTGCACTGCAGGTGCTCGCCCAAGGCAAGCGCCGCCGGCAACACGGCCGCAGAAGGATGCCCGCTGAGCGCCAGGCTGACGTCGTCATAGTCGAGGGCGTGACCGGCGGCGCCGTTCAACATCGCTGCATTGGCAACCGGCACGCGCCAGCTGGTGCCGATCACACTGGCCTGTGCACGTCCGCCGGCGTCTGCCAGTGTCTGCCCCATGATCTGCGCCAGCACTTCGCGGCTTCCCGCCAGTGCCACGCCGAAGAAATCCAGCACGCCCATGCGAGCGCGCAGCTGCAGGCGCTGATCCAGGTCCTTGTAACTGAATTGCGTCGTCTGCCGGGCCAGCTCGCGCGTCAGCGGGGTGATCACAATGCTTTGCGTCCTGGTGAGAACTAGAGCGTGTAGCCACCGTCCACGACGATGACCGCTCCAGTGGTGAATCCGGCTTCGTCGCTCGCAAGGTGAACCGCCATGGCAGCAATCTCCTCGCTAGACCCAAAGCGCCCGAGCGGATGTCGAGCCAGGCGGGCACCGCGTTCCTTGTCGGGGTCGTCCACCGCGGCGATCCGGTCGCGCACCGTCGGGGTATCGATGACCCCTGGGCAAATCACGTTGCAACGCACGCCTTGCTTCGCATGCGCCAGGGCAACTGACTTCGTCAAGCCGATGACGGCGGCTTTGCTCGCCCCATACGCAAGGCGATGCTCGTTGGCGATGATCGACGACTGCACCGACGCGATATTGACGATCGAGCCGCGCTGGCGCTCGATCATGCCGGGTAGGTAGGTCCGAATCAGCCGGAACATCGAGGTGACGTTGGTGTCGAGCGTGCGTTGCCAGTCTTCCTCGGTGCATTCGAGGATATTGCCGTGGTGGACCCATCCCGCCACGTTCGCCAGCACATCGATGGGGCCGGAGCGCTCAGCTAGGCCGGCAATGGCCGACTGACTGGAAACGTCCAGCACGGCGACGTCGATCGATGGCCTGCCTGCCAGGTCGCGCAACTTGTTGCCATCGACATCGGTGGCTAGAACACGAGCGCCCGCGTTGGCGAACGCCGCGGCGATCGCGCGACCCATCCCCTGGCCGGCCGCGGTCACGAGCGCGCGCCGACCCACCAATCGTCCGTCTGTACTGCTCATGCCTTCAGGCCGGTTGGGGTGCCATCACGCCCAGGCCGCCGTCGACCACGAGCTCGGCACCAGTGACGTAGGCCGCGTCGTCCGACGCGAGATACACCGCCGCATTCGCGATATCCCAGGCGGTGCCGAAGCGTCGCAACGGCACTGTGCGTTCGCGCGATGCCCGGGCGCCCTCACCCTGCAGCCTCCCGGTCGCCTTTGCGATCTGGTCGGCCACGGTCGCCAGCACCGGCGTATCGACGATGCCAGGCGTCAGCGTGTTGACGCGAATGCCGCCGGGTCCGTATTGAGCCGCCAGCGCGGCGGAGAACGCGACCACTGCGCCCTTGCTGGTGCTGTAGGCAATCGCGGGCATGCCGAGGTAGCGCGATCCTGAGATCGAGCCCACGTTGATGATGCTCCCCGAGCGCTGACTCTCCATGAAAGGGAGCACTTCCCTGCACGTCAGGAACATCGACTTGATGTTCAGCGAGAACGCCCGATCCCACACCTCTTCGTCGACGTCCAGAGGCCCGCCTGGGAACATCACGCCGACGTTGTTGTGCAGGATGTCGACGCGCCCGAAGCGCTCCAGGCATTGCTTGACCATGCCTCGCGCCCCGTCTCCGCGTGAGACATCGGCGACGCAGGCCTCGCACTCTCCCCCCGCTTCACGTATCAGGTCGCAGGTCTGCGCGCATGCCGCGCCGTTGACGTCGACGGCGACAACCTGGGCGCCTTCGCGCGCAAAGGCCACTGCGGTGGCCTTCCCGTTGCCCCAGCCCGGGCCGATCGAGCCCGCTCCGACGACGATGGCGACTTTTCCTCTCAGTCTCGCCATCGTTCAGTCGAGCTTGATATTCATGGGTTTGACGACGCCCTCCCAGAACTTGTCCTGCGCCTGCACGAAGTCGGCGGCCTGCTTGCCCGACATGAACATCGGCGCCACACCAAAGGTGGCAAAGCGCTCCTTCACCTCGGCGGTCTGCATGGTTTCACCAAGCGTGGCCGCGATCTTGTCGACGACCGTCTGAGGCGTGCCCTTCGGTGCGGCCACCGCCAGCCACACCGAAATCGGCAGGTCCTTCACACCCAGCTCGGTGAACGTCGGTACGTCGGGAATGTGCGGCAGTCGCGAATCCGCGGCCACAGCGAGGAGGCGCACTTTGCCGGTCTGCACGAACGGCTTGAACGAACCGTAGTCGCCGATGGCGGCCTGCACCTCACCGGAGGCGAGGTCGCCGACCATGTTGACCATCGCCTTGTAGGGGACGTGCGTCAACTTGGCTCCGGTGCGTGCCTGCAGCAACTCCATGCTGATGTGCAGTGGATTGCCGACACCCGAGCTGCCGTAGTTCAACTTCGTCGGATTCGCCTTCGCGTACGCGATGAACTCCTGGTAATTCTTGACGGGCAGATTGGCATTGACCGCCAGCATGAACGGCAGGCTCGCCCAGGTGGCCACGACTTGCAGATCCTTGGGCGGGACGTAGGTCAGGTTGCTGTACAGATGGTGGACGCTGGTATAGCCGCCCATGTCGATCGTCATGAGCGTGTAGCCATCGGCCGGCGACTTGGCAACCTGCCCAGCGCCGATGGTTCCACCGGCACCTGCGCGGTTGTCGACGACGATCGGCTGCTTCAGCCGCTTGGCCATGTCTTCCGTGATGACGCGCGTCATCACGTCCAGCCCACCGCCGGCCGGGTAGGCCACGACCCACTTGATCAATCGCGAGGGGTAGACATCGGACGTCTGAGCGTTCGCTGCCGCCATAGCGACCATGGCCAGTGCGATACCGGCCGCCTGCTTGAGTACGGAGTCAAGGCGAAAGCTCATGACGGTCTCCTGTTGGTACTAGTGAGCCGTCAGCGTAGGGTGCCCCCGCTGCTCAATCAATCTTGATTGAGCATCAATGCGGGAAAGTCTCAGCGAAGACGCTGGACGAACTTCAACAGATTGCCTTCGTTGTCGCGAACGAAGAAGAGCTTCATGTTGAGTTCATCGAACTCCTTGGGGCCGAAGATCACCTCGACGCCCTTGCCGCAGAGCTCGCTCATCGCTTGATCCAGGTCCTTCACACGCAGACCGAAGTGCGTGATGCCACGAACCTCCGCGTGCCTCGGTGGATCCGGAAACCGGTTCGTCTGCGTTGACTTCTGAAACTGGATAAGTTCAACCTCGAAGTCCCCGAGACGCAGGAAGGCAATCTCCAGGCTCATCTGGTCGTAGCGCTTGCGGTGCACACGCTCGAAGCCGAGCTTCGTCACGTACCAGCGTTCGGTGGCGTCGAGATCGGCGACCGACAGGTTCACGCATTGGGGTGTCATCTCGCGCCCTCAGTTGAGCGAGACATTCACGTTCTTGACGTGAGTGAACTCGAGCAACTCGTCCTTCGACTCTTCGCGCCCCATGCCCGACTGCTTGTAGCCGCCGAACGGGGCGCCGATGAAGTGCGCCGAACAGTCATTGATCCAGACGTAGCCGGCCTCGACGCGCGCGGCCGCGCGGTGCGCCGTCTTCAGGTTCTGCGTCCAGATGGAAGCGGTGAGGCCGAGCTCGATGCCGTTGACGATGCCGAACATCTCGTCCTCGTCTCGCCACCGCATGACCGAGAGGACCGGACCGAACACTTCCTCCCGCGCCACCTTCATGGCGGGCGTCACACCCGTGAACACCGTGGGCTCGATGAAGTTGCCGCGCGCGAGGCTGGCGTCGGTCGGGTGCTTTCCTCCGGTGGCGAGGGTCGCACCCTCGCTGCGTGCGGACGCGATGTAGGAAAGCGTCTTGTCGTACTGGGCGCGGCTGACCAGAGCACCCATCGTCGTGCCCATGTGCGTGGCGATGCCCGGCCGGTGCGCGGCCTGCAATCTGGGGACAAGTTCGCTCAGGAACGCGTCGTGGACGGAGTCGTGCACCACAAGGCGACTGGTCGATCCGCACGACTGCCCGCACCACGTGAAGTTCATTCCCCGGATGGCCCCGTCCACGGCTCTGGACATGTCCGCATCCGGGTAGATGACCATGGCGTTCTTGCCACCCAGCTCGAGCAGCGAGCGCTTCATCGTGTCGGCTGCCGCATGGAGGACTGCCTTGCCTGCCGGCACGCTGCCAATGAGGGCGATTGCCGCCACATGCGGATGAGAGGCCAGCGCGGCACCGGTCTCGCGCCCGCCGACCACGCAATTGATCACGCCGGGCGGGAACACGTCCGCGAGGAGCTCCACCAACTTGATGGTCGACAGCGGGGCCTGCTCCGGCGGCTTGATGACCACGGTGTTCCCGGCAGCCAGCGGCGCCGCGATCTTGCCTGCCGCGAACATGAACGGATGATTGAACGGGAAGATGCGCCCCACCACCCCCAGCGGCTCGCGCAGCGTGTAGTTCAGCGACCCGTTGCCGGTCGGGATGGTCTCGCCCTTGATCTCCAGCACGAGACCAGCGAAGTACTCGAGCTGGGTCGCGGCGATCTCGGCATCAGCGAGCATCGCCTTGACCGGGTTGCCGCAATCCGCGGAGTCAATGAGCGCCAGGTCGCGGGCGTTGGCACGAATCAGTTGCGCCGCTAGTCGCAGGCGCCTGCCACGCTCGAGCGGAGGCGTCTTCGCCCATGCCGGGAACGCGGCCCTGGCTGCCGCCACGGCGAGGTCGACCTCCTGGGCGCCCGCGATGAGGACCTCGCCCAAGGTTTCGCCGGTTGACGGATTGACCGTCGTCAGCACGGCCGCTTTCGCGGGTGTGTGCCAGCGGCCGCCCCAGAACAGGCCTCGCTCGGAGGGCAACTGGGAGCTCACCAAGTGCGAGAGATCCTCGTCGCCCTGGCTGGTTTGGGTGGCCATGTGTCCTGCTCTCTGAAAGGCTCGGTGGGGGTCAGTGGCTGCGCGTCATGCCCGAAGACATGGACGGGCTGTAGCCTGGCGTCACGTGCACATCGACCACCACGCATTGACCCGACTGCACCCTGGCGACGGCTTCTTCCAATGCGGCTGCGAGCTCCTGAGGTGTCTCGACCGGACCGATGCCCACGAGCCCTTGCCCGCGCGCGATCAGCGCCAGATCGGGCTCGGGGTCACTGATGCGCTGCCCGATCCAGCGGTTCTCGACCGGCCGGCTCCGATCCTTGGCGACCCGCTCCTGGTGAAGTTCGTCGTTGAAGAACGAGCGGTTGTTGCACACAACCGTCAGCAACGGAACACCTGCATTCGCCGCGGTCCAGAAGGCACTGACACCCATCATGTAGTCGCCGTCGCCAATGACGGCCACCGGGAGCCGCTTGCTGCCCTTGAGCGCCAGCGCGGCGCCGACTGCCATGCCCGGCCCGGAGCCGATCCCGCCGCCGCCGTCGTAGCCCAGGTAGTCCATCGGCGTCTCGAAGTCCCACATCTCGCCGGCCCATCCGAGCGGGAGGCGAATCAGGCAGGGGGAATGAGCCTGCGTGGCCCGGCGCAGCTCCGTAGCCATCATGGCGATGCTGATCGTGCCGTCGGCAGGGGCCGCGGCCGGCTGTGCCTTCGCAGCCTTCTCCGGAACGCTGGCACCGCTGCGCGGCGTCACGGCGCGGGCGATGAGCGGCACCGCCGCTTCAGGCTCGACCTGCATGAAGACATCCACGGGGGGCAGAGCCTGGTGGTCCTGACTCCATCCGTTGTGGTTGTAGTGGTCCAGGGAGACCTGGATCACCTTGCTACCCACGGGAGCATCACCCCAGGCCTGCTTCAAGGTGCCGCCGAGATCCCACCAGTCCAGGCTTAGCACCACGTCGGCTTCCTTGAGCACCTTCGAGGAGGCAGGCGACAGGAAGAATCCCGGCGCAGCTGCGTGCAGACGATGCGCCGTCGGGAAGGCCGCCCCGACCTTTAGGTCCGTCAGCACCTGCGCGTTGAGCGACTCGGCCAGCGAAAGCCGCTCCGCCCAGGCCTTCTCGTCCCGCGACACGCGCCCCATCAGGATGACCGGTCGACTGGCCTTGCTGAGCAACGCAGCAGCCTGGGCCACCAGTTCGTCTGCCGGCTTGGCAGGCGGCGGCGGACGATAGCGGGCGGGATCGGGTACAGCAGGCGCTGCGCCACTGATCTTGGTTTCCTGCAGCGCCGCATCGAAGCACACGTACACCGGGCCGCGAGGCGCCGTCTCGGCGATCTGCGTGGCGCGCAGCAGGGCTTCGTGCGATGCCTGGACCGACGAGGGCTGCGCGTCCCACTTGATGAAGTTGCGCACCAGTGCGCCTTGGTCCTGCGCAGTGTGAAGCCAGTCGATCCACGGACGTCGCCGCGCCGCGTCCACCGGACCGGTGGCACCGAGGACGATCACAGGCACGCGGTCGGCCCAGGCGTTGTAGATGGCCATCGACGCGTGCATCAGGCCGACGTTGCTGTGCACGAACGCTGCCAGGGGCTTGCCCGTCACCTTCGCGTACCCGTGGGCGATCGCGACGGTGTGCTCCTCGTGCAGCGCAACGAGCATCTGCGGCCGCTCGTTGCCGAGGTGATTCACCAGGCTGTCGTGGATGCCACGAAAGCTCGAGCCGGGGTTGAGGAGGATAAACGGGATGTCGAGGGCGCGGATCATCTCCGCGATCGAGTCGCTGACCCAGACATGCTCGCTCGGCGAACTCGGGGCGGGGACGTCGCGGCGAACCTCGGGACTGACGGCTTGACTCAAAGTGGGCTCCAGGAAAGAGAGATAGATCATTCAGGCTGAATGCCTGCATCCTTCACGACACGCGACCAGCGCTTGAGGTCGTCGGACACGAGCTTCGCGAGCGCATCAGGAGACGAAGTCCTGGGCTCGATAGCCTGTTCGGCAAGCTTCTGCTGCACATCGGGGGCCGCTAGCGCCTTTCGCACCTCGGCATTGAGAAGTTTGACTATGGCAGCGGGCGTCTTGGCCGGCGCAACGAGAGCGATCCAGATGTCGCTTTCGTATCCAGCAACGCCTGCTTCCGCAATCGTGGGCACGTCGGGCAACGCCGACACACGCTGCGCGCCGGCGACGCCAAGCGCGCGAAGCCGGCCAGCCTTCACATGGGGCAGCAGCGAGTTGATCGCGCCGAACTGCATTTCGACGTGGCCGCCCAACAAGTCTGTGACGGCAGGCGCGGCACCCTTGTACGGGATGTGCACGATGTCAGTGCCAGTCATCGCCTTGAACAGCTCGGCCGAGAGGTGCTGAGGGCTGCCCTTGCCGGAGGACGCGTACTTGAGGCCACCGGGCGTCGCCTTGGCGACGGCCACAAGCTCCTTCACCGACGTCGCCTTGACTTCGGGATTGATCGCCAACACGACAGGAACTACACCCAGCAAAGTGATCGGCTCAAAGTCCTTCACAGAGTCGAACGGCATCTTGGCGAACAGCGCCGGATTCATCGACATCACGTTGTTCGCTGCGATCAGCAGCGTGTAGCCGTCAGCCGGAGATTTGGCGACCGAGTCTGAGCCGATGTTTCCGGATGCGCCCGGCTTGTTATCGACCACCACCGGCTGACCCAGACTGGCGCTGAGCTTCTCGCCGATGGCGCGCGCAAGTACGTCGTTGCTGCCGCCCGGCGTGAACGGGACGACGATTCGGATGGGCTTGCTCGGATACGTCTGTCCGACAGCGGAGATCGGCATCGCAAGCGAGGTAAAGGCCGCCAATACGACGGCACCCAGTGCACGAACGGTCATTGAGGGTGTCTCCAGAGTGTTTGACAACATCGTAGGCAGCCCACGCTGCTTGATCAATCTTGATTACTAGATCAATGCAGCCATGCAGCAGCAGGAAGAGGCACGTCCAGGCGGCGCGCGGCTCGCGCGCGGCCCGCACACGCGCTAGGGCCTGTTAACGCTATGGGAGGGCTCGCGCCGGTGCGCCACGGGCCGCAGGGCTAGGCGCGAGCGAGGCCGCGTGCCTGCGGCACGCAACGAGCGAGCAACAACGCCCTGTGGCCCGTGACGCATCGGCCCGAAGGGTGATCTCACCACGCAGCCGCCAGCCGCGTTGCAAATCCTCGCCATAGCAGCGGCTATGGCTGCGGTTTGCGCCTTGCTGGCGACTGTGTGGTGAGTCACGCGAGCGCTCCCATAGCGTTAACAGGCCCTAGTGGGTCGAATTCAACTGGGCGCCAACGAACTTGGCTCGTGGCCTCAAGAGAGAGCCGGACAGGCGCTGCTCCTGAATGTGCGCTACCCAGCCGGCTGTTCGCGCCAGCACGAACAACGCACCCGGTGCATGCTTGGAAAGTCCCAGCGCCCGAGACAGCGCGACGATCGCGAACTCGTGTCTTGGCATGAGGCCGAAGCGCTCCTGCATCTCCTGGGCGAACGCTACCGCGGCGGTGAGCGGCCTGGACTGGTCAGGCCGCCGTTTCGCGACATCCAGAAGATAGACCCCGCGAGGGTCGCCCCTTGGATAGAGCGGGTGCACGAAGCCCGGCACCATGACGCCACGCTCCTGGGCCTGTATGGCGCGCTGCAGGAGGGCTGCCTTCGTCGACTTCCCGTCAAGGAAGTCCCCCACGCGTGTATAGAGACGGCCGATCTCAACTCCGGAACTGGCGCAGATGGCCGAGGCCACGCAACTGTGCAGAGTCCCCCCGCTCGACGCCGAAACACGCGCGGTGAGCGCGCCAGGCGAGAGTTCGTGGTCGGCCAGCAGCGTGAGTATCGACTCCATCGCCTCGTTGTTCTCGGCCGTGGCGGGAACCGACAGCGCCTGCATCAGGCCTTCGACTACCGTCTGTCCGTCTTTCATCGGAACAAAACGCCCCTGTGGAGAGACCAGCCCGCAGCACCCCACCAACGTCTGAACTATCTGCCTGGCCGCGTCAAGCGTGCGCCCTCCCCGGATCCGCTCCGCAACGGTTCCCCGTGCAATGCCCAGGTGCAGCGTGACCAAGGCGAATACCTCGAGGATCTGATCGCTGGCCCGCAGAGCGGGCAGGGCTTCGGTGAGCCGCTTCAACTCGGGAGAGGCCTTTTCCACCTTCCAACTGGGCGAATCCTCGTGCCAGAGGCCGGTCCACAGCAGTTCAGCGACGGTCTCGAACCCCGTGCGCATGCGGGCCAGATCAACTGCCAGACGCCCGCGGTAGCTAGGCCCTTGCGGCGTGATTTCCGTGATGGTTGTCGGGATGATGGGTTCACCCCAGTTCATCGCCGATGCGGCAACGGCGCCGTGCCCCGACCGCGCCAACGAGCGGGCCGCCATGCGCTCGAGGTCGCCGCGGAGGTACAGGCGATCCTTGCGCCCCGACTGCCGGATGCTGCGGATCCAGCCGCGGCTCACATAGGCGTAGAGGGTCTGCTGACGCACCTTCAGGATCCGCATCGCCTCGGGCGCGTCGGCGTAGTCTTTCTTCAGAGCATCGTCCCGATCCACCGCGGTCTCCATGATTGACTTGATCATATGCACTTGCTTGATCAATGTGCAATCGTCAACCTTCACCGAGCAAACCCGGATTGAGGCGCCATTCAAGATTGAACGCCGTGAAGGCCCGCCCTACAGTGGCCCGATCTACTTCTCCCATCGCACACAACGATGAAGTCAACGTTCTGGCCTGATGGCGCGCGCCTCGTCATCTCCGTGTCAATGCAGTTCGAAGCCGGCGCGCAGCCTTCACGCGCTCCCTACAGCCCGTTCGCGGAGATGGATCCCGAAACACCGAACCTGCCGACGGGAAAATGGTTCGAATACGGCATCAAGGAGGGCATACCACGGCTGCTGGACCTGTGGGAACGCAAGAAGATCCGAGTGACCTCCCACATGGTCGGCAAAGCCGTCGAGGCGAGCCCCGGCCTGGCCAATGAGATCGTGCAGCGTGGCCACGAAGCGGCCGCACATGGGCACGTGTGGGAACCACACTGGCGTATGACCGAGGAGCAGGAGCGGCAATCGTACAGCGCCAACGTTGCCGCAATCGAGAAGGCCACCGGCACCAGGCCGGTTGGCTTCAACGCCTTCGCGCTGCGCAACAGCCCGCGCACCCTCGAGATCCTGCAGGACATGGGGTTCCTGTACTACATCGACGACACAAGTCGCGACGAACCGTTCTCCGTGACTGTGGCCGGCAAGCCCTTCATGGTCGTACCCTACACGCGCCGCAACAACGACATCGATCGCTTCCATGCGCTGTCGTTGTCGGCGCAGGGCTACCTGAGCGACCTCCGCGACGAACTGGATGTGTTGTACGCGGAGTCAGGCCGCAGGCGGCGCATGATGTCAGTGAGCCTGCACGATCGCATCGGCGGACAGCCGGCCGTGGTCAAGGCGATAGAGACGTTCATCGACTACGCGCAGATGCTTCCGGGCGTCGTGTTCATGCGCAAAGATGAGATCGCTCGCTGGGCCAGCGAGCAGCCCGACATCCCGCGCGAATAGGCGGAGGCAGGATGTCGATATCCCTGCAGGGGCTGGCACCTTCAGCCAGCGAGTGGGCGCTGCTGGCACTTCGCGTGTGGGTCGGTCTGTGGCTGACCGTCTATGCCCTCCGGTCGAGCTTCGGTTTCTTCCCGAACACGGGCGTGCCCGTCCAGAGCATCCAGGGCACTGCCGAATACATGAATCGCTTTGGCTGGAAGCCCGGCCTTCTATGGGCCTGGCTCTCCACGATCAGCAACCTCGTTGGCGGTCTGATGCTCGCAATCGGTCTGCTGACGCCGCTCGTCGCGGCCAGCTGCTGCGTGCTGCTGACGCTGTCGGCCGCGCACCACGCAAAGAAGGACGGCATCTTCGCGAACCAGAATGGGTACGAGCACTACGCCCTCTGGGCCTTGTGCGCGCTCTACTTCGTGGTGCATGGCGGTGGCCCGTATTCGGTCGACGCCGCACTCTTTGCGACGCGATGAGGACGACAAGCCCCGAACAAGACGATCTCAAAAGGAGAACCGTGTAGTGACCAAGCGAAACGTTGCGCTCATCACGTCCGACTTCATCCTTGACCCGTGGCTCAATCAGATCGCTGAGGAACTGCGAGCAAGAGGCTTCGAGATCATCTCGGGGCCTAAGCAGGCGCCGCCGGCAAAAACCGTGTTCGACAAGCGGGACTTCGGGAGCTTCTTCTCGGCCACTGACCTGATCGTGTCGACTACGCGCTCACTCCTGCCTCGCGATGTCCTTGAGGCTTCACCTCGCCTGCGCGGCGTCGTCTTCCCGACGATCGGCACCGAGTCGATCGACCTGCAGGCCGCCACTGAACTTGGCATCGCCGTGGCGAACGGGCCGACGCCAGAAAACTTCAACTCGATGGCGGAGTCCACGGTGCTGCTCATGCTTGCACTGATGTACGACCTGCACGCGACGGAGCGCGTGCTCGCCGACAACCTGCCCCGACCAACGACGATGCGGGCGCGAATGATGGCAGGCAAGACTGTCGGACTGGTCGGATTTGGCCGCATCGCGCGCGCGGTCGCTGACCGCCTTCAAGGATGGGGCATGCGCATCGTCGCATTCGACCCCTACCTACAGCAAAGCCAAGTTCCCGCCAACGTGGAACTGGTTGACCTCCAAGCGCTGCTGTGGCGCAGCGACATCGTCAGCGTGCACACGACCCTGACCGCAGATACCAAGCACCTCATTAATGAGGCGGCACTCGAGACTATGAAGCGATCGGCGTTCCTGATCAACACGTCCAGAGGCGGCGTGGTCGACGAGAAGGCGCTCTACGCGGCCCTCAAGTCTCATCGTATCGCGGGAGCCGCCCTCGATGCGTTCGAGCTGGAGCCGCTGCCGCCCGACCACCCCTTGCGCGAACTCGACAACGTGATCCTGACCCCTCACATGGTTGGACACACGCAAGAGATCTTCGACGCCATCCCCGGCGCGGCGCTTCAGAACATTGACAGAATCATGGAGGGTCAGGCTCCTCTTTACCTGAGGAACCCGGACGTGCTGCCCATATGGCAGCAGAGGCTTGCTCAACTCGCTTCCTAGGTGGACCACATGTTCGCATTCCTCAGTCGTGTTGTGCGCGGCACCGCCCGGACCGCGCCGCGGCATCCTCGCGACAGCATCGTTCTAGGGGCACCTGAGCGTCTCGTACTGCCGCCGTCACTTTCGACGTCGCGGGACGACAGGGCAGTCGCCACCATCAGGACATCAACCGACCAAGGTGACCCTGTCCGAGAGTTGGCAAGCGACCCTGGCGTTGATGCGATCCACCTTGCGTCAACTCGCCAGCATCTCGCGCGAGAAGTCAGAGTAGCGGCGGAGGCTGGCAAGCACGTCCTGCTCGACCTGTCCACTGCGCCGACTCCCACGGATCTTGATGACATGGTGGGTTCGTGCAAGCGCGCCGGTGTTCAGCTGCTCGCGGCGCACGCGCACAGCTACGACGCGCTTTACCTTCAAACCAAGACGGCGTTGGAGACCAATACCTTCGGCCATGTGCGTCTGCTTCAGGGGCTGAGCTATTCGGAGGATGCCCCCACGTCCGCCACATCAGGCCGCTTGGATCAACTGCACGTCCAAGCGGACGTGGTTAGGTTCTTGACTGGCTCACCCGTCGCGCGCGTGAGGCTTGTTGGCCTGAAGGCTCACGGAGCTTCGCCTGCACGCTACGTTGCACTGTTCTGGTTGCAGTCTGGCGCACTCGCATCCATGACCTATGGGGGCGCTGAAGGCTTCGACTCCGACGAGTGGATTGGGGCCACGACCCGCCAAGGCATGCCGAGCGGGCCGCTGAACGAAATGCTCGTACTGCCTCGGAAGCACACTCACAGCGGCCCGCTGGTTGTCAGCTGTGACAACGCGGACTTGAGGCCGATGCCCGATGGGATTGCGGTCTATGAGAACCGGCGCATGCGGACGCTGCCGATAGCCATCCAGTCACGCTCCAGTGTCGAAGGAATGCTCTGGGAGCTGCGCCGATGGCTATCTGATGCAACGCCGCCACGCTTTGACGGCGCGTGGGCGCGCGACACACAGTGCGTCTGTGCCGCGCTGCGCCAGTCCAGGGATGCCGATGCCGATGTCTGGCTGGCAGACGGCCGATTCGCCCAGACTCGGTCGCCTTTTCCCCCGTTCTTGCCTCCTACATGAGCAAGGCCTGCCGCATCTGTTCCCGCCGCATCGTCCCTGCTGTTACTCGAGCTTGATGTTCATGGGCTGCAGGACTACGCCTAGCGCATCAAGTTGCTTTCGTGCGAAGTCGTCCGTCTGCTGACTGCCGGCCCTCGCGCTGATCGAGAAGCCCATGGCCGCCATCCGAGACGCCACATCCGGCGAACGCATGACGTCGTTGAGGGCAGAGTTGAGCCGATCAACCACCGGCTGCGGGGTAGCCGCGGGTACGCCGACGCTGACCCACACGGGCAGGTCAACGGTGAACCCCTGCTCTGCCATCGTCGGAACATCGGGCAGCGTGTCGATACGACGCGGCGCGGCAACTCCGAGGACTTTGAGTTTCCCGGACTTCACGTGCGGCATCCCGGTGTTCGGGTCATTGAAAAGTGCCTGAACCTGCCCGCCGATCAGGTCAGCCATCGCAGCGGGGGAGCCCCGGTACGGAACGTGGGTCATGGTCAGCCCGGCCTGTCGCATGAACAGCTCCATCGTCAGGTGCACGGGATTGCCCATGCCCGAAGACGCGAAGTTCACGCTGCCCGCAGGCTGCGCCTTAACAAACTTGACGAACTCCTGTACGTTGCTGACCGGCATCGACGCCGGCACGTACAGCACCATCGGAAGCGTCACGAGGGGCGCCACCATCTTGAAATCGCGCCTCGGATCGTACGGAAGTTTTGCGTAGAGGTGAGGATTCAGCGTGTAGGTACCCATGTCCACATTCAACAACGTGTACCCGTCGGCTGACGCAGTCGCGACATCCTTCGCCGCGAGTGCCCCTGCCGCGCCGGCCTTGTTGTCGATGATGACGGACTGGCCCAGATTCTTCCCAAGTGCCTCACCGACTGCGCGCGCTAGTGCGTCCATGCCACTTCCGGCGGGATAGCCAACGACCCAGCGGATGGGCTTGCTCGGGTACGTGTCGCCCAAAGCCGGCAGTGCTGCGACCAATGCAGCGCCAGCTATCGTGCCCAAGATCGATCGACGACTGTTCATAAACGTCTCCATGTTTCTGATGCCGAGACGATAAGAAGCAAGACGCACCAGATCAATCTTGATGACTCCATCAATACGGGAACGACCTTAAATGCACAGCTTCCGGTTTGTTGGCATTCACGTTGACGAATGATCAAGATTGATTAGCGTGCCACCCTTCTCTACCCTGCCGCCCTTCGAGCAACATTTCTGGAGACGGCGATGAAGACGCAGCGTGTGGTGGTGGTCACAGGAGCAGGCCGCGGGATCCCCGCCGCGGTAGTCCGCCGCTTTGCAGCAGAGGGCGCGAGCGTCGCGGCCGTGGACCTCCTGGTTGATCGTGCGAAGCGCGTCAGCGACGAGGTCAATGAACTCGGCGGCGGCCGCGTCATCCCCATTGAGTGCGATGTCCGACAGGGTGCATCCGTCGCACGCATGGTGGATGCAGTTCACGAACAACTCGGGCTCGTGGACGTGCTCGTCAATGCCGCGGGCAGCTACTTTCAGTACAAGTTGCCTCACGAGACGACAGAGGAGGAGTGGGACTCGGTCGTCGACTCGAATTTGAAGGGCGTCTTCCTGTGCTGCAAGGCCGTCTTGCCCGACATGATGTCCATGAAGGGGGGCCGCATCATCAACTTCGCATCGAATGCGGCTCGGTCCGTGGCGACGGCTCTGGGCGTCGAGTACACAGCAGCCAAGACGGGCGTGCTGGGCGTGACGCGTCACATCGCCAAGGAGTACGCCAAGTACAACATCCTCGTGAACACCATCGCGCCGGGGCCAACCAATGTCGACCGCGTGCGGGAAACCACGTCCGACGAGTTCTACGCTGCCATTCCGAAGATGATTCCTCTTGGACGGTACGCTGAAGCGGATGAGATCGCAGCTGTCGTCCAGTTCCTGGCATCGGACGCAGCTTCGTTCGTCACCGGAGCTACCATCGATGCCAACGGCGGCATCATCATGGTTTGAGTTCAACGTCTCAGGCCCGCCGGCGCAATGAGCAGCCAAGCCTTTGTCCCTGACTGACCTCCCCATCGTCCAATATAGCCCTGGCGTTCGACGAGCAGCGCTGCCCATCACGACCTTCGTGCAAGCGGCCTCCTCTGCTGCAGTGATCGGACCGACTGTCGCCGCGCCCGTCCTGCTGTTGCGACTCCAGCTCGGGCCCGCGGCCGTTGGCATCTTCGTTGCGCTGGTCTACTTCGCGGCGATGTTCGCAACTCAGATCGGTGCGTTCGCGGTGAAGAGGTGGGGACCAATCAGGGCCAGTCAGTTGGCCCTGCTCTGTACAGCAGCAGGAATTGCGCTGCTTGCCTCCCCCCTGCTGCCCGTTGTCGCTGTCGGCGCACTGCTGATCGGGCTTGGCTACGGGCCGATCACGCCGGCCAGCAGCCACATGCTTGCCCGCACGACCGATCCCCGGCACTACTCGTTGGTCTTTTCAATCAAGCAGACCGGCGTGCCGTTGGGGGGCGTGCTGGCCGGCCTCATCGTCCCACCAATGGTAGCCCTTGGGGGTGCGGTCGGAGCATTGGCAGGGATGACAGCACTGTGCCTGATTGCCGCGCTCTGCGCCGCGCCACTGGCGCGAGAGCTCGACCGTGACCGCGACGAGCAGACCCCATGGCCAAGGCCGGCTCAAACCCTGCATCCGATGCGATTCGTGGTGGGCGAACCGATGCTGCGCACGCTGGCGCTTTGCAGCCTCATCTTTTCCATCGTCCAGGTGAGCCTCACCTCCTACATGGTGAGCTTTCTTACTGGCGACCTCCACTGGACACTGGTTGAAGCCGGCGCAGCCCTCGCGGCCTCACAGATTGCCGGCGTCGGCGCACGCATCGGGTGGGGCTTTGTCTCGGACAGGTGGTTCGGACCTCGCGTCACTCTGCTCGCCTTGGCAATTGCCATGGCCATCTGCGGGCTCCTCATGCCGCTGATCACTCCTTCCAGTCCCGCGGCACCCATCGTCGTTCTGCTGTGCGTGTACGGCGCCACTGGCGTTGGCTGGAATGGCGTTTACCTGGCGACCGTTGCCAGGATCGCGCCAGCGGGCCAGGCTGCAATCGCCACAGCCGGCACCCTGTTCTTCACGTTCTTTGGCGTCGTCGTGGGGCCTCCTGTCTTCGGTGCGGTCGGCTCTGCCCTGGGCTCACTAGGCTGGGCGTTTTCCCTGCTTGCCCTGCCCTTGATCGCCAGCGTCTGGCTTCTACTGCGCGCAGGCTGGAGCCAGTGACGCTCGCGGGTCCCCGGGCTTCCGCGCCCGGATCGATCTGCTTGCGTTTCTGGGTGCCCTGACGGCGACTCCCTTCAGTCTTCAGGCACTGGTCTTGGCCGCCGCGCGAGGCCGCCGTGTCTGCGGTGCAACCCGAATCCCTCGGATGGCCGAGGCCGACGCCGTGCCATCGCACGGTGTTCGACATGCCGACGTTCCTCAGTGGAACTCCCAATCGGCGCTTCTGTCCCCGTGCGTTGGTCCATTCCACCCATGCCAAAAGGTGCGCCAACGGCCCCACAAATCTACCGCCCAGCACACGACCCAGCTCACGAGAATCCCGGCAGCCGACACAGCCATGACATGAACACCGTACTCAAGAGACTTGACCTTTTACGGCAGGAGCAATCACAAGCGCAGTTGGTGCTCAACGAGGTCATAAAAACATTCCCGTCGGGCGACTCGGCGGTCGTGGCTGTGGATCGCATGTCCCTCACCGTGGCCCCGGGGGAGTTCGTTTCGATCATCGGCCCAAGCGGATGCGGCAAGTCGACGGTCTTCAACATCGTGGGAGGCCTGCTCGGCGGCTACCAAAGGTCGGTGACGGTCGGTGGCGAAAGAGTCTCAGGCCCTCATCCCGGCATCGGCATGGTGTTCCAGGAGGAGTCGACCTTCCCGTGGCGCACGGTGCTGGAGAACGTCGCGTTCCCGCTCGAGGTCAAGGGAATGCCGAAGGCTCAGCGCCTTGACCGCGCAAGACACTTCGTGAAGCTTGTGGGACTAGAGGGCTTCGAAGGCAGCTACCCCAACCAGCTTTCAGGCGGACATGCAGGCGTACTTTGTCAAATCGGGGCGCTATACCGCAGGTGTGGCCACGCGGTACGACCCATCCACGGTGCTGACTGCGAAGGGCGACCACCAGGGGCTTGCCACTGGATTCACCATTGGCATGCGCTTCCACTCCGCCCCCGTGATCCGGCTGGCCGACGCGAAGCCGCTGCAGCTCGGACACTGTGCCCGCGCCGACGGTGCGTGGCGGATCTTCGCGTTTGCCGACCCAGGCGGCAGGTTGGCGCGCGAGCTGATGTCGTACCTGGACGAGTCACCGAGTTCACCGATTCGCCGCTGCACGCCGGCCAGCGCTGACCTCGACAGCGTCATCGACGTGCGAGCAGTGTTTCAGGAGGGCCATCGTCAGGTCGCCGTTGACGCCCTTCCGTCAATGCTGCTGCCGCGCAAGGGCCGATTCGGCCTGGTCGACTACGAGAAGGCCTACTGCCCGGACCTCTCGAAGAAGCCCGACATCTTCGACCTCCGAGGCATCAGCCGCGCGACTGGCGCTGTGGTGGTCGTGCGTCCGGACCAGTACGTGGCAAACGTACTCCCGTTGGACGCACACTCCGAGCTTGAAGCTTTCTTCGAACGGTTCCTACTCGATCGTCAACCGGCGGTGGCGGCGCGCGCTTGATCACGCCACAGGTTCCACGGCCGGTCGATCTGGCCTTCCGTGCTGCGCATGGCGGCCTCCGACTCGGCCGTGGTCAGCGCCTCGACCTCGCCGAGCTGCTGTGCCTGAAGCTGAAGCCTGGCGTTCACCTCGGTGTAGTACGCCCGGTAGACGGCGAGGCGGACTGACTCGGCTACAACGGTGCAGCCGTGCCCACGCATCAAGACCACACGCGCGTCGCCCAGGCGGCTCGCAAGGGCGGTACCGAGAGGACGATCCCGAATCAGAATGTCGCTACCGTCGCCGACCGCGTCCCGAATCTCAAACAGAGGCGCGCCAGCACCCAGGAAGCCGCTCATATGGCACACAGGCCTGAATCGCGTGCCTCTGGCCACGGTGAAAGGAATCACGGCCGGCGAATGGTTGTGCACCACAGCCATCACGTCAGGCCGGGCTCGATAGATCTCGCTATGGATGAAGCGCTCGAGGTACAGACGGGGCGGATTTGACCCGAGTGCTTCGCCCGTTGCCACGTCGTACTCTACGAGGTCGGATGCCGTCACGAGCCCTGGAGCCAGGTTACGCGCTAGCAGGAAGTTGTTAGGCTTCTCAGGGTGACGACCACTGACATGCCCGAACGCATCGCAGACGCCAAGGTGCGCGAGAATCCTGTTCGCATCGACTAGATCTTCGATCAGGCTTTCGACAGGTGATTTCATCGTGTCAAGGTATCCCGTGTTAATGGCACGTCGACTGCGCGACCAACCTTTCGCTGCTGCGCCCGCAGGAGAAACTAATGTACCGAACACTTTCGCTCGTACTCGCATTGATTGTTGATTTCACCTCCCCCGTCCACGCACAGGCCGAATGGCCGGCCGCCAAGCCGGTGTCGGTGATCGTGCCTTCGTCGCCCGGCGGCGGCACCGACGCCTATGGCCGGATCCTCGCGCAGGCGCTGACTGAGCAGCTCAAGCAGACCTTTGTGGTCGAGAACAAGCCCGGCGCCAGCGGCGCGATCGGGGCGGCGCTGGCCGCGCAAGCGCCGCCCGACGGCTACACGCTGCTGGTGGCGTCGAACTCATCGCTCGGCATCAACCCGGGGCTGTACAAGACGCTGCAGTACGACGTGTGGCGCGACTTCGCACCCGTCACGCGCGGCGTGATCGCGCCGATGGTGGTGGTGGCGCACCCCGACGCGAAGGTGAAGACGCTGGGCGAGCTGGTCGATCGCGGCAAGAAGGAACCCGGCGCCCTCTTCTACGGCAGCGCCGGCACCGGCAGCCCGCTCTACATCGGCATGCGCATGCTCGAGGAGGCGAGCGGCGCGCGCTTCAACCATGTGCCGTACAAGGGCGCCGGTGCGGCCTACGTCGACCTGCTGGGTGGGCGCGTGCAATTCATGCTGACCGACCTGGCCTCGGTGCGCCAGCACATCGACGCCGGCAAGCTGGTGGCGCTGGCCGTCACCGACAAGACCGCGTTGCTGCCCAAGACGCCCACGTTCGCCGAAGCCGGCGTGCCCAACTACAGGGCTTTCACCTCGTTCTCGGTGATGCTGCCGGCCAAGGTGCCGCCCGCACTGGTGACGCGCATCGCCGCCGAGGTGGCGCGCGCGATGCGCAACCCCGCCACCGCCGCCAAGCTCGAGCAGCAGTCGCTGCTGCCGGTGTTCGACACGCCCGAGCAATTTGCGGCGTCGCTGAGGGACGAGCAACAGAACTGGGCCTCGTTCATCAAGCAGCACGGGATCACTGGCGAGTGATGCGCGCCAACACTCAAGCTAGTTCTGCCTTCGCTGACACACGGCCTAGCTTCTCAACTGGCTGAGGATCATTGCAGGCCAGGCGCAGCCGACGGCAGCGCGCCTCGACCGACTTGCACTCAGCACTCAACAGTCGATCACTGCGCTCCAGAGATCGAGGCCATGAGAGCAGGCATCTCTTCGTAGGTGCGAAACCAAAGCACGTTGATGCCGAGAACATTCGCGCATTCGCGCCCTGCTCTTCCAGAAGTCTCGCAAGGCTGTCGAGCTTGTCGTCGCCACCGAGGTCGGGCAACTTCTTCAGGATGTAGTGGTTCCTGGCCTTGTCGGTGCTCTTCCTCGAGGAGACGTCGAGCAAGCGTCTCAGGTTTGGATCCGTGAGGCTGACGCCGACGAATAGGCAGGTGTTGCGTGTACTTGGTCAGCTGAATCAGGTTCGACCAGCTGAACGGATCAAGGAACTGACCGTGATAGGCGTCTTCGCTGAAGACGACCTCGCTGGGTTCGGGATCCTTCCTTGAACTCGCCCGCCTCCGCCGACACCCCTCCGCTGCGCTTCCTCCGGCCGAGGGGCCACTCTCCGCTCGCCGCTACGCTGCCGGGGCCACCTCATTGCAAGGGATGCCCGCCGCATCCGTCGCCGCTGGCACAGCCGAGCGCTTTCGCGACGGATGACTTAACGGGGACGTCTCTGCCACGGCGACATATCATCAAGTGCATGGAGACGCTGTCTAGTCCCGATCGAACGAATGCCTTTGACGCAGAGCTATCCGTTCCATGGGGTCCTTTCCAGTCTCTTTTGCCGGTGGGTAGGTTGGTGGGTGTGGGGGTAACATGGTTCGGAAGGCCCCGCCAATCCTAGGGTTCTTGGGGACTCCCTACCGCTCGATCACCAATCCGGTTTCCTTCATCAACCGCGACCAGCGGTCCATCTCGTCGCGCATCACCTCCCCGAATGCCGTGGGAGACGAGGTCTGGATGTGCGGCCGGTGGTGGTTGTAGTCCTCGCGCAAGTTGCCGATGACGCTGCGCATGTGGCTCAGGCTGGCGAACCAGTGCTGCGACAGGCACTCGTCGCGGAAGCGGCTGTTGAAGCTCTCGATGTAGGCGTTCTGCACCGGCTTGCCGGGCTGGATGAAGCGCAGCTCGACGCCGTTGCTGGCCGCCCAGGTCTGCATCGTCCTGCCCGCGAACTCCGGGCCGTTGTCGGTGCGGATGACCTTGGGCAAGCCGCGTTCGGCCTTGACCTGGTCGAGAAGCACTGTCCAGGCATCATTACCCAAGTGTCGACAGGCGGCCGCTCCGGTGCGGGTTGCGAGCGGGGGGCAATGCTGTCGCTGAAGCCGGGCATGGCGTCCCTGACTACCGGGTCAGTTAACTTTCCGACGCGGGTCTATGACAACGCGCCAGACCTTGTGGAATGGCTCGCCGCCGAGATGCAGAAGTACAGCGTGAAGCCCGAAGTTGAGGCGTTCGACCTGTCGATGATCTTCCAGGCGGTGAATATGGAGCGCGAGGGCAAGATCACAGGTCCATTGCACGTGCAGTTCGTGATGGGCGTGAAGAACGCCATGCCAGTCGATCGGGAAGTATTCGAGTTCTACGTCAAGACCCTGAAGCGCCTCGCTCCGGATGCGACGTGGACTGGTACGGGAATCGGGCGGGACCAACTGAAGCTCGCCAAGTGGTCGCTGGAGTTGGGCTCATTGCCGCACTGGCCTTGAAGACAATGTCCGCCTCGACAAGGATACGTTGGCCCCATCGAATGCCGCCCTCGTCAAGCAGGTGGTCGACCTTTGCGAGGAGAACGGTCGCCACGTCGCATCCGTTTCTGACGCAAGGCGGCTACTGGGCCTTGCCGCAGTGGCGTGACGTTCGCACAGCCTTGAGCCGCCCAGCACGCCTGGGTCCTGACTGCGAGTTTGGCTCGACGTCGTCATCGTCGCGGCGACGTTGCCGCAACATGTGAACGACCGTTTTTCAATTGTCTGACGGGCTGTTGTGGGTGGCGGGCCGCCGGTCGGCTGGTGTCAGCGAACAGCCGGTGACCGGCGGGCTGCTGACGCTCAGCTCGGTTGTGCGAACACACCTTGCTGGCCGATCGCCGGTGCCGGTGAAAGGCCGATTCGAAGGATCTCAGTTCGGCCCGGGAAACTGACCGTCGATGGTGATCAAGTGCGCTGACCACGCCAGACCCGTTTCCTGGTGTCATCCGGCACCATCGTGGAACGCATGGTTGGCGCATCAACTCCTTGGCCGGACGGACAGCCTGATGCAGCACTCGTCAGCGGCCTTAGTAGTCGCAATCGGGATCTACAGTTTGGGCCTGCCATCCTCGGTCGACGGAGCCCGCGCGCCCACGAACACTCAGTTGTTCGCGCGCTCGGGCAAGAGTGGCAAACCGTGGTCAGTACACCAGACCCATGCCGACGGGCAACTGGCCACCACCTTCTCCTTGAGCGATTTCTCCTTCACGTCCGCCAACGGGCTAAGCACATGAAGTGGCAGCGGTACCTTGCCGCAGTCCAACAGCAGTACGTTCGGAAAGGCGGCAGACGTCCTTGCGTCGTACTGCAGGGGCTTCATGAATGCCCGCTGTTCGCGCTGGAGTGCCTCGATCAACGGAAGTTCCTGCAGGCCAGCCAGAGGGATCCACTGATCGGTGGTCAACATCATGCTCAGGGTGTCCACCTGATAGGTGTGCTCGCGCTTCGCGTAGATCAGCGCGGCCATCATGACGCGCGGTTTCCTTGCCACGTCGGCATCGCGCGCTTGGAGGATGGCGCCATAGCTTCGCTCGACGCGTTCCCAGGCCTTGCCCTCGATGTACAGCGCAACGTCGGGCATGTGCTTGACGATGATCCTGCGCCCATGTTTCGTCGGGTCAGAGCCGTTGTATTCGCCGACGAGGATGGCCATCTTGAACTGCACGGCATCTTCGGGCGACAACAGCAGGGCCAGCTTCTTGCGCCGGCGCTCGCCGATCTCGTCCTTGCACCCCGCACGAAACGGCTCCGGCACGTACAAGCGCTCGTCGAGCGCCGCACCCTTCAGCAGTACACCCCGCGCTGCCTCGGACAGGTACTTGTGCAGCACGCCCTGATTGCGCCTGCCTTCCATCGCCGGGTACCAGCGGTTGAATCCTGCTCGCTCGTACAGGTAGTGCAAGAGCGCCCGCAGGCTCATCTGCTTGCGCGGTGCATGCACTTCCGCCGGATCCGCGACCGCCTCGCCGCGCAGCCTAGAACTCCCCGGCATCCTCGAGATCGGGAAATCGGTACGTACCTCGACCTGATCGGGCGAGTGCTCGATGATGGCCTCGCCGAGCAGTTCACCGAGCCCCGACATCCCGGGCTCCGGCTCGAACGACGCGCAGGTCGGATGGTGCTGGTTCCCGGTGTCGGGCATGCGCTTGATGACGTACTCGGCATGCTTGGCGATGTACATCTCGACGCCGCCCGCCACGCACATGCAGCGAGGCCGTTCCGAGGAGTCATAGACCCGCGCCAGACCGGCCTGCAGACCCGGATCGCCGGGCGCATAGGTGCGGCCTTTGATGAAGTACCTGGCCGGCTCCATCGCGCCTTGACTGTCGCCAACCTTGACGGCGCTGTTCACACCAGCTCGCGGGCCAGTGTCTCGAGCGGTCGCCGGTCGGTTCCCAGCAAACGCCGGACGGCCCGCGGGCTCGACAGCCCGAGCAGTTCTCCGACTTGAGCGCCTTCGGCGCCCTTGTCGGCGAGGCGTCTGGCCACCACACGCCTGGCGGACTGCGAGGTCACGCCTATCCACCCGGCACGCGTGAAGATCGAGCGCAGCGTCGCGATCATGAGTCGGCACGTCGCTCGCGAATCATCGGGCCCACGGTCCGTGACTTCGAAGCGCCGGCCGGTCTCGGTCAGGAACAATGCACTGCGTGGGTCGAGGCCCCGGTACGCACCATCGCCGCTCGAGCCCGCAATGCCGAGCTTGCGCCGTGAGCGCTCGACCAGATACGCATCGACCGCCGCGCAGGCGCGCGACGACGTGAAGAAGAGCGGCCGGCCTCGCCCGTTCACCGCGACCTCGGGGCGCATCTCGGAACTCTCCCGCACGCTGCCGTCGGGGTTCAGGTAGTCGCGCACCTCGAGGCGGGCGATCTCGATCGGCTTCGCTCCGGTGCAGAACAGCACGAAGATCAGCGCCACGTCCCGGTTCGCGTTTTCGCTGCGCTGGCGCACGCGGGCGGCGCCGGCGGCGATCTCTTCCGGGCCCAGCGTCGTGCGCTTCGGTCTGGCCACGCCGGGCGTGTAGTCGTCGACCGCGCGCAGCACCGGTTCACGAAACTGCCGCAGCCGTGGCAGGCATGACAGCGCATCCTCGTCCAGTTCCGGAATGCCTCGCTCGCGGGCCACCTGAAGCAACAGGGCCTTGATCGTGCGTTCCACGGTCGAGCGCCCCAATCCGTATGGCGCACCGGCCTCTCGATAGGTCGCGCCGTCCTGCAGGACACTGGCCAGCATCGTCCTAGCCTTGGCGATCGTCTCCGGCTTCATCGGGGTGTTCCGTCGGCTGAGTGAACTCCGCGCCGGATGTATATGCCGGCTGCCTGTCGGGCTCAGTGTTCTCCGGTGGGAAGCCGCCCGCCAGCGGAAATCCCGCCTTTCTTGCCCCCGGTTTCGACCCGACGAAGGTGGCCGGGCCCGGCGACGAAGACCACGCGCAGCGGGACGAGTCGCGCCAAAGTGAGCATGCGACGGTCAGCATCGACCCCTACCGTCGACGATTGCCTTCCGACATACTGTCCGCGCACCCTCAGGCATCAGCCCGTGCCGCCCTGCTTCCGAGCGGTGGCGCTCCGACGCGAGTCGGCGTTAGCGGTCGTGACCCGCACCCGCCTGTGCGCCCCATGATTTCACGGCGCGCACGACCTGCAAGAGATCGGCCAGTGGCGCTCCCTGAACGCCGGGCCCATCCGTTCCCGAGCCCAGCACGCGAGCGCTGACCAAGACCGACTGCCGGTCTGGTCATCAGCGCGTGCTGCCTCTGCTCGACCCCTCCGAGGTCGTTCGCCGTGCGGCGACAACGACCGAATCCTCCCAACCGGGGAGCTCACGCTCCCCTTGGGGGACGTGCGCTCTCCACACCCCTGGAGAACCACATGGCACCAAAGGCCACGCAGGCATCCCTCTGGCCGCCGGGCTTCGACATCGACAGCCCTGCCTATCCCGATCTCTTCGGAGCTTCCGAGGAAGTCACGACAGCGCCGTCCACCTTCACGGGCGACGCACCCTCGTCGGAAACGACGCAAACCGGCACGGCACCGGAACTGACGCGGCCCTGGCGCCCAACGACGATCCAGGCTGCCAACCAGCCTGCGATCGCATGGCCGCAATGGCCACCGTCAGCGCTCGACGATCTCGAAGGGCAGGCGACGAAGTTCCGCGCCAACCTCGAGGCCATAGACGTGCTGCGCGGAATCGAGAAGGACGCACGCGCGCCCACTGAAGATGAACGCGCCGCGCTGCTGCGCTTCACTGGTTGGGGCGGCATTCCGGCGAGCTTCAACCTCGACAGCGACGATGCGCCGTGGAAGCAACGGGCGCAGCAGTTGCTCGATGTGCTCCAACCTTCGGAGTACGAGTCGGCCAAGGCCTCGGTCAACAACAGCCACTACACCGAACCCTTCGTCATCCGCTGGATCTGGACCGCCCTGCGCCGCCTGGGTTTCGACGGCGGCCGCATCCTCGATCCGAGCAGCGGCATCGGCCACTTCATCGGCTGCATGCCGCCCGACATCGCCACGCGAAGCCGCATCACCGCGGTCGAACTGGACGATGTCGCCGGGCGCATCCTCGAGGCGGTGTATGGCCCGCTCGGCGTGGATGTCCGCATCCAGGGCCTCGAATCCGCGGCGCTGGCGGACTCGTCCTTCGATCTGGTCGTGTCGAACGTCCCGTTTGGCGACTACCAGGTCAGCGATGGTCGCAACCGGCCCTACAGCCGATTCAGCATCCACAACTGGTTCGTCGGCAAGGCGCTCGACCTCGTGCGCCCGGGCGGGCTGGTGTGCCTCATCACGTCGGCCTGGTTCCTCGACCAGCGCGACGAGTCGGCGCGGGCCCAGGCGGCGTCAATTGCCGACCTGGTCAGCGCCGTCCGTCTGCCGCAAGGCAGCTTCTCGCGCCTGGCGTCCACCGACGTCCAGGCCGACATCGTGGTACTGCGCAGGAGCACGCCGGGCGAAACACCCAACCTGGAGTGGATCGATCTCGACTTCGTGCCTGACGAGTTGCGCCATCCGCGCTGCCAGGACAAGTACATGCAGTTCAACGCCTGGTACGCGGCAAACCCGCACAACGTGCTCGGCCTCATCGACAAGGTGACCCGGGGCTACGCGCCGGTGCCCACCGCCGTCCTCGACGGCGATCTGGAAGCGGCGCTGCAGCAGGCCATCGACCTTATCCCGAGCGGCGCCTACATGCCGATGCCGGCACTGTCCGCGGCATCGAACCTCGCGGTGACCACGGCCATCGCTCCCGAAGGCGCACGTCCCGGCAGCTTCGTGCTGCATGGCGGGCGCACCCATGTCGCCCAGCACGGCGAACTCGTCGACGTCCACGACAGGACGAACAGCACCGTGCGCCAGCGCATCGCCGGCATGTGCGACATCCGCGACCGCGCACGCAAGCTCCTCGCCGCTCAACTGGACGACGTGAGCGACAGCGCGCTGGCGGACCTGCGACGTGGCCTGAACGGCAGCTACGACAGGTTCGTCGCCAAGCACGGCTGCCTCAC
>Ga0075160_10000072_pt1 | contig 56355 bp, 50 predicted proteins | sample JI91814C2DNA_FD_70969 | JGI IMG/M metagenome (GOLD analysis project Ga0075160, IMG submission 70969) | Wastewater effluent complex algal communities from Wisconsin, to seasonally profile nutrient transformation and Carbon sequestration -... | ecosystem: Engineered > WWTP > Effluent > Algae... | reverse complement strand
TGTACTGCGTGCCACAACCGCCGCCAAAAGTGACGCCCAGTCGGCCATTCCATCCATCGCTCACCACGCCTGCGCTCGCCGGATCATCCAGCACCGCAATGCGATAGATCGAGCGGTTGATGACCCCACTTTCGACGCGGACGATGTAAGGCACGCTGCGCCCATCAATGGTCGTCGCCATCGCGAGGTCAGTCGGCCGCGCATTTCTGTCGGTCAGCGCCTTGAACTGCGTCGCGCTCGGCCCCGTGCCCACGGCCGGACCAGTCGACTTGTAGAACCATTCGAGCTTCGTCGGCACCGAGCAGTTCTCGTCCAGCGGCTCGCCGAGGCCGGACTCAACCGTGCGGCACTCATACGGCGTCATGTGCGGGCCCGAGAGGATCGGCCCTTCGATCGGATGGTTCACCAGCGCCTGGCTCACCGAATATCCCGTCGGCCCGCGCGCCTGCAGCCAGTTCGCGCCGACATCGAGGTTGGAGACAACGCCACGCAACGTATTGCTCGGCTGGTCGAACTTCAGCGGCGTCGCCAGCTGCCGCCCGTTGAGCGACAGCTTCAGCTCGCTGGCCATCGCGCCGTCGCTCGCGCGCACCTCGACGAGCGCGTCCCCGCCCGAGACGAGATCATAGCGCGAGGAGAGAACCTTGATTTCGATCTTGCCCTGCACAACCGGATTGCCCGATTGAGACAGCGCGGGCGCTGCGACCAGCGAGACCACCGCCATCACGCCCGCAGCGCACCCGGCAAGCACACGCATCCTGACATTGGACATTGGTTTTCCCTCCCGAGGACAGTTTCTTTTGGGAGGGAGTGTAGCTGCGGCGCGAAACTTGTCGCGCACAAATCGGTGATCCGAACCCCTGTCGGATCAGAGGTCTGAAGCGTCAAAGCCCGTTGATGGCTGGTTGGCGCAAGGTACTTCAGCCAGCTTCCTGCCGTTCTGGGCTGCCGCCATCACGACGATCTCGGCCCACTGAACCTTCCAGGCAGCATCTGGCGCACCGTCGAACCAGAACCGTATCAATCCTGCATCTTCGTCGAGCCTGAAGAAGCGGACAGGCACTGTCCACCTTTCCGCGACGGTCGATCCGAACGCACGCGGATGCCACGCATAGTTCGGCGAAACATCATTCGGGTCAGTCGGACCAAAGCAAAGCTGAGGCAGATCAACAATCTGCCTGCCCCACACGCCCACCATGTGATTGTCCATCTGGTGGACGCCGTGCGTGCAAAGCTCCTGCACCTGCCGACCATCATCAACCTTGATCGACTTCAGCTTCCAGCCGGCGTCGATCATGGATCGGGCATCGCAGACTTGCGGTCCGGTGTTCGGAACGCCGTACAGAAGATCGCTCGGCTTTCGGTTGTCGCGGGTGGTCATGAACGTCTGGCCGACGAACTTGCGCTCGCTGAATGACCTCCAGGAACAAAAGCGGCGGTTGGACTGAAACTCGCTGGCGATGTCTTCAACGGTGGCGTCGGCCGGTGCTGTGGCTTCGAAGAAGCACCAATCAAGCACACTTGGAGACAGCTGGGATTCGTCGGTCACCGGCGCTTCGCAGGCGGCGAGCATCAGACAGGCGAATGAGATTGCCGCAAGCCGTGACATGTCTAGCCCCCAAGGGCTTCAACTATCGCCTTCGGGCTTTGCGATCAATGCGGACTATTCGGAGAGAACCGCAGGCGCGGAAATCGCCGCCGTCTGCGCCGCTGCGTCAGGCACGGCGTCGCGGCCGGACATGTCCTGCATGACGTACCACGCGCCCGCCATCGCCATGACGGCGAAGGTGAAAAGGATAGAGGCCTGGTGCATGGCGGTCTCCGGATCCAGACCCTCGCGGGATGCGAAGGTTAGCGCCCGATAACCGTGCCAAAACCTGCTGAATCTTTCCTTGAGATCGCCGGTGAAAATGCCTGCTTCACTGCTAAAGCAGGAAGCTGGTGGCTGCAAAACCGAGAATGATGATCGCGATCATCGCCACACCCACCAGTTTGGCGTGCTTGCGCATCAATTGTTGCGCCAGCGGACCGGCGAACCAGAAGAGCAGGCCGAACGCCGCAAAGCGCAGCACACGCCCGAACAACGCGACCGGCAGAAAGATCCAGAACGGGAACCCCGTCGCGCCCGAACCGATGCAGACCAGCTTGAACGGTATCGGCGTCACGGCGCCGAGGAAGATGATCCACGCGCCATTGAGCCAGTCGATCTGGATCGCCGCGCGCAGGGTGGCGAACTCTTCTTCCTGCCCGAACATCGCGACAATCGGCTTGCCGATCACCTCATAACCGAACACGCCGATCAGGTAGCCAATCAGCCCGCCGAGAACGCTGGTAAGCGTGCCTACGAGAACGACGAGCGGAATCTTCTTCCGGTTCGCCGCCATCATCGGCAGCGCCACCGCATCGACCGGCAGGGGCAGGATGGCGCTCTCGGCGATCGACACGATCGCTAGCAGGCCCATCGCCTGGTTCGACCCAGCCAACCGCTCGGCCTTCTCGCCGAGCGTTTCCCTGCGCCTCGGTGCGTCGGCGGCGGGAGCAGGCGCGGCGTCGGAAGCATCGACCACAACCGCCGATGACCCCGCCTCGCTCGTGGACATGTCGCGCCCTTCCCTCAACCTCTCCGATCTAGGAAGGGCGCGCCCAAACGGTCAAGCAGCCGCGCCCCAGGATGGAGCGCGGCTGCTGATAACGTTTGTATCAGGATACGGACTACTCGAGACGGCGTTCGATAAGCTCGACCTGGAAGCACTCGATCTGGTCGCCTTCGCGGATGTCCTGGTAGTTGGTGAAGGCCATGCCGCATTCCATGCCCTGCTTCACTTCCGGGACTTCGTCCTTGAAGCGCTTCAGGGTGGACAGCGTGCCCTCGTGGATCACCACGTTGTCGCGCAGCAGGCGGACGCCCGAACCACGACGCACGAGGCCCTCCGACACACGGCAACCGGCAACCTTGCCAGCCTTCGAGATGTTGAAGACCTGCAGGATTTCCGCATAGCCCAGGAACGTCTCGCGGCGTTCCGGCGCCAGCATGCCCGACAGCGTGTTCTTCACGTCGTCGATCAGGTTGTAGATGATCGAGTAGTAGCGGATCTCGACGCCTTCACGTTCGGCAAGATCGCGCGCCTGCTTGTTGGCGCGGACGTTGAACGCGATGATCGGCGTACCGGCCGAGATGGCCAGCTGCACGTCGCTCTCCGAAATACCGCCCACCGCGCCGAGAACCACGCGTGCGCGGACCTCGTCGGTCGACAGTTTCTCGAGCGACTGCGTGATCGCTTCCACCGAACCCTGGACGTCGCCCTTGACGAGGAAGGTTGCTTCCTTGAGGCCGCCACCGGCGGCCGTGCCGCCTTCCTTGAGACGCGCGAGCATCTGGTCGAGCGAGGTGCCCGGACGGGCTGTCGGGCCCGACTTGTTGCGCTTGGTGCGGACACGATAGTCGGTGATCTCGCGGGCGCGGGCTTCTGAATCGACAACCACGAACTGGTCGCCCGGATCGGGCGCGCCATCGAGGCCGAGGACTTCGACCGGCGTCGCCGGAAGAGCCGTATCGACCAGCTGGCCGCGCTCGTTGTTGAGCGCCTTGACCCTGCCCCACTGGGCGCCGGCGACAACGATGTCGCCACGCTTCAGCGTGCCACGCCGGACGAGAACCGTCGCGACCGGGCCGCGGCCCTTGTCGAGCTTGGATTCGATAACGACGCCGTCGGCGTCGCGATCCGGGTTGGCCTTGAGCTCGAGGATTTCGGCGAGCGCCGAGATCGTCGCGGTAAGTTCATCGAGACCGGTCTTCTTCAGCGCGGAGACGTTCACGGCCGGCGTCTGGCCGCCCATGGCTTCCACCTGAACGTCGTACTGCAGCAGCTGCGTCAGCACGTTCTCCGGCTTGGCGTCGTGCTTGTCGACCTTGTTGACCGCCACAATGATCGGCGCGCCGGCCGATTTCGCGTGCTGGATCGCCTCGATCGTCTGCGGCATCACACCGTCGTCCGCCGCCACCACGAGGATGACGATGTCGGTGGCGTTGGCGCCGCGGGCGCGCATGGACGAGAAGGCCGCGTGGCCGGGCGTGTCGAGGAAGGTGATCTTCTCGCCCGTCTTCAGCTGCACCTGATAGGCGCCGATATGCTGGGTGATGCCGCCCGCCTCGCCCGACACAACGTCGGTCTGGCGCAGCGCATCGAGCAGCGAGGTCTTGCCGTGGTCGACGTGGCCCATGACGGTCACGACCGGCGGACGCGGCTCGAGATGTTCGTCATGGTCGTCCAGACCATCAAGGCCGATCTCGACGTCGGATTCCGCCACGCGTTTCACGGTGTGGCCGAATTCCTCGACGATCAGTTGCGCCGTGTCGGCGTCGAGCACGTCGGTCGAGCGAACGAGTTCGCCCTGCTGCATCATGAACTTCACGACGTCAGCCTGACGCTCGCTCATGCGGTTGGCGAGATCGGCAACCGTGATCGATTCCGGCAGCACGACTTCGCGCGAGACTTTCTCGCCCGCGCCGCCGGCCATTTTGAGGCGACGGTCACGCTCGCGTTCACGGGCGCGTTTCACGGCGGCGTAGGAACGCTGCTTTTCCTCATCGTCGCCAAGGGCGGCCGAGATGGTCAGCCTGCCCTGACGGCGTTTGGGTTCATCCTTGCGCGCGGGGCGGACTTCGCTGCCGCCGGGGGCATCGTCGCCGCTGGTCTTCACGCGTTTGACGCGGCCACCGAGCTCGCTCAGCGGCGTCAGATCATCCGTATCGAGCGGGACAAGCGGGCGGGGTCCGCCAGCGGGGCCACGGCCCGGAGGGCCGCCGGGACCACGCGGACGATCGCCGCTGAAACCACCCGGACGCGCAGCGCCGCCAGGTCCGCCCGGCGGACGCGGTCCACCCGGACCACGCGGGCCAGCATCAGGACGCACGCGAACAGCGCCACCGGGGCCGCGCGGAGCCGCAGTGCGGTCGCCGCTGAAACCACCAGCGCCAGAACGGGGCGGAGCGCCACGCGCCTCGCGCGGTGCGCCACGATCGGGACGCACGCCACGATCAAAGCGGCCGCCGTCGCCGGCATCTTCTTCAGGCTCGGCCGGGCGGGCAGCGCCCGCTTCGAGGCGGCGCTTTTCTTCTTCGGCAAGGCGCTTGGCTTCTTCGGCCCGGCGCTTGTTGGCTTCGTCGATCGCTTCCTGTTCGGCGCGGCGGCGTTCCTCGTCGGCGCGGCGCAGCGCGATGGCGGCCTGGCGCGCCTTGAGTTCAGCTTCCGAGAGGCCGGACTTCTGGATGGCTTCCTGAGCGGGCGTCAGCTGCTGCGAAGGTCTCTCGATGACCTTCTCGGGCTCGGGACGGACAACCTTGGGGTTTGCGCCCGGTGTGACCACCACGCGCTTTTTCTTCGTCTCCACCACGACGTTCTTGGAACGCCCGTGGGAGAAGCTTTGCTTCACAGTGCCAGCGTCCGCGCGCTTCAGCGTAAGCGGGCGGCGACCTGTGTTGTCCGAGTCCTTCGTATCCGTCATTCACTCACTTCGGTTGCAGTCGTTCGGCAGGTGCCGTTCGGTTTGAGCCCGCGGGACCGGAGGGTTTCCCTCCCGGGCCCATGGACCGGATCAGATCGTATTCTCGTCCCGAGAGCCCGTCTCGGAACCGGGAGCAGGCTCCCATCCCGGCAGCCAGACGCGCCGGAACCCGGAAAGCCTTCCAAGCTCCCCCATCCAGGCGTGCGCTATTGGGCCAAGTTTGACGCAAGCGTGTATCACACGGTCGCGCCCCAAGGCCATGCCCAATTCGACGCCCGAAAAACAGCCAGCAACAGGGGGAAGCCGGCCAATATCGTCAGTTTCTGCAGGCTCCCCAGCACCATCCTCGGGGTCCAGTTCCAGATCGGGACCGTAGATCGCTTTCGCAAGGCCAAGCACCTTGTTCCGCTGATCTTCGGAGGCGTCCGTCGCAGTAATGAGACAGCCGGGCCGGGCATCGCGGATCGCCTCGCGCACCTGCTCGAAGCCTAGCACCAGGTTCCCTGCCCGCCGCGCCATTCCCAGCATGTCGAGACAACGGCGCGCCAGCAGCGCCTCGACCTGCCCCGCCATGTCGGCCGGAACCGTGACCTGACGCTTGAACGCGCGCGGAAAGGCGCCGCGTGTCGCGGCCAGTTCGATCGCCTCGCGACTTGCCGTCACCCAGCCGCCCCGGCCGGGCAGCCGCGCTGCGATATCGGGCGTCACCACCCCATCGGGCGCCACAACAAAGCGGATCATCTCGAACGGCGAACGCCGCTGCATCGTCGCGATGCAGCGGCGCTCTGGCGTTTCCTTGGTCGAAGCGAACGCGCCTCCCTTGCCGGCGCGGGGCGGACCCGCGTCGGTTTCAGGGGCGTCGATGCCGCCTAGCGCGTCATCACTGTTCGGTTGAGCCGGCATTGGCCCCCTTGATGTTGAACAGTTCCTCGCCGCGGCTGCGGGCGGTCCCGGCCGGAGTGTCGGAAGCTGCATCGAGTTCGGCTTCTTCGGCGTCCAGCGCAGCAGCGCGAGCCGCCAGCGCATCCTGCAGCGCCTGCGGTTCGACCCAGCCGGCCGCAACGCGCGCCTTCAGGATGAACAGCTCGGCGTCGTCGCGCGACATCTCGGATTTCTCCAGCAGGCCCGCCACGAATTTCGGCTTGCCGTCCGGACCCGGCTCTTTCCAGCCGACGAGGTCGTCCGGCACCAGGCCGGCGAGGTCTTCGAGATTCTTGACGCCGTTCTCGCCGAACTTGACCGCCATCTGCGGCGTGACGCCTTCCATCCCGGCAACTTCGTCGGTGACGCCCAGCTCCTTGCGCTTGGCGATCAGCTCGGCCGTCAGCTTCTCGAGGTATTCACGCGCGCGCTCCTGCAGCTCGCCCGCAACTTCCTCGTCGAAGCCTTCGATTGCAGCCAGTTGTTCGATCTCGACGAACGCAATCTCTTCCACCGTCTCGAAGCCTTCGGAGGCCAGCAGCTGAGCCAGCGTCTCGTCGGCGTCCAGCGCCTTCTGGAACAGGTCGGTGCGCTCCTTGAAGTCGCGCTGGCGGCGTTCCGAGTCGGCGGACTCCGTCATCAGGTCGATCTGCCAGCCGGTGAGCTGCGAGGCGAGGCGCACGTTCTGGCCGCGGCGGCCGATGGCGAGCGGGAACTGGCTCTCTTCGACGACCACTTCAACGCGGCCTTCTTCCTCGTCGATAACGACCTTGGAGACTTCGGCCGGCTGCAGCGCGTTGACGATGAACGTCGCATCGTCCGGCGACCACGGAATGATGTCGATCTTCTCGCCGCCGAGTTCGGACACGACCGCCTGGACGCGCGCGCCGCGCATACCGACGCAGGCGCCGACCGGGTCGATCGAGTTGTCATGGCTGAACACGCCGATCTTGGCTCGCGAGCCCGGATCGCGGGCGCAGGCCTTGATCTCGATGACGCCTTCATAAACCTCGGGCACTTCCTGCGCGAACAGCGCGATCATGAACGAGGGGTGCGAGCGCGACAGGAAGATCTGCGGGCCCTTGGCCTCGGCCGAGACCTTGTAGAGATAGCAGCGGACGCGGTCGCCCGTGTTGAAGTTCTCGCGCGGGATGCCGTCATTGCGGCGGATCACGCCCTCGGCCTTGCCAAGGTCGACGATCACATGGCCGTACTCGACGCGCTTCACGGTGCCGTTGATGATCTCGCCGACGCGGTCCTTGAAGTCGTTGTACTGGCGCGCGCGCTCGGCTTCACGAACCTTGCCCGTGATGACCTGCTTGGCCGTCTGCGCGGCGACGCGGCCGAATTCGAACGGCGGCAGTTCCTCGCGGAATTCGTTGCCGATCTCGGCGTCGGAGTCCATTTTCTTGGCGTCGGCGAGGGTCAGCTGCGTGACCGGGTTCTCGACCGTTTCAACGATCGTCTGCACGCGCCACAGGCGGGTCTCGCCGCTATCCGGATTGATCTCGGCGCGGATGTCGTGCTCCAGGCCGTAGCGCGAGCGCGCGGCCTTCTGGATCGCCTCTTCCATCGCTTCAAGCACGATGCGCTTGTCGATGGATTTCTCCGCCGCGACCGCGTTGGCGATCTGCAGGATTTCAAGCCTGTTTGCTGAAACTGCGCCGGTTGCCATGTTTCCTAGTTCCTCTTGTCTTCGTCTTCTTCGTCGCTGTCGTCGAACCCTTCGCCGTCAGCATCGTCCTCGAACTCTTCTTCCTCGCCTTCGACTTCGACATCGACATCGTCGAAATCATCGCCCAGCTCTTCGCCGAGCGCGGCAAACTCGTCGTCCTCGTCTTCATCGCCTTCACCCGGCGGCGGCGCCTTGGCGCGCGCGGCCTGGATCAGCTTCTCGGTCAGAACCATCGTGGCCTTGTTCATGTCGGCCACGGGAAGGCTGGCGCTGCCGCCATCCTTGAGGCTGAGCTCGACGAGCCCATCGGCCTCGCTGACGATCGTTCCGTGGAAACGCTTGCGGCCGTCGGCTCCCGGCGTTCCCAGCTCGACCTTGATCTCATGCCCGACCCAGTTGGCGAAATCGCCAGCCCGCGTCAGAGGGCGGTCGATGCCCGGGCTCGACACTTCAAGGTGGTACTCCGTCGAGATCGGATCCTCCGCCTCAAGCACCGGCGAGATCGCACGCGAAAATTTGGCGCACGCCGCAACCGACATCGTGCCATCCGGGCGCTCGGCCATGATCTGCAGCGTCGGCGTCTGGCCGCCCATCACGCGCACCCGCACGACATCGAGGCCATGCTCGGTCGCAACGGGCTCGATCATGTCGAGGATACGGATTTCAAGTTCGCTCTGTGCCCGCATGAACGGGGTTATTCCTCAGGTTCTGCAGTCCGGTTTTCAGGCCTCGAAAGCGAAGCGGCCGCCCAGTTCCCCGGGCGGCCGCTGCGATGTGAGGACTAGTTCGGGAGGGCATATAGGGGCTTTGGCGCGGGAAGTCGAGCCCCCGGTTGGGGAGGAAAACGGGGAGATTGGGAGGCCTCTCTCCCCGCGCCAGCCGAACCTTCGACCTAGAAGGACTTCGACACCTCGACTGCAAACGTGCGCGGCGGCGTCACCACGCAACGCAGGACCGTTCCGCCCGCCGTCGTGTTGACCAGGCCCAGACCCGCATTGTTCGGCTGCGCGTAACGCGACGTGCAGGCGATATCCTCGGTCAGGTTCTGGCCAATCAGCGCGAACTGCAGCCCGTCGTCGTTACGAAGCGCAAGGCGCGCGTCATACGTCATGAACGAGGACTCCATGTTCAGCGGATAGTTGTCGCCCGCCGCCGACAGCATGCGCTCGTCGACATACTGGAAGCTGCCGCGCGCCGACCATGTCCACTCCGGGAACCAGGGCAGCTGGTCCTCCCAGCGCACATAGCCCGTGAGCTGCCATTCGGGAGAATACGGCACGCGCTCGCCCGTGAGGTCGACCGCTGCAGGAACCGTGAGGCCCGGCCAGTTCGGGGCGCCCGTGAACTCGGTGTATTTCGAATCCAGCCACGTGCCGGCGAGGTTCACCGTCAGCTGCTCCATCGGATACAGCGTCGTGTCGAACTCGACGCCCTGCTGCCGGATCGAGCCGTTGTTCCTCACCGCGAACGAGATGCCGTCATAGGTGCGGAACTGATACTCCTCGACATCCGTGCGGAAGGCCGTCGCGTTGGCCTGCAACAGCCCGTCGAACCAGTCCGACTTGACGCCAAGCTCGAGGTTCTCGGTCGTCTCCGGCGCAAAGATACGCGCCTGCCCCACCACCGTCGCGTTACGGCCAGAGTCGAAGCCGCCGGACTTGTAGCCGGTTGACCATGTCGCAAACAGCATGATGTCGTCGCTGGCCTGATAGGTCGTGCCAAGGCGATAGGTCATCTTGGTGCCGTCGGTCGCCAGCACCGTATTCTCGGTCGCCGCCGCATCGACCGACGCGATCGTGCCCGTGATGATGCCCGGGATTGGCGTGGTCAGCGAACGCTGGTCGAACTCGCCGGTCTTCTCGTCCGACGAATACCGCAGGCCAACCGTGACGTCCCACTCAGGCAGGATGTCATACGTGCCCTGCCAGAAGGCGGCCCAGCTCTGCGTGTTCTGCCAGAAGTCCGTGTAGGACGAATACGGCAGCGCCACATCGGCGTTGCAGTAATCGACGCGGCGCTGGCGCGTGCCGGCGGGCGTGTCGGCCGTCGTGTTGCGGATGAAGATGTTGCAGAAGTCGTTGTTCAGGAAGCGATAGTCGCCGATGTAGAAATCTTCCTCGTAGGCATAGAGGCCCGCGACGAAGTTCGCCTTGCCATCGAGCAGATCGTCCGGCGAGAGCAGCTGCAGTTCGTGCGACTTGCTCTCGGATGCGAAATAACCCTGGCGGCCCGGCATCTTGATCGGCAGCGCGCCAGACGAGACCTGGAACTGGTCGTCATTCCAGTCGCGCCAGGCGTTGATCAGCTTGACCTGCCAGCCGCCTTCGAAATCCCACGTCAGGTTGCTGGTGAAGCCGACCGTATGGTCGTCGAGATTGCCTTCGCTCTCCTGGTAGATGTCGTGCGTGTAGGTCTGGTTCAGGATCGGCGTCTGGCCGACCAGCGGGCCTGCGCCATCAGGATCAAGACGTGCACGCCAGTTGCTGGCGAAGGTCGGCGTCACGCTTTCGGCGACGACGGTGGAGATCGGAATGCCATCGCCCGTGGTGTGCTGATAGTCGCCGCGCACGACCCAGCGGATATCATCCGTGATGTCCCACGCCGCAGACAGGCGGCCCGAGAAGGTGTCAGCGAAGCTGACGTCCTTGCCCGTGAGCAGGTTGTTGGCATAGCCCTCGCGACCATCGCCAAGAACCGCTGCGCGCACCGAGAAGTTGTCGGTGACGGGCATGTTGATCATCGCCTCGCCCTTGAGGCGGTCATAGCTGCCCGCGAGCAGGCTGACCTTGCCTTCGAACCGGCTCGACGGCTCGTTGGTGTTGACCAGCATCGCGCCCATGGAAGCGTTGCGGCCGAACAGCGTGCCCTGCGGTCCGCGCAGGACCTCCACCGAGCGGATGTCGTTGAGGCCAGAGACCAGCGCCGCCGTACGCGGCACGTAAGCGCCATCGAGGAACAGCGCCACCGAAGGCTCGATCGCCGTGTTGCCCGAGGTGCCGATGCCGCGGATCTCGATCCGGGTGTTGGCCAGCTGCGGAGCGGTGGCGAGGTTGAGACTGGGCGCGATGTTGCGCAGGTCGCGGATGTCGGTGATGCCCGCTTCATCCAGCGTTTCTTCGCTGAAGGCGCTGATCGAGATCGGCACATCCTGGATGTCCTCGTCGCGCTTCTGGGCGCTGACGACGACGACGTCGCGGCCGGGCTGTTCGTCCTCGGCGACGGGCGCCGGGGCTGGCGGCTGGGTTGGCGCCTGCGCAAACGCGGGCGCAGCCAGGCCCAGGGTAAGCGCGATCGATGCTGACGTTATGAGAAGGTGTTTCACGTTGTTTCCCCGCTGCGCCCTGCGTCATGCCGCACGGCTCCTCCCGGTTGATACTCACCGGTATCTGATACTTATCGGTACTGATTGGGCGCAAAGTCAAGATTGCGCCCGTGGCGGCCAGTCCTCACGGCCTGCGACAGGCGGGTCTTTCCCCGCAGGGAATGCGTAGGCTGAACGCGTTTCCCGTTTCAACTGAACCCAGGTTTCAGGGATTCTGATGGGCTCGCGCCGCCGGACCTGGTTCCCGACACTCTCGACAAGTGTCGGTCGCCCGGCCCATCAATGCGCACCACATAAGAGGAAACGCCATGAAGAGCCTGAAGCGCCCCTATCTTGCGGCGGCATCCGCCATTGCGCTTGCCCTGTCGCTAACCGCCTGCGCGCCGGAAGCGGCAAAGCCGGCAGAGCCCGTCGCGGCCGCCCCAACCGTAGCCGACCCCGCCGTGTCCTCGCTCGAGATGGCGGCTGATCCCGCCACGCTGGGCTTCGACTCCGCCATCTTCGCCAAGGCCAAGGCCGACATCGAGGCCGGCATCGCCGCCGGCAAGATTCCAGGCGGCCTCTTCCTCGTCGCCAAGGGCGGCAAGGTGGTGAACATCACCGCGGTTGGAACCGAAGGCCCGGGCGACGCTGACCCGGTGACGCCCGAGACCATCTTCCGCGTCTATTCGATGAGCAAGCCGATCGTCTCGGTCGCCACCATGCAGCTGGTCGAAGACGGCAAGATCGGCCTCGACGATCCGATCTCGAAGTACATCCCTGAATTCGCCAACCCGAAAGTTCTCGTCGGCAAGGGCGAGACGCGCCCTGCCGCGCGCGAGATCACGGTGCGCGACCTGCTCTCGCACAAGTCGGGCCTCATCTACGGCATCTTCGCTTCGCCCGACGACGAGCTTGGCAAGATGTACATGGCGGCGGGCGACGTCAGCTACGACATCACCGCGCTTGAACTCTCCAAGGCGATCGCAGCTCTCCCCCTCGCCTTCGATCCGGGTTCAGCCTGGACCTATTCGCGCTCGACCGACGTGCTCGGCGCGGTGATCGAAGTCGCCGCCGGCAAGCCGCTCGACGTGCTGCTGGAAGAGCAGATCTTCACTCCGCTCGGCATGAACGACACGCACTTCTATCTCGAGGAAGACGAGTTCAACCGCCTCGCCGAGCCGCCCACCACCATCCCGGCGCTGTCGACGCCCAAGGTGAAGCAGCCGATGCTCTCGGGCGGCGGCGGTCTCAACTCGACCACGGAAGACTATTTCCGCTTCACCGAGATGCTGCGCGGCAAGGGCACGTATCGCGGCGTCGAGATCATCAAGCCGGAAACGCTCGCGACCATGCTGGAAGATCAGATCGCCACCGGTGTTGATCGCAAGGCCTGGTTCTACGACATGCTACCCGGCTCGGGCTTCGGCCTCGGCTTCGGCCTCATCCCGATCAACCCGGCCGACCCGGCCTCGGGCAAGTACTTCACCTGGTCAGGCTATGCCGGCACCAACATGTGGATCGACCCGGTGAACGACATCACCACGATCTTCATGATGCAGAACAACGAAGCCTCCCAGGACTTCCGCCCGCTCCACGGCCAGTGGGTCTACGCCGGCTACAAACCCGCCAGCACCAGCGGCCCCACCGAAGGCGCCGCCGGCGCCCAGACAGCCGCGCCGCAGTAAGACGGCAAGTCAGTCAAACGAAAGGCCCGCTGGCAACAGCGGGCCTTTTTTTGTTTTGCCAGGGTCTTGTTCGAACGAGAGACCCTAAGCGTCCACCTGCGCATCCAGCGCGTTCTCCTGGATGAACTCGCGGCGTGGCTCCACGAGGTCGCCCATGAGGCGGGAGAAGAGTTCGTCGGCGGTGTCGGCGTGTTCGACCTTCACCTGCAGCAGCGTGCGCGCGTTGGGGTCGAGCGTCGTCTCCCAGAGCTGGTCCGGGTTCATCTCGCCAAGACCCTTGTAGCGCTGGATCTTGATGCCGCGCTCACCCGCCTCCAGCACCGCCTTCAGCAGCGCGACCGGACCCGACACGGCGTTGTCGCCCGTCTTGTCGTGGCGGAGGATCGAATTGCCTTCGTAGATCGCGCGCATTGTCTCGGCCCGTTCGGCCAGGCGCCGCGCATCCGGCGTCGCCAGCAGCTGATGATCGAGCGCGGCCTTTTCCTCGACGCCGCGCACCATGCGGGTGAACAGGAAGACGCCGTCATCGTGCTTGCCGGTCCAGGTGTCCTCGCCCTCTTCCGCGATGCGGTTGAGGCGAGCGGCGGCGACGGCCGCTTCGGCATCGCCCGCGCCCTGTTTCAGCACGCCGGCAAGCGCGGCCTGTTCAACGATGCTGCCCGGCGCACGCAGGGCAAGCCGCTGCAGGTTCGCACGGAATGAGACAGCGTCCTTCACGCGCGCGCGCAGGTCCGCCCCTGCAATCTGTTCGCCGGAGTGCAGGATCAGCGTCTGCCCCGCGACGCCCTGCTCGATCAGGTATTCGTCCAGCTCAGCCTCGTCCTTGAGATAACGCTCGGACTTGCCGCGCTCGGCTTTGTAGAGCGGGGGCTGGGCGATGTAGAGATAGCCCTTCTCGATCACCTCGGGCATCTGGCGATAGAAGAACGTCAGCAGCAGCGTGCGGATGTGCGCGCCGTCGACGTCGGCATCGGTCATGATGATGATGCGGTGATAGCGCATCTTGGTGATGTCGAACTCGTCGCGCCCGATCCCGGCGCCAAGCGCCATGATCAGCGTGCCGACCTGTTCGGAGCCCAGCATCTTGTCGAAGCGCGCGCGCTCGACATTGAGGATTTTCCCGCGCAGCGGCAGCACGGCCTGGTTCTCGCGATGGCGGCCCTGCTTGGCCGATCCGCCGGCCGAGTCACCCTCGACGATGAAGAGTTCGGATTTCGCCGGATCCTTCTCCTGGCAGTCGGCCAGCTTCCCCGGCAGCGACGTGATGTCGAGCGCGGACTTGCGGCGCGTCAGCTCGCGCGCCTTGCGGGCGGCTTCGCGCGCAGCGGCGGCTTCAACGATCTTCTGCACGACGGCCTTGGCGGGGGCGGGGTTCTCCTCGAACCACGTGCTCAGCGCCTCGGTGATCAGGCTTTCGACGATTGGACGTACTTCGGACGAGACCAGCTTGTCCTTGGTCTGCGACGAGAATTTCGGATCTGGCACTTTCACGGAAAGAACGCAGGTCAGCCCCTCGCGCGCGTCATCGCCCGAGATGTCGACCTTCTCCTTCTTCGCCGCACCGGACTCCGCCGCGTACTTGTTGATCACGCGCGTCAGCGCCCCACGGAAGCCGGCAAGGTGCGTGCCGCCATCGCGCTGGGGGATGTTGTTGGTGAAGCAGAGCACGTTCTCGTAATAGCCATCGTTCCACTGCAGCGAGGCCTCCACGACAACGCCGTCCTTGGTTGTGCGCGTGTAGATCGGCTTGGGGATCAGCGCGTTGCGCTGGCGGTCGAGGTGGCGGACGAATTCCTCGACGCCGCCCTCGTACTGCATCACGATTTCCCACGGCTCGGTCCCGCGCAGATCCTGCAGCACGATCTTCACGCCCGAGTTGAGGAAGGCGAGTTCGCGCAGGCGGTGTTCCAGCGTGTCGCGATTGAACTCCACCATCGTGAACGTGGCGGGGCTCGGCAGGAAGCGAACCGTCGTGCCGGTCGCGAACGAACCATCGGCCTTCTTCGGCGCCTCGCCCGTCACCTTCAGCGGAGCCTCGGGCTCACCGAGGCGGAAGCGCATCTCGTGGCTCTTGCCATTGCGATAGATCTTGAGGTCGAGCGTTTCCGACAGCGCGTTCACCACCGACACGCCCACGCCGTGCAGGCCGCCCGAGACCTTGTAGGAGCCCTGCTCCTCGGTGTTCGCAAACTTGCCGCCCGCGTGCAGCTGGGTCATCACGACCTCGGCGGCCGAGACGCCCTCTTCCGCGTGAATGTCGACCGGGATGCCGCGGCCATTGTCCTCGACCTCGGCCGAGCCATCGGGATGCAGCGTCAGGCGCACGAAGTCGGCGTGGCCCGCCAGCGCTTCATCGATCCCGTTGTCGATGACTTCGTAGATCATGTGGTGCAGGCCCGACCCGTCGTCGGTGTCGCCAATGTACATGCCCGGCCGCTTGCGCACGGCGTCGAGCCCGCGCAGCACCTTGATCGAGTCAGCGCCATAGGCGTTGTTGTTGGCCGAGCTGTTTTCGTCCGTCATGCAAACCTCTTAGCGGCTCAGCTTTCCCGCACGACGCCGCCAGACACCTCGAACCGCTGAGCGCGGTCACCAAAGGCATCGAACAACGTACGGTCAGTTCCTGTGAGCCAGGCCTGGCCGCCGAGCGCGGCCAGTTCGTCGTACAAGGCGGCGCGCCGATCCGAATCGAGATGGGCCGCCGCCTCGTCCAACAATAGCAGGGGTGAGGGGGCAAAATCACGCTCGAAAAGCGCCTGCGCGTTGGCTAATATCAGGCCTATTAACAAGGCTTTCTGCTCGCCCGTCGAACACTGGTCAGCGGGCATCGATTTCGCCGCGTGAATTACCCTCAGATCGGTCCTGTGAACGCCCCGCGTGGCGCGCCCGGCGGCCGCGTCGCGGGCCCGGTTTTCGCGCAGCTGGTCGGCGATATCCTGCTCGATATCGGTCAGCGCCGCGCCATTGGCGACGCCGGTCTCGAACTGCCCGTCGAGGTCGATCAGAGCCTTCGGGAAGGCCCCCTCGGGCCGCGCCAGGATGGATTCCTGCATCGTCCGCACCGCATCCACCCGATGCAGCGCCATCGCCGCCCCGGCCGACGCCATTCCCAGCTCCAGCGCATCCAGCCACACCGGATCGGCCCGCCCACGCTCCAGCAGCGCATTGCGCTGGCGCATCGCCTTCTCATAGGCCGTGCTGAATGCCCCATGGCTGGGGAAGTGCGCCATCACCTGCCGGTCCAGGAAACGGCGCCGGTCGCCCGCCGGCCCCGCAAACACCCGATCCATCGCCGGCGTCAGCCAGATGATCCGCATCAGCTCGCCAAGATCGGCCTGCGCGGTGCTGACGCCATCCAGCTTTGCGATGCGCTTGGACCTGCCCTGTTCGTCGATTTCCAGCGCCAGGTTGATGCGCCGATCAATGTCGCCCTCGCGCACATCGGCCGAAAGCGCCCAGCCGCGCGCGGCATCGCCTTCCGGGCTCATCCGCACCAACTCGCCAAACTCCGCCCCGCGCAAGCCGCGCCCGGGCGAGAGCATCGAGACCGCTTCCATCAGGTTCGTCTTGCCCGACCCATTGGCCCCATGCAGGCACACATGCCGCCCATCCAGCCGCAGCTGCAGCGTCGGATAATTACGGAAATTCTCCAGCGCGAGACGCGTGAGCCGCACATGCGGGCGGTGGGGCTGGAGGATGGCGTCGATCATCGCAATGCCCTCCCCCTTTCAAAGGCCCGAAGGATTGTCATTCCGGACACGCGCAGCGCGAGCCGGAACCCAGGGGCGGCAGGCATGGTGTGCGCAGCCCCTGGCTTCCCGCTCTGCGCGGCTCCGCCGCTCCGGCGGGAATGACAGCGGTAGATAGTGCGTTTGCAGCCCGACGCTACACACGCAGCGGCATCAGCACATACTGCGTGCCGGCGTCCTTCGTGTCGGTGACCAGCGCCGGCGACGATGCGTCTCCCAGCGCGATGTAGGCGTCTTCCGCCTCGATCTGGCTGGCGACGTCGAGCAGGTATTTGGCGTTGAAGCCGATCTCCATCGCCTCCGAGTCGTAGTTCGCCTCCAGCTCTTCCGTGCCCTGGCCGCTTTCGGAGTGAGTAACGGTGATGGTCAGCTTGCCAGGCGCCAGCGCCAGCTTCAGCGAACGCGAACGTTCCGCCGAAACAGTCGCCACGCGATCGACCGCTTCCTTGAACAGCTTGTTGTCGAGCGTGAGGATGCGGCCATTGTCCTTCGGGATAACGCGCTGGTAGTCCGGGAACGACCCGTCGATCAGCTTGGACGTCAGCACAGCCTCGCCGATGTGGACGGTGATCTTGGAATCCGAGGCTTCAACCGTCACCGTTTCAGGCGCGTCGTCCAGCAGGCGGCGGATTTCGCCCACGGCCTTGCGCGGCACGATAATGCCCTTGAGCGCGGCAGCCCCCTTCGGCGCCTCGGACTCAGCCAGCGCCAGTCGGTGGCCGTCGGTGGCGACCGCGCGCAGCACATTGCCCTGCGCGCCCTTGGCGTGGTGCAGGTAGATGCCGTTGAGATAATAGCGCGTCTCTTCGGTCGAGATCGCAAAGCGCGTCTTGTCGATCAGGCGGCGCAGTTCGGCGGCCTTGATCTCGAACTTGATGGGGGCAGCCTCGCGCGCCATCGTCTGGAAGTCGGCCGCAGGCAAGGTCGGCAGCGCAAAGCGCGCCCGGCCCGAAGAAATCGCCAGACGGCCCTCGCCAAGATCGAGCGTCACGTCCGAGCCTTCCGGCAGTTTCCGCACGACATCAAAAAGCGTCTGCGCCGGCGCCGTCACCGAACCAGCTTTCTTCACCTGCGCGGGGGCCGCATCAGTCGCCTCGATATCGAGATCGGTGGCCGTGAGGCTCAGCTTCTCGCCCTCGGCGACCATCAGGATGTTCGACAGGATCGGGATCGTGTTGCGGCGTTCGACAACCGCCTGGACGTGGGACAGCGCACGCATCAGAGCGTTGCGGTCAATGGTCAGTTTCATTCGCCCAATCCTGTCAGAAGCGCCCGCGCCGGAGGCAACTTGCCGCCGGACATGCATCGGCCCGCCACTGAGGACGGGCCGGGAGATTAACGCATTGCGGCGCCGCGAAAAGCGGTTTTTTGGCCAGTCCGCGAGCGTTTCCAGGCTATCCCACAGGAGCCATGGGCTCCCGTGGATAACCTCCGCCAGTTCGAGGACTTATTTGCCGTTGCGCGGGTCGGCGAGGATCCGCTGCTCAAGCGCCCGGAGTTCCTCGGCGGCCGCATCGTTCGAGGCGATCATCGCCGCAATCTTGCGATAAGCGAAGAGCACGGTCGTGTGATCCCGATCCCCGAACATCCTCCCAATCTGCGGGTAGGAGCACTTGGTCAGCTGGCGGCTGAGATACATCGCATACTGTCGCGGCAGCGCGTACTGGCGCTTGCGGCAGGCGGATTCAAGCTCGGCCTTGGTGACGCCATAGGCGCGGGCGGTGACGTCCTTGATCGTGTCGATCTTGGGTGCACGCGCGGGCGAGCCGCCGGCCTGAAGCTGGATCGCCTTCTCTACCGCAGTACGGTCCAGAGGCTTTCCGACGAGGATCGTGCCGCAATAGACGTTGCGGATCGCCCCGCAGAGCGCCCGGCCCGAAGCCGGCAGGCGGTCGGCCAGAAGGTCGATCCACTCTTCCTCGAAGTCGAAAGTCGCATCGATCGCGGAGGCGGCAGCCGCCACCGAGTCCGCCTTGGCGCGCAGGATCTCGCGACGAAGGTTGCGCTCGGGCAGCTCCATCTGGGCGATCACGCCGCCATGGACCTCGTCCCGCATCCGGTCATCGAGCTGTTCGATCGTGGCGGGCGACTGGTCGCACGCCAGCACGACAACGCCGCCATTCGCGACGATGGCGCGCATGTGGGAGAAGAACTCCACCAGCGTGCCGGGCTTCGAGCAGATGAACTGGAAATCGTCGAGCAGCACGACCTTGGCGCGACGCACCAGCGTGCGCAGGTCCGACGTGTCCTTACGTTTCACGCCATCGACAAAGGCGACCGTGAAATCTTCCGAGCTCATATAGAGCACGCTGCTCTCGCCTTTCGCGGCGGCGAGCGAGGCATGGATGCCTTTCAGCAGGTGCGTCTTGCCGACGCCGTGCGGGCCGACAATCGTGACCACGTTGGCCGCAACCCCGCCGCCCATGGCGAGACGATGGGCAAGGCCGAAGGCGAGTCGGTTTGAATCGCCGACAAGGAAGTTCTCGAGCGTCTGCGCATCACCATTGATGCCTTCGGGACGCGGCTCGTCGGCCAGCGTCTCGTCGCGCTCTTCAAGCAGCACGTCGTCATCGGCCGGTTGCGCAAGCGCAAGCACATCAGCTGGAATCCGCTCGCGCGCCTCGATGCGAATGCGACGGCCAGCGCGATCAGCGAGATCCCACGCCTGCTGTATGAGGTGACCGAAGTCGGCGTCGACGCGGCTGCGCTCATGCTCGCTCGCGGCGGCCAGCACGACTTCGCCATTCACTTCGGCGACGAAGTCGAGCTTCGCGATCCACGTATCATAACGCACATCGCCAAGACGGCGGCGCAAGGACTCGCGAACGGAGTCCCACATCTGCGCGACGCGATCATCCTGCGCGCCATCGGAAACGGATCGGCGGACGGACGGCGACTCCTGCGCGCGCACGGGTCCACCTGCGCCTGCAGACGCATAACGGGTTGTGGTTTGTTTGCTGATCATGGCCCCTCATCTACCCTTCTAGACGATGCCCTTCCCGACTATTTTTTCGGACAAAAAGTCTCCCCGACGACTCAAGCCCCTGAGCCGCAGATCGTGTCCGAACGAAGGAAGGTTACTCGCTACAAGAGCGAGTTTTTCTCCGTTCAGAGGAGCAGGTCAACCGCGACGAACGCCGCAGCTGAGGAATTATTTTTATGAAACCGTCGCATTCGGTATTGCCACTGAATCCATTGCCAGAATGGCGCTGAAGTCGGGCTCATTCGCGACTGATCTGCCACATCGTCTTGCTCCGCACACGGAGCAAAAAGGTTGCATGCCCGCCACGCGCACAACCGCGTGATGACGAGCAGGATTCAACTCTGAAGAGAGGTGGAAAGCAAGCCCGGGGGCTGACCCTGAGCGGGCTCTGCGATCACATGTAGGGAACTATACGGAACCTTGTCGCAGCGCCGGCTAAGACTTAGCGCTGTGGGCCGGCGCCGTAGCGCCAGCCAGGTCGGAGCGCCTGATCAGGCGGTCATGCCTTTGACGCGGGCGGCGAGGCGCGAGACTTTGCGCGAGGCAGTGTTCTTGTGCGTCACGCCCTTGGTCACGCCGCGCATGATTTCCGGCTCGGCGGCCTTGAGGGCGACGGTCGCGGCTTTCTTGTCGCCGGCTTTCACGGCGTCCTCGACCTTGCGGGTGAAGGTGCGGATGCGCGACTTGCGCGACTTGTTGACCTCAGTCCGCGTGGCGATCTTGCGCACCATTTTCTTGGCGGATTTCGTATTGGCCATCGGTCTTCCAAGCTCCGTTTACCCTTGCCCGGAGGCCCAATTTAGCTGGGGCCCGGGGGTTTTGGGGAGCGGCGTCTTAACAGCGGTCGCTCACAGGGTCAATTCGGGTCTGCATGATTTCGCGTTCCCCCGAAAACCGCCTCTCAGACACGCCGCGCGAAGTCCATTGTCCAGTTGGTTTCCCAGCTTTTTCCGGCGTCCTCCGAAAATGCCTGCTCCCACCGGCAATTGTCTATGTCGCGGCAGGTCCACAGGAAGCGCACCTTTATCGGCCGCCCCTCGAACATGTCGTCCGCGAGGAAAGTACCGACCCCGTCCTCGAACCGCCCGACCACCGGTACATCGAGCTGATGGGGGCTGCGGCCATCCAGCCACCAGATGGCCCACCTGCCTGACGCTGCGTCGTACGAGCGCAGGGCCACGGCGCGATAGGCCCCCTCAGGCAGCCGTATCAGATTGTCCTCGAGATTGCCGGAGCCGCCCAGCATGGGTTGCGTCGTGCTGTCGCCCTCGAACTCGGCCCATTCCGCGCTGCCAGCCAGCCGCCGCTTGAGCCGCCTGTGCCGCACATTCCAGCCGCCAAACAGGAAATCGAAATCGCGGGCGCCGTCGTTTTCGGGGGACATTCGGGGCTCCGGACCAGAGGTGAGAGAGACGCTTCTCTCCTACCCCCTTGCCGCGCCCGAACGTGTCAGCAGCCGCTCGCCCTAGCGGTTGGTGAACTTCGGCGGGCGCTTCTCGGTGAAGGCGCTCATGCCTTCCTTCTGGTCTTCCGTCGCGAACATCGAGTGGAACAGCCGGCGCTCCAGCATGACGCCCTGGCGCAGCGTGGTTTCGTACGCCGCGTTGACCGTCTCCTTGGTCATCATCGCGATCGGCCGCGACTGCGAGGCAATCTTCTTCGCCGCCGTCTTCGCCTCTTCCATCAGCTTGTCCGCCGGCAGAACGCGCGACACCAGCCCAGAACGCTCAGCTTCCGCAGCGTCCATCATGCGCCCGGTCAGGCACATCTCCATCGCTTTCGATTTTCCGACATACCGGGTGAGACGCTGCGTGCCGCCAATGCCCGGCATCACGCCCAGATTGATCTCCGGCTGGCCGAACTTCGCGCTCTCCGAGGCCAGGATGAAATCGCACAGCATCGCCAGCTCGCACCCGCCGCCCAGCGCAAACCCGTTCACCGCCGCGATCAGCGGCTTGCGGAAACCCGACAGCGCCTGCTCGAACGCGCCGAACATGTCGGCCTGGTAGACGTCCATGTAGGACTGCGGCGCCATTTCCTTGATGTCCGCGCCGGCCGCAAACGCCCGCCCCGCGCCGGTTATGATGACGCAGCCAATGGCCGCATCCTTCTCCCAACCCGCCAGAACCTCCATCAGCTCCGCACAAAGCTTCCGGTTCAGCGCATTCAGCGCCTCGGGCCGGTTCAGCGTGACGATGCCGACAGCGCCGTCGGTTTCAACAAGCAGGGTCTCGTAGGCCATGGGCGTCTCCTCTTCGGAGACAGTACTAGCTGTCAGGCAGCCCAAGTTCCACCCGGCTTGCGCCCGCAAGCCGCAACTGGTCGATCAGGTAGATCACGAGGTCGACATCCACGGTTCCAAGATCTGCCTGCACGATGGACGTAGCGCCGTCCACCACAGGGTCCGAGATGAAGTGCGCTGCATGCTGCAGCCCGTCCTCAGGCGTCCCCTCGGGCGCGCAGATCGCGTTCTCGAACCACTCCGCCAGCACGGCGGCGACCGTTGCGGCATCTCCGTCGATGGCGATGCGCACATCATCCCACTGGAATGGCGACACCACGATGTTGAGCCCGCCGCCGTGAAACGCCGCCGGCTCGAACTTCAGCATCTTGCTTGGCTGGAACATGCTGGGCGTCGCAGCCCCGTTCTCCTCGATGGCGAGGTCATAGCGCGACCCAACATTAAGCACGCCCTCGCGCGCCAGGTCCCCCGCCTCGTCCACCATGGGCGGCTCGATAATCAGTCGATGCCGCTTCTCGCGCAGCTCCTTCAGCGCATTCTCGAACATGTCGACATAATGCGCGCGCACATTGGTCAGAAGTTTCTGGAGATCGTCCACGTCAGCCCCGCCTTGCCACAACGCGCCGAAGCTACTCGGGCAGGCGCGTGGAAGCGAGCTTCACGATCAGTTCGAACGAGACAGTGATCCGCGCGGCGCTGGCCGGCTCGCGCATCGAGATGTTCAGCCGCTCATTTTCACGCTCGAAAGACAGTGTGTTTGCGGCCTCGACGCGCCGCCAGCCCAGCTGCGGCAGCGAGGCGATATAGAACGCCGCAATCTCGCTCGTCCCCACCTTCCCCTGCGCGGACGTCCGAACCACGCGGCCCTGATCGCTTTCGAACACCAGCGGCTCAGGCTGCTCGACCATGCCATCCACCAGCGGCACGTCCTCGATGGCGACAAGAAACTCCGTCGCAAACGCCGGCGCGGCGCAAATCACGGCAGCCACGGCAAAAGCGATTGATCCGGCAAGATGTCTGAACACGGGCGGCTCTCCAGCGATGTGCGGAGTCTCGTCGAGTCCCGTTACCAGACCAACAATCACAAGATTGTTCTTGATACGTTCCGCGTCGCGCGAAGGCGACAGCGGCCGCCGCGCCATCAACGCCGACGCACCCGGCGCCGACATCGAAGCGCTATGCCGGCCCGACGCCGGCGCCCGCGCCCTGCTGGTGAAAGCCGCCGAACAGATGGCGCTATCGGCCCGCGCCTACCACCGCGTCATGAAAGTCGCCCGCACCATCGCCGACCTCGACAACGCCGATTCAATCGCGCGCGTGCATGCCGCGGGAGCTTTGAACTATCGCTTCAGGCCACCGGGCGCGACGACGCAGAAGTCGGGTGTGGGTGGGTTGGTGGCGTGAAGACGAACCAACATCGGCTGTCATCCCGGAAGCGCGCAGCGCTGTCCGGGACCCATTGGGCCAGTCAGAGGGTGGATGAATGGATCCCGGCTCTGCGTGCTTCGCACTTCGGCCGGGATGACAATCATGGGGATGCTCTAGCGCTTCACCCGCGCCTCAACCACATCCCACATCTTCGCGACCGCATCCACGCCGCCCAGCCGCTTCAGCGCACGCGCCCCCGTGGGCGAGGTCACGTTGATCTCCGTCATCATGCCGCCGATCACATCGATGCCGACGAAGATCAGCCCGCGCGCCTTCAGCTCCGGCGCGATGCGTGCGCAGATCTCGCGCTCGCGCACTGAAAGCTCCGTCGCCTCCGCCGTCCCGCCGACAACGAGGTTGGAGCGGATCGCGCCCGATGGCGGCTTGCGGTTGATCGCGCCCACCGGCTCGCCATCGACAATAAGAATGCGCTTGTCGCCTTCGCTAACCGCCGGAAGAAACGCCTGCGCGATGAAGGGCTCGGGCACCATCTTGTTGAACAGGTCCACCACCGCTTCGAGATTGCCATCCGCGCGGCCGATCTTCAGCACGCCCGCCCCGCCATGCCCGTGCAGCGGCTTCAGAACGATGTCGCCATGCACGGCGCGAAACTCATGCACCCGCTTGATGTCCCGCGTGATGAGCGTGGGCGGCTGCAGGTCCGGATACTTTAGCGTCAGGATTTTTTCCGGCGAGGACCGCACGCCCGCGGGATCGTTCACCACCAGCGTCTCGTCCGTTACGAGTTCGAGCAGGTGCGCCGCCGTGATGTAGCCCATGTGAAACGGCGGATCCTGCCGCATCAGCACGACGTCCACGTCGCGGCGCAGATCGATCACGGCCGCCGCGTCGAACTCCGCATGCGGCGTCTGCCCGGGCAGCACTCGCGCCCCGCGTGCCTCGGCCCGCACGAAGCCTGAGTCATAGAACAGGTTGTCGACGCCATAGACGAACGCCCGGTGGCCGCGCCGCTGCGCCTCCTCGATCATCATGAAGGTGGTGTCGCCGGCCGGGTTCACGGACTCCAGAGGGTCCATCTGGACGGCGATGCGCAGCGACATGAAAGGCTCCGGTCAGGAGCCCTCTACCTAGGTCGCCCGCGCAGGCCGCGCAATGCACCGCGCGCGCGATGTTCGATGAGAAAACCTAGTTCCCGCCCACAGGTGGAAGCGGCCGCGACTGCAGCCCGAGATCGTTCGAGCCCGCCCCCGGCGGCGGTTTCGCGTCCGAGGCGTAAGGGTCGACATACCCCGGGCGCTGCGTAGGCGAATTGTCCGGCGGCACGATGGGCGCCGGCGTCGTCGGGCTCGGCGCAAGGCTGATCGGGGCGTTCTGCGAGTCTCCCGCCGGTTCGGGCGAGGCTGCAACGCTGATCTCCGGCGGCGGGCCAACCCGCTCGCGGATCTTCACATACGAGATCACGCGCTGCACGCCGCCAACCATGCTCGCGTGCTCGGCCGCGCGGCGCAGCTCGTCCTCGCTGCGCGCAACGCCCAGCAGGAAGACCACGCCATTGTAGACCTGCACGTTGAAGTTCGTGCCCTTGATCCCGCCATCGCCGATCAGGCGCGTGTGAATCTGCCCGGTGATCCAGGTGTCGTTGAGATCGCGGCCCACGTCGAAATAGTCGATCACGATTTCATTGGCGACTTCGTTGATCGAGCCGACCTCCCACGCAATGCGCTCGGCCGTCGCGCGATCTTCCTCGGTCGCCACGCGGCCCGAGAGCAGCACGAAGCTGTCCACCACTGCGACGTCCACTTCCATGAACCGGCCGCTCAGCCCCGCGCCCAGAAGGCGCGTCTTCACTTCTGTCGCCGCCGATGCATCGTCCAGCGTCTGGAACATCGTGGCGTCGGAAAGACACCCGCCCAGCATGGGGGCAGCCATCAGAAGGCAGGCGATCACGCGTGCGGTCATTGTCCCAGAGCTCCAGTCGTCCCGTCCCAGCCCAGCGCCATAAACGCTGCTTGCGGCGATTTTCGGGCGATTTGTGTCCCTGCACCAGAGCCGGTGAAAGCCCGGTGAATGCCTCAGTTTTCAGCTCGCCATGCGTCCCGCACATGCAGCGGCAGCCCTCCTGGCGCCAGCAACACCATGTCGAACCGCTACAACAGCGTGTTGGCGTCCCGCCTGCGCCCGGCCCAGATGTTCGCCGCCTGCTCCAGCCTGCGCCGCAGTTCCGGCGTCACCGCCTCGCGCGCCGCCGCAATCGTGCGGCGAGACTTCACCTCCACGAACACCAGCATCCGCCCCTTGCGCACCACAAGGTCGATCTCGCAGGCCGGCGTCCGCGCCCGCCGCTCCAGCACGCGATAACCCTTGATCTGCAGCCACAGCGCCGCCGCGTTCTCCGCATTGCGCCCCGCGCGCTCGCGCCGGCGCCGCGTGTCGGACCGGTCAGCCTTCATCGCCTTCCGCGTCCTGTCTCAGCTCAAGAATGCGCGCATAGACATCGCGGCGCGGCAGGCCCAGCTTCTCGGCGATCTCGCCCGCCACCTCTTTCACCGGCCGCGTCTCGTCCGCTTCCGCGATGGCCGCATCCAGCATGTTGCCGTCAGCGACGATCGCCTCCCCCGGTCCCACCAGCACGACAATCTCCCCGCGCGGCGGGCCCGACTCCGCATAGTGCGCCGCCAGTTCGTCCAGCGTCCCGCGCCGCGTCTCCTCGAACTTCTTGGTCAGCTCCCGCGCCACCGCCGCCTCGCGCGCGCCGCCCAGCACCACCGCCATGTCCGCCAGCGACGCAACCAGCCGCGATGGCCCCTCGAAGAAGATCAGCGTCCCCCGAATAGAGCCCAGCTCCTTCAGGAACGTCCGGCGCGCCGATGAACGCGGCGGCGGAAAGCCCGCGAAAGTGAAACAATCCGTCGGCAGCCCCGAAGACGCCAGCGCCGCCAGCGGCGCCGACGCGCCCGGAATGGAATAGACAGCCGCCCCCTGCTGCGCCGCCTGGCGCACCAGCTTGTAGCCGGGGTCCGACACCAGCGGCGTCCCGGCGTCTGACATCAGCGCAATCCGAGCCCCGCTCAGCAATTCGTTAAGCAGCGCCGGCCGCGCCTGCGCGCCGTTATGGTCATGATATGGCCGCAGTCGGGCTGACACTCCAAAGGCCGACAAAAGCTTCGCGGCGACCCGTGTATCCTCGGCGCAGACGATATCCGCCGACGCCAGGATATCCAGCGCCCGGAGCGTGATGTCGCGAAGGTTGCCGATCGGAGTCGAAACAACGTAGAGCCCGGGCGCGAGGTCGGGATCGACACGGAACAGACGATGGCCCTGAATTTCCTGTGGGGCCTGTTCTTGTCGTGAATCATCCACCAGCCTAGCCTCGGTCTCCGAATCCCGGGGATCGCCGGCCGGGTCCGAAGCAGCATCCTCAGGAGGGATTGCGCATGCCATTCGATCTTCGAACCCACAAGCTGGCCATCGCGGCGACGGCGTTGATGGTGGCGATGTCAGCGTGCACCAGCGGTCCGGTACGACCGACCGCTCCGCTCTCTAGCAGCGGACAGCGTCCTGATCCAATGCGTCCTCCGCGCCCGGGCGAGCCGCTGCCCTCCGCGCCGGTGCTCGATGTCTATGCCGAAAGCCGCAACGCCTACCACCCGCGCCACCTCGGAACGGGCGAGCAGGCCTCGCTGAAACGCATCGCCGTCCTGCTGCCCTTCTCCTCCACCAACGCCGAGGTGAAGAAACAGGTGGCCGGCATCTATAACGGCATCCAGATGGCCCTCTTCCAGGTCGGCGCGACCGACGTGGTCCTCATGCCGCGCGACGCCACAAGCGCCGATCCGCAGGTCATCGCCGGCATCACCGAGGATGTGATCCGCGACGGCGCCATCGCCATCATCGGCCCGGTCTTCGCCCCGCAGGTCGCCGCGGTGGCGGCCGAGGCGGCTGAAGTGCGCGCGCCCGTGCTCGCCTTCTCCACCGACCTCTCGGCCATCGGCCAGGGCGCCTATCTCGTCTCCATGACGCCCGCCGCCGAAGTGAAGCGCATCGTCGAATGGGCCAACCGCGACGGCGTCACCCGCTTTGCGATGCTCGGCCCCGACAACGCCAACACCCGCGCCATTGAATCGGCGCTCCAGCAGGAAGTCGCCGCGCGCGGCGGCGCAGTAGTCGGCGTCACCTACTACACGCCCGGCAATTCCTCGCCGCAGAACGAAGCCCGCGCCATCGCCCGCGTCATCGAAAACGAAAACCGCACCTATCCCGGCAAGGTCGCCGTGCTGATCCCCGAGGCCGGCGTGCAGCTGCGCTCGGTCGGCGCGCTGCTGCGCTCGATCGCCAACGTCACGCCAAGCCAGGTCCGCTTCATCGGCACCGGCCAGTGGAACGATCCGGAAATCTGGCGCGAGCCCGGCCTCTATGGCGGCGCCTTCCCGGCGCCCGACCAGCAGGCGATCACCGACTTCGACGCGCGCTACCAGGCAACCTTCGGTGAAGCCCCGCCGCGCCTCGCCAGCTTCGGCTACGACGCCGCCGCACTCGCCGCGACGCTTGCCGTGGCCGAGCGTCTCGACGCCGCGATGATCCAGCGCCCGCAAGGCTGGGGCGGCGTCAACGGCCTCTTCCGCTTCCTCCCCGACGGCAGCACGCAACGCGCGCTCTCCGTCATGCAGCTGCAAAGCCAGGGCGGCGTGAAGATGATCTCGCCCGCCGCGCAGACATTCGACTCGGGAAGCTGAGGTCATTCGAGCGCAGGCGGAAAGACTACCCCCACCTGTCCTCCCCCTTTCAGGGGGAGGGACCCTGATGTGACGCCGCCCTTCAATGTGAGGCAAGTTCTCTCAACATGGTACCTCCCACTGAAAGGGGGAGGACAGGTGGGGGTCTGTCTCCGCGCGCACTGAAGGTACGCCTAAGGCGCAATCTCCGCCGCAATCCGGTCCGCGCGCAGCCGCCCCTCCGGAGTCAACGCAACACGCCCATCGCGCTCGACCACAAACCCCAGCTTCACAAGCATCGCGACATTCTCCGCGTTGACCTTCAGCCGCAGCGCCTCCACGTCGGCCACCGCAAACCCCTCCACCACGCGCAGCCCCATCGCCACGCGCTCGCGCGCCTGTCCCACGGCGTCGAGTTCGTCGACCACGCTCCAGCCGAGCCCGTTCGTCTTCACATGATGCAGATACGCGCCCGGCTTCTCCGCCGCCTCAACCGCCCAGCGTTTGCCGCCGATCGTCAGCCGTCCATGCGCGCCGGGTCCAACGCCCGCCCAGTCGCCGCACTTCCAGTAGATGCCGTTGTGCACCGAGCGATGCTCCGCCCCGCGCGCATGATTTGAAATCTCGTAAGCCGGCAGCCCAGCCGCCTCGCTCATCTCCTGCGTCGCCTCAAACAGCTCGGCAGCCTCATCGTCGCTCGCCGGCGCCCACGCCTTGCGCTTCACCGCGAAGGCAAACGCCGCCCCCGGCTCGATCGAAAGCTCGTACAGCGAAAGATGATCCGCCCCCAGCGCCAGCGCGCGCGATAACTCCCCGCGCCAGTCCTCCAGCGTCTGCCCCGGCACGGCATAGATCATGTCGATCGAGATCGACCGAAACTTCCCGCGCGCCTCGTCCAGCGCCTTCAGCGCATCGCCCGCCGAATGCGTCCGCCCCAGAAATTTCAGCCGCTCATCGTCCAGCGACTGCACGCCCAGCGACAACCGATCAACGCCCGCCTCTGCGAACTCGCCAAAGCGCGCGAGATCATCCGGGTTTGCCTCCAGCGTGATCTCCGCTCCCGGCGTCACGTTCCAAAGCGAACGCACATGCGCAATCAGCTGCGCCACCTGCGCCCCGCTCATCAGCGAAGGCGTGCCCCCGCCGAAGAAGATCGAGCTTACCTCGCGCTCGCCCGTCCGACCGCGCCATCCCTCAAGATCGCGCAGGAGCGCGTCGAACAGCGGCCCGGTATCGCGCGCCTTCGCGGCGTACACATTGAAATCGCAATACGGACAGATCCGCGCGCAATACGGCCAGTGGACGTAAACCCCAAATCCGCGCGCAGGATCAAAACCGTTCATCGCGCCATGGCTGGCCCCGAAATCGGCTCCGGGTCAACCGCCGCCGCCTTCGGATCGCGCGCAGCCGGCAGCGTGAACTCAATTCGCGCCCCGGTCCGGTAGTCCGGGTCGATCCGGATCACGCCGCCATGGCTCTGGACGATGGTGCGGCAGGCCGCGAGGCCAATCCCGGCGCCTTCCCCTGCAGCACGAACCCCGCGCGCGAGTGGATTGAAGGCGACGGGAGCGAAGCTGCTCTCAAATCCGGACCCGTTGTCCTCCACCGCAATACGCCAGAACTCCGGTTCCCGCTGGCAGCTAACACGAATGGCAAGCCGCCTGTCTTGCCGCCTGTTCTTGATCGCATTGGCGAACAGGTTTTGGAACAGCGACGTCATCAGCGTAGAATCGCATTCCAGCACGGCATCGCTTTCAAGCGTGACCTTGCCATGCGCAGCTTCAAGGTCCGGCGCATGCATCGTCGCCGCCGCCTGGACGATCTCGCTCAGCGGATTGTGCGACAGGCTGACCCGGGCATACGCCGAACGCGAGAATTCCAGCATGCCGTCGATCAGCCTCGGCAGCTCCAGCCCGCTCGTGCGGATGGACCGCGCATGCCGGCGTGCGCCATCGATATCGCCCTTGGCCAGCGCCTCCTCCAGCAGTTCGCCATAGAGAAGCACATGGCGCGCAGGCGCTTTCAGGTCATGCGCCGCTGACGATGCGTATTGCTCCAGCGCCTCGTTCGCGCGCGCGAGATGTTCGGCGCGCTCGATGGCCTCCTCCTGCCATCGCTGCGTTATTAGCGACAGCCACCACACCAGCATGACGCCTATCACGACGCTGATCGTCGCATTCAGCGCAAACAGCGCCTCGGGCGTCCAGCCCAGCATGATGCGCAGCGCCAGGCTCGCCGCCTCCGCAACCACCGGCAGGCCAATCACGATGGGCAGGGCGCGGCGCAGCAGGCGCCCGCGAAGGCTGGGCTGCAGGATTACCCTCCCGATCCCCAGCGAAGGATGCAGCGCCACGCACACAAGGTTGAACCACGCGATCAACGTGGCTGTGTGCAGCCCCATAGCGTTCAGAGGGCTTGCGGGATCAGGCGCGCCCCAGAACAATAGCAGCCCGAATATCCTGTAGAGAGCAGGCGTCGCAGCCAGCACGCAGATCACGCCGACAAGAGCCGGACGTCCCGGCTTGAGGTTGAGCAGCAGCAACGCGATCGCCGACAGCATCACGCACGCGATGGTCGCATCTGCCGGCAGGGTCGCAAGCAATTCCGGCGCGCCGGTCAACGCCCAGTTCACGCGCGCCCAGGCGAGCCAGACGATGATCCCCGCCGCGATCACGATCGACAAGTAGCGTGCACCCCGCGATTCCCGCAGCGTCAGCATATAGCCCAGCGACAGCGCCATCAGCGCCGCCGCCGTGTTGAGCCGCATCGTTGGGAAGCCGGGAATGAGATAGGTCAGCTGCTCGATTCCGAAGCCGTAGCCGCCAAGCAGGACTGCCGCGGCAATCGAGCCGATCGCGGCTGCGTGCCATTCGAGTGCAGTCAGATATCTACGCCGCGGCAACTGCAGATAGGCATCCAGGGTTCGCAGCGTCATCGGCTTCCCCTCCCTCGCATCCGCCGCGTTGCTAGTACTGCGGCAGTTCGGTCCGTTGCCAGTATCTGACGACGGCGTGCGCCATCTCCTTGTAGTCGGCGAGCGTCGTTGGCTTTTCGATGTAGCCGTTGCACCCGGATATGTAGGCGCGATCGACATCCTTCTGCAGCGCCGACCCCGAACACATCACGACGGGCACAGCGTTGCCTTCGGCACGAAGCGTCGACAGCAGGCCGAAGCCATCAAGCTCCGGCATCTTCACGTCCAGCATCACCAGATTCGGCTTCTCGTTGCGGATCCTGACCAGCGCAGTCTGGGGCTTTTGCTCACCGGTTACGTGGACACCCGCCTGCGCGGAAAACGCCAGTGTCATGAACTGCAGGCAGTTCGGATTGTCGTCGACAACCAGCACGCTTGCGAGTTTAGCCATTCCTCACCCCAACCGGCTATTAGCATTAAGTAGATCACTAACCTCTTGGCGCGCGCAGTGCTACCCGCAGTTGGTCGATTTGGAACACGAACTGGCCTATCCGGCGAGATAGGCCATGAACTTCGCAAACGCGATGGCGCGATGGCTCATGCCGTGCTTCCGCTCCGGCTCGATCTCGCCGAAGGTTTCCGTCTCCCCCTCGGGCACGAAGATCGGGTCATAGCCAAACCCCTTCTCCCCGCGCGGCGGAAACACCAGCTGCCCGCGCACAATCCCCTCGAAGCTTTCGACATGCCCATCCGGCCAGGCCAGCGACAGGACGCAGATGAAGCTCGCGCGCCGATCGACCTCGCCATCGTCCGTCGTCTCGGCCTTCAGCCCCTCTTCCACCTTCTGCATCGCCAGCCGGAAATCCTTCTCCGGCCCGGCCCAGCGCGCCGAATAGATACCCGGCGCCCCCGACAGCCCATCGCACGCCAGACCTGAGTCATCCGCCAGCGCCGGCTCGCCAGTCGCCCGTGCGGCGGCCAGCGCCTTCAGCTCGGCATTGCCCTGGAATGTGTCGGCGGTTTCCTCCGGCTCGGGCAGGCCAAGCTCGCCGGCAGACACCGCCGTGAACCCCGCCCCGGCCAGAAGCTCCGCCAGCTCCTTCACCTTGCCGGGATTGTGCGTCGCCGCGATCAGGCGGCCGGGAGAGGGCTTGCGGCGCTGGGTCATTGTCGGAATCCTGCCGATAATCCTTGGGGAAGATGCGTCTTTTTGGCGGTCCTGCAGCTCGTTGCTGGACCTTCTTATTGTTTTTCGATATGGTCCGAATCCATCCCGCCAGACAAGCTGGCGCATGGCAAGCCGCGCCGGGGCACAACAAGTCCCGGAATGGCAGAGTATTGGCCGCATTCGCGGTCCAGCTGAAGTGGAGCCCCGGTCTTCATGTTGATCAGCGCGACCGGCCGCGGGTCGATCTCGTCAGTTCTCAAGGTGGCAGTTGATGTCGCCTGGGTGGTCGCATGCGCGCTGCTGGGCTTCTTCTGGATCGTCGCCGCCATCTCCGTCTTCTTCATCGCCACCGGCGGCCAGGCCATGATGGGGTTCGAGCAGATCGCCATCGAATCCCCCATGAATGTCGCGCTGTGGACGCTCAACGGCTCCATCCTCGCCATCGGCGTCATGATCGTCTGCGCCTACCTGCGCGGCGTGTTCGAAACACTGGTAAAGCGCGATCCCTTCGTTCCCGAGAACGCCAAGCGCTTCACCGCCATCGCCATCGTGCTCGCTGTCATGGAAGCCTCCAAGACGCTGGTCAGCGGCCTCGTCAGCTTCATCTTCTCCTCCCTCAACATCAGCGGCAGCGAACAATTCCAGTTCCAGTTTCCCAATGTGAGCTGGCCCGTCTGGATCGCAGTCGTGACCCTTTTCGTGCTGGCCCAGGTATTCCGCGAGGGCGCGGCGATGCGCGAAGAACAGAAGATGACGATCTAGGCCATTCCACACGCGGGATGGTTCGCGGATTGCAGAGACAGCGGGTTAAACCCGTGACTTGGTTAAGGGCTGGCGCGGCCCACGATGCGTTTACGACCCGCCGGTGGTCAGGACCGGCGCAAGACAAGGACTGAAACGGCGCCTATGGCGATCCGCGTCACTCTCGACCGCGTTCTGCTCGACAGACGCATGTCGCTCACCGAGCTGGGCGATCGCGTGGGAATCACGCTTGCGAACCTGTCGATCCTCAAGACCGGCAAGGCGAAAGCCATCCGCTTCTCCACGCTCGAGGCCCTGTGCCGCGAACTCAACTGCCAGCCCGGCGACATCCTCGTCTGGGATCCCGACGTCGCCGCCGAAGCGGATGACGATGACGGCAAGGCCGTCGCGGCTGAATAGTTTTCCACTTTTCCGCCATCTTGCCCTGACACTGTCTTGACGATGCCGGCACGCATCGCGATGTGAGTCATTGTCGGACTGCAGTCGACGGGGGCGAACAGCCATGGACGGCGCCGCAGCCCAGGGTATGGGCGAGTTTTCCCAGCTTCTACTCGGCATCTGCGCCGGCGCGTTGCTGGCCATGGCCGCCGCAATGCTGCGCGCGCCCCGCGCCGCCGCACGCTGGACCGGCTTTGCTTTCTTCTTCTGCTCCGCCCTCTTCGCCGTGAAACTGTGGAACGACGAGACGCTGGTTCTGCCCGGGCAGCTGCGTTTCCTCATCGGCGTCACCGCGATGATGTCTGTCGGCTGGTTCTGGCTGATGGTGATGGCGCTCTTCGGCGATATCGACCGGTATCGACCCATCATGTTCCTCGCTCCGCTCGCGATGATGGGCTGCGGTATCGCCAACATGCTGCACCTTGGTCCCCTGGTGCCCTATGTCTGGGCCGTGGGCACGGGCCTGCAGGTCACGCTGGCCGTGTGGTCGATGATCATTGTCGTTCGCAGCTGGAAGGACGATCTCGTCGAATCGCGACGGCGGCTGCGCGGGCCGTTCATGCTGGCGGTCGCGCTCTACATCATCTCGCTCAACGGTTTCGACCTGCTGGAGATGTTTGGCGGAACGCCTGACTGGTATCCGATGCTGAACGCCGCGCTGCTGGCGAGCGTCGTGCTCGGGGGGGCGCTGGTCTTCCTCGATCCGCGCGAAGCGATGTTCGGCAGCGACGCCATTCCGGCAGAGCCTCCACCGCCGCGCCCCGTCACCGAGATTGGCGTGCACGTCAACGGTAAGGCTGCTCCCGCCGCTGCGCCCGCGCTCGACCGCGCCGCCAAGGCCGATCTCGAACGCCTCGAATGTCTGATGTCGAAGGACGAGGTGTGGAAGGAAGAGGGCCTCACCATCGCCAGCCTCGCCCTGCGCGCCGGCATGCCCGAGACGCAGTTGCGCCGCCTGATCAATGACTGCCTCGGCTATCGCAACTTTCCCTCGTACGTGAACGCCCACCGCATCGCCGCCGCGAAGTCGCGGCTCGCCGATCCCAACGGCGCGCGTGTGTCGATCTCCACCATCGCCTACGAAACGGGATTCGCCTCGCTCGGTCCGTTCAACCGCGCGTTCAAGGAAGAAGCAGGCGTCTCGCCCTCAGAATGGCGTCGCAAGGCGCTTGGCGACGACCAGGCGACGGGCGAAGCCTCGCCGATTCCTGAAACGGCCTGATCGATTTCTGAAAAGCCTCGAGAATTCAAAGCGGCCCGGAAGACGTTACATCGGCCTCTCATAATTCCGAAAAGCCTGATCGAATTCTGCAAACCCCCGCCTTTTCCCGAAATCGGCGAGAAAGCTTCGCAACCGCACCCCAATCTCTCCTCACCCATGCACAGGAGATGACAATGGGAACGAAGAAGCAGACCTCCCCGAAACTAGCCTACGCCGCCTCCCCGAACCTGATCGCCACCGTGTTCACCGTCGCTCTGGCGGTCGGATCGCTGGCGCTCGCCCCCGCCGCGATGGCCGAACCGGACGTCGTCCGGCCGGTCTCCGCCACGGTGTCCTACGCCGACCTCGACCTTTCGACCGATACCGGCGCCCGCGCCATGCTGCAGCGAATTCGTTTCACTGCGCGTGAGATGTGCGGCTCCGAACCCGTCCACAGCCCGCTCACCCCGCGCGCGCCCACGCAGTTCCGCAACTGTGTGATCGAAGCGGTCGACTCGGCTGTCGCCGGCCTCGGCGATCCTCTGGTCGCAGCGCTGAATAACACCGAGGCCGAAAAGGCCCTCACTGTCCTCGCCTCGCGCTGAGGCGCGGCGCCAACTGCCTTCCCTGGCGGTTAGCTCCCGCCGGCGCCTGACGGCGGGCTTTCCGGACCCATCCGATTCCCGGAAAGCCCGCCGGTTCTTTTCTGGCGCAGGAGCCTATCTCTACCGCTTCCGCGGCTTGCCCTGCTTCGGCTGCGCCTTCAGCCAGAAGCCGAGCGCCATCACCTTCGCATCGTCGAAGAACGCCGCATCGACGCGATCAAGGAAATCCTCGCGCGTGAACTCCACGCGCCGCACATCTTCCTTCTCCGCCGCAACGCCCGACGCCTTCGGATCCACCAGGTCCGCCGTCTTCACCGGCGCATAGTAGAGAAAGATCCGCTCCGAACTCGACCCCGGCGAGACATAGCCGTTAGACACCAGCGTCAGCTTGTCCGCCCGATAGCCCACCTCCTCCAGCATCTCGCGCCGGATGCAGTCCTCGGGCTCCTCGTCTTCCTCAACCGACCCCGCCATCGCCTCAAGGATATAGCCGGGGCCCTTGTCGAACGTCGCGATGCGGAACTGTTCGGCCAGCACGATCACATCGCGCTCGACATCGTGGATCAGCGCCGCCGCACTATCGCCCCGCTCGAACACCAGCCGCGTCACATCCGTGAGCCGCCCCTTGCCCGCCGCGCGATCGAAATCGAACACATACTCGTCGATCTTGTAGCGCCCCTTGAACACCGTTTTCTTCGACTTCACGTCGACCTTGCGCTTCTTCGCCGCCATCAGCCGAACTCCTTCGCCACGATGCGCGCGACTTCCGTGTGGGCGGTGGCTTTCACGCCGTCGGGAACCGTGCTCTCGCTGATATAGCTTGCGATCACGATCGGCGCGCGGCCCGGCGGGAAGGCGATCGCCACGTCATTGTGCGAGCCGTTGCCGCCCGTACCCGTCTTGTCGCCGGCATTCCACTCCGCCGGCAATCCGCCGCGCAGCCGATTCAGCCCTGTTGCGGACGCGCGCAACCATCCCACCAGCAAGTCCCGCGAGCGCTTCACCAGCACCTCGTCCGTCGCCAGAATCCGCGCCATCGTCTGCGCCATGGCTTCGGGCGTCGTGGTGTCCCGCTCGTCACCCGGCGCATTCTCGTTGAGGTCCGGTTCGAACCGATCAAGCCGGGTCACGTCATCTCCCGACGCGCGCAGGAAAACCGTCAGCACGCCCGGCCCGCCGATATGACCCAGCAACAGGTTCGCCGCGGTATTGTCGCTGACTTCCACTGCAGCCTGGCAGAGCTTCGCCAGAGTCATCCCGGCCACGCGCTCGCCGCCCAGACTCTGCGTGCTTGACTCCATCGCCTCGCGCGCCGCCGGAGCATGGCCCAGCAGGTCGCGCTCGCGGAACACGATGCGCTGGCTTTCCAGCACTGTGGGATCGGCCTGGTGGTTCCAGAGCACGGCGGCCGCCAGCAGCCATTTGAAGGTCGACGCCATCGCAAAGCGCTGTCCCATGCGATAGCCGATGCGCTGTCCGCTGCCCGTGTCGATGGCGCACACGCCAAGCCGTCCGCCGACATGATCGGCGACCCATCTGAACCGCTCGAGGTAATCCGACTCGCGCTCAGGCTGTACAGCCAGCAGCGGCGCCTGCTCTGCCGCCGCGCAACCAGCAACCACCAGCCCGGTCCCGCCCGCAACGATCCCGCGCCGTGTCAGCATCAGATGCCCAGCGCCTTCCTCTGCGCCGCGAACAACTCTTCGCAACCGCTCTCGGCCAGATCCATCAACGCATTGAACTCCACGCGCGAGAACGAACGCTGTTCGCCCGTGCCCTGGATTTCGATCAGCTTGCCGCCCGTCGCCATCACGAAGTTGGCGTCCACCTGCGCAGCCGAGTCCTCCGGATAATCAAGATCGAGCACCGGCACGTCATTGAAGATGCCGCACGACACCGCCGCCACCTGCGCCGACAGCGGGTTCGTCTTGATCACGCCCTCTTCCACCAGATACCGGCACGCCAGCGCCAGCGCGACATAGGCGCCGGTGATCGCCGCCGTGCGCGTGCCGCCATCAGCCTGCAGCACATCGCAGTCGAGCGTGATCGTGTTCTCACCCAGCGCCTTCATGTCGGTGACAGAGCGCAGCGCGCGCCCGATCAATCGCTGGATTTCCTGCGTGCGGCCAGACTGCTTGCCCTCGGCGGCCTCGCGGCGACCGCGCGTGTGCGTGGCGCGCGGCAGCATGCCGTATTCGCCCGTCACCCAGCCCTCGCCCTTGCCCTTCTTCCAGCGCGGAACTTCCGCCGCCCAGGAAGCCGTGCACAGCACATGCGTATGCCCGAACTTCGCAAGGCACGACCCCTCGGCATAGCGCGTAACGCCCGCCTCCAGCGCGATGGGACGAAGCTGCTGTGGCGTACGGCCGGACGGGCGCATGAAGAACCTCTGATCAGATACAGCGCGGCTGGTAGCAGAGGCTGGGGCGAGTTCCTACTGCGGAGGAGGGAGACGAAATCTCATGCAGCTATGAGTGGCGAGACAGACCGAGATCGAATTGAGACGATCGATCGCTAAGACGCCCCCTACTCCGGCCCCTTCGTCAGCGCCGCGATCGTGCGCGGTTCGATGATGCGGTCGAGCGAATAGGCCTCCATCACGGTCGGCTGCGCACCGCCCGAGAGATAGACGAGGAACACCTCTCCCGGCTTGCCGTAGAGCGCGTCCTGGCCGGTCATCGCTCCGCACGGGGGCGGCATGCTTGAACCAACATTGATCTCGGCCGACGCGCCGCTTCCCTTGATCCAGCGGATCGGCTTCAGAACGGCCAGAGGCTGGCCGTTCATGTAGTCGAACTCCTTCGGCAGGCCCTTGGTCTTGTCCTCGCGCACATAGCGCACCAGCACGAGCGCGCCCGCTTCGTCGAACAGCCGCACCTGCTGGCGCATCGCCCAGTCGCGGTTCTCGGCGGCATACTTCAGCCCGTGCACCTTGCCCCACGCCATGTCGAGCGCAGCCACGTCCTCTGGCGGCGTTCCCGCGGCCGGCGTGGGCGGCGGCGGCGGCGGCATGATCGAGCAGGCAAGCGCCGGGCTGGCGAACGCCAGCGCCATCGCGCTGATCATGCCGAGCCGCTGAATTCTGGTCATCGCCGTCACCCCTGAAAGTCGCCTGCGCAGACCCTGCCCCCGCCCGATCCGCCCCGCAAGTCGCCTCGACAGCGCTTTTCCAAGCAAATTCAGCCACATTACGCGGGTTGAACGTGGCGACCCGCGCCCATAACTTCCCCCCGCAATGACCACCGCCCCGCGCAACCCCACCGGCCCCGCAAACCCCCTCTCCGCCTTCGCGGCGATGGACCGGCGTTCGCGCGACATCTTCCGCGAGATCGTGCAGTCCTACCTCGACAATGGCGAACCCGTCGGCTCGCGCACCATCTCCCGGCGCGGCGTCGCCCTCTCCCCCGCCTCGATCCGCAACGTCATGTCGGACCTGACCGAGATGGGCCTGATCGACAGTCCGCACACCTCCGCCGGCCGTATCCCCACCCATGCCGGCCTCCGCGTCTTCGTGGATTCGCTGCTGCAACTCGGCGAGCCCGGCGAAGACGACAAGCGCGAGATCGAACGCCGCCTTGCCGGCTCCGGCCGCCGCATGGAGGGCGTCCTCTCGGAAGCGTCCGAGCTTCTCTCGGGCCTCGTCGGCGGCGCCGGCCTCGTCTCGACGCCAACCGCAGATGCTCCCATCCGCCATGTCGAGTTCGTGCGCATTTCTTCGGAGCAAGCCCTCGCGGTCATAGTCCATGAATCCGGCGAGGTGGAAAACCGCGTGCTGGCGCTTCCCGCCGGCCTGCCCGCCTCCGCCCTGGTCGAAGCCGGCAACTACCTCAACGCCCGCACCAAAGGGAAATCCCTGGCCGAAGCCCGCGAGACCGTCCTCGACGAAGTCCGCTCCCGCAAGGCGCTGCTCGACCAGACCGCCGCCCGCCTGGTGGAAGACGGCCTCGCCCAATGGTCAGGCGAAGACCCCCAGCGGGGCCGCTCCCTCATCGTCCGCGGCCGCGCCAACCTGCTGGACGATCCCCGCGCCGCCGAAGATCTCGACCGCGTCCGCGATCTCTTTGCCGAACTCGAACGTTCCGAAAACCTGCTCAACGTCCTTGATACCGCCCGGGACGCCGCCGGCGTCCGGCTCTTCATCGGCTCGGAAAACCCCCTATTTTCACTCTCGGGCTCGGCGATGATCGTCGCTCCCTATATGGACGGAAACCGCAAGATCGTGGGAGCGCTCGGCGTGATCGGGCCGACGCGGCTGAATTATGCTCGCGTCATTCCCATGGTGGACTATACCGCGCAGGTCGTCGGCCGCCTCCTGGGCGAAGGACGCATCGCGCAAGGCAAACGTGAGTAGGGCGTAATGAACGACAATACCGGAAACGACAGGCCCGAAGATGAGGCCATCCTCGCCGCCGAAAATGAAGGCATGGACGAAGCCATCGGCCATCCGAACGCGCACGCGTCCGCGCCGAACCCCCAGATCAATCCATTGGCCGACGTCGTCGCCGCGCTGGAGAAGGAGCGCGATGCGCTGAAGGACAATGTCCTGCGGGCGCTTGCCGAGTCGGACAACGTCCGCAAGCGCGCCAACCGCCAGATCGAGGAAGCGCGCCTCTACGCCGTCGAGAAATTCGCGCGCGACCTGCTCAACGTCTCCGACAACCTCGCCCGCGCCGTCGACTCGGTGCCCGAAGGCAGCCGTGGCCTGATGACCGAAGCGGTGAAGACCGCGCTCGAAGGCGTCGAACTCACCCAGAAGGAACTGGTCAACGTCCTCGCCCGCCACGGCGTCACCGCCATCGACGCCTCCCCCGGCGCCGCCTTCGACCCCGCCCTGCACCAGGCCGTCACCCAGATCCCCTCCGAACACCCCGCCGGCTCCGTCGCCCAGCTCTTCCAGTCCGGCTGGCGCATCGGCGACCGCACCCTCCGCGCCGCGATGGTCGCCGTCAGCGCAGGCAAGAGCGGGCTGCAGTAGGCCTGTCCCGCTTTCCCCACGCCTTGCGCTTACGTTCTGGGTTGGGGACGCAAGTGACTGGTCTTTCGAAGGCCTCATGGTGAGCCTGTCGAACCACGAGGCCGTGCTCACAGCTCTCGCTAGGGGCCGCCGCGCCTCGTCCTTCGACAAGCTCAGGATGAGGCGCTCGAGCTGACATCAGCGGCGAACCGCTTCCTCACAACCCCATCCCGTTCTACGCTCGCCCCCACATCACGTGGGAGGCGGCGTGACCGACACAGCCAACACACCCCAGGCAGACGCGCCCGAGCCCTCGCCCGCGACTCCCATCCTGATCACCTGCATCGCCATGGTTGTCCTGCCCGTCCTGCTGTTCTGGCCGGCGGGTACGATCGACTGGCGGCGCGGCTGGCTGTTCCTGTCCATCGCCGTAATCGGCAGCTTCTTCGCCGCCAGCCACATCGCGCGCGAAAACCCCGGCCTCTTCGCCGCCCGCCGCGGCTTCAAGCCCGGCACGAAACCGTGGGACCTGATCCTCGCGCCCATCGTCTCGCTTCTGATCTTCGCCATCATGCCGCTCGCCGCTCTCGACGATGCGCGCTTCCACTGGGCGCCCCAGCCCGACTGGGTGCAGCTTCTCGGCTACGCGCTTTTCTGCGGCGGCTTTGCTGGCGTCACATGGGCGCAAAGCGTCAACCCGTTCTTCGAAGCCGGCGTCCGCATCCAGACCGAGCGCGGCCACCACGTCATCGACTCGGGCCCCTACGCCTGGATCCGCCACCCCGGCTACGCCTTCGCCGCGCCCATGAGCGCCGGCATCGCGCTCTCGCTCGGCTCCCTCGTCGCGCTCATCCCCGTCGCGCTGGCGATGATCCTCCTCGCCATCCGCACCGTGGGCGAAGACGCCGAACTGCGCACCAACCTGCCCGGTTACGCCGGCTACGCCGACCGCGTGAAACACCGCTGGATCCCCGGCGTGTGGTGAGGCGCTACTCCCGCCCCATCCCAAGATCGCGCGCAATCGCCTCGATCATCCGCCGCACCAGCTTGCGCGCATCCTGCGTCGGCTTCAGCAGGCCGGACAGGTGCAGCATCACAACGCCATGCTGGGCCGCCCACATCAGATGCCCCGCCTGCTCGATGTCGCCCTTGAAGTGATTGTCCGACTGCAGCTGCTTCCACACCGTCGTCATCGTGCCCCGTGCGCGCGCCATCGCGGCGACGAGTTCGGGATAATTGCTCGCCGTCGGCTGTTGCGTGTCGAACATTAATCGATAGGCCGCCGGATTGGCCATCGCCCAGTCGACATAAAGCACGCCCGTGAAAGCCGTCTTGCGCACGCTGCGCTTGGTCTCGGCCTCTTCCATCGCCTCCGCAAACCGGGTGAACGCCCGCGCCCGCACGGCCGCTAGGATCGCATCCTTGTCCGTGAAATACCGGTACGGCGTCATAGGCGAGACGCCCAGCGCATCAGCCAGCTCGCGCAGCGTGACGCCATCAGCGCCGTGCGCGGCGAACTTATCCTCCGCCACATCGCACAGCCGCTCGCGGAACGCTGCGATGTCCTCCGCCGTCAAAACCTTCGGCAAACCGCCCTCGCTCGAAATGCGCCGCTGGTGCACCCCGATGCTAACGATCCCGCTTTGATTTTACTACGTAAGAATTAGATCTGCTTTGGCGCGAGAACGTCATTCCCGCCGCAGCGCGTCGGCGCGTCCGGAATGACAGGCCACCGATGACGAGGAACTAGGGCCCGACTTTGCGCTGCGTCCCCATCGCCCATGCCTTCTCGTGGAAGACATAAGCCACCGTCTGCACCATCGGCTCGATGATCCCCACGCCCAGCGCAATCCGCCAGTCCCGCGTCAGCGCGTAGGCGACCGACACGGCCACCAGCAGGTGCATCACCGAATAGGTCACCGGCTTCAGCGCCGTGAGCTTCAGATGGAGCGAGGGTACCCAAGACCAGCGCCGCCCGGTCCCGCCGGAGGGGGATACTTCGCCTGCCCTGTCGTGCGGGCCGGAAACGGCGCTGGAATGGGAATGCGGGCACATGGGCTAAATCCTCGGCTGACGCAATATGTATATGCGAGTTAGAAGCATTTCAATATAAAGATGCGAAAAGGGCGGCGGCGGGATAAATTCCATGCCCGGCAAGGAATTGGCGTCGTGGCGTCCTCCGCTGGGTCGGACTGCGGCCGCCTTGCCCGCGTGAAATAGCATCCACCTTGGTCGTTTAGCGGCCAGCACACGCGCGAGCACGTCGAAGGCCTCATGGTTAGCCTGTCGAACCACGAGGCCGTGCTCACAGCTCTCGCCTACGCCCGCCGCGCCTCGTCCTTCGACAGGCTCAGGATGAGGCGCTCCACCTGACGGCGCGGCCAGGATTAACCGAAGAACACCCGCCCCTACCGGCCTCCCCAACGCCGCGAGGCGGCACAGCGCTTGCAGTTCTATCGGCTCAATGACCGGGCGAGTTGCGTCCGGAAACATTCGCGCGGGCAAAAAAGCGGGAGAAGCAGCACCCCATGCTGTTCCACACCCACCTCTTCATCTTCGGCTTCCTGCCGGTAGCGCTGGCGGCGTTCTTCATCGCCGCGAAGGTGAACAAGCGTCTGCCCGTCTTCGTGCTGATCGCGGCCTCGCTGATCTTCTACGCCTACTGGATGCCGGAAGTGACTCTGCTGCTGCTCGGCAGCATCGTGTTCAACTATCTCGCCGGCCTGTTCCTGCAGTCGGATCGGCCCAAGGCCACGCGCCGCCTCGCCGTCATTGCCGCCATCGCCATCGATCTCGGCCTGCTCGCCTGGTTCAAGTACGCGAACTTCTTCACGGAAACACTGCACGCGCTCACCGGCTTCGGCCCGGGCCCGCTCGACATCATCCTGCCCATCGGCATCTCGTTCTACACCTTCACGCAGATCGCCTACCTGGTCGACAGCTACAAAGGCGAAGTGAAGGAGAAGTCGTTCTCCTCCTACGTCCTCTTCGTCACCTTCTTCCCGCACCTGATCGCGGGCCCGGTGCTCCACCACAAGGAGATGATGCCGCAGTTCGCGGATCCGAACACATACCGCTTCAACTGGCTCCGCATCACGCTCGGCGCGCTCCTGTTCGCCATCGGCCTCTGGAAGAAAGTCGTCTTCGCCGACACCATGGCGCCGTGGGCGAATGACGCCTTCAACGCCGCCGACGCCGGCATGATCCCCGAACTCTACACGGCATGGGGCGGATCGCTCGCCTACACGCTGCAGATCTATTTCGACTTCTCGGGCTATTCCGACATGGCCGTGGGCCTTGGCCTGATGTTCGGCATCGTCCTGCCGATCAACTTCGACTCGCCCTATCGCTCGCTCTCGATCGTCGACTTCTGGCGCCGCTGGCACATGACGCTCAGCCGCTTCCTGCGCGATTATCTCTACATCCCGCTCGGCGGAAACCGTAACGGCGACGTCTCGCGCTATCGCAACCTGTTCCTCACCATGCTGCTCGGCGGCCTGTGGCATGGCGCAAGCTGGCTGTTCGTCGTCTGGGGCGCGCTCCACGGCATCTACCTGATCATCGCGCACCTCTGGGGCCAGGCCGGCCTCAGCCTGCAGCGCTTCGTCGGGAAAACCGCCGCGCCCTTCGCCGGCTGGGCCATCACGATGTTCGCTGTCATCATCGCCTGGGTCTTCTTCCGCGCCACCACCATCGGCGGCGCCGGCGACATGCTGGGCGGCATGGCCGGCATGAACGGCGCTGACCCTGCCGTGCTGATGAACTTCCTCGCCGACCCGCGCCTGTGGGGCGTTGGCTCGCCCATCATCGTGATGCTGGCTGCGGTCCTCCTGCCCAACTCGATGTGGATGGTGCGCCAGGCCGAACGCTTCCTCACCGACAACAAGCGTGCAGCCATCCTCGGCGGCGGCCTCCTCACGGGCGTCGCCACCTTCGTCGGACTCATCTTCATCGGAGCGCAGAATGAGTTCCTCTACTTCCAGTTCTAGCGCCCGCGCCCCGAAGGCTTCCATGACGCACAAGTCCGGCGCAGACGTCGATCTCGACGCGCTCGGCGGGGGCGATGCCGCCGCCAGCGGCAAGCGCGGCGGCAAAGGCGCGCGCCTGTTCCTGCTCTCCATGGCCGGCGGCCTCATCGCCAGCGCCGCCATCGCCAGCCTCGCGCCGGAAAATTTCATCCACTCCCCGCCAGAATTCGGCATGGCCGAAGCGTTCGAGGATCACGTCACCGCCGCCTGCGCAGCGAAGGCGACCCCCGACCTCCTCATCATCGGCGATTCCCGCGCTGTCGCCGGCGTCTCCGCACAGGACATCGCGAGCGCCGGCTACAGCGTCGAAAAATTCGCGCTCGGCGGCTCCGGTATCTTCACCGGCTGGGCCGTGCTCGACCGTCTCGTCGACTGCGGCGTCCGCCCGAAATCCGTCGTCATGGCCTATGGCTCGGTCCACGTCCTCGATACCGGCGCGATGATGGACCGCACCACCAATTACGACCTCCTCAAAGGCCCGCGCGCCGGCCACGCCTTCGCCAAGGCGTCGGAGTGGGAAGCCAGCACATTCCGCCGCCTCGCCTACAAGGCCATCTCGGTCGCCGGCCCCGAACTCACCGGCGTCGATCTCGTCCTGCTGCAGCCCGCGCTCCGCAACGTGCTCGAAAAACCGCCCGCCGCGATCAGCAACAATCTCGGCAACGAAGCCGAACGCGCCAGCTTCCTCGCCAGCGCCGGCGACCGCTTCTACGGCAAGGCCAACGGCACGTCCGAGCTGCCCGACGAGAAGCAATACACCGCCGATCAGGCCGTGCCCCAGGTGAACCGCGAAGCCTCCGCCGCCATCGCAGACCTCGGCCGCACGCACGGCTTCGACGTTGTCTTCTATCTCCTGCCCGTCAGCGAAACCGCGAAAGCCAAACTCCCGCCGGAACTGTTCGAAACAGTCGAAGCCTTCCGCCAGGAACTTGAAGCCATGGGCATCCGCCCGCTCAACGCCGTGTGGACCCTGCCCGACGCCGACTTCGGCGACCCGAGCCACGTCAACCAACGCGGCCGCGATGCAGTAACGGCGGATTTCCTAGCGCGGTTTGCCGCTGGCCAGCTGTCGCGTGGCGGGCGCGCCGGCGAGGCGCACAACCGCGTATCCCTCACTGTCCAGGAAGGCGAGCAGACCGGGCAATAGCTTCGCGGTGTTGGGCTGGTTGTCGTGCAGCAGGATGATGCCGCCGCCTTCCGCCTTCAGCTCCGCAGTCAGCCGCTCCAGCGTCCGCTCCGGCCGATCGCCCGCCCAGTCCTGCGGATCGATGTCCGCGCCAACCGCCGCCACCCCTCGCGCATTCATCCAGGCCAATAGCTCCGGCGTCGACGCCAGATGCGGAAACCGGAACAGCCTGGCGTCCGCGCCGGCCGCTTCCACTGGACCAAATCCCTCCACGATATCGCGCGTGGCCACAGCGAACGTCTCCTCGCTCAGGTCCGCATGGCTCGTCGTGTGCCCGCCGATCGTGTGCCCCTCGGCCAGCTCACGCTTCAGCAGCTCCGGGTGCTCCTCCGCCGGCCCGCCCAGCACAAAGAATGTCGCGGGCACGCATGCCTTGCGGAGCAGGTCGAGAATGATGGGTGTCGTTTCCGCATTCGGGCCGTCGTCAAACGTCAGCACCACTTCGCGCGCGCGCAGGTCCAGCGCCTCATAACCGGGCTCAAGACCACCGACATTCTGGCCAGCCGAAAGCTCGATCGTACGATCCGTCGTGTCACAGCCGAAGGCGAACGCTGCGCCAGGCAGCATGGCGGCAGCGGCGACACACGCCGCCGCTCTTAACGCCCATCGTCTGGAGGCTTTCCCCATATCCGTCCCGCCCGATGCGTCCCCCGACACGACGCTTGCTTCACAGCAAGGCAAAGGTGACACGAGGAGGCGATAACGCCAACCGCGCTCGCCACATGCGCGAGGATGATAGCCGCGTCTGCTAGGCGGTTATCCCGCCAAGGCCGCCATTAAGCATCAGCAGGTAGCGCTGCGCGATCATGTCGACGAAGTGCGGGTCCTGCAGCTTGGCCGGGTTCATGCGCTGCTTGATCGCCTTCTCCTGCGCATCCATGGACTGGACGGCGATCTGCTTGGGGATGCTGAAGGCGGTCGTGATGATCTCCCGGCCCAGCGGCGAACCAAGAATGTCGATGGCGTCCTCGAGGGTCGCGGCCACCTGCTTGAACAGCACGGCCGAGCCAAGGCCCGGCAACTGCGCGTCCAGCATGTCGAGCCGTTTCTCGGCGAGATAGTTCCGGCTCACTTCTGCGACGGCATCGGCGAAGTAGGGCTCCGCGCTCCAGTCGAACGTGTCCGACGAGCCGTCATTTGTCAGCGACCCCGTCAGCGTCTCGCCATCCAGCGTGCCCTTGAGAATGCTCGTGCGAATTTCGTCGGTGCTGTCGCGCCACAAGAGGTTGAGCTCGATATTCTCGCCGTCCACCGTCACGGGTTGAGCGATGCCGTCGACTTCCGCCTTCCAGACGCCTGAAACGCGTTTCAGTTCGAGCTGCGCCTCGATCACCTCGCCTTCCCGCTCCAGCGAGATGCGCCACCGGCCGGCCATGCCGTCCATCTTCGGCGACAGGCGATCAATGCCGTATTCGGCGATGTTGTAGTTCTGCACCGTGTCATACCAGGCAGCGGTGATACTCGAGAGCTTCGCGGCCTGCGAGGAACTGTCCGTGGGGTCGGACGCCAGCACCTTCTTGGCCATGCCGGTGTAGTCCGCATACGCCTTCAGCCCGTTGGCCGTCATGAAGACCTTGCGCGCCACCGGATCGTCCAGCACCTCATCCAGCGACTTGGCTTTCTTCACGACCTTCTCATAGCGGGCGAGGTCCTTCTGGATCTGAGGATCCTTTGCGACCTGCTCCATCTGCTTGGCTTCGTTCTTTTCCGCATTCACGAGCGCCGACTTGATCGACCCCGCGCTCGCAGTGCTGATGCTGCTTGAACCGCCGCCTGCCGTCAGCGACGTGAGCGTCGATCCGGACGAGCTTGAGCTCGAACCGAACAGCATCCCCACGACGGAAAGCGGCAAGACCATGCGGGCAAGCATGCCAGTTCAGGTTTAACTGCTGATTAACCCGTTGCTCTACGGCCACGACCGTACGCATGCGGAACGAATTTTGGCGGAAATCGGGAACGGGGATCACGAAGGATCGTTGATTGCGGGGCGCGGAGACGCGCTGAAGAGCAGGATTTCGACCCGACCAACCGATTTTCCCATCTATCAGGCAGAATCAACCAGGGGCTGGACCCATGTGGCCATTCAACTCTAAGCGCCGCCAGGCCGTCGTCGTGTTCCATATCGATCAGGACGGGATCGCCCGCGGGGCCTTCTTCCGCGGCGACGCCGATGTTCTGATCATCGACGAGCGAGATCCGAAGAACCGCATCTACCGCATGACCGCCGAATCCTCGGTCGAGGAACTCCGCCGCAAGATCGGGCGCCACCCGCTCGGCAGCCTGCTCGAGGAACCCCGGGACCAGGAACGCAACAGCACTCCGGTCCTCAACCTCCACTGGCGCACAGACGGCGTCCACGCGGGCTGAGGCCCCGCCCTCGTGGTTCACACGAGTGAGTTCAGCTTACTCCGCAGCCATCGGCGCAGGCTCCGCCGCCAACTTCGGCAGGCGCGACTGGCGATACCATTCGCCAAGCGTCAGGAAGACCGGGATGATCCCGATCAGCGTCACCAGCAGGAACGCCGCGCCAAAACCCTGCGCATCGATCATCGCGCCCAGCGCCGGCTTGCCCAGCTGCCCGATCAGCAGCGTCAGCGATCCCAGCAGCGCATACTGAACCGCCGCATATTTCGGATTCACGATCCCCGACAGGTAGGCGACATACGCCACGCTCGCGAAGCCAACCGCGAGGTTCTCGCCCATGATCGCCGTGATCAGCCGCGCATTGCGCACGTCCTGCCCGAACATCGCGAACAGATCGTCGAGGAACAACAGGTCCACCATCCCCGCCACCACCGGCCCGCGCATGGCGAGATCGTAGAACAGCAGATTCGTCACCGCCGCCAGCACACCCGCAATCACCAGCGCCGGCATGCGTCCGATCACCTTCAGCAGGATGCCGCCACCCACGATGCCTACGATGGTCGCGACAACGCCGACCATCTTGGAGGCAAGCGCCACTTCCGTCGCCGTATGCGCCAGCGCCCCGCCCGTATTGCCCATGTAGAAGGGATACGCGAACGAGCCCCACACCGAATCCGTGAAGCGGTAGGTGAGGATGATGGCCAGCGCCAGCAACGCCACCCACTTCAGCCGCGCGATCACATCCACCATCGGCTCGATGATCGCCGAGAACATGCTGTCGGCTGCACCCTGCGCCTTTGCGGGCAGCGCCGGCAGCTTTACATCGTTGAGACCCTTCGCGCGGGCATGCAGCAGCCAGACCCCGCCAAACGCCGGCAGGCCTACAGTCGCCAGCACGATCAGCCAGCCAAGATTGGCGGTGAACTCACCTGCCTTGGCCGTCTCGGGCGATGAGATCGCCGCATACATGAACCAGCCGAGCGTGGCGAACGCCCACGCCCAGCCCAGCACCACGATCAGCAGCACAAGGTTGCGCCAGCCCTGCGTGAATGTGCCGATCATCGGCGTCGTCACTTTTGCGTCCACCCGGTCTTCCGGCCGCGGCGGCTCGGGCGCGAGGATGGCGGCGTAGATGGTGATCGCCATCACGACGCCAAGGATCGCCAGCGTGATGTTCCAGCCGATGGCGTCGGAAAGGATCAGCGCCCCTGCCCCGCCAATGAAGGCCGCGCTGCGATAGCCGCCCTGATAGAACGTCGTCAGGGTGTCGAGATCGTCCGGCGAATTCGCCGTCTCGATCCGCCAGGCATCCACCACGATGTCGAACGTCGCCGACAGGAAGGCCGCAACCACAGCCAGCAGCGCGATAAGCCCGAAATGATCCGCCGGGTTCATCAGGCTGAAGCCGAGGAAGCACAGCGCAATCGCGCACTGGATCGGTATGAACCAGCTGCGCCGCAGCCCCATCTTCGAGAAGAACGGCGCCGCCGTGCGATGCAGCGCGGGCGACCACAGGAACTTGAACGAGTACGCAAGGCCCGACCAAGCGAACACGCCGATGGTCGCAATCGCGATCTCGTATTTCGTGAACCACGCATTCAGCGTGCCGGTGATCACCGCAAACGGCAGGCCCGACGCAATGCCGAGCAGCAGCATCACCACCATGCGCCTGTCGCTGAACAGCGTCTTGCGCCAGTCGCTCTTCGGCTTCTTCGGCTTCGCAGTCGTAGCGGCGTCCGTCATTCCGCAGCCTGCTTTTTCCGGCGCGTCCAGCTCAGCGCAATCTCGCGCAGCCGCGGCGGATCAATCGGCTTGGCCGCCAACTGCGAAATGCCCGCCAGCTTCGCCGCCGTTTCAAGATCGGGATCAATGTCCGCCGTCAGCGCGATGATCGGCGTTTCAGACGCCGGCCCGGCAAGCCGCCGAATGCGGCGCGTCGCCTCGAGCCCGTCCATCACTGGCATCCGGATATCCATGAAGATCACAGAGTAGAGCGTTTCGCCCACTCTTTCCAGCGCCTCGGCGCCGGTCGCTGCAGTATCGACACGGAACCCCGCCGCCGTCAGCGCGCTGCGCGCCAGCAGCGCATTCACGGCATTGTCGTCCGCAATCAGGGCAACGCCCGCTTCGCCCGGTTTCACAACGTCTTCGCCCGGTTCCGCCTGCACAGCGCCCGAAAGCGTCAGACCGACGCGCTCGACAATCGACGCCGCGCGCAACGGTCGGATCAGATAGCCCGCGCATCCCATCGCGCGGAACTGTTCCAGCCGCGAACGATCCCCCGGCCGCAGCACCACCAGCGTCCTGCGCCGTCGCGCAATCGCCTGTATCTGCGCCGGCGGCAAAGCCGCATCGAGGATCACAAGATCCGCATCCGCAACATCCGCAACGAGTCTCGCCCCGCCCCCGGCCAGCGCGCCGATACACGCCAGCATCGACACCGGCGGCAGCTCCATCGCCACCCGCAACGGCCGCCCGCGCAGGCTCCGCGCCTGACCTGCCGACGATGGCGCAGCCTGAAGCGGGATCTCCACCACGAACATCGCGCCGTGCCCGAAGGACGACGTCATGCTGATCCGTCCGTCCATCGCCTCGACCAGCCGCGCCACGATCGCAAGGCCAAGCCCCACGCCGCCATCACGCCGCGCATCGGCCGCGTTCACCTGGCTGAACGCCTCGAACAGTTTCGCCTTCGCATGCTCGGGCACGCCCACGCCCGTGTCGCGCACCACAAGCTCAAGCCCCTCGCCGCCCTGGCCGCGCCGCGCTTCGATCAGCACGCCGCCTTCGGTCGTGAACTTGATCGCATTGCCCGCGAGGTTGAACAGGATCTGCCGCAACCGCGAGACATCCCCCACCAGCCGCTCGGCCAGATCAGGATCGACGATCGCCGCGATATCCAACCCCGCCGCATGCGCGCGCGGGGCCAGCAGTTCGGCGACATCCTGCACCAGGTCCGATGGATCGAAGGGCGCTGCATCCATCGGAATGTCGCCCGCTTCCATCCGCGAGAAATCGAGCACGTTGTTCAAGAGGTCCAGCAACCGCGATCCCGACTTCCGGATCGCGCCAGCATAATCGCGCTGCGACGGCGACAGCTCCGTCTCCTCCAGCAGCGCCGCCATGCCGAGAATGCCATTCAACGGCGTGCGTATCTCGTGGCTCACCGCCGCCGTGAAACGCTGCGCCGCATCCGGCGCCTCGTTCACATCCGCCGTCGCCAGCCGCAGCCCGCCCACCGGCGCCGACACCCGCCAGCGCCGTCCGGCCTCATCCACGATCTGCGAAGCAATCTGCGCCGCCGGCAATTCAAACGGCGCCCGCATGCCCTCGATGAATCCCGACAGCGCACTCGCGCTCGAAATCCGCCCGCCGGCGTCAATCACCAGCGCCATACCCGGCCACCCACGCGCCACAGCGGCAAGCGCCACGCGCGCACTTTCGGCAGGAATTCCGTCATCGCGAAGTGTGTCAGGCATGGCCGCGAAACTGCGCCGCCGGGCTCAACAGGCGATTAACGCGCCATCAGGCTCGGCACATCGCCCAGATCCCCGCCCGCCTCTTTCGCGAACAGCTTGCGCGCCCCAGGCACATTCCCTGCCGCCGCCATCGCCGCGCCCGCAACCAGCCGCACCGGCAGCGGCGCCGTGAACGCCCGCGCAAATCCCTCCATCGCGCCCGCCGTCGCCGCGACATCCCCGCGCCGCCACGCGGTGTAAGGCGCCAGCGCACTCGCAGCGCCAATGTCGAGCCCCACGCGCTCCGCCTCGCCGATCACATCAACCAGCGCGGCCACATCCTTCAGTCCAAGATTCAGCCCCTGCCCCGCCAGCGGATGGATCACATGCGCCGCATCCCCCGCCAACGCCACGCGATGCCCGTCAAACCGCTCGGCCACCTTCAGCCGCAGCGGGAACACATGCCGCGCGCCCGCCAGCTTCGCGCCCGGAATGAAATCCCCCGCCGCCTTCGCCAGCTCGCGCTCGAACTCATCATCGCTCAATCCGGCCAGCGCCCCGGCCACCGCCGCACGCTCCGTCCAGATCAGGTTCGCGCGATCACCGGTCAGCGGCAGCACAGCCATCGGCCCACGCGGCAGGAAGATCTGCCGCGCCGCCCCATTGTGCGGCTTGCCCAGCTTGAGCGTCGTCGACAACGCCGCCGCATCATAATCATGGCCCTCGAAGCGCAGTCCCGCCGCCGACCGCACCGGCGACTTCGCGCCATCGCAGCCGACAACCAGCCGCGCTTCGATGACAAGATCGCCAACCACCAGCTGCGCCTTCGCCGGCGCGAACGTCACCTTGTCGATCCGCGCGCGCGACAGCATCCGCACATGCGTCTCAGCTTTCACTGCCGCGTACAGGACAGCCGCCAGAGCCGAGCCCTCGATCATGTAGCCCAGCGCCGGCTCCGCACATTCTTCGGCAATGAACGAAATCCCGCCCAGCCGTCCTTCCGCCTCCACCTGCAAAACAGGCTCGGCATGCGGCAGCAATTGTTCCTCGAGCCCCAGCGCCCGGAAAATCCGCCAGCACCCATAAGCGATGAAATAAGCCCTGCTGTCCGCAGGCCCTTCCCCGGGAGGCGCGCCCGCATCCGCCAGCGCCACCTCAACCCCCCGCCGCGCGAGCGCCAGCGCCAGCGTCAACCCCACCGGCCCACCACCCGCAATGGCGACGTCACAGCGATGAATGTCCGCAGGAATGGTCATGCCTACGATCTAGTGCCGGATCGCCCGAAGTGGAAGCGAGGCAAATCCCCGCCTGCCGAGACAGACCCCCACCTGTCCTCCCCCTTGCAGGGGGAGGGGCCTTGCCGCGTGAACTTGTCCTGTATCGGAGGACGGTGGCGCATCAGGGTTCCTCCCCCTGCAAGGGGGAGGACGGGTGGGGGTCTGTCTCCACGCGCTCCGCTCTTCCTGATTTTGTTCAGCAAAAGCAAAAGGGCGCGGCCCAAAGACCGCGCCCCTCTCTTTTCCATCCCCTCCCCCGGCGCCGCGCCGGCAGCGCCGGTGGCGGGAGGGGGGCGGCCAGTCTGCCTACGTGTGGTAGGCCGACTCGCCGTGTTCGTTGAGGTCGAGACCTTCTTCCTCGATCTCTTCCTTCACGCGGCCGCCGGTCACCAGCTTGACGATGAACCAGACGATCGCCGAGCCAACGCCAGACCAGAGGATGGTGACGCCAACCCCTTTGAGCTGCGCGATGACCTGCGTGGCGTAGTCGGAGTAGATCGCGACGCCGCCGTTGGCGTAGTCGACGATGCCCGCGCCGCCCAGTTGCGGAGCGACGACAATGCCGGTGCCGATGGCGCCGACGATGCCGCCCACGCCGTGGATGCCGAACACGTCGAGGCTGTCGTCATAGCCAAGCATGTTCTTCAGTCCCGAGCAGGCGAACAGGCAGATCGGTCCAACGATCAGGCCAAGCACGATGGCGCCCATCGGACCGGCAAAGCCGGCCGCTGGCGTAATCGCGACAAGACCCGCAACCGCGCCGGAAGCCATGCCGAGCAGGCTCGGCTTCTTCTTGAACGCAGCCTCGGCAAGCGCCCAGGAGAGAGCGCCAGCAGCCGTTGCGACGAAGGTGTTGATCAGCGCAAGACCGGCATAGGCGTTCGATTCCAGGTTCGAACCGGCGTTGAAGCCAATCCAGCCGACCCACAGAAGACCGGTGCCGATCAGCGTGAACGTCAGGTTGTGCGGACGGATCGGTTCGGACTTGTAGGACTTGCGTTTGCCGAGGATCAGCGCGCCAACAAGGGCAGCGATACCCGAGTTGATGTGCACCACGGTGCCGCCAGCGAAGTCGAGCGCGCCGAACGACCAGATGAGACCCGAGCCAGCAAGAAGCGCTTCCGCGTTTGCCGGATCGGACGCCATGATCGGGCCGCCCCACCACCAGACCATGTGGGCCATCGGGTAGTAGACAACGATCGGCCAGAGGACGGCGAACAGCACGACGCCCCAGAACTTGGCGCGTTCCGCAACACCACCGAGCACGAGAGCCGTGGTGATGCACGCGAAGGTCATCTGGAAGGCGACGAAGACGAGCTCGGGGATGGCGACGCCGACCGAGAAGGTTTCGACCAGTGTCGATGTATCAACGCCCGCGAGGCCGATTTTCGAGAAGCCGCCGACGAAGCTGTTGATGCCGCCACCATCGGTGAAGGCCATCGAATAGCCCCAGCCGACCCAGGCGACCATGCCGATCGCCGTGACGATCAGAACCTGTGAGAGCAGCGAGATCATGTTCTTGGAGCGGACGAGACCGCCATAGAACAGGGCCAGGCCCGGAATGATCATCAGGAGGACGAGGACGGTCGAAATGAGCATCCAGGCGGTGTCGCCCTTGTCGACGGTCAGTTCGATCGCGGGTGCTTCTTCTTCAACCACGACTTCTTCGACCACCGGCTCGACAGGAGCGGCATCGACCGGCGGCGCCGCAGCGTCAGCCGGCGGCGTACCAGGCGCCTCAACAACAGGCGGCGCCTCCGGCGTCGGCTGCTGGGCCATGACGGGGCTCAGCGTTGAAAGCATGAACGATGCTGCGACTGCAGCCAAACCAGCTCTTACGCCGGTCCCCCAAAGTGAAAGTCGATCTACTCGACTGGATTTATTGAACATTTGTCTCCCCTGAGGTTGACTCGCAACCGGCGCAAAAATTTGCACCCGCCCCTGACGTCACCGCCACCGCAGATGCGAGGGAAGTAGGGGCGTCGGGGCCTGCCACGGACAAGCAATGCCCCCTGCGACCCTTCCGACTCCCCCGATATTGCACAATCTTTGGGCGCCGGTCCGCCGACACGCCCCCGATCAGGGCAAGCCTTACCCCACGCGTCGCCGATCCCGGCGGCTCGCGCTCCACCTCGGGAAAATTCCGCTAATCAAGGCTGGTGAACCGCCGCAAGGCTGGATCATGGGGATAGGTCCCGGATGCGCTTGCGCGTCCGGGACCCTTTTTTGCCTCGGACCTGGCCTCCCTTCGTGACGCTCCCACGACATCGGCCGCCCCAATTATCAACGCCGCCGTAACGATTTTTTCCGCTGCACGCCCTGTGGATAAGGCCCTCCGCTAGGGCCGCGTTAACGCCCGCAGCCCCAGTGTCCCAACACTCCCATTAGCCATGTTCCACAAGGACAACGGCATGCCGAACCCCCGTGCGCCCCACCTCGAGGACGACGGCTACGAGGCGCGCGGTTCAGGCGCCTTCACCCGCTTCCTCAGCGGGCTCGCCGCATTTTCCGCCGGCGTGTTCATCTGCGGGGCGTGCTCGTCCTACTCGTCCACCGACGCCAGCTTCAACATGGCGGTCGCCCGCGTGCGCGATCCTGCCACCAACCTCGTCACCGAAGTTGCGCCCGGAAACATGTTCGGCCATGTCGGCGCCGCCTTCGGCGACCTGATGATGCAGGGCTTCGGCTGGTGCGCGATCCTCATCGGCTTTGCGCTGATGGTCGGCGGCGTGCGCCGCGCCTTCAACATCGGCCAGCGTGATCCCGCCGCCTGGATCTGGGCGCTCAGCGCCATCCTCTTCGCCGCCTGCTGCCTCGCCGAATGGCCGACGCCGCGCGCGTGGGACATGTCCGCCGGCCTCGGCGGCGTTGCTGGCGAAGTCATGCTCGCCGTCATCTCGACGCCGTTCGCCGCGCTGCAGATTCCCGAAGCGCAGGTGTGGGCCTCCGCCCTCGGCGGCCTCCTCGCCATCCTCTTCGCCGCAATGGCGATGGGCCTCGGCGCCTCCGACGCCACCTCGCTCTGGCGCTCGCTCACCCGCAAGCCGGAACGCTATCAGCCCGAACCCGCCTATGCGCCCGAGCGCCCGAACATCGCGGGCGTGCCGTCCCTCCCCTCGCGCCCCGCCAGCAATGGTGGCTTGATGGGCAACGTGCTGAAAATGCTCGGCCACAAGCCGCAGGAAGTCATCGAGCCGATCGTCTACACCGAGGAAGACGGCTTCGACTCCGGCGAGCAGGGCTTCTTCAACGCCGTCGAGAATTCCGAGACACAAAACCGCCAGCGCCCCATCGTTCCGCGCGTCCTCGAAAGCCGCCCGGTTCCCGATGCGGCCGCAGCCCCCGCCGCTCCCGCGCCGCGTCAGGTTACGCGCCCCGCAGCCCAGCAGTCCTCCGTGCGCCCCGTGCAACCGCCGGCCGCGCAATCCGCCCGCGTGCGCGATCCCAACACCGCCATCCCGCCGATCGACCTGCTCGACGTACCGCCGCCGCGCCGCTCGGAAGTCGATGAAGCCCGCCTGCTCGAAATGGCCGACCGCCTCGGCGAAGTCCTCACCGAGTTCGGCGTCAAGGGCCGCATCACCGAAGTCCGCCCCGGCCCCGTAGTCACCCTGTTCGAACTTGAGCCCGCCGCCGGCGTGCGCTCCTCGAAAGTCATCGCGCTCGCCGAAGACATCGCGCGCGCCATGTCCGCCACCTCCGCGCGCGTCGCCGTCATCCCCGGCCGCAACGCCATCGGTATCGAACTGCCGAACCCGACACGCGAGACCGTCTATCTGCGCGACCTGCTCAACGCGCAGGAATTCTCGCGCTCGCGCATGGCCCTGCCCCTCGC
>Ga0075160_10000071_pt1 | contig 56750 bp, 26 predicted proteins | sample JI91814C2DNA_FD_70969 | JGI IMG/M metagenome (GOLD analysis project Ga0075160, IMG submission 70969) | Wastewater effluent complex algal communities from Wisconsin, to seasonally profile nutrient transformation and Carbon sequestration -... | ecosystem: Engineered > WWTP > Effluent > Algae... | reverse complement strand
AACCGCGGCTCACCGACGGCGATGAGCGTGTTGGTGCCGTCGTCGGCGGTGATTGTGAGGCGTGAGTTGCCGCGTGTGCCACTAATGGAACCGCCGCGTTCGCCATCGCGGCCGCCGAGGCTGCCACCCTCTCGCCCAGATTCTCTCTTGTTCGCTGCAGCATCGCTCGCTGAAGGTACTGTGGGCTTGATTGGGCTCTCCGCCGAGGCGCCTCGAGTGGGAAGGAGCGATGACGAAGGCGCGGGCGTCTCCTGCGTCTGCGCATCGAGCACGCCCGCGTCGATCAACTTACTCAGCGTGGCGAGCACGTCCGAGACAGGACGATTACGGATGGGGTACGACCGCACGGGCATCGTGTCACGCTGGACGCTTTCGAGGCGTGCGAGGATGGCATCGATCTGTTCATGCTGCGGGAGCGTGGCCGTCACGATGAGGCTACCCGTAAGTTCATCCACCACCAGCCGCCAACGATCGTCGGTCACGGCACCGCCAGCACCGGAGGTCTGGTCCTTCGCCTGCTGCTCGATCAACTTCGCAACATCACGAACGGCGAACACCGACGGCGTGTAGGTGCGGGTCTCGACTCCCGGACGCTGATCCAGTTGTTGCAGGACCGCTCGCCACGTCGCGACGCCCTCCTTTGGTGCAACAATCAGCACAGACGCTCCCGTGGACGACGCGACCACATCCCCCACTATCTTGCGGCCGCGCACAAGATCGGCTTTGCCGGAGACGGATGTCACCAACGCCGTGAGCGCGGTGGCGTTCAGGTTCGTCGGGCGATACTCCTCGATGACGACATCGGGTGCGGGCTGGTCCAGCGTCTCTAGCACGCGCGAGAGTTGGACCAAGCGTGGCGTGGCGTCGGAGATAAGCAACAGGCCGTCTTTGCCGAGTTCGCTGGCGCTACCACCGGCCTTGCTCACGAGTGGACGAATCGCTTCGAGCAGATCCTTGGCGGTTGCGTGCCGTGGGCGGAGCACGACGGATGCGTACCCGGGTGGAACAGAAGTGTGTGGGAATAAAGGCTCACCGACGCTTCTCGCGTCCTCAACCCGGGCGACTCCGACCGCTTCCGCGATCTTCACAATCGCGAACGACTTGTCTGAAGCGCCCGGCGTACGCACGGCCGCGAAGCCGCGCGACAACAAAGCCTGCGACGCAAGATCCCACAGTTCAAGATCCGACAAGCCTTCGCCAGCACGGATGGTTGCTTGACCTGTGACGGCCGTGCCGTCGTAAGTCACGGACACGCCGAGGCGTGCAGCGGCAAGATCGACGAGGCGGGCGATGTCAATCTCGCCAGACAGTTGGGTGGAGAGAGGTTCTCCAGCCTGGGAAAGAAAACTGACAGAGGTCGCAACGATCGCCGCCGGTGCCAGCCACTGTAAAGATGTGTGCATTGGTACAGCCTACAGCAAATCGCCCGCTCCGTCGAGACCGTGCTCAACACGCCACGCACCAAGGTTTCCGGCCGATGGACGTCGTCCACACTCATTGCGGCACCCTAGTCCTACCGCCCCTCGGCATCGGCGACCGCCGCGTTCCAAGCTGAGGTGACCGCAGCACTGTTGCCCAGCCTGCTCCTCGCTTCATTGGAATCGGGCGTCGAGGCAGAGGAAATGATATGAGTCGCACTCGCTGACTCTTGCCTTCCGGATCGGGCTGCGATTTCGCGAGCGGCCAACGCGTCGCGGAGAGCGACGGTTTCTTCGTCAGATCTTGACTGAATACGGAACTCCAGGGGTAAGCCCGAGGAACGTGACGACTTGAGTGATGTCAGTCGTGTGATCTTGCCCTGATCCAATCCGCTCGTGCCCGCCGCAAAGACCGCAGCCTCGAAGTCACGGACTTGGGCTTCCAGAGAACTGATGAGCGCGCGTCCTTGTGCGAGGGCGTCAGCAGCCCCCGGTGCTGGCTCGCCAGCCGTCGCTGCATTCTCCAACCTCGGCAGCGACTTGCGTGCGTCGGCGAGTTGCGACTCGACTTCACGCATTTGCAGCGTGTTCTCGGCCAAGAACTCGACGGAGTGTCCAACGATCAACGTCGCGTCTTGGGCCGTGAATCCAGCCGCAGCGAGCGATCGCGGGTCGAGCCCGGCCCTAACGATCCAGGCCCTTGCGCTGTTCGCCGTCAGTCGCACGCGCACGGAAGAAGTTTCAACGGACACCGCCGTGAAATGGCTGAAGACGAGCGCCCCGCCCGCAGCGACAAGGGCGATGCCCGCGACCGCGACACCTAAGATGCTGCCACGAGAACGCGTTCGAACGTGACCGATGCGATGATTCATGTCGATTCTCCGGGAACGTGCGGCGAGCCCCGCGATTGGCGGTAGTATGACGCGCGGCACTTTGATTTGCAAGCCGGTGTCATCATGGATTCGAGTTGAGACTGGGTTGCAACCAATTTGTTGTTCCTGATGCGAACACACCGCGAATCAAATACACACCTGTTTGTCCGAATGTGGATAAGCGGTGCGTTCTTGCAACTTCGAGGGCTGGCATGGTTGCTATTGAAGCGCCATTTTGGTGTAATGAAGGTGCCGGGACGTCTCGAGCGTTCTCGGCTCCAAGGGCCTTTCACATGAAGACTCGCGTTTCCCTAGCCGTTGGCGTGTGCATTCCCGCACTCCTTGCTGCCGCGACTGCATGGGCGCAGGGACAGTTGATCTCGATCCATGCGGACTCGATGGTCAAGATGAAAGCTCCGCTCCCCACGAATCGCCAGGAAGTGCGTCCCGATGAGCACGGGCTCCAGCGAGGCGTGAACCTCGACGGCACGCTGCGTGCTGGGTCATTCCTCGGCTGGGCGATCAACGCGAGCCCGCTGGGAGGCGGCGTAAGCGCTGGTCGCGTCGGCGATGTTCGATTGGATACAGGCACATTCTCACCCAACGCGATCGACATTGCACTTCCCGCACCAGGCTTCAGTTGGGTCGTTGGTCGTACGTACAACCATCGACAGGAAGAAAACAAGCCGGACCATCGTGACAGCAATGGCTATCAGGGCATCAACTGGTTCCAGACGAGCCATCCTGAGATTCTCCTGTACGACGCCGACGACACACCAGGAACGCTTGGAGCTACGGACGTTCTCTACATCATTTACGGCGCAGACAGGTACATCGAGCTGGTACGAACGGCGGCGAACGTGGACACGTTCAGGGCCAAGAATGGCGCGGCGGGTGTCGCCGTGCGCACAGCAAGTGCGGGTACCAACATCCCTGAGATCTACACCTACACCGACCAGCATGGCATGCAGGTGACCTTTTTGGGCTTTGATCAGGCAGGGAGTGCGGAGGGCCAGTTCTGGAAGATGGCCGATCCGGCAGGCAACACAGCCTATGTTGGCAGCACCACGCTCAATACGTCGACGTCGTCGACGGGGTACAGCAGCGGCCGCATCGCGACCGTGTACGACAGCGCGGATCGTCGATACGCGTACACCTACTCCACCATCGATGGCTATGCGCGTCTGACGCAAGTCAAGGCCGAGACCAAGTCCAGCGGAGATTGGTCGAGCCCATCGGGCGTCGTTGAAGTTGCCAAGGTGGATTACGCCTACTACACGGGTAGCAGCACCAATGGCGACGACGGCAACCTCAAGCTGGTCACGATTACTACCCCGTTGTCTGATTCAGGTGTGTCATCCGAACGCAAGACCCACTATCGGTATTGGGTGGAGGACTTCCATGTCACAGCCAACCCGGGTCATCCCAACTTTATCAAGTACGTGATCGAACCTGAGGGCTATCGCCGTGCCGACTGGGTCGATTCGAACCTGACCGACAACGATCCTCTCACGCTCGACCTCGGTGTGGAAGCCAACCGGGCGTATGTGAGCGCGTACTTTGAGTACAACGCCACGTTCCAGGTCAGCAAGGTGTGGCAGAACGGCCAGTGCGGGTGCGGTGGGAGCAGCATCAACGGTGCCCACACGCTGACCTACACCGACTCCTCAAGCCTCGCGACCTATTTGGGCAACGGTTCGTATGACACGGGGTGGGCGCGCCGCACGACCGTTGTTCTGCCGGATGCGAGCGCACGGTCCCACTACTTTGATGAGGCTGGCCAGGCACTTTCACAGATCACCTTTGACAGCACTCCGACTGGCTCGCCCACCATTACACGCGTTCACGAAGTGGTACGCAACTCTGCTGGTATCGTCTCTGAAACACTCGCCCCATCACGCAACGCGGCCTCCTCCGGCTACACCCACTCCACGGGGGCCATCGTGCGTGCTACGGGCACCACGGCGGGGGTGATGGGAACCGCAGAAGTGAGCGGAACGACAAACCTTGAGGGACTTGTTCTTGCCAAGACCGTCGCCAACGAAGTCGGTGGGACGAGCAACTATGTGAGCCGCACGGTCCCGGCTGCCCGGGTCACGACGGCACCTTCGGTCGGCATCAGCCGTCCGGTGGTTGACAAGATTGTGTCGTACCCGGTGGCGACGACGAACGTGTCCGACTCGACCCGCCTCGAAACCACCCTCGCCTACACGTGGCACAGCAGCACCACGTCGGATATCGCGTATCTGGTTCCCAAGACGATCACCACCACGAGCCCGGCGGTCAGCACGGGCAACAACGGCTCTGGCTCCTCAACCTCCACCAAGCGATACATGCGTTTGGACGGCACGATGGCGTTCACCGAGGATGCCGACGGCACGTTCAACTACAGCGGCTTCTCCAACGGCCAACTCACGAAGCAGATCGTGGATTGCCAGACAAACCACGGGTCGGATTTCGCTTCGGGCGACGATCCCAACACCAACTTCGGCGTGACCGAGAGCGGCAACGGCTTGCACCTCGTCACGACGTACACCTACGACGCGCAGGGGCGTCCTGATACCACGACGCTGCCAGACGGCCGCATCACGAAGATGTACTACTCCAAGCTCGCGGACGGTCGATTGGTGACGGTCTCGATCCCGCGCGTCTCCACGGGTGGGACCACGACCTACTACGGGCCCGTGTCGTACAGCGTCTCGAACTTCGCGGGCAAGTCCGAGGCTGGCGGCACGGTCGCGATCTCGAGCAGCGGGATCACGACCGTTCTCACGTCATGGATCGACGAGGCCGACGCAGACCCGATCACCGCGCTGGACGTAGGCACACTCTCCAGCTTCTCGACGGCGGTGTACGACGCGTCCGGGAGCCGCACGACCGAGTCGCGAGCGTACCACACGGTCCCCGCTTCGGGCGCTGGCTCCAGCGGCACGAACTACGACGCCACCGTCATCTCGTACGACACGCAGGGGAGGCCGTACAAGACCACGAGCCCCTCGGGCACGATCAGCAAGAAGACGTTCGACGCGCTGGGCCGCCCCGTCGCCACCTATGTGGGAACGGTTGATGGCGGCGGCAGCGACAACATGGTGAAAGTGGACGAGGTTGAGTACACCGACAATGGAGGCAGGGCTTCCGGTCTGGTCAGCAAACGCACGCAGTACGTGGTCAACGGCACGACCAATCGCCGTGACACGCTGTACACCTACGACGCACGCGATCGCATGGTGCTCACGCAGAGCCCGACCGCTCCGCACATGTTCGTGAAGTACGACAACCTCGGCCGCGTCGTCGCCTCGGGCCAGTTCAGCTCGGTTGCGAGCATTGCCGCGACGACCGACGATCCCACCACCGAAACCACCAACCGCATCGGCCTCTCGGAGACCGTCTACGACGAGATGGGTCGTGTGTGGAAGTCGATCTCCCACAAAATCGACGTAACGGACGGATCGGACGACGACACGCTCGTCTCCCTGACCTGGTACGACGCCGACGGTCGCGTCATCAAGACCAAGGGCCCGTCGGGCATCCAGAAGACGGCCTATGACCGCATTGGGCGCGCGATCAACCGCTTCGTCATCGCCGACGATGGCGGCGAAACCTCCTACTCCGCCATGGATGACGTGTCGGGCGACAAGGTGATGGAGCAGTCCATCACCCACTACGGCAACACGGACTCCGCGCTCACCGGCAAGGTGCAGATGTCGGCAACGATCAGCCGCTGGCACGACGACACGTCCGGCACCGGCGCCCTCGACACCAACGCGGACAATGACACCAACAAGTTCACCGAGTCCGACGTCGACGGACGCATCAACATCTCGGTCGCCTGGATGGACGAACTGGGTCGTGTCACGAACACTGCCCAGTACGGCACCAACGGGATGGTCGAGTCGGGCACCAACCACTTCACCTTCGCTTCCGCTGGACCGACATGGTTGACGGTTCCCACGCGCTCCGACACCGTCCTCGTCACCACCACCACGTACGACACCGCTGGCCGCGTCATCGAGACCGAAGCCCCCGGCAAGGCGGCTGATCTCGCTGGTACCACCGGCATCAAGACGCGATACGTCTTCGACGCCATGGGTCGCCGCACTGCCGAGATCCGCAACTACACGGGCGCCTCCACACCCATCACCACCGCTGATCGAGATACCGATCTCTTCACGCGCTTCACGTATGCCAACGGCCTACGGACCAAGTACTGGGTCGATCTCGATGGCGACGGGACCGAAGACTCCGACGACCAGGTGACCACGTACACCTACGGCACGACCAACGGCGGCTCCGCGGGCGAGAGCGCCATCGCGACCGGCCACCTTCTCTTCAAGGAGCAGTACCCCGACTCCTCGGGCGGCACCGACGTCGTCCAGCACGCCTACAACGCCCAGTCCCAGGAGACCTGGCGCAAGGATCAGTTGGGCTGCATCATCGAGACTACGTACGACACGGCCGGGCGCCAGACGATCCGCAACGCCACCGACCTCGGCAGCGGCTCCAACCTCAACGGCGACGTCCGTCGTGTCGAGATGGCCTACACCTCGCGTGGCCAGGTGGACACCGTCACCCAGTACGACGCGACGAGCAGCGGCAACGTCACCGACCAGGTCCAGTACGGCTACGACGATTGGGGAAATCTCGAGGACTTCGATCAGGATGTGGACTCCGCCATCGGAGCGTCCGGTCGCGCGGCATTCAACGTTGACTACGCCTTTACCAAGGCCGCGCCCACCAACGGCACCACCACGCTTCGCCGCACGAGCATGACCTATCCGGGCTCGGCGCAACTCAACTATCTCTACGCTTCAGGCCTTGATGACCAGGCCAGCCGCGTAACCCGCATGGAATGGAACTCGGCCTCGGGCACCTACCTCGCCGAGTACGAGTACCTCGGCATGGGCCAGGTCGTGAAGACTTCGTATCCGCAACCCAACGCCTTCACCTCGGCCTACGCGTCGGGCGCGGTCCACGCCTACGGCCATCTCGACACCTTCGGCCGCGTCATCCGCAGCCACTGGACCAACGGCCGCACCGGCGGCACGTCCTTCTACAACACCGCTATCGCCTACGACCGCCTCTCGAATATCCTCAGCACCGATGATGACGTGCCCTACGGCACCAATCCCGGCGAGTGGGCCGACGTGCTCTACGGGCTCGACTCCATTGGCCGTCTTACCGACGCCGACGAGGGCGAACTTGCCAGTGGCAGCATCACGGGCCGCAAGCGCCGCGAGATGTGGAAGGATGGATCGACCCTCAAACTCTCCCAGACCGGCAACTGGCTCCAGCACAAGATCGACAGGGACGGCGATGGAACCTACACCGGCTGGGAGGAGTTCAATGACACCGCGACATTCAACAAGGCCAACGAGTGGCTGACGCGTGACCTCGACTCGACCAGCGGCACCACGGGCAACAACTACTCCCTGACCCACGATGCCGACGGCAACCTCACCAACGACGGCAAGTCCTTCAAGTACGTCTACGACGCGTTCGGCCGCATGGTCGAGGTGAAGAACCAGGCCAACACGACACTCGCCAAGTACCGTTACAACGGCCTGGGGTACCGCATCATGTGGCAGTACGACGCCAACTCCAACGGCTCCCTCGCCACCAGCGAACGCTACTACTTCGCCTACGACGAACGCTGGCGCATGCTGATCACGTACCGCGACCAGGACAGCAATCCCAAGGAGCGGTTCGTCTACCACGCCGCGGGCATGGGCGGCTTCGGCGGCAGTTCGTACATTGACGACGTAGTGCTACGCGACCGTGACTATAACGCCAACGCCGGCTTTAGCTCCAACTCCTCATGGTTTCTCGCGGCTGACTCCACGATGGAGGAACGCATGTACCTGTGCCAGAACTGGCGTGCCGACGTGGTGGCTGTGGCAAGTGCGGACACGACCTACGGCTTGTACGTCCCGCTCCGCATCAAGTACGACTCGTACGGCGCGCCTCGCTTTCACAGCATCGCCGATTACCTTGCCGATTCATCGGTCGACATCAACGATGATGACGAGTTCGGCGCCGACTTCTCCGACGAGCTCAGCATGCGCGCTGACATGAACTTCGACGGGGTACTCGACAGTAACGATGAAGACGCGTTCCTTTTGACCCTGTACGAACTCTGGTGGTTGGACCTGAGCATTCGCAAGTTGTACGCCGGGTACGAGGGAGACTCGTTCACGACCTATGACTACGGCGGCCCAAACCTCGGCCGGTACCACGTCAGGCACCGCGTCCTGCTCGCAGAGACGGGACGATGGAGCAGGAGAGACCCGCTGGGGTGTTCCCAGGGTCCGAATCTGGTGGGGTATTGCGCATCCGTGCCAATGCGATACGTAGACGCGTCCGGCTTGGCATGGACTACTCCCGCGGAATGTAACAAGGCAACTTCATGGCTCGACTGCACTTTGTGCTGCAACGGCTTACCACCTCTCGACCTAAACGATCCGAATCACGTTTCTAACTGCAGGACGGAGTGCAACAAGAGATTCCAGCGTCCAATCATTCCTGGACTTGATCCCGACTCTGCTCATCCAAGAGAACTGACTCCTATGCCTCAGCTCCCTGGGAAGCCGGACTGGCCAGGCCCTTTCCCGCGGCTAGATCCAGATGCCACGTTGCCCGATCTCCCGCCACCGAACCGCGACTACCCTAGTTGGTTTGACCCAATCATTAAACCATTTGAACCGTTGTTTCCTGGTCGAACTTGGGTGGACCTAGGATACGGCTGTCGACTGACTTGGGACATTTACAACCCCGATCCTCGTCCTTGGGACCTGCCCAACTGGGACCCATATTTAAATCCTGGAGTTTACCCCCCCATGGATTGGCGACCAAACAGCATCCCAGGAGATGAGCCAACCATCATTTTGATACCGCGCATTGTCTGTGATTTTTAAACCTGACCGCAGCAAGCTGATTCTATGAGCACGCAAGTCAAGTCGAAGTACCTCTTGTTGACGGAGCGTTACATGTTGACAAATCTCCCCCGAACTTTGACCTCTTCCTGGCTGGTTTTCGTTTTGGGATTTGGCGCCGCTGTTGGCATGGTGGCGATTGGAACGAAGCTCGCCAAGAATGACCCGCAAGTTGTTCGATCTCAGCGATTCCAGCTTGTGGATGCGCAGGGCACTCTTCGCGGAGAGTGGGGCTTCAAAGATGAGATTGCCCAACTGGTTATCTATGACACAAAGGGCGTCCCTCGCGTTCGCATCGGCTGTGCCGACGACCCCGGAATCTACGTTTTAAAGAACGATGCATCACCAGCCATCACGCTTGCACATCGCAAGAATGACGGGGCCTGGATGACCATAAAATCTGACGACGGAACTGGCATTCTCAGTGCCCGGACTTCAAACGAAATTGGTCCATTCTTCGGAGTCTTCAAGAACGGGGACGCTGGAGCTGGAATGAGATGTTTGGCAGATGGTGTCTCCGAGATTTTCATTCAAGACACTGAGAAAAGGCCTGCATGGCGTGTTTCTAGTCCCCCGAAGGAACAGGGCGAGGCTAAGTAGGCGAGTGGCTTGGGGTGGTTGAGTCCGGGGGGCGCGCGGAATACAACGGCGTGTGCGCGGGTCTTCTTCGAATCGTGGGCAGGTGGCATGAATCGTCTTGATCTGGGTGCCATCAGTCGGCCGCTTTGGGCCGACTGATGCGAGGGCCGCGTGGCCGAGGTGAAGGGGCGGTCGAGCACTTCGGTCGCCGTGGAACGTGATTGCCGATGCAACGGAATCGGTCGTTCACTCGCGGCAATCGATCGTCGCCACGCGATTGCCATAGCACTACCACGACGATCGTTCTACTACATCGACCATCGTCCAACTGTAACGGCAATCGAGAGTCGAGTGTCGGTCGTTGTTCTACTACAACGGCCATCGTTCGTCGTCTGTCGGTCGTCGTTCTACTACAACGATGATCGTGTGCGAGGTCGTTTCGGACGTTGACGGGGTCGACAGTGGAGGCGGGTGGCATCGAAGTGACCGAACCCGTGCCATCGAAGTCGCGGCTTTGGGCGACTTCGATGACTTTGCGGCACCCGGAGCATCGAAGTCCGAAAACGGGCTTCGATTATCGTTGGTCGGCTTTCGTCGATCGCGGGTTGACTATCAATGACCGTGGGCATGGCCTCAACGATCGTGTGTTGACTCGCGACGACCGAGAGTGTGCTTTCGATCATCGTTCGTTGACTCTCCACGACTGCGAGCATGCTCTCGATGATCGTGAGTGGTCTCTCGACGACCGAGAGTGTGCTTTCGATCATCGTTGGTTAACTCTCGACGATCGTGAGTGTGCTCTCGACGATCGTTTCCACACAAATCTCGGACGTGTGGGGCGGCGGTCGTTCATCCATAACCGTGGTGGGCCGTCCGGCGAACCTGCCAGCGTCGCACGCGGCCACACGCGGGCAACCGTGGCCATCGCGCACGGCGTGCGCCCCTTGGCGTGCTCTCGGACGCGTGGTCGAAGGGCGCGTGCCCGATAGCCCGCAAATATGTTCACATATAGTGTTTGTCCTTGAGATGTTTCCACCACCGGACGACACCTCTCGCACATCCGCGAGGGCTCGCGCGGGTGCGGGGCCTGGGCCGTTCGTGCGGATGGCGACGCTCTGGTTGCTCGCTCGAACCTCCGGGCCGGCACGCCCCGGACACGGTCGGCGAGGTGCCCCCGGAGACACCTCGCCCGACCTCGCTGGATGTGCGACGCAGGGACCATCAGTTGGACAGGACCTTCATCGGTAGGGACGAGTTCGCCGCAAATGCGTGGTCCCACCCATGCCAAGTTGACTCAAGACTGAGCCACTAGGATTGACTATGGCACAGAAACGAGCGAGTGGTGGCCCCAGACTCACCAGGACCTCCAAGATGCGTGGCGGTCGCAGGTCGAAGCGATCCACCGGCGCGGGATCAAAGCGGGTTGCTCGCGCTGCTTGGAAGAACGTCCTGGCAGATCGCCTACGGCAGGTGTTCGGGGCTGCGACTTTCCGTGAGATCGCCAAGGCCACCGGCCACAATCACGAAACCGTGCGACGTTTCCTCGCCACCGGCTCGCCCAGGGTGTCGTTCCTGGTGGAGACGTCGAAGGCGTACGGCGTGTCGGTGGATTGGTTGCTGGGATTGGTCAGGAAGAAGTAGTGGGGGAGGCTCGGCTTCAGTTCACTTGGCTTCGATGACGGTGGTGGAGCAGATGCAGACGCGAACGAAGGACGAAACCTCGACGCCGGAAGTGGAGTCAAGTCAGTGCCACCAGAACCCAAAGGCATCGAAGGCCGCCCTGTCCTTTGGGGACACCGATCACCCGTGATAGTTCGAGAAGAGTGCGGGCAGAACCTTGGCCGTCGCCACGAAGAGTTCTATTGGTGTTTCGCTCGCTCCATTCGCAGATCTTCCGCAGAATCGCGTGAAAACCCCGGCATTTGCTGGGGTTTATTGCTGTTTGTGGGTTCGGTATCGCGCGAGTTTGCTGCGCGCCCTTGCGCGCGTGAAACCACGCGATTCCGCTCCAACTGCTTGCAGTACTGCTGGGGGTTTGCGGGCGTCGAATCCGTCGTCCCTGTAGCTTCCGCGCTGTTGTCGGGCGCTGCGATTCCCGGAAGTCGATCGATCGCGGCGGCCGTGTCCGCAAGGCCCAGCACCGTGTAGTGCTTGAGCGTCGTGCGATAGTCGCTGAGCCGCATGATGCGCTGCGCCACCTGCGGCGTGACGCCGGCGCGGGCGAGCTGCGTCCCCAGCGTCGTGCGCAGAGCCTGCAGGTCCGCCGACTTGCCCTCGTCATCGATCAGGGTGATGCCCGCCGCGATGAAGTCCCTGCGCCGGGTCTCGTTATCGATCGGCGTTGCCCACACCTTGGCCATCGGAAGGGCCGGGAATGCCTCCAGCCGGCGCTTCAGCGCATCGGCCAGTTGAGGATGCATCGAGAGCACGTCCTCCCGCTTGGCCTTGCCGTGGCGGATGGTGAGCGTCCTGTCGGTGAAGTTCACGTCCGCCCACACCAGGTTCACGAGATCGCCACGCCGGAGCCCGGCGAGTGCCGCTGCTAGGTACCAAGCCTCTCTGCCATGCTCGGTGGCGACGGCAATGAGCCTGGCAAGTTCCTCGTCGGTGAGTGGGCGCCGCACACGCCGCCGATCGCGGGACTCATCGACGATCGCGACCGTAGCGATCGGGTTCGACTCGATCCTCCCCGTCTTGACGCACCAGTTGGCGAAGGCGGTCACGAGTTGCCGTGCGAAGTTCACCGTCCGCGGCGAACGGCCCAAGTCCTTGAGGTTCGACAAGTACCGTTCCATCGCGTCGGCCGTGAGGTCGCACAACCTCGTTACGCCGGGCTCTTGTGCGACAGCGCGAAGGTGTCGTGACTTGTGCGACACGTGCAGCGTGGCCAGACCGATGCGGTTGCAGTGCGCGATGTAGGCGTCGATGTGCGAGATGAGCGGGCTGCGGCCATTCTTGGCCAGATGCTCCGCGCGAGGGTCGATCACAAGGTCTCGCCTCAGCGCCGTGTCCGCGACCAACTTGTTCAGGATGCGTTCCGCCGCCTGACGGTCCGTCGTGCGGGTGGAATGCTCCCGCCGCTTGCCGGTGTGATCAAAGTACATCGCGATCCACGGCCTTTCGGCGTCTTGCGGAAGAGCGTCCCTGTGCCTTTGCTGCGTTGACGTGCCATGTGTCACTTCACCTTCGTGGCGGGAGAGGATCACCGGGCGATCCCCATCCCTAGTTTAGCTGCCGTGCTGCCCATCCACTCGAACTTGTGTACGCCGTTGTTCTTCGTTCACTGTCGGCGCGTGCCCGCTATTGCCGTGCGCGACTGGAATCTCCTCCATCCGAGGCTCGTCCACTTCCGCGGCAGCATGCGTGTCACGGCGCAGGCGCTCGAACGTGTCCTCGCCGGTGATGCGGTCGAATCGTGCCTGGACATGGCAGAAGCGCCAGCCAAGGGCTGAGGCCGCGGTGTCCACCAACTTCACGATTGAGGGAACCACGCCCGGCCAGCGGTGGAGCACCTCGCCCATCGCGATCAGCCACGCCGGGGCATGTGCTTGCGCAGCAGTTGATGGCCCTTGCACTGCAAGAGCGAGGCATCGGGAGGCACGAGTGGCTTTCGTGGCTCTCCCAAGCGGGAGCTCTCGCAGAGACTAAAAGCGAGCTGGCAGACTCGATAGCGAGCGCACTTGTAGCGAAGGACATCCTTTTCGACGACCAGGGCGTTCTGTGGTTTGGCCAGCGGGGCGAACGAGAACTCAGCTATCGCGCTTTCAGCGAGTTGCTCTCGGTGTTCACGACGGAACCGTTGCTCCGCGCGATGCACGGCTCTCAGAACATCGGCCTACTTCACCCTCTGTCACTCTCACAAACATCAACTGGTCCCCGTGTGGTGCTGCTGAGCGGCAGGTCATGGCACGTTCAGCAAGTCGATTGGTGTCGCAGCATCGTGAATGTTGTGCCGGCTGATGAACGTGGGCGATCGCTATGGCGAGGTGGGAGCGCGGTCCTCTCGCAGCCAATGTGCTACTCCATTCGCGACGTGCTGGTGGGAACCTCCACGCCGATGGAATGGTCGCGGCGTGCGGCCGACGAAATGCGAGGCATCCGTACCGACCACGAGTTCTTGCATCGCACGAACTTCCAAGTGGGCGATGACGGCGAGGCGACGTGGTGGACATTTGCTGGTCTGCGTGCCAACTCGCAACTGTCCTGTGCTCTTGAGAAGACTAGCGGGCTGGTGTGCACGCCTTCGAATCTGAGCGTGGACATCCAAGGTGTGCCCAAGCAGCGTGATATCGAGGCGATCTTCGATGGTGCTTCGCCGCTTCCCTTTGCAGGAACTGTGGTCGACCAATTCTTGAAGTCGGTGAAGTTCATCGCCTATCTTCCGGCGGTCCTACAGAATGAACTCGCATTGGCACGTTTACAGGATAACCCGACCATCGACTTGATTAAGGAGTCTTGGCAGCGAGAGTCGCCGGCCCGAAGGTCATTCACTTGATCGGCCGTTGATCAGACTGCGATGTCTGTGAGTTGTGGAACGGGGATTCGGCTTACGCGACCCCCTCGCCCACGCCGATCATCGGCCCGCCGCCGGCGTTCAAGTGTGAGACTACCCCGTCCCCTGATCGACGAAGGCACATGCCATGCCCCGCATCGACGTACGTCAACGTGGATAATGGCACCTCGTTGCCAAACAGATTTCAAGCGTCCGCGAATGCACAGGATCCATCGCCTTTACGCGACTGGGATGCGCGGCACACTTTGGCCGCGGAGTCGCAGAATTTCTGAACAATCAGGGGTGGCCGTGCGTCAGGACGGGGGTCGGCTTCGAACCCATAGAGTCGCCCGGTTCCGCTGTCCCTTTTTACCTAGGCTCATATCCCCATGAAGAACCTGCCTGTTACGTTCCGTGACCTTATCGCCTCGGGGTGGAAGACCCGAACCGTGAAGCACGAACTGCGGGCGAACCTCATCAAGGCACTACGCTCTGAAGTCGCGCCACAAACCTCGTCAGAAGGTGGTGGAGGGCTCTTTCCGGGAATCGTCGGCTACGACGACACCGTCATCCCCGAGATCATCAACGCGATCCTCGCGGGGCATGACATGCTCTTCCTGGGCGAGAAAGGCCAAGGCAAGAGCAAGCTCATGCGGATGTTGGTGCGGTTCCTGGACCCCGTCATTCCATACCTCGACATTCCAGGATCGCCGGTGCACGAGGACCCGTTCAAGCCGATCACAGCGGCGGGCCGTCGCATGATCGCGGAGATGGGAGATGAGGCGCCGATCGCTTGGTGGGCGAGAGAAGACCGGTACGCGGAACGGCTCGCCCCGGGGACCAAGTTCGCCGATCTCATCGGGGAGATCGATCCCGCGAAGTTGCTCGCGGGTACAAGCATGGGCACAGAAGAGGCGCTGCATTTTGGTTTGATACCGCGCATGCACCGCGGGCTCTTCGCGATGAACGAGTTGCCGGATCTAGACGATCTGGTGCAGACGGGTCTCTTCAACATCCTCGAAGAACGCGACGTGCAGATTCGCGGATTCCCCGTCAGTTTCGACATCGATGTCGCGGTCCTCTTCTCGGCCAATCCCGGAACGTACAACCGCTCTGGCAAGGTCATCCCGCAGCTCAAGGACCGCATCGGCTCGACAATCCAGACGCACTATCCACGCACGCGCGACCTGGGCATCGAGATTATGGAGGCGCAGGCTGATGTCGATCTCGGCGGAGTTGGCGGCGTGGGGGGCGAGTTCCCCGTGCTGGTGCCGCGGTTCATGAAAGAAGTCGTCGAACAACTCTCGATCGTCGCGCGCAAGAGCAAGTTCATCGATCAGACCTCTGGCGTGTCGGCCCGGTTCTCAATCGCAAACTATCGCACGATGATCGCCAACGCCCGCCGCCGGGCGATCCAACTGGGCGAGTCGTCCGCGGTGCCTCGCATCATCGACTTGGCACATTTCCACGCCAGCGCGATCGGCAAGCTCGAGCTCGACCTCATGGGGTCCCACCAGCTCACCGAGAAGCAGGCCCTTGACGCCATCGCGGCCGAGGCCATCAAGGCAGTCTTTGGCGAGTACGTCACCAAGCACGGCCTGGCAGAGATCGGCGAGGTCTTCGCGAAGGGGGTCAAGATCGAAGTCGGCGACATGCTGCCCAGTGCGCACTACGAAGCGCTGCTCAAGCGGGTGCCAATGGTGTGGGAGAAGGCGTTCGAAGTGAATGCGGCGTCGGACCCTGCGGTGCGCGCGAGTTGCGTCGAGTTTGTCCTTGCAGGACTGCACGCCGGCGACATGATCTCGCGTTCTACGCACCATGGGAGGGTGACGTATGACATCAAGTGAGCCGAACCCCTCGCCCACTCCGCCGCACGGCCCCGGCGGGATCGTTCACACGTACCTCGGGTACGATCCCAAGAACTTTCCATCTCCCACGGCGACGCCGCCGGATCTTGCCGGGGCGGCGTTCGAGCACATGCTCGAGTACGGCTCGATGCGAGAGTTTGCCGACGAAGAACTTGCCAATGCGATCCGGCTCGATCCTTCGATGTTCCCGGGGCTGGGGCCGAGCCTCGCGTCGATTGCGGCCGTGCTGAAGGAGCGACGGGCGAAGATCCTCGCGACCTACGAGACGGATGCGGCCCTGAAAGCAGCCAAGCAGAATGCCCGCGAGCAGGCCCGCGACATAGAACCGCCGAGCCAGTTCCGTGGTGATTTCAAGCGCGCCATCCAACAGGAGCAGATCAGCGACCTCGAGAAACTCTGGTACAAACAGAAGAACGAGTCGAGTCCGTTCGCGGTGGCATTGCTCCAACTGATCGAGCGCATGGGCGAGCAGTTTGAGGTCGAAGCGCTCGCATCGAAGTACACCTTCACGGGACGGACGGAAATGTCCGTGCCGCAGGCGCTGGCAATCAAGGAGGAACTCGAAGCGATCGACGAGCTGCTCGAGCAGCTCAAGCAGGCGGCCAAGGATGCCAAGCTCGCCATCATCGACATGGAATCGCTCGCGGAGATGACAGATCCAGAAGCGTTGGAAGACCTCAACAAGGTCCAGCAGCAGATCCAGGACTATCTCCGCGAAGAGGCACGCAGGCAGGGCTTGGAACAGTCGTCCAAGGGGTTTCGACTGTCGCCACAGGCCTATCGCTTGTTCCAGCGAAAACTCCTGACAGAGATCTTCAGCGATCTTGAGGCGGCCCGCTCGGGGCGTCACGCGGGGCCCATCGTGGGCGAGGGTGCCGTGGAACTGCAGCGCACCAAGCCGTACGAGTTTGGCGATCCAGTCTCGGGGATGGACTTCGCCCAGTCAATCGCGAACGCGGCCGCTCGCACACGCGGGCAGAGTCCCGCCCGCGTCATCATCGACGACCTCGAGATCCACCGAACCCGCAACTCACCAAAGTGCGCGACAGCCGTGCTGATGGACATGTCGGGTTCGATGCGCAACGGGGGGCAATACGTCAACTGCAAACGCATGGCCCTCGCCCTCGACGGCCTCATCCGCACCGAATACCCCGGCGATTTCCTCGCGATGTTCGAGATGTCCACGTTCGCCAAGCGTGTTCCGGTGTCAGACGTTCCCGCGCTGATGCCCAAGCCGGTGACGATCTTCCAGCCGGTGGTTCGCCTCAAGGCGGACTTGAGCGACCCGGAGATGAGCGAACGCCGCCTGCCACAGCACTTCACCAACATCCAACACGCCCTTCGCCTCGCACGGCAGACGCTCAGCGTGCAGGACACGCCCAATCGCCAAGTCATCCTCATCACCGACGGCTTGCCCACCGCCCACTTCGACGGCTCGACACTGTTCATGCTCTACCCGCCCCACGAGTTGACGGAGTCGGCGACGATGCGCGAGGCCCACCTGTGCGCCCGCGAGGGGATCACGATCAACATCTTCCTGCTGCCAAACTGGAACCAAAGCCACGAAGACGTGCAGTTCGCCCAGAAGATGGCCGAGACGACCAAGGGGCGAGTCTTCTTCACCGGCGGACGCGACCTGGATCGATTTGTCCTGTGGGACTATGTGAACCAGAGACGCAAGATCATTGGGTGATCGTGCTACCGATCGCCAGCTCGATTTCGAGCGACGCAACTCCATGACCGGTACGGTCCCGGAGACCTCGTCCGAGTCGTGCATGTCGGCTCCCCTCCATGTGGATGTGAGTCATACCCGATGCTGGTAGAAAACAAACGGGGCGGCCCCCCGGAGCCGCCTCATTCGGATTGATGGAAGACTGTCGTTCAGCAGCCTGCCTCAAAGCGAACAAGGAAGAAGAGAAGATCATCGATCGTCACGGCGCCGTCCGGCTCGCCAAAGCCCAGCCCGTTGTCTACGTCGGCGAAATCGGTACCAGCTTCGAACGCGACAAGGAAGAAGAGCAAGTCGTCGATGGTGACTGCTCCGTCAGAGTGCCCCGTTGCTGAACCGTCATCCAGGTCCGCCGGGCAGAGCACTGTCAGCGCTGCCGACGATGTCACCGTATCCGGGCACGCATTCCTTGCTTCGAGCAGATATGTGCCAGCGTCGTCGTTGGCTAGGGCGCTGATCACGAGGTGTGTTGAAGTAGCACCAGAGATTCGACCGCCATCTGCCAGCGGAACGCCATCCTTGAGCCAGCGATATGTGAACGGTGGAGTTCCAGCGACTTCAGCCGAGAGCGTGACAGTGCGACCGAGTCGTTCTTCAGTACTGCCTACCGGAACGGCGAAGGTGGGGCAGGGAAAGAGACCAGTGAGGAACTGGCCAAAGGTACCGATGAAAAGACCGGAAGTTTGGTCGGAGAAGGTGGCAAGAACGGCAACCTGGCCGGCTGTATTGAGGCTCTTGGTACGGGCGGTGCCAGCGCCAACCGATACGGGGCTGTAGACCGTCGCCCCTGTTACGGTGCGATATTGGCCCGGGTCGATCTGGACTTGATGCCCCGGCGCCAAGACTGTGAAGGTTCCTGAGGTTTGTGTCCAACCGAACACCGCGGGTCCTGAAACAGTGCCATTGGAGACCGAGCCCGAGATAATGACCTGTCCGAGTTCAGTGATTGCCGCAACCGATGTCGCCGTGGCACTGGTGAAGTACGCCGAAGTGCCGGGAGGAGGCGTGCCCGTCGTGCGCATGACGAGTTGAACGATGCCGCTTGGCTGGTAGATGAAGATGCCCGAAGTGGTGCCGCACGAAGCGCAAGCAATGTCTGAAGAGAAGAGCACTTGACCCGCGGTGTTGGCTGCGATGGGTCGTGGGTTCGTCAAGGTGCTTCCATTGGGCAGTCCTGGTGCGGCTTGTCCAGACTTGACTAGGAGTGCAAGGCCGAGGGGATTGGATTTGTAGAGAGCCTTGAAGGTCGATGTGCTGTTGATCACGTCCGCTGCAAAGTACATGACGTTGTTGGGCGTGGTAGTGAACAGACCTGCAAAGCTCGAAATCGCGGTGTTGGCTGGGAAGCCCGGCGCACCGTCTCCAATAGAAGCGCGGCGAGAAAGCGAGCCGAGCGGTCCAAGCCAATAGCCTTGGATCCCATTGGCGCGGGCGAGGACCGCAAGGTTCCCGTCGTCTGCAATCTCGAATGCATCGATGTGCGTGATCGTTCCGGCGACGCCCGGAGCGGGGCTTCCAGTGCGCATTGCGAGCGAGAGGCCCTGGGTCGGTCTCCACGTCCAAAGTCCAAGAGCGTTGGTGTTTGTGGTGCTTCCTCCGGCGAGAGACGCGCTGAACGCGACGGTGCCTTGGGCATTGACAGCCGACAGGAACTCGTTGGTGCCGAAGACGGCGTCTGTGCCCACGGCTTCATAGCCGTGACGGGCGACGAGCGCAGATCCGTTTTCCGCGTCATACCAGAGGCCCTTTGAAAAGCCTGGATCAAGGTCGCCCGAGAGTGAGCCCTTATACAAGATCCCGCCCGTGTTCAGGGAAATGTCAACGGGCTCGACTGTGGCGAAGCGCACGAACTGCTCGATGCCAGGGGCGTAGTCATTGTTGACCGCGACCGGCGAACTTACCTGATTCCTCCAGGCAGCAATGAGCCTTCCTCCGCTCGGTCGCTCGGCCATGAATCCAGCTCGGCCGTTGTTCGCCAAGAGGGCTGGGAAAAGGCGGCCAATGACGATCTCGGGGTTGGTCGTCAGTGACTGGGGCGCATAAATGATCTTCGTAAGAAAGACTGGCCCGTTGGGGCCGACGTTTTCGACAGTGAACTGAGCCGAGTTGCTGATTGCTTGTCCGTGCGGATTGGTCGCGACGCAGTCGTAAGTACCGGCATCAGCAAAACTCCACGCGTTGCCGAACTGCAGTGTGCTCGACTGCGCCCCAGAGATCGTCCCTTGAATATTGACGACGGGGATTCCATTGCGCCTCCACTGGTAGGTGATCGGTTGAGTTCCGGTTGCGATCGCACTGAAGGAGACGCTGGAGTTGTAGATGGCGACGCGGCTAGTTGGATGCTGCGTGAATGTCGGAGCGATGCACGCGTCCCCATAGACCGAGACCCCTCTGCTCGTTTGGTCTGCGAGGCTTGCCGCGACGAAGTGGCGTCGGGCAGCGCCGCTGCCAAACGCGGCGTATGCAAGTGTGCTCCCTACCTGCGCGATGGGAGATTGGAGGTTGGGCAGGCGAGTGCGAGTGCTTGCGTAGATCTCTGTCTCGCTACCTTCGATTCGGTGCCCGCCGAAGTACACCGGCGTGTTGAGCGTCGTATCGAACGCGACACTGCGCGAAGCCGCATTGGGGAGACTGGCGGAGCTGGTGACGTTCGTCCACTGGTTGAAAGGGCTGAGCGTCCAGAGGCTGGTGAACGCCGAATACTCAAGTCGTTGAGTGACCTTATCGAACACGAGTGAGCCCCGGCCTCCCCCAAAGACGTTCGTGGGCAGTTGGGTCCACGTGGTGCCGTCCCATGTCCACGTTTCCTGAATATCTGTCCCGCTCGCGGAGAGTCCGCCAATCATCACGACGACGCCCCTCGTGGGATCAAACGCCATGGCGTGCTGATCTCGGGGTGAAGGGCCGATCGTCGAGACTTGGGTCCATGTGGAGCCGTCCCATTCCCAGGTCGCGTTGGTAGAGGTGCCAGCCGCGATCTTGCCGCCAAAGAGGACGACACGCTGGCGAATCGGGTCATATGCCATCGCGTGTCCGCTGCGCGCTTCTCCACCAATAGAAGGGGCAGCAAGCGACCATGTTGCGCCGTTCCACGTCCACGTCTCGCCATTGGCAACGCCGTTGAGTCCGACGCCACCCGCGAGCACGGCGACTCCGCGAGCCTCGTCGAACGCCATGGCATGCTTGAATCGCGCAGAAGGTCCAGGTCCTGGACGTGTGGTCCAGGTGCGACCGTTGAATGTCTCCGTGTCACCGAGAGCACCACTCGCCGACAGGTTGGACGTGCCACCGAAGAGAACAGTCTCCTTTCGTACCGAGTCGTACGTCATGGCGACGTACGACCGCGCCCTTGGTTCGCGATAGCCAATCCCTTTCCATCCGGAGTCGCCAAGGGTGATGAGACCTGTTCCCGTGGTCGTCCAACCCAGGGAGTAGGAACCAATAGCGCAAATGCGCTCTCCTTCGCCAAAGTCGGCCGAGAACCGGAAGCCACCTGCTCCGCTACCATCGGCGGGAACGAACGGCTGCCAATCGCCGCTTTGCCAACGAGCAAGGTTGGACGGCGTACCAAAGTTGCCAGAACCCCATAGGCCCGCCTGTGGCCCTGTCGCCACGCTGAACACAGCCATGGGGAAAGGCGCCGAAGTACCCGCAGGAAGCCACAATGGGCCCACGAGTCGAGCGCTGGCGCCTGAGGGTTGACCACTCGCGCGTGTGAAGTCGCCTCCGGCGTACAGAAACTCGTTGACTCCGTCAAAGTGGACTGCGAGGGAACTGCACGTTTGCGGATTGGGCAATCCGCCCAACCCGCCCTGAAACACCGGTTGCCAATCCGTGCCGTTGAGGGCTCTGGTGAACTCAATAGCACCTGAGACGAGGCGCTGGCGCGAGGTGTCGAGCGCCTGGAACTGGTCACGGCCTTGATAGTTGCTGATGGGTGCCACCTGCGACCACGTCGTGCCGTTCCAAGACCAGACATCCGCTCGATTGCCACCACCACTGACTCCAATCCCGCCGGAGAGGATGATGGAAGAGGTCGCTGGGTTGTACGCCAAGAGCGCGTATTGTCGTCCCAGCGGCCCGGTGACCGCGATTTGTTGCCAGTTCACTCCATCCCATTCCCAGGTCTCGGCACTCTCAGCGACGACGGTTGAGGACCCGCCGAAAAGGACGGTTCTCTGTCGTACTGGGTCGTAGGCAAGGGCATGGCCATAGCGTGCCGAGGGGCTCAACGCTGGAAGCGCCTGCGACCAGGTAGTGCCGTCAAACTCCCAGGTCTGAGCAGACAGAGTGCCGCCGGTACCCGCCCCGCCAAAGACCACCAACCTGTCCCGAGCGCTGTCATAGGCAAGGCCGTAGCCGCCCTTGGCGACCAGCCCTGATGGGGCTACCGAAACCACGCTCCACTGGATTCCGTTCCATGCCCAGAGCGTGTTCGCGCTTTCGCCCCCCGCACCGAACGTGCCGCCCATCATCAGCAGTCGATTCCGGAGCGAGTCGAATGCGAATGAGGTGCCAAGACGTTTGATCGGTCCGGTCGAGGGCGACTTTGACCAAACCGAACCGTCCCACGTCCAGGTCTCACACAACGCATCCGAGGAAGCGGTCGATGTGGTTCCGATGATGACGACATGATCTCGAAACGGGTCATAAGCCACGTTAGAATGCGAACTGAAGTCCGGTGCAGCAAACCATCGCTTCCATCCCGTTGAAGTGAGTGCGGCGATGGACTCGCTCGGCTCACCGCCAACGGCCGAGAATCGCCCTCCCACGAAAAGGGCTGGTTGACCCTGGTACGAGTATGAGCGAAGGACGTGGACGTCGCCATTGACGCCGCCGCCCACCGAAACCCATTGGCTTCCGTTCCACTTGACGAGGTTCGCCGCAGAAGCGTTTTGAAAGGTCCCGCCCGCATACACCGCGGGGCCTGTGCCATCATCGAATACCTCCAAGGCTCGGATAGTGCCTGAGAACGGCCACGCTCCGACTGGGGACCATGTCGTTCCATCCCAGGAGGCAACGTTGACCGCCGCGACGGACCCGGCCTGCGTGAACTGACCTGCGGCGTAGAGGCGTTCGCCTTGTGGCGTCTGGACAACTTTGAGAGCGTGCACAACTCCATTGATACCGTTGCCCGGTATTCCAAATGATGCGGACCAGTCAATGCACTGTGCGTACGCCGCGGTGAAGGGGCAAGCCAAAGTGACGAAGAAAGCCACACTGGCGATGATGCGTTGTTGAAGGATCGCAATCATACGAATCATGAGCGCTTTCTCCGCAACAGACCTGCGCCAAGACAGAAACCGACGAGCAGGGTGCCCGACGGCGTCGGAACGACCGTGATGGAACCATCGACGTAAAGGCGACTGGTGTCCCACCTCATTGGCGAAGGGACCCATGGCAACGAGATTGCGTCAAAGCGACCCTCAATCCTCGTCGCACGGAGTACATTGAACGACGTTCCTTCCGCAAGGGGTGTGTCCATTGTCGTGTGAACGTCCAGAGAGCCGGCGAGGACAATCGATTCAGCCGAGAGCCAACCGCTGGCGATCGACTCGCCGGTAGCACCGACTGCAATGCTCAGGATGCCGAAGGATGTCTGGCGGTACTCTCCGTCAAAGAGGAGCGAACTGAGAACTCCGGCGGCTAGGGAGCTGCTATTGGTGTACACTGCGAGATCTTCAACTCCACCGGGAGGAACGAAGACGATCTGGCCACCATTGATAGCCTCAATCGTGCCGTTGTTCGTAAACTGTTGCTGGTAGATGCGGATCCTTTGACCACTCACATCGGCGGAGATACGGCCGTTGTTGACGATGGCGGCCGTGGTGCTGGTAAAGACGCGGCCAAAGCCACCTCGAATGACCACATCTTGCCCAAGGGTGAGTGACGTGCTGGGCAAGAGTGCCCGCTCAGCGCCATTCGTGCCGGAAAATACAATCGAGCCTCCAGAGAGCGTTCGTGGGCCTGAGAATGAGACAGCAGCGCCGGCGCCATTGAGGAGAATGCTCCCGTCCACAGAGAACGAGTTGATGATGTTGACTTTGCTGGCGTCCCCAATCTCAATGTTGCCGACAAGGGAAACATCACCCAAGGTGGCGGATTCGGTGGAGCGCACCCGAAGGGGGAACGCGGCGGATGCCGATACGCTGCCACCAGAAATGTACGCAAAGTTGGACATATACAACGGGCCAAAAGTTGGCGAGAGCGTCAGCGTGGAGTTCGAGTTGTCGAGTTGCCCAAGAAGGGCAATAGTTCCACCATTGGAAGTTTCCACGGCGCCCATGGATGCGGTGGTGAACACGCCATTCATCCGGACCTCACCGCCGTTGGTCGCGCGGATGATCCCCGACGGATTCGTCCATGCGGTACGGAACTCGCTCGCAAACTCCCGGTATCCCAGCTCGAGGATCCCGCCGTTGGTCGCCTCGGCGATGCCCTCATTGCGGAAGATGTTCGGCCGAACCGTGATCACTCTTCCAGCGACGTCAGCCGAGATTCGGCCCTGATTTACGATTGTCGTGTTGTTGATCGATTCCACGGCGTCGTTGCCGAGTTGAGCCGTGGAGTTGGCGCCGGGGTTGATGCCACCGCCCCGCACGAGTGTGGTAGGGGACAAAGTCGCGGTTCCCCTTTGTGGCAACAGGACTTTGACCTGGGATGTGCTCTGTGAGTCAAAGACGATCGTCCCGCCAGTGAGCGTCACTGGAGTGCTGTCGAAGCCCGGCCGACTCAGCAGCATTCCGTTGCTGCCCTGGAGCGTGACTGTGCCATTGATCGTGGAGTCCGCGAGTCGGATCTGGCCACCGCCCGATGGTTGGACGATATCTCCGTTGAGCGTGACACCATCGAGTCCGATGCCGAGCGGAGCGGACGACGCGCCGGACGTGAGGTAGGACAAGTTGATCCCGCCGCCGGAAAGGATGTTGACGGTTCCGCCCGCGATTCGCCCGCCGCGGCCTGCCCACATGCCGGAACTCGCGTCGAGGGTGAGAGTGCGGCTCGTGTTGTCGAGCACACCGATAATGTTGACGGTGCCCGCCCCTCGGATCCACTGGGTTCCGGTATGCAACCGGATCGGAAATGCGGTGCTACCCACCAGATTCAGAATGCCACCAGCGTTAACCTTGAGTGTGCCGTAGTTCTCGAGGCCGTCAATCGTGAGCGCTCCACCGGATGTGGCTTCAAGAACCCCATGGTTGGTCGACGGCATGACTTGGAAGGTAGAAGCTGGCGTGTCGGCCACGATTCGGCCGTGGTTGACGAGGCCTGCGGTCGCACCTCCCAGAATGATGGCTCGTCCACCCTTGATGGTCATTCCACTGCCGATCGTGAGTGTGGGGTTAGCGTCGGTGTTCGTGGTGTCCACTGAGAGGAATGAGGAACCGCTGGATTCGATCGTTCGTCGTAACTCAATCGTGCCACCATTCCAAGTCTGCGTGCCCAGTGCCCTGATCGCCGTTCCCAATCCCGCCCGAACTGTCCCATTGAGTGTGAGACCGTCCGACACCTCGAGGATGTACGTGCCAGTGGAAACGTTGGTCGTGGTGGTTCGAGAGAGATTAATGTCTCCGACAACGTTGACGCCATTGAGGCGGATGGCAGCCTGAGTTGTAGAGTTCGACTCGACACGCATGGCGTTGCTTCCCACGATCTGAAGCGTTCCGCCCACAATGGTGGATTCTCTCACGACCCAGGATGTACCGCTCGTGCTATTGAACGAGAGCGTGCTTCCCGTGTTGTTGATCGTGGCTTGGTTAATCAGCGCCGTCGAGCCAGCGAGGTCGAAGCCCTGCAGGTCGGATGGAGCGAAAGTCCCCGAGAGGCGTACCTCTCCGTTGTGAAGCCGGATCGTCCCAGAGTTGGTCCAGTTGAGTGGACCGCGCTGCGACGTTCTGGGAGAGCCCAGTTGCAGGAGCGAACCGTCGGCCAGGTCGATGGTTCCCTCGTTGCGGAACAGGCCGGGGTAGAACCAGATGTCGGAGCTAGGACCTCCGCCGGCGATTGTTCCTTGATTGATGATGGTCGACGCTTCTTCCGATAACGCCGTACCGCTGCGGGCGTCAAATTCCCGTCCCGCGGCCACACGGAGTGTGGCCGACGGTGCAAGGGTGAGAGAGGCGGTAGGCGTGGAGCCTCCGACGCGAACAGAGCCCTGCTCGTCAAACCGCAACTCGCCGCTCAAGGTCGTTGCGGCATCGCTAGTTTCAAGTTCGGCGCGTCCGACGAACTGGGTGACGGCTCCCAGAGTTGCACCATTCTTCATCTTGAACGCGAGTTCGGAAGTGACGAGCGGAATCCTATTGAAGGAGGCGTGGCCACTCAGCGTGACGCCATCGAGCGTCATGCTCTGACCACGAATGACGGCGCCGCTGTTGCCGAAGGCCATTTCGCCGTTTAGTACCGTCCCGCCGTACATCTCGAGCGTCGGCCCGCTCGCCACCTGATAGACCGCCCCTGTGTTCTGCATGATGCCAGCGAGTTGCACAACGCCACCTGCGGATGTCTGGATTGGCGCCACGAAACCGCTGGGTACCGTGCCGGACAACTTCACGATTCCGTTGTTGGTGGCGAGCACCTGCCCGGGACCGCTTGCGGTGCCGCTGATTTGGAGCGTTCCGCCGTCCGCCCGCACAAGCCCCGCATTAGCGAGCGAACCAGTCAAGTTCAGCGTGCCACCGTTGCGTGCTTCGAGCGTGCCAGCATTCTGCACAGTTGGCACCGAAAGTGTCAATGTCTTAGTGCCAACGTTTCCGCTAATCAGGCCTGCATTCGCCAGTGTAGAGCCAGCCACGCCGGAGAGGGTCCCCGCGCCGTTGACTCCCGCATTCGAGGCGATGCTTAGTGTCGACACGTCTCCGATCGACAGCACGTTGTTGTAGATCACGCCGCCGAGGGTGATTGTCCCGCCGCTGAGGTTCTGGTCGCCGAGGAAGCGGCCGGAGAACTGGATACCCGTGATTGAGAGCGAAGACGATGGTGCCAGAGTAAGGCCGTTGCGAAACGTGACGATGCCGAAGTTGTCCGCAAAGTTGGCCGAACCGCTTATCGTGATCCCGTCTAGCGTGTTTGAGAGGTTGGCGCCAAACTTGAGAGCAGTGGGAGTCGTGGAGAACGCGAGGGTTCCACCCCGAATCGTTCCGCCGTTCAGTCGCCACGTGCCTCTGACAAGGTCGGCAACACCATCAAGGTCCAAGATCCCGCCGGTGTGATCCACCGTCGCCGCGGTCGAATCAAGCCGCATTGAGGCCAATCGGACACTCTGAAGCAGCGAGATCGAATAGGCCGCGCCTGCCGCGTCGATCACGGCGCGATACGAAGTCGTTCCGTCGAAGTTCGGTACGGCAGGATTGGTGGACCAACGAAGCGCGTCAAACCATGATCCGCTCGTGGGGCCTTGCCATGTCGCGACAGTCTGGGCTTGTGCCCCCGAGCAAGATCCAGCCATCACGGCGATGACCAAAGCACTGCGACGGCGTCCAAACCAGTGTGCAAACTGTCTCATCCGATCTCCCGTCTGCCTGCGGCAGCGCGCAACGACACAAGGGTTGACCCTTAAGGCCAGCCCGCGACACGTCTCGTGCTCACCGCTCCTCCGAGGCGGAGAAATCCCGCCGGACATGTAGTTTAGAGTGAGTACGAACCCTACACAAGTGCCAAGCAGATCCCTATCTAAACAAGACCAATAGGTACACAAACGGCATTCTGGGCCAATCAGAGGGTCGTGACTTTCCTATCGGACCGACTTCGATGACGGGTCATGAACTGGCTGGGGCTTGAACCCTGGGCCATTCTCAGCACGGAGGAACGCCACGATGTCCCGGAAGCGACTCGAAGCGCGGCCACATCGGAGAACGAGGCGTGCCCTTTCCTCCATCAACCGATGCCAAAAGCGGCCATGAATGTTGACCTTTCCGACTCAATCAACTGGCCTCTAGTTGGTGGACAGTGAGCTGAGCGCGCGACAGGTGCTCGATCCCGAGCCAACCACGTCACGCGGTTCTGGCGAGTGGGCCGAAGAGGGGGAAGGATGCTTCTTGCGTCATGCGCGATGGCGACTGTCGGGCCGCCGCGTATGGCCGCCCATTTCGCGGTCGTCTTCGACCGGAGCCCGCGGTCTATCGTCGCAAGCACTTCGACGGCCTGAGCGGCTTGGTAGGTCAGCCATGCACTGTGCTACGCAAGCTGCGTTGCTAAGTCTCTAAGGCACGTATCCGCAGGTGCTCGAAGGAGACTTGGGGAGGCAAGGCCGTGAAGAACGGTGGTTGACGACGTCGTGAGACGAGATGCATACAAGTAAAGTGATCGCGATCCCGGCGAGCTACGGCAGCGGCACTGACGCGAACCATGTTGACAAGACGGATTGAACGGTAAGTCAAATGAGAAGCGGACGGCCCCCGGCGCCGTCCGCTCCACCCGACATCTGCGATCGTGTTCAGCAACCCGCTTCGAAACGAAGGAGGAAGAACAAGAGGTCATCGATGGTGACAGCGTCATCGCGCGTGCCGGAGCCGCTACCGTTGTCGAGGTCGGCGCTCGAAGTGCCAAGCTCAAAGGCTCCGAGGAAGTAGAGCAGATCGTCGATGGTGACCGCGCCATCGCATGTGTTGGTGCCAGAGCCGTCGTCGAGGTCCGCCGGGCAGACGGTGAGAGTGACGGGGTTGCTGACGACGAAGCCGCACGGGTGTGTCACGACCACGGTGTAGATGCCAGCGTCAGAAAGGCGAGCATCGGCGATGGAAAGCGTCGACTGGAACGATCCGTCGCGGTGCTGAATCTCGTCGGTCAACGCGACGTTGTTGCGGTACCAGCGATAGGAAAGTGGGCCTGTTGAGCTTGAAGAGACAGAGAACATCGCATTGCCATCGCGGCATGTTGTGACCGACACCGGCTGCGACTGGATCGAGGGCGACAGCGTCGAGTATTCGAGCATGTACGCGGCTCCGGCATCGGTCCCGCCCACGTTGTCCTCGAGTGGAGCACCGATCGCGATCACATCGCTGTTGATCGCGACGTCTGTGCCGTAGTTGTCTCCCTCAGACTGGTCCGTTGCCCGAATCCGCTGCTGCTGGGCCCAGGTCGTGCCCGTGCGGCGGAAGAGATAGGCCGAGCCCGAGTCGGATAGGAGTCCATTGTCGTCCCTAGGGCTGCCGATGATGACGGAGTTGCCAGAGATGCCGACGCTGGTGCCGAAGCGATCGCCCGTAACGCCGTCGGTTGCAACGAGTTTGGCCTGCTCGCTCCAGGCGCTCCCTGTGCTGTTCGCGACATAGACGTACGCAGCGCCCCGCTCAAAACTGCCGAGGTGCTCGTTCAAGAGGCACCCAATGACTGCGGTGCTGCCAGAGAGTGAGATCGCATTGCCGAAGTTCTCGCTTGGGCCAAGGTCAGCAGGGACCAACTTCTGTTTTTCAGTCCACGCAACACCACCGATGATGGGCTCACGCCGGAACGCGTAGGCTTCTGAGCGAACGCCAGAGCGATCGTGCTGTGGGCAGTTGGGTGCGGCGTGGGCTTTTCATGTTCTTGATCTCCGTGTGGGGCGAGTCGCGGTGTGATGCGGCCGCCTGTGCCAACTGCACCTCCGCAACACGCGGAGGCCTTGACGGAGAAGTCATGCGTGCGTGGAGGGGGGGACCGGACAGGAATCCGTCAGAAAGTCACGGACATGTCTGCGGCATTCCACCCTCCCTTTCGGGCCGAGGGTCGGGTGTGGAAAACGTGACCGATTCAGCGCAAAAAGGGACCTTCGGGCGGCGCGGCATGACCCAGTGGCCATGGCTCCGCCGAATGGCTGGCCGCCGTGGGGGCCGCAGGCATAATCATGCGCGCGGAAGGGGCTCGGCGACACCCTGAATCGAAAGCGGCGCTACTTCGGGCTGGCTTTGAGCTTCGACCGCCATTCGGCTGCACGGGCCTCGTGCCCTTGGCCCGGTTCTGCCTTGGCGCGGGCGTCGAGGGCATTGGCTAGCGATTCGATGAGTCGCTCGCGAACCCTTTGCCCCGGCTGGAACAACTCGATGGCCGCCGTCACCGCGGGCAGCGACAACGTCTCGACTTCCGTCGCGTCACCCTTGGCGAGCAGCACCTCGGCGAGGCACGCGATCGTCGAGAGCGTTTCAGGGTGTGCGTCACCCTCGATACCGCGGGATGTCTCGAGGACCGTCCGAAGCGAGGTGGCAGCCTCGTCGTGGGCCCCTCGGGCCGAGCGACACATGGCCAGTTCCCGGGCACAGCCAAGCGTGATCTGGCTCGTCGCGACAAGCTTGTCGGTCGATCGCGCCGCGGCATCTATCAGGAGCGGTTCAGCTTCATCCAGGTGGCCAAGGTCTCGAAGTTGAGCACCGAGTGCAATCGAGAGCACGATCGTGATGTCCGCGTCCGGGCCGAGTTCTTGCACCGCCGTGCCGCGAAACTCGCGGAGCAAGGCAACGCTTTCTTCAAACCTCCCGAGACTTGAAAGGGTCGCAGCGTGCGTTCTCGCGTACTTCAGTACTTCTGGATGGCCCGATCGCAGAGTGCGTTTGCCAACCGCAAGTGCGTCCCTGGCGAGCGGCTCAGCTTCTTCCGAACGCCCGAGCGAAGTAAGAACACTCGCCAGTGATGCCTTCGCCTTAAGTGAATCTGCATGGTCCCCTCCCAGCGCGGCGATCGAACTGGCAAGCGCCTCCCGCATGATCAGTTCTGCCTCGACGAGCTGGCCGTGCCGCTGCAAAATGAGCCCGAGGTTCATCCTCGAATCAAGCGTGCGAGGATGCGCTGTGCCAAGCACCTTCTCTCTCTGCGCTAGGACATTCCTGAGCATCGACTCCGCTTTTCGAAACTGCCCCATTGCCTCGTACAAGAACGCCAACTCTCGCATGGTGTTGGACACCGCAGCACTGTCCGGTCCAGTGGTTCGCTTGCGCCGCTCCAGTGTGTCCAGAAGCAGCGCCTCTGATTCGGAAAGTTCGCCCTGAATCTGCAGGTATCCGGCCAGCGTGTTGACCACAGCGAGCGTGCCCGGATCGTCCTTGCCGAACACGCGTGCTGCCCTCTCAGTTGCCTCTCGCCCGCACTTGACCGCAAGGTCAGTCTTGCCCAAATGCTGATAAACCCTTCCCAAATCGTGAATGGATCGGATAGTGTCCTCGTCGTCATCACCTTCAAGTTTGCGCCGCGTTGCCAAGATCTCTACCAAGAGGGACTCAGCTTCTTCGTATCGGCTTTGGTTCAGATGGAGCGAGGCGAGGTTGTTCATCGACGACATCGTGTTGTGATGTTCGGAGCCAAGCAAACGGCGCCTGATTTCCAAGGCGTTGACTAGGAGAGGCTCCGCAGACTTGAACAGTCCCATCTGCTCGTAGAGTTCTGCCAAGCCATGCCTCAATGCCGCACTGACCAGTTCTTGTGATGCAAAGTCCTTGTCAATGATCCCGATCGCTGGCGTCAGAATCACCCGATCGATCATCGCCTGGGCGGCATCTGTGGCGTTGATGCGCGCCAGATATGCACGCATCGTCTCCACCTCTTTGGCCCGCTGCTCTTCCGGCACGCCCTCCGCTGCAAGGGCGGTCTCGAATCGTTGACTCAGGTCAGAGAACAACTCGCGGCCAGCCTTTCCGGGATTGATCTGCGTGAGCACCTTTCGCTGGAAGCTCGCAACCTGGAACGTGTCTTGTTCGCGTTCTTCAGCCAGCTTCTCCGCTGCTTGTGCCTTGTCTTTCGCCGCCTTCTCAGAATCCGCCCGCTTGGACGCCGTGATGAACCCCCACGTGGTCCCCGCCGCACCTAGCACCAAGACGAGAATCACTAACGCGGCGGCGGCGACCTGCCCGCGATGCTTGCGCACGAACTTGCTCGCCAGATAGATTCTCGTGGGTGGTACGGCCGTCAGCACTTCACGCCGCAGGAATCGACCGACGTCCGTCGCCAGCTCGTGCGCCGTCGTGTATCGCCGATTCCGGTCCTTCTCGAGCGATTTGGCTACCACCCAGTCCAACTCTCCCTTGAGCGTTGAAGCAAGTTCCTTGGGCGTGCACCGGCGCCGTGCCGCGATCGACTCGCTATCGCTTGATGACGACACGACACGCGTGCTCGGTCGTGCCGGCTCGACGTCTCGAATAGTCCGTTGGATCTCCGCCAGCGGCAACGGCCTGATCATCGTGGACTCAAAGGGCGGCGATCCAGTCAGCAAGACGTACAGCAGCGCCCCCAGCGAGTACACGTCCGTCCTCGTGTCGATGTCACGGGAGCCCTCCGCCTGCTCCGGGCTCATGTACTCCGGCGTCCCAATCAGGTGGTTGTGCTCCCCGATCGTCGTGACCGCCTCGCCGGGCGATGCGATCGCCTTGGCGATGCCGAAATCGATCACCTTAACTTGTGGACGGCCATCACGCTCAGCGACGAGCACGTTGCTCGGCTTGATGTCCCGGTGGATCAACCCGCGGGCGTGTGCGTGCTGCACGGCCTCGCACACCTGCGCGAACAGCTCCATGCGCGCGTCGATCCCCAGCGAGTGTGCATCGCAGTACGCGTCGATCGGCTTGCCGTCGACATAGTCCATCACGAAGTACGGACGGCCATGCTGCGTAGTCCCGGCGTCGAGGACCTTGGCGATGTTCGGGTGATCCAGCGACGAAAGCACTTGCCGCTCAAGCTCAAATCGTGCTACGACCGCCCGCGTATCCATACCCAGCTTCACGATCTTGATCGCGACCGTTCGACGCAGCGGCTGCTCCTGCTCCGCCCGATACACGCGCCCAAACCCGCCTTCGCCGAGGACTTCCACGAGCTTGTAACGATCAACCGCCGTGCCGACATTGTCGTCGCCGTGTGGCGGACTGGGGCTCGTCTCCATCGCAACGTCCGGAGTTCCGAGGAATGTGCTGCTTCCCTCCGCTGCCACGAGCAATTCGCGTACTCGCGACTTCAGGTGCTGATCGTCGCGACACTCCGCATCCAGATACCGCTCTCGTGCTTCCCCCTTTAGTTCCACAGCGTCCATGAAAACCTGTTTAGTTCGTGCGTCGTTCACGGGAATCACTTTCTAGAAGGAGCAGTGTGGTGCGAGGGGCGTGCCTTCTGTGGCGGGTGTCGAGTCGGGAGTCTACCTTGGGCTGGTCTCGTCCACAACTTCGCGGAGCCTGGTTCATGCGCGCGACCGCTTGTGTCAATGTGGGTGTCGTTGATTTGCAAGGACTGGTCTTTGCAGATCGAGAAATGCTTGCGATCTGGTTAGCGTTGCAGTAGTTCTCTCCACGGTGTCCTTGGGTCAGTATTGGCGCTCATCGCTGGTGCAGATGAAACTGGGGCAGTGCACTCCCGGGCCGGGGCGGAGTGTCATGCGATGTCGAAGCGCGCTTGCGGACGCGATTCACTCGATAGACACAAATTTCATGAGTCTGTTCTGGGATGCGGCTTGTGTTAGGTGGCAATCCCTAGTACCATGGCTTCAATGACGGGTAGCCCAGCGATGGACAACTCTGGAAACGCTCCTTGCGTGGCCGATCCGGGGACCGTTTCGGTGCTCCTACAGGCCGCGGCAGATGGAGATTCCAGGGCAACCTCCGATTTGCTTTCGGTGGTGTATCAGCAGTTGCACGTCATCGCCCGCAGCCGGATGTCATCGGAGAGGTCGAGTCACACACTTCAGCCGACGGCGCTCGTGCATGAGGCGTACATGAAGTTGCTGGGGCACGCGGAAGTACGCTTCGAAAGTCGGGCACATTTCTTCGGAGCGGCGGCGGAGTCCATGCGTCGCATCCTGATCGATCATGCCCGTGTGAAGAACGCCGTAAAGCGCGGGGGTGGGAAGGCGGCCCTCCGGTTCTCGAATCTTCTCGATGTTGCGGCCGACGATGATGCGGCTGGAATCCTGTCCATGGACGAGGCCATTCAGCAACTGGAAAAGGCCGATCCGCGATCTGCCGAGATTGTGCGATTGCGCTTCTACGCCGGACTGACGGAGGAAGCCGTCGCGGAGTTGCTCGGACTGTCGACCCGGACGGTACGGCGGGAGTGGGTGTTCGCCCGCGCATGGCTACGTGATTCGTTGCAGCGGGCAGTTGATTGAGAGTCGTGTGAATGAGGGTTCGGCGCCACCGTACGGTGCGAGCCCAAGCCTCGCGTGGTATCCAATAGAAAAGGGCGGACCCGAAGGCCCGCCCCTATTGGGAGTCGCTGTGAGAGGGGTGATTCTCAGCAGCCGGACTCAAAGCTCCCGAGGAAGAAGAGGAGATCGTTGATGTCGACACCTCCATCAGGAATGCCCAAACCCGTTCCATTGTCCAGGTCGGCGTCCGGTGAGCCTTGCTCGAATCGATCGAGCAGGAAGAGCAGGTCGTTGATGTCCACCCCGCCGTCGCAGGCTCCGGTGTCGGAACCATTGTCGAGATCTGCAGCGCAGTTCGTGAGGGTGGCCTCATTGCTGCCCGTGCCTGAGCACGCATTGGCGACGACACAGCGGAAGTTCTGCACGGCACCCGGATAGACGAAGGTGAAGGTAAGAGTGTCGGTATTCATACCGGTGCATGTCGCAACGCCCGGAATGATCCCGTTCGCGGGAATGGCCGCGAGCGAGACTGCCGAGGTGCGGTACTGCCATGAGTAGGTGTATGGCCCAGGCCCGGCGCCGACCACCGACATCGTGAGTGGTCCGCCGGTGCACGTGTTTACAGAGACGGGATGGGTTGCCACAGTTGCCCCCGCCGTGTTGAGATCGAACGCGAACACGGCACCCGTATCCGTGAAAGCGCCCGTGTCATACTGCGGCGCACCAACCGCGATGGATGAGCCGGAGATCGCGACGTAGCGGCCGAAGGCGTCGTTCGCGCCGGGAGCCGTCGCCGTGAGTTTCTGCTGGAACGTCCAAACGCCCGAGATGTTGCGGTATCGATACGCCGCACCGGCGTTCGTTCCCGCCCCGTCATCGGCATCCGCGCCGATGATCAGGTCGCTGCCGGAGGCATCGAGGTTCACGCCGAACCGCTCGCCCGCCGCACCGTCCGGTGAGGTGATGGAGCTCAAGAAGGACCACGAGTTGCCATTCGTGGAGGTGAAAACATGGACGGACCCGGCATCGGTTCCCTGGCCGGCCACGTCATCAAGGAGTGCGGACACAAAGGCCGTTCCTCCGAGGAGTTCGATGTCAAAGCCGAACGTGTCGCCAGACGACGGGGAAAGGGGCAGTTTCTGGACGTAGTTCCAGACGACACCGCCGATGAGAGACTCCCGCTTGAATGCATACACCGCACCCGCATTCGCAGAAGGCAGGTCATGGGACTGAGCTCCGACGAGTGCAACAGGTGTGGAGGTGATGTTCCCGATGGCGCCGATCGCGACCGAGGATCCGAAGATGTCGCTTGCGGCCCCGTCGGGTGCGATCAGCTTGGCTTCCTGGGTGTAGACGCCAGCCGCATCGCGGGTGAAGATGTAGGCGGCGCCGGCGTTGCTGCCGTTCGCGTTGTTGTCTCCAGTTGCGCCAACGATGAGGCGGCCGCCCGACATCGCAACCCGCAGGCCGAAGTAGTCGGTAGCGGCCAGGTCGTTGGCTTGAAGGAGTTGGCTGAACTGCCAGACGCCACTGATGCGCCTGAAGATCGCAACCGCGCCCGTGTTTCCGTTGACGCCGTCGTTGTCGTAGGGCATGCCGACGGCGATGTAGTCGCCACTGATCGCGACATCGGTTCCAAGGCTGTCGCCTGGACTCAGTAAGCGTGTTGGTGCGGTTGGCAAGGACAAATCACCAACGAACTGCCACGCGCTGCCAACGCGACGGTACACCTTTGCGGTGCCCCCGACCAAAGCGTTTGAAGCGTGCTGATGTGGAGCGCCGACGACCATGTCACTGCCGGAGATGTCAACAGAGTGACCGAACAAGCCACCACTCGTGAAGTTGGGATCCGGATCTCCAAGTTGTTGTCCTGTGGTGACACCACTATTGCTGATTGTGTAGGTGCTCACTTTTCCTGCCAAACCTACAGGTGCAAAGGATGCTCGGGTGTCGCCCACCGCCAGTTGGTCAAGCGCTCCGGCGACGGCGCCTCCGAAGGCTGTCCCGGACGATGGAAGAATGAGATGCTCTTGACTCCAAAGTCCTGCGACTTTGTTGAAAACAACGACACCACCCGTCGGATAGGGTTGGCCGACGCCGTCCAACTGCTCCAAGCCAATAGAACCAACACAGAGTCGTTGGATCGGGCAGCAGGTGGGGCCATTGAGGAATGCAACAGAGTTGCCAAATCGATCACCCCCAACACCATTGTTTCGCGAGAGTGTTTGCGAGAGGACGAATGGCGAGTTGGCGTTGGGTCGGGTGTAGACATACGCATTGCCGGGCGAGTTCGAGGGGGCGGAGTCATTGCGTCCAGGTGCCCCGATGACAAGCAGGTTCTCTGCCCAATCGAAGGCGATGGAACTTCCGAAGGAATCGAGCGTAGTGCCAGGGTTGATCGACTGCCGCCATTGAGCCTGGAAGCCGGGACCTACGAAGGTGTACTTGTAGTGGTGGACCTGCACAGGGACGTTGGCACCGTTGCGCGTTTCACCGATGAAGATGTCGTCGCCAGACATGGCGACCGAAGCGCCGAAGTAGGCATAATCAACGGCGTTCCTTGCCGGGATGGCAGCTTGGACAGTCCAGCCGACGTCGAACGTGTAGATCCATGCCTGTCCATTGTTGAAAATGGTTCCGCTCGGCTCAAGTGGTGGTAGCGCGTCGTATGACGGATCTGCGATGAGCAAGCGACCGCCTCCAAAGGCCATCGCTGCCCCAAAGTCGACGTGTCTTCCGTTGGTCGGGGCAATCTTGTCCGAAAACTGCCAGTTTGCGCCGTTCTTCTGGAACACGTAGACGGCTCCCGAGTCTGAAGTTGCCGTCGGGCCTGCATTGGGAGCACCAATGAAGATTCGGTCTGTGGAGGTAGCGACATCCATGGCGAGGGCAGCACCAAACCTGTCCGAGGCAGCGAAGTCTGGGGCCGACAACTCGCTTTCGAACACCCACGGGCCTGTCCCAGTCATGCGATACACAAACACTTTGCCAGCTCGAAACTCATCGCCGATTGTGGCTGCTGGCGAACCGACGAGCATGATCTTGGAGCCGTCATTGTCCAACGCCATCGCAACCTCATACCCAAACTGGGCCTCAGTATTGAACTGGCCTTGAACTCCTTCGATGTTCTGGATTGCGACCGCCAACCCGCACTGTCCCCACGCGTGCGTTCCTGCGACCATCGACCCGATCAGGCCCGCCATGGTGTACCCTAACTTCAGATTTTTGTGACTCTTGCGAAACATGAGCTCCACTCCAAGTGAACCCCAGTGGATGCGACGCACTCGGCAACGGGTCGAAACGCGGCGTACTGGGGATTCCCGCCAGAATGCGTAAGTGCGTGGAGATTCCGGACATCCAAATGAGGTAAAGGACCAGGGAGAGTCAGTCGAACTCATAAGTCCTTGTGGGGGCTGATCTTGCGACAGTCCGTAGGGCGTGCGTTGGACCCGATCGCGTTGCTCTTCTACCACCACGACGTGCACGCTCATCGGCGGCGGGAGTGGTGTTGCCATGCCCCTGTGCGTGTTGAGGGGCATGCTTGAGATGGCCGGGTGGAGATCCGCTCCATGGGGGCGAGTAACTGCTTGCAGACGATGCGTTGATCTGGAATGGACTCGCGGTGCTGCATCTGTCAGCACGATTGCCTAAACCTCGCATCGTCCCCCAACAACTCCATCGCTTCGCTCAGCGTGCTCGTGCCCGCGCTCTCCTCGCCCATCCGGTCGTGGATGTGTGCTTGGATGACCCGAATCCACACTCTCGCCTTCCGTGTTGCCGCCGCCCGAACGTGCTTGGCGCCCGCCGCCTTGGTCGCGTCTCGGCCCTCCGGTTCGGTGAGCGCCGTCAGGGTCGTGCGGGTGTGGTTCTCGCTGCCGAGAATCTTCAAGCGGTGCGAAATCGCCGAGAACGCCTCACAGTTCACAGCGGCAGCTTTCGGTGGACGACCAACTTAGGTACCTTCGTGGCCGAACGGTTGAACACGGGTGGCACGACTTGATCTGCACTAGCAGGTCGGCGGGTGGCCCGACTTGATCTTCTTTGCGGGTGCAATCATGCGATCGCCGCGAATCGCCGTCCGCAGGACCGCATCGCGTGATGCCGACGCGGCGAAGCGTTCACGACAATCCACAACCCTCCCCGCGTACCATCGCCCATGGGCCGTGATCGAGAGAGACCGATCGACGAACTGCTCATCGCCCAATGATCTCGCGGCGGACCTGGCTCGGTACATGCTGGGAGCCGAAGTCACACTTGCGTTCATCGGTGTGCGGTCGCGAATGCCACTTCTCGGCCCTCGGATCCGTTGTCACTTCTTCGCAAAGTGCTTGAGTGCATCCTCACACATGATATCGAGGTCACCGAAATCAAACTGACCCTTCAGGGCTTTGACGCCGTCCAGCGCCGACTGCATGGCTTCGATTGCCTTCTGAGTGTCGCCGGTGTGGAACAGCGCCCAGCCCAGACGCCACTTTGCGAACTGGGCCCAGCGGGAATCGGGCTTTGCGGCGGCTGCCGTCTTCTGTGCGGCTTCGAGCGCGATTGCCTTGTCGAACTTGGCTTCTTCGCTCGTTGACACCATCACGGCGGAAACGAAGCCAACGATGTCGTCGTTGGAGGCGAATCTGTTCATCAGATCGCGTGCGTACTTGTTCATGCCATCGACGTCGCTGCGCTGGAGGAGGATCATGATTTTCCACTGGTAGGCGGCGGACGATTCGGTGGTCGGGTCGGCCTTGAACGCCGCGTCCAGCGATGCGAGCGCGGCCAACTGATCGCCGCGTTCCATAGCCTCGCGGTATCCGGGGTACTTCTTGTCCTGCTCGCTCGCCGCGTCCTGGCTTCGCGACTTGGCAGCGGCGATGTCCGTCTCGCTACGCTTCTTCGCCTCCGCCTCGGCCTGACGCTGAAGTTCCTCTTCCTTCTTGATATCAAACGTTCCGGCCAAGACTTCCTCAACGATCCGCTCGACGGTCTTGGGAGATCCGATGCCGATCCACGCGACCAGGCCCTTCTGATCGATGATCCAGGCGGTGGGAATGCCGCCGGTGCCCGATGGCTTGAACCACGTCGTGTGCATCGTCTTGTCGGGGGTGTCCACCCCGACGCGATACTCCATGCGATCGCCCTTTTTCTGGACGAACTGGTCCACGAGATCGATGTACGCCGTATCGCTCGCGTCCTTCTGCTTCTCAGAAATGCTGATGCCAACAACTTCCAACTTGCCGGCGTGCTTCTGCTGCAACTGCGTCAGGTGCGGAATCGCCGCGATGCAAGGCCCGCACCAAGTTGCCCAGAAGTCCACAACGTACACCTTGCCCTTTTCAAACTCGGCAAGAGGCGTTCCCTTCACCCACTTGGCGACGACGAGTGGTGGCGGGGGTTTGCCGATGAGGTCGTCACGAGTGAGCACCGGCGCGGGCGACGCCTGAGATGCGGGAACGGCCTGGGCGGCTGCAGCGGGCTGCTTCGAGGCTGGTGGAGCGGCATCCGGCTTGCCGGAGTCCTTCGCATCACAGCCTGCGGCGGAAAGAGCCATGGAAGCGAGGAACGCGGCGGCCGCGACGCGCGATGCTGTGAGAAGGATGGGCACGAAGCACTCCTGTGAAACTGCGGTGTCCCTCGACTTGGGAACCTGAACATTGTCAATACTGGTGTGATCGACGCTCGGATAAACCATTCTGGGTGCCGTCACTCGAACTTGATTCCCAGACCGACCAGCGTGTCACGCAACTGGTGGTCATCAGGACTGAAGCCGGAGATGGCGGCCACGATCTTGCCATCTTTGTCAATGACGTACGTCGCGGGGATTCCCGTCACGTTGAAGAATCTCTTCGGAATGCTCGCGTCGGTCTCACGCCCCGCCTTGTCTCGGGCCCAGCGCACCGCGAACCCCTTGCGCGACTCTATGAACCCGGCATAGGCATCCGAATCGTCGAACACGTTGAGGGCGACGAACTCGACGGCTTGCCCCTTTGCCTTGCCGGCTAGTTCGTTGAAGTGGGGCAGCCCCTGCAGGCAAGGCCCGCACCAGGTCGCCCACATGTCGATGACGAGCACCTTCTTGCTGCGATAGTCCGCTGGCTTGAACTCGGTGCCGTCGGCGAAGAACGCCGTGAACTCCGGGACTTCGCCGCCCGTGCCGAGCATTTGAGGGCGCTCTTTGGGCTTCGGCAAAGTCAGCGTCTTGAAGGTCGGCGTCAGGGTGACCTCGGACCCGTCGGCCGAACACGTTGGCAGGAAGTTCACGCCTGCGAATCCAAAGGTGACTCTCGCGTCAAAGTGCTCCTGGCCGATCTCGATCCACATCGGGCGCTTGCCAGCGTCGCCGACGACGGTCGGTCCGTCGGGATTGTACAACTTGTTGAAGCAGGCGTCGTTGTCGTTCTCGATGAGACGGATGGGGTACTTCGTGCCTCCGATCGTGATCTCACCCTCACGCATGGACGCGCGATAGAAGCCCAGTTGTGAGCGGCTCGTACTTCGAAAGAAGTTGAGCCCGTACTCGCCGGTGGTTTCTTCCCCCTTGGCTCCGACCCATCGCACCTTGAAGACAAACGTCCCTTCGCAGTTGAACGCGCCCTCGGCCTTTGTTGCCTTGTCCCATGATCCGGTGGCGTCGTCGGTCAGATCGCCATTGCCGTTGAGATCGGCGTAGATGCGTGGCGCCTCATCTTTGGGCTCGTCGAGAGCGATCGTGTAGCGTGAGTCTCTTGCGTTTCCCAGAGTGAGCGTGGCGTACTTTGGTGAGCCCACGTACGCGGGTTCTTTGGTGACGCCCGCCGGTCGCGCAGATGAGAGTATCGCGGAACTTGGCATGAGCATCATGCCGGTTTTGCGGCCATTCTCGAAGTCAAGGGCTCGGACCGACATCGAAAGGCGTGCCTTCACCTCGATCGGTTCTGCGGGTGGAACAGCCGCCGCGGGCTTCGCGGGCGTCATGCTCCCGCCTCCCATGCCCGTCATGGGCACGCTCTTTGGTGCACTCTTGGGGGCTTCTTGGGCTGAAGCGAGCGAGGCAAGGCTCGCGAGGAAGCAGGTTCCGGCGAACCAGAAACGAGCGTTGCGCAATGTCATGGGAGGTTCTTCCTGATCCGCGTGGAAGTCGGCGGACAACTACGAAGCGAAGGCGACGATTGATGGAATGAGGGCTACGTGTGCCCGATTATCGTGGGGCGTTGATCCAGCCGTAGCCGTAGGGCGCGCCGGGTGTCGTGCCGCCCCATTGAGTTTTGCGACGTTCGAGTGGGAGCCAACCGGCACCGGCGGAGATGTAGATGTCGTCGGCCTCGAGATCGCCCGCTTCGCGCACATTGGGATCGACGCCGTGCGGGAACTTGATCGTGAGCGCGTGGCCTTCAAGGAATCCAACGGAACCGGTGCCGCTGTGTCGAGACGTGACCTGATCACCACCGAGGCTGCCTCGTGAGCCGGTCCACAGGCCGAAGAACGCGTTGCTGGAATCGGGGTCCTGGATGGGGTCGCTGGGGTTGTTGGTAATCGAGTTATTGAAGAGCGTGTCTTCCTCGATAAACAGGGGCGTGCCGCTGAGGCGAGTCAGGGATGTTTCCTGGATGGTGAGGGGAGGCCTGGTGGCGATGGGAAACTCTGCCGGGTTGGTCAGGAAAGCGAACTGGACTTCGAGCCCCAACTTCGCGCCCTCGAGGCGCGTGATCATCGTGTAATCCCAGTTGAGATCACGGTTGACCTGGAAGAAGTTGTTTCCGGTCGCGGGCGTCCGGGCGGTCTGGCCATTGGCGGAGCGCCGCTTGTTGGTGGGGCATTCCGTGATGGCATCGACATCATTGCAGTACTTGTACAACTGCCCTGTCTCGTAGATGACGAGCGAGTTGGGCCCGCTTGAGAGAGGACGTCCCCATTTTCCCCAGCCTTCCGCGGGCCAAACGCTGTCTTTGAAGTCGAGCGCATACCCGTTTGCGGCGACGGCCATCTGGCGCAGGTTTGACTGGCACACGACCTGCCGCCCGGTCTCCCTCGCTTTTCCCAATGCGGGCAGAAGGATGCCGATGAGGAGCGCGATGATCGCGATCACGACCAGCAGTTCGATCAGCGTGAATGCGCGGCGTGGGATCGCTCTTGTGGCGTTCATGGTGCGGCACCTTGCTTGTCCGTCCCCCGGAACCAATACGTGATCTTCACCATCGGCACTGGATACCTGACGCGGCACCGATACCCAATGAACCGGCTCCTGTCCCAGCCGACGCGACCGAAAACGCCGTCAACTAGTCGGGAGTATTGAGGTAGTTCGGTCACTTCCAACCCGGGCAAGCCGAGGGCGAGGTGCTGCATGGGAGTGCTCATCGCCACTTCATCCAACGGAAATGTCGGGCTGTCCGGAAGGACATTGGTCGTCGCCAAGCCGTGGAGCGTTGACGTGAGCGACGGGGTGCCGCCGAACGTGTCCTCACGAACCAGAATGTCAAAGAGGAGGAACTTGCTGGGCACTCTGGGAAGATGAGCCTCCCAGTATGGCTCCTGTGCCGCGGACAAGGGCCTGAATCCTGAACGTCGGAGCAGTTGGGCGCTCACAATCGACGTCGGTTGATTCACCTCAGGAACTCGTTCGGGCAAGAGGCACAAGTCAACGTTTCCCTGACGCGCCACCTGCAACTCGGGCACGGGGCGGGAGCAGAACTCCGATAGCAGATACTCACGCGGATCCTCGGACCAACTGCCCGAGAGCGTCAACGAACGGCTCGAAGGCTTTGTCAAGTCCTCGGTTTCGCCGTCCGATGGGTTGAGTCCACCTTGACGGCCGTAAACCGTGATGCGTCCGCCGTCTCGCATGCGCCGCAGGCCGTACTTGCCAAGCACATACACCGCATCACAGAAGCCCGTCGACTCCGAAGGCTGCACGATCACCGTCTGCATTGAGGTCTCGGCGAAGAACCCAAGCAGATTTGACATCGATTTGTAGATTCCCTGCCGCGCAGAGTGCTCGGCTCGTTCGCGTGTCGCCGGGCTCCACTCAGCGGCAATCGAGTCCAGCGTCGCTCGGCCGCCTGGGAGTTCGTCAAGCAAAATCTCGAAGTCGCGGATGGCTCTTGCGGCAATATCTCGCGCGTTGGGCTCGATGCCATGGCGCGTGGCCGCCGCCAGGATGATCCGCAGCCCTTCGGGCGACGGAATCTCGTGGATCACATCCGCGACATCATCACTCCGCAACGCGCGAAGAATGCGCGCAGACAATGAGGGGTCAACGGCGAGCGTACGTGCAAAGGTCGAAGGCCGGGGATTGCTGCCCGTGACCTGCGCCACGATCGGCCTCATCGCATCCATCAATGACCCGGCCAAGGCACCAACTCGCACCGGGAGCGGCGTCTGCCGCGCGTGAGCGTCTGTAGACGAGGACGAAACTGCCGGTTCTTGTTCCGCGTGGTTCATGGCCGAACTTGGTCTATTGATCCGCACGTTCGCTTTCTGTTCGTATTTCGGCAACGAATCTGACCTACTTTTTATAGCAGGGCTAGCGAAAGGGTCAAGAAAAATCTTGCACAAGTCTCAGACTCATGTCATACTGGCCGCGCATCGACGTTTCCACCGGTTCGTGCGTACGCGAAACGGCCGTCGAGGAGTTGGTGGGTTCAGGAGAGATATATGAGAGCAGGACGAAAATTGGCCGTTCAATCGTGCATTGTGTTGGTGGGATTGGGATCGATGTCGACAGCCGCGTTTGCTCAAACGTGGAACGAGATCGGCCCGGGGTTTGGCGCCCCGGCTCAGCCCGATGCGGGGCCTTTGACGACGGATCCCAACGTGAACATCACGTCGGGCGCAGGGGCGCTCACCACAATTAACGGGCACATGCTCAATGGCGCGGACGCCGATTTGTACTGCATCCGCATCTCCAATCCCTCGGCGTTTTCGGCTACGACCACCGGTGCCGATCCTGGGCACAACTTGGCTTTGGCGTTGTTCGATGCCGCGGGCAATGGCGTGGTCGCGAACTACGACCTGGGCGCTGCGGACATCAATGCGAGCCTCACCAACGCGTTGGTCACAACCCCCGGGGTGTACTACCTCATGGTGTATGGCGAGATTATCAGGTATCCGGCTGGTGCTGGCGGGTTCATCTGGACGCCGCCACCATCCCCCGCCACCGGCCTCGTTGGGCAACTCGCGCCCAATCCGCTCGCGGGCCCGTTGACGTCGTTTGCTTTCGACTTTAGTCGCGGCTTCTCGTCCAACATCAGTCAGGTGCCGTATTCAGTCGCGCTCACTGGTGTCGAGTACCACCTGGTTCCCGCTCCGGGCATGCTCGGGCTTGTGGGAGTGGCTGGCGTCATCGGCGGCACTCGGCGCCGTCGGTAACGAACCTGGCCTTTCGCGTTTGCTTCCATCGCGGTGCTCTCGAGAGAGGACACCGCGTTTTCCTCGTCTGATTGCACTCGTGCACCCTTCGCCTCGTTCCGACGTGGCGCGTTTCTCAGGAGTCTGACATGAAAAGAACTGCTGTGGCGGCTGGGTTCCTCGTTGCTGTGTGTGGGTCGGCGTCGGTGGCGCTTCCGCCGTCAACGCTGACGAAGTTGTACCAGCAAGGCAACGTCGTTCCGGGCATGGGCCAGATCAGCAGCCCCTTCTTCCCTTCGAGTGGTTGCTCGGTTGGGGGAGCGTCATTCATCAGCATGGGCGTCAACGATGCGGGCAACGCGCTCCTTGGCTGCAACGTCTTTGCCTGCCCTCCGTTCACGCAGGCGGTCTTGAATCCAAGCCAGGGCCTCACGCCCGTACTCGCCGCGGGGTACCTGCCGCCAACCGCGGGCGCGCTTGGGCTCCCGACCTCTGACTACGCGATGCGGAGCCTTCTGGGACTCAAACTCAACAACATCGGAACTCCAGCATTTCTCGTCGGTGCTGGCGAGGGCGACTTTGGTCCAGCAGTGCCTGCAACCACCGAAGTGACGTTCGGCACGCAAGGCGTGGTTGCGATCGAGGGTGGAAGCGCCTCAGCGCCGGGACTCGATCCGGCGGCCGTGTTCTCGTCATTCGGTTCCAATGTGCTTGGCGTGAACGACTCCAATGTGTTCCTTGTCGGAGCCGTGATCAATGAGAATGCGGTGCTTCGCAACGCACTCCTGAAGATCCAGACCAATGGATCGGGCGTGGTTCTGAGCCGAACGCTCGTCGCGAAAGAAGGCGGGTTCGTCGGTGGCGGGCCGAGCACGTGGACGTCGCTGAGCATCTCGATCAACTCCGCGGCCATCAACAACGCGGGTCAGGTTGTTTTTTCTGGCATCACTTCTGCTGGCGTGGAAGGCGTGTTCAAAGACAGCGTGCTCGTCGCAAGCCGTGGAGGCGCGACGCCGGTCGTTGGCATGTCGTGGGGTGCCTTGCTTGGGGCGTCGGTTGACATCAACGCTTCCGGACAGGTTGCCATCCGGGCTCTCGCAGGAAGTTCAGAGGCTTGGACTGAGGTTGGTGATGCGGGGAGCACGTACGCGAGCGCACAGCAGACCACCGCGGGCTCTCTCTCGACAATCGTTGGAACGCTGTCGGACTCCCACGATGTCGATTTCTACCGCATCAGGATCGAGAACTACGCGGCGTTTTCCGCGACGACGGTTCCCGCTCCCGGCTTCCCGGGTTCGACGGGCGACACCGTCCTCTATCTTCTGCGGAACTTCGAGAACGCCAACGGCATCACGCGCACGCTGCTCGCACGCTCGGACGATGCCGCCCCGGGCGTGATCCAGTCAACGCTCACGTCCGCCAACATCCCGTTCGACACCGCGAACGGCACCAGCCAGTACTACCTCGCTGTCGCGACGCCGAAGGTGCGCCCCGTCAACACTCAGGGTCGGGAGTTCTGGTACAACGACCCGGGTTCGCTCGCGATCGCCAACGGCAAACTGTACTGGTCCGATCCGAGTGATGGAACGATCCGGCGCGCGAGTCTGTCCAACGGCAACATCGACCCGGCTTTTACGGTCGCTGCGGTTCCTGCGCCATATCCGGGGCAGATCCAGGGGACAGCGGAGATTCTCACGCCGCCGATCGCCGTCTATGACAACGGTGCTTCCCGCTTCATGCTCTGGAACAGTTCCCTGTTTGCCCAGGAGAAGATACGCCGCGCCGACGCCGATGCTGGCCTCTTCACCATTCAAGATGTGGTGGTCTCGCCCCCGGTTCCCTCGGTCGGGATCAGCAACGTCACCGGGATGGCTGTGGATGCGCCAAACGCCAGGTACTTCTGGTCTCGTGCCACATCCACTTCCGGTGGCGTGCTGAACTTCGGCAACGTCGACGGCAGTTCTTCGCAAACGCTCATCACAAGCGGCGTGGCCCCGCGTGACCTCGCGGTGGATTCTGCGAATCAGCGGATCTATTGGACGGACACGACCAACTCAAGAGTTCAGAGGTGCAACATCGATGGCCAACCTGTTGTCATCGAGACCCTCGCCACCAGCGTGAACGCGGGCGGGATCGCCGTCGATACCCTCGGAGCCAAGGTGTACTGGTCGATCCCAGCCAATGGCACGATCCAGCGAACCAACCTCGACGGCAGTTCCCCTGAGACCTTCAAGAGCGGGTTGCCCGTGACTGCAACGTCGTACTACCCCGCGGACCTCGCAATCTCGGGGTCCACGCTGTACTACGCCGACGTTGTGAACAACCGCATTCTCTCGATGGCAACGACATCGCTCGAACCGGCATCGTCCGTCTTCGTCGCCCTTGGAAGTCCCGTCGGCGACAAGACGACCGACACGCCGAGCAGGTTGGACTCACTTTCGTCCTGGCAAAGCAATGGTGTCGTCGGGGCCGGGCTCTCGTATCAGGTGCGCCTCACGGGTGCCAGCGCATACAACCCGCAAGCAATGGTGGCTCGGGACAACCTCATCAAAGTCGCGATGGTCGGCGACTCTCCTTCGGCGATTTCGCCCAACACCCTCCTGACCATTGGGTCGCTGGGCGGCCCGGTGCGAATCAGCGATTCGGGACTTGTGGCCTATCGCGCGACTTGGAGTTCCCTCACCGGAATCATGCTCGGCAACGAGATCGCCGTGAGCAGCAGCACGATTCCCACCAACCACCCCAGTTCCGTGGGCGCCGTGAACGCCGGTCAGCATGGCTTCGACATGTCGGACTCCGGGCAATACATCGTGTTGTCGAGCGACAAGCCCGTGTTCCCCTTCAGTGCTGAGTTTCTGGCATCCAAAGTCGCCTTTGATTCCATCCCGCAGCCACCATGCCCGGCCGACATCGACAATGACGGCAGCCTGGCGAACGGACTGGTTGCAGACGGTGGCGTGGACATCAACGACCTGCTCGCGTTCCTAGCAGGCTTTGAGGCCGGAGACAGCCGCGTTGACTTCGACAACGGATCGGGTAACGGCATCCCCGATGGCGGCGTGGATATCAACGACCTGCTCTTCTTCCTCGTGCATTTCGAGAGTGGATGCTGATCACGCGCGAGTGTGCGACGTACCCGTCCTGCGCATGGATGACAATGATCGTCCCACGCAGGTGTGCGTGACGTCGTTGTACCAACGCAGTCTTTGGTCACGACGCGACCAAAGCCGCATCTGCTTTGCGCACCGCCTGTTGCGCTTCGTGGCAGTTTCCAACAACGCCATCGACTGGCCCGGGTCGCTTGTCTCGGTATTCCCTTCACCCATCTCAAATGGACCCACTCCCGGATTGCGCGAGCCCAGATGTGTGTTCCTTCGTTCGATCAAGACGCGGGTTGTTTCGGGAGCAGCAAACTCGCTGCCCTCGAATACCCCGCCGCGATGCCGATCATGATTAATCCAAGCAGCAGGAAACTCGCGATGCGCCAGACTTGGGGCACGCCGCCCATGTCGTAGATAACGACCTTTGCCATCGCGACCGCCATCAGGGCCAGGCCCGTTCGGCGTGCGGCGGTCGTGTCGGTCTTGAAGCCGACGACGATCAAACCGACCGCGAAGACCGCCCACCAGATCGAGACAAACGCGAGTTGCACCGTGCGATCACCCGTCAATGCCGTACCGACCCTTGCGGCTTCGAGGCTCGTGGCCGTCCATACGAGCACGCCCGCAAGACAGACGGCGACACTGCGGAGCCTCACGAGGCAATCTGGCCCAACGTCATTGAGCCGTCGCGGTGCCACAAAGCCAATGAGAGCGGCCAACGCAAATGCGGACCACAGGCCCTGGTGCAGGAAGAGAGGTTGAGCCGAGCCTGACCAATCAAAGTTGGACACGACAAACTCGATGAACCAGAGAGTCAGGCACGGAATGCACGCTCCCGCGCCGGACCAGTTGAGTCTCATCGAAGGCCGCAGCGGGCTCGCCGCGAGTGTGACCGCCGTCAATCCCAGCCATGCCCAGAGTATCGAAGTGAGTTCGGCCTGAGGATGAACGATGCTCGTGCCGAGCATGAAGATGCCCGCAGCGGTCGCGACGCCCGGCATGTGCGCATGAACTCTTGACGCGCCCGTGCGGAATGACAGCACGATGCTAGTCAGCATCCACACTCCGCCGCCGAGAGACATCGCAAGGCACCAGCGCGTGAGGAAGAGCCCGTGCCATGCGACGCCATCCGTGGGCAATCCGGTCAGGCCGTCGATGACAAGGAGACGCCCCAGCATCGATGCGAGCACGACCGTCCCCAAGCCCTCGAGCCACAGTCCGGGGCGCAGCGGCGCGAGCATGAGAACCACAAATCCCAAGAGCATCCACGCGATCGCGACCGAAGTGCCGATGGACTCTGGATGCAGAGCGGCGATCATGGCGAACAGGATGCCGAAGCCGGCGGCGATGCGACCGATCCAAAGTCCCGTTGACTGCACGGCAGAGAGTGACGCAAAGCGTGCGGGGACGAGAACCACGGTCAAGATGCAAGAGACGCACAAAGCAAGGCACGCGGCGGTCCAGGTTGAAAGCACCAGGCCCGCGATAGAAGTGCCATCCGCTGGTGCGTCGAGCATCGCGAGTGAATCGAGCAGGAGCGTCTTCGCCGACGTAGTCACGAGTACGCTCAGCGCAAGTTCCGTGAGGACCACACGTCGGCCGAGGTTGCCCAACAAGATGCCTACGCACGCGAGTGCTGCCCACGCGATCGTGACAGAGGTCGCTTCGGAGTGGCTGACCAGCGGTGCCCCCATGAGCGTCAGGAAAGCGATGCCCATAGCGAAGCCCGCAAGAGGTCGCGGTCGATGCATGGAATGCAGAGGCAGACGCCATAAGAGGAGTAGGGAAGCGACGATCCAGCCGCCGCCGGTGCAAATCGCCCACCACAACGCGTCGGAGATGGCGATTCCCAGGACATAATCGTTCGGCGTGTTCAGCGTGCCTTGCCAGCAGTCATACGCGAAGAGACGAACCGTGCCGATGCACATCGCGACAAGGCCATATGCGTCGAGAGCACGCGAATGGATGATGCGGCCGGCCAAGATCGCAGCGATGCCAAGCGCAAGCCACGTCGGCACGGCGGCGATCCCAAACGCGGCAAGTGCCGTGCCCGCGATGACAAGCCCGCCGGACTGGGCGAGCAGCGCGGTGCCCAGTCGCTCGCGGCCGGTGGTCGGCACCTCGCGAAGGAGCCTGAGCGATGGGATGAGTGCAAACGCGAAGATCGCGGTGACGCCGGCCAGCGTGAACGACGGTGCCCAATCTGGAACGATACCAGTGCTCTTGGCGATCCAGACCGCGAGCATGGTTGCCCAGGTGCTGTACGAGAAACTCGACGCGAGCATCCAGAGTTGGTGAGCCGGGATCGCAACTTGCCAGCCAAGGTGGCGTTCGTGTTCGCTTGGTGGCTCTTCCGGCGCGCGAGTCGAAATGACGTGGCTGGTATGCACACATGCCCACGCCAGTGCCGCAAAGCAGAGAGCGATGACCGGGTGCGTGTCACCGACGTCCGAAATCCACAGCCCTCCGAGGGCAAGAGTGCCCCACCACACGATCGCGCCGACGGCACGAAAGCCGCCACGAAGCCACGCCGAAAGGGTGAGGCCCGTTGCGAGGATCGCGAGCATGTAGATCGGGAAAACGAAAGGACTGGGATTCGGCGATTCGAGCAGAAAGGGCGCCATATAGGCACCAATCACCGAGACGATCGACACGACTGGCAAGCGAGAGCGTGCACCAGTCGCGATGCCGATGGCAGAAACCACCGCGAGCAAAGCGAAGGCTGTTGCATCATTGAAGAGGTGATACAGGCTGTATGCCGCGAGAACAGAGGCGTACAACCCCGCGACGCCTGCAGCAAGCAAGCCAACAGCAGCCCACGCGTTGATCTTCCTGCGCGCCAGTTCGCCGGAGGCGAGCAAGGCGATGCCGAAGCCTGCACCAAAGATGCAACGCAACGAGGGAGGAATGCGGCCGAGCCAACCCTGGCTATAGGCGAGTTTCAGGAAGAGCACAATCGCGACGAGCACCGCAATCGCCCCCGCCACCGCGAACCAGCGGCCGCCAACGATGGACTCGAGGGATTGCGGGCGGGGCAACTCCGGTTCCTGATTTGCGATGGACTCATGTGCCTCGGCCGAGGCCTTTTCGAAGACGGGGTCGAGTGAGTACACGGACGGCGTTGTGATCGCGGGGACGCCTTGAGTGGCCTGGCGCGAAGGGTTGGGGCGCAACGCGGAACCAAACTCAATCGCGGCGCTGCGCCGTTGCAGCAGAGTCTCCAATGGGTTGGTTGTAGCGACCGTCGGGGGCGGGATTGGTGCCGGCGCCGACTCGACGTCCGGCGCATCAGTTGCCTGAATGATTGGCTCGGGCGGAGTTTGAATCGGCGACCTCTCGAGCTGCTCGGGCGCGACCTGGTTCATGCGTCGCTCGAGCGCGATGAGGCGACGCTCAAACTCCGCGAACTGCTGGATCACGATGTCTTCAAATCGCATCGGGCGTTCCCCTTGAAGCCTGGGACCTCTGCGGAGAGCGAGGTCGTGTATATTAGTGAATACTAGCATTGTCGGCTCAAGAGTCCACCGGCATGAGTGTTTGGATTGTGAACGGATAGGTTTGCGTCGCCCGAACGCGGAACCGACGACGGTGACGCTGCGCGCTAGGGGCCGGTGTGACTACCCAAGTACATTTGCACAAACGAGTTATCGAGCTGTGTGTCGGCTCCGATTCGTCGGAAACTCCGGCAGTCGCATCGCATCTTGCCCAGGTTCTACTGGCACTTAGCGCTTCTGAATTGGATCTTCTCCCTAGCGGACCACTCCGGGATGGGGCTGGTCGCGACGCGTGGAGAGATGACATGTCAGCAACGCGTTTCATCTTCGGAGCAGTGGCGGCAGTCGCACTTGGGCTGTCCTCCAACTCAGCATCCGCCGCGGTCTCTTACTGGGACTTCAACGTCTTCAGCAGATCAACGATCGGCAGCCAGAGCCAGGGCTATGGCGCGTCGTTCCAGGGCGCTTCGGGCGCCGTCGCCAACGCATACTTCTCAAACTTCAGCGCGAAGAGTTCGGCTGGCAGTTCACCCAGTTTGCCCTACGGCTTCTACGGCGGTGGGATGATCAGCATCACCTCCGGCAGCGTTGCGAACGGCGGCGTTCATGTCGCGGGCGATGTCACCTTGAACAACGCTTCCTTGTACGACTCGGTCGTTGGCGGCGGCAGCATCAACGGTTCGGGCGGCTCGGTCTATGGCAATGCCTCGATCTATGGCACATTGCAGTCCGGCGTTTCCGTTTCGGGCACCCTCGAAACCGGGCAGGTCTACACGCCTTTGTTTGACGTTGCGGACGTGTCGTCGTATTTCTACAACTTCGGCGCGTCGGCCGCAGCAATGACGCCGACCTCGACCTATGCCAACAACTGGGGCGAACTGGTCATCAATGCCGTCGGGCCGCTGACCGTTGTCAACGTCGCGACGGCCGACTTCACGAGTGCGTGGGGCGTGCGCGTTGTCGGCGGAGGCGCGGTCGTTGTCAATGTCGGAGGCTCCTCGGTCAGTTTCGCGAGCAAGACGTGGACGTACCAGAATGGTGCCAGCAACGCGAGCACGCTGTTGAACATGAGCCAGGCAACACGCTGACGATCTCAGGCGGGCACAACGTCAACATCCTCGCAGCCAACGCCGCGACGCAGTTCTCATCTGGCACGGTCACGGGCAACATGATCGTGGGTTCGTTGGCTGGCGCTGGCACCGTCAACTGGAACAGTGAAGGCGGATTCTCGGGCGCGGATTACGTGCCCGCACCCGGCGGATTGGCCATCTTCGCGGTCGCCGCATTCATCGCTGTTCAGAGGCGGCGTGCTCCCGCGAGTGCCGTCAAGACGACAGGTTCGTGAGCCTGCCCGTGCCGTCGCCGAAACTCTCGACCTCACACCCCATGCGATCCAGCAGCGACATGTAGAGGTTGCACAAGGGTGTTTCCTTGGGCGATGTCACCAATCGTCCCGGCGTGAGCGACCCGCCACCCTTGCCCGCGAGGAGGATGGGCAGGTCCTCGTGGTTGTGCCTGTTTCCGTCGCTGATCCCGCCGCCATAGAGCACCATGCAGTTGTCGAGGAGCGTTCCATCACCCTCGGGGGTCTCGCTGAGGCGTTTGATGAACCGCGCATGTCGCTCGACATAGAACTTGTCAATCGCTCGGATCTTCTCGATCATCTCGGCATTGTTCTGATGGTGCGAGAGATGGTGGTGCCCATCCTTGACGCCGATCTCCGGTAACGCGCGATTGCTTCCGTCGTTGCCGATCATGTACGTCGAGACACGCGTCACGTCCATCTGGAACGAGAGGAGCAGCAGGTCGTACATCAGGTCGATGTGCTCGCCCGCCTTGCGGGGGATGCCTGCCGGCATGGGCATGGTCGGTCGCTCGATCGCCTTTGTATCCGTGCCCGCCCGCTCGATGCGCTGCTCGATCTCGCGCACCGCGGTCTGGAACTGGTCCAGTTTCCGCCGGTCGTGCTGGCCCAAGCGATCATTGAGACGCTTCGAATCCTGGCTCACAAAGTCGAGGATGCTCTGACGACGGGAGAGACGTTGCTCCCGTGCAGCAGCGTCGTTGGGATTTCCAAAGAGCCGCTCGAACACGAGCCCAGGATCCACCAACTTTGGCATAGGCACGTTCTCTTCCCGCCACGAGATGTTGGACGAGTAGGCGCACGAATATCCCGAATCGCAGTTCCCGGCGCTCGGCCCTTCTTCGCACCCGATCTCGAGGGACGGGAGGCGCGTGAGTTTGCCGACCTGCCTCGCCGCGAACTGATCGACGCTGACACCAATCCGAATGTCGTTTCCGGCGGTCTTGCGAGCCTGGTGCCCGGTCAGGAATGACGCCGACGATCGTGCGTGATCGCCCGGGCCATCGCCATTGGCGCGTGCCTTGTCAAGCGTGAGCCCGGTAAGCACGCTGACGTGCTGGCGCACGTGCTCCAGTGGCTGCAACGTGGGCGAGAGTGCAAAGTCAGTGGCCGCGGCTTGGGCGATCGCGCCGTCCGCGCCCGCCCCAACCGGTGCCCAAGCCTCATAGTTCACGCCGTTGGGAATAAACACGCACGCGAGACGCACCGGCGGAGCGGCAACCGCCGGCCCGATCACTCGAGCGAGTGCGGCTGATTCCTTTCCTATCAGAGATTCGAGCCAGGGCAACGCCATCGTCACGCCCATGCCTTGAATGACAGTGCGGCGCGAGATCATCGTGGCGTGTTGATTCCGGCTCATGCGTTCATCCTCCAGCGTTGCCCACGCAACGCGTCTCATTCGTTGGCCGAAGTCTCGTCGACGCTGTTCGTCTCATTCTCACTCGCCCGTCCTCGACATGTGCGAAATGTCTCGCTCAGGACGACCGACTCGATCAAAGCGTGAAACGTCCCGCCTTCCGCCTTCGTCCTCGCCGCAATAGCTCGCACGGCAGGGCGGTCGAACGGCTCGAGTCCACGCCCGAGCGCGTACGTCAGGACCTTGCCGCTGATCGTCTCGACAAACTGGTCGCCTCGCGATAGCAGTACCTTGCGAAGATCAGCGACGCCCGTGAGCGTCTCTCCGCCGGGAAGCGTGCCGCTCGCGTCGATCAGCTTGCCGTTGTCTTCGTCTCGCCATCGCCCGATCGCATCGAAGTTCTCGAACGCCAAGCCAATGGGGTCCAATCGATTGTGGCACGCGGCACACGACGGGTTTGCGACATGGGCCGCGAGTTGCTCGCGCAGTGTTGCGCCCTCGTGTGGCACCTTGGCCTGTTCCAGTGGCGGGATGTCCGCAGGTGGCGGCGGTGGGGGCGTGCCAAGAACCTGATCCAAGACGAAGAGCCCACGCTTCACCGGGCTCGTCCGCGTCGGATTGCTCGTGACGGTGAGCACGCCAGCCATCGTGAGCACGCCCGCCCGCGCAGACTCCGCTGGCAAAACCACCTCGCGAAACTCGCTCCCCGTGACACCTTCAATGCCGTAGAACCTAGCGAGACGCTCGTTGAGAATGGTGCTGCCGCCGTTGAGCAAGGCGATGATCTGTCCGCCTTCAATGTGTCCACGCACAACGCCACCAAAGTAGAGCGTCGCCTCCTTCACCATGTCCTTGCGAAGGTCGTCTGTGTAGTCCTTGAACTTCTCGCGATCGATCGCGAGCGTTTCGAGCGTGCGCAAATGCAGCCATTGCCCCGCGAAGTTCGCGATGAACGCGTCGGCCTTGGGATCTGCGATCATCCGCGCGATCTGCTCGCGGAGAACGCCCTCTTCCTGCAAATCGCCCGTGCGGGCCGCTTCCAAGAGTGCCTCATCGGGCATGCTGCTCCACAGGAAGTATGACAATCGGCTCGCGAGTTCATACCCATCCAACTGGTACGACACCGTCGGATCATCCGCGTCCGGATTCGCCACCGAACGAAACAGGAAACTGGGCGACACAAGCACCGCCGACAGTCCCGTCCGTACCGCTTCCTCAAACGACGCGCCACGCTCTCGCTCCGCGTGGTACAAGCCAACCAACGATGCTCGTTCTTCATCCGTCATCGGACGGCGAAACGCCCTTGTCGCGAACGAGCCAAGGATCTGCTCCGCATCCGCGTCGGTCTGAGTCGCGTGCGATCCAAACATCGCACGCCACCCCGCACGCCGTTGTGTTGTCGATTCGTCCAAAGGCCCGGCCACACTAATCCACTCAACCGCGAGATTGCGGTCGGCTTTGTCCTTCTCGTAGTAGTCATTTGTGAACACCGATGCGACGAGTCGCTTGCCTTCCTTGACCCGCGTGCGCACCTCAAACTCCTGTGGCTCGCCAGAAGTTCCCGTCACGTCCACCGCGTGCACTTCCTTGCCATCGATGCGCAAACTCAGGTGCGCGTGACCATCCCCGCCCTGATTCTCCCACGCTGAGAATCGCACGATGTACTCGCCCGAAGCGGGGAACTCGATCCGTCCCTGTGCAGCGCCGTTCGAGTACAGATGCACTCCGCCACTGGGCAGCGCATTCCCTCCACTCGACGCACGCAGCGGTCTCACATCCCGCGGCGTATCTCCGATGACGACGATCGGCCCCAGCGCGTGCTCAATCGCCCGCTCCGCCGAGTCGAGATACTGCTCCATCGCCAGGGGCGACACCGTCAGTACATCCGCGATGTTGTCAAACCCATACCCCGTGTCGTCCTTGGGCAGGCGCTCCGATACATCAAACTTCGACGGGTCAATCCCCAACAGATCACGCAACGTCGCGCGATACTCCGTGCGATTGAGGCGATGGATCGTGAACCACCCCGGATCAACTGCCGCATCGGGGGGCACATATTCCGTCGCCGCTTGCAGCCACTGGTCCAGGATCAGCCGCTCATGCTCGGTCGGCTCCGACAAACCCTTGGGCGGCATCTGCTTGGACCGAATCAACTCCCGCGCCATCGAAAGATCATCGGCGATCAGGAGTGCCGTGCGAAGCGAGCGCATCTCCCCAAAACGCACGCCCCCCTTCGAACTCGTGCCTTCCCGCCCGTCGTGGCAGTTGATGCAATACGTCTCAAGCAGTGGTAAGACATCGCCTTTGAGTCGCCGCTCAAGATCCTCCGCCTGCGGATCCAATGGTCCAACAGCCGCCTGCTCAGCGCCTCCAGTGCCGCCATCCACCGACTTCGGCGAACATCCGCTCAGCCACGCTGCGGCGCACAGCACGCCACCCGCCGCTCTGGCCAACGTCCATGCACTTCCTCGCGTGGCTCGATCCAAGGCGGGCTCCTCCAACGTCGGACTCGCCCACAGACTACAAGCGTTCCAAACAAGGTTCAAGGGGAATCATGGCCAATCCCCAATGAAGAACTCCCTTCCCCACATCGCATCGAACACACCGACGCACCAACCCCGTTCAGGTGCATGGCGCGTCGCTTTCTCAGCACCCGTTCTCAAATCGCGTCAGGAAGAACAACAGATCATTGATATCCACGGCTCCATCCGGCGTGCCCGAAGAGGTTCCGTTATCCAAGTCCGCTGCCGTTGTGCCACCCTCGAACTGCGTCAAGAAGAACAGCAGGTCGTTGATGTCCACCGCGCCATCGGGCGAGAGTGTTCCACTGCCGTTCGAGAGGTCCGCCGGGCAGCGATCGGTCACCCATCGCGACGCCGGAATCACCTGCTTCGCGAGGTTGAGTCCCTGGAAACTCACGATCAGCCCCTGTGCTCCGCCCGAGTCAAAGAACTCAATCCGCAGGCGATGCGTCCCGGGCTTGAGCCCGATCAGTGAACTCGCACGCTCAACCATCCCATGCTGTCCGTCGTTGTCGATGATGAGCGTGTTGCCAAGATACACCTTTGAACCATCGTCGCTGTTGGTGTAGAAGGTGTACAGGTCACTCGCCGTGATCGACACGTATCCCTCGAACACTGCACCGACATTGTCAAACAGCCCTGAGGTCGCAAACGCCCCGCTCGACGAAGCATAATTGATGTT